>TARA_R110002033_G_scaffold20278_5_pt1 | contig 105965 bp, 105 predicted proteins | sample TARA_R110002033 | Tara Oceans TARA_R110002033 (sample SAMEA4397051) | marine metagenome | biome: Polar Biome; feature: [SRF] surface water layer (ENVO:00010504); material: water (ENVO:00002006), including particulate matter (ENVO:01000060) such as... | depth 5 m | reverse complement strand
TTTTTTTATCCCCAAATGGTAATTCTAAATCCCCATAATCAAATAGTTTTAAATCTTCTAAATCACTATCAAAATATGGGCTATAACTCTCTATTGCCCAAGAGTCTTGTCTCATCGCAGGAGGAGCAAACCTAGCTCCTGGTTTAAACGAAGTAGTTCCATCAAATGGTGCTCCAAATAAAACTGCTTTTGACTCTTCGTAATCATTTTCAAAGCCAATAAAACTACTGTTTTGTGCTTCCATTAAAGTTTCCTTTCAAAATTATATAAATCCATAAACCTAAATGCTAATAGGTTTTCTAAAATTGCGAATATTACAATAAAATTAATAAAAGAACTACCACCATAAGAAACTAAAGGCAATGGTAGCCCTACAACAGGTGCAAAACCAATAACCATAAAAATATTTACACTCATATCTAAAAACACTAATAAAGCAATACCGGAGGCAAAACAACGAATTACATAATCATCTGAAAAATAATAATTCATGGATAATAGATGTAATACAAGCAAAATATAAATCAGTATAAGTAAAATTGCACCAATATATCCATGTCTTTCTACTAAGTATGCAAATATAAAATCACTAGTTGCAATTGGTAAAAACTTTAATTGTGCTTGGGTTGCATCTTCTGATGATTTACCAGTAAGTCCACCTGACCCAATTGCTATAATTGATTGTTGGACATGGTAACTAGGCTCTTCTGATATAAAGTCTTTTATTCTTTGCTTTTGATAATCTTTTATCATATTATTATAAATAAAAGGAGAAGCAATACCTAAAACCACAATTATTGTGGCCCATATTCTCCAATTAACTCCAATAATAAATAATACTCCATACCCTACTAATAAAAGTATCAAAGCAGTACCTAAATCTGGCTCTTTTGCTATTGAAACAAAGGGAATTAGAATATAGATTGAAAAGTATAAAAAGTCTTTTAAATCGTATCCACCTATTGGTGGTGGTCTATTTTTAACTAAATAACCAATCATCAATAAAAATATAGGTTTTATTAATTCTGAGGGTTGAATTGTCATATCAATAAAAGGTATCTCAATCCATCTTTGAGCACCAAGCTTTGATATACCAAATAAGTTAACACATAATAATAGACCAACTCCAAGCCAATAAAGAAATGGGATAATTCGTAAGTTCCTTCTTAGGGGTAAAATAAATACACCAAAGAATAAAAATATAGAAAGTGCATAATATCCAAGCTGTCTTTGTGCTAAGTTTTCATTTATTTCACTAACTAATTGGTAAGATAATGCTATTAATGGTATAATAAAAGCAATCAAGGGATAATCAAATTGCGAAATAATTCTTTTGTCAATAAATCTCATAATGAAAGAGTATCAAAATATGCATAAAAACTTTATTGTTTTTGAAGAATCAAGACTAGATAAATTTTTGTCTGAAAAGCTTGGTGAGTCAAGGAATCAAATAGAACAACTAATAAAAAAAGAGTATGTGAAAGTTGATGATAAAATCATCACAAAAACAGGTTATAAATTAAAAGAAAATCAAGAGATTTTAGTGGAACTTCCAGAAGTTGAAGAAAGTATTAGCTTTGATGTTGACTTTGATGTTGAAATAATATATGAAGATGAACATATTTTAGTTGTAAATAAACCTTACAATTTAGTTGTTCATCCAGCTGCAAGTGTAAAAGAACCTACATTGGTAGATTGGTTAAAGACTAAAAATATATCACTTTCTACTATTAGTGGAGAAGAAAGACATGGTATTGTACATAGATTAGATAAAGGTACAAGTGGTGTTATGGTTGTTGCAAAAACAAATGAAGCACATGTGGCTTTATCAAAACAACTTGAAGACAAAACTATGGGAAGATATTATTTAGCAATAATTGATATGCCCTTAAAAGATGATATTGTAATTGATAAACCAATAGCTAGAAATCCAAATAATAGATTAAAAATGGGGATTGTTGAAAAAGGTAAAAATGCAAAAACAGCATTTGCAAAATTAGATATTACTAAAGATGAAAAATATGAACTTATTTGTTGTAAACTTTTCACTGGAAGAACCCATCAAATAAGAGTACATCTAAATAGTATCAATAGACACATATTAGGTGATAATTTATATGGCTTTAAGGGCGAATTAAATAAAATAAATCGGTTTTATCTACATGCTTTTAACTTATATTTAATCCATCCTATCACAAATGAAAAAATGGATTTTAAAGCAAACATATCAAATGATATAAATGAATTTTTAAATGAAAACTTTAATATGGAGACTATAAATGACAAACTGGATAAAAATTTCATCCGCTCTGCTTTTAATTTTATTGATTAGTGGTTGTAGTACAAAAAATTTAGGTGAAGGGAATAAACCTAAGATTGATGAAACATTAGAAGTAATTGATTCAAATTCTATTAGAACTATTTCAGGTATGACAGCAGTTGCCTTTGAATGGCAAAAAGTTGATGATTCAAGAGTAACTGGATATAATCTTTACAGAGCAAATTTAAATGAAGAGAGTACAAAATTAAAATTAGTTAAATTTATTGAAAACAGATACTCTTCACACTATTTAGACAGTGATCTAAAACCAAATACAAAATATGCATATACATTTTCAAGTGGTACAGCTAGTGATGTAGAATCAAAACCTACAAAAATGTTTCAAGTTATGACTTTACCAAGACCTGAACCAATTGCCTTTATTCAAGCAATTTCTAATCTTCCAAGACAAATAAAAATAATTTGGAGACCACATGAAAATGAAGCGATTAAATATTATAAAATATTTAGATCAACACCACAAGATTCTGATTGGGAAAAATTAGAAACATTAGATGGTAGATTACAAGCTGAATATATTGATACAGATTTAAAAGATAATGTTGTTTATTTATATAAAGTAGTTGCCTATACATTTCAAGATATACCATCAGAAGATAGCCAAATTGTAAAAGCTCAAACAAAAGCTTTACCAGCTGGTGTTCAAAATTTAACTGCTACAAATAACCAACCTAAAAAAATAACATTAAATTGGCAACCTTCAGCTTCTGTTGATGTTGTAAGATATAAAATCTATAGAAACACATCTCCAGATGGTTCATTTAGCGAATTAAAACAACTAAATACGAATACAACTAGTTATGAAGATTTTATAAATGAAGATGGGAAAAGATACTTTTATAAAATAACAACTATTGATAAAGATGGTTTAGAAAGTAGTAAAGAAGTAAATCCAGTAATGGGAATAACACTTACAAAACTTAATAAACCTATTTTAACTCTTGCACAAATCCAAGGTGAAAAAGCTATATTAAATTGGCAACCAGGTGATAATAGAGCAGTATCTTATAATGTATATAAAACTATAAAAGATGGTTTTTTTAAAGTAAGAAAACAAAAATATACAAATATCACAGACTTAAGATTTGAAGACAAAGACATCGTAAGAGGTGTTGAATATAACTATTCTATTGAAGCAGTTGATGAAAATGGTATTGTTTCAGAAAGAACAAATGAAACACTATTAGTATTACCTAAACTATTAGATAAATAATATGCCGCACATAGTATTTAATAATAATGGTGAATTAATAACACCATCAAATAAAGATGGTGTTGATTTTAAGTTTATAGCAAAATCTTATAATGTAAGTGAAAAACCTAAAAAAACAGAGTATAAAATAGGTGTTTCAAATCAGACAAAAGATTTTTTATTGACATTAAAAGATAATAAAGACAATAAAATAGTAAAAGCAGATAAAGTAACAAGAGTTACTCCTGTTACAATTGTAAAAGATGCTTTAAACACTTTTGTAAAACACACAGATGCAAATGTTATATTTTCAAATACAAATAACTTCTCACAAAAACAAGAACCACAAAAAGAGTATTTAAAAGATATAGAATACTTTGTAAATGAGTTTGAAACAACTAATGAAATTCAAATAGAAATCGGCTTTGGTTCAGGAAGACATTTATTATATCAAGCACAAAATAATCCTGATGTACAATTTATAGGTTTAGAGATTCATACTCCTTCAATAGAACAAGTACTTAAACAAATAAAAATCCTTAATATAAAAAATATAATAGTTGTAAATTATGATGCTAGACTTTTTATGGAGTTTATCAAGTCAAATTCAGTGGGTAAAATATTTGTTCACTTTCCTGTTCCTTGGGATAAAAAACCTCACAGAAGAGTTTATAGCAATGATTTTATTTATGAAGCTAAAAGAGTATTAAAGTTTACTGGAACACTAGAACTTAGAACTGATAGTAGAAAATATTTTGATTTTTGTGTTGAATTATTGACAAACCTAAGCAGTGGAAAAATTGAAATTGATATTAATAAAGACTTACCAATATCTAGTAAATATGAAGATAGATGGAAAAAACAAAATAAAAATATTTATGATGTAACTTTGCACTCTTATACCATTGATGAAGAGATTGAACCAAATAAAGATTTCTCTTTTGAAAAGATAAATAATTTAATAAAAACTTTTGAAAATATATCACAAGAGTCTGTAATTTTTGATGATTATTTTTACCACATTGAAGATTTTTACCTTATTGAAAATGAAAAAAACTCTGGACTTATCCAAGTAACATTTGGTTCATTTAATAGACCCTTATCAAAATATCTGATAATAAGAGATGGAATTATATCTTACTATCAAGGTGAACCTATTCCTACAAGTAGTAATATAAAAGCTCATAATAAAATGAAAGAGATATTGAATAATGATTACTGCTAAAAATATATATTTAGCTTATGACGAAAATAAGTTTGTCATAAAAAAAGGAACTTTTCACATAGGACATAAAGAGTTCATCTTTATAGGTGGAGCTAGTGGAAGTGGAAAGTCAACTCTAATAAAAGCAATGTATGGTGATATTGCATTAAAACATGGAAGTTTTATAATTGATAATTTTGAATTAGCACACATAGGAAATAGAAACCTAAGAGATCTTAGAAAAGATGTAGGTGTTATATTTCAAGATTATAAATTAATACAAGAGTGGACAATAGAAGAAAACATAATGTTACCTCTTAAAATAAATGGTTACTCACACGAGATATCAGCAGAGCAAGCAAATAAACTACTAAATCATGTAAAGCTTTCTCATAGAAAGGGTTACTATCCAAATGAACTAAGTGGTGGAGAGCAACAAAGAGTTGCAGTAGCACGGGCACTTGCCCACAATCCAAAAATCATAATTGCAGATGAGCCAACTGGAAACCTTGATGATTATTCAGCTGATGTAGTTTGGAACTTACTAAAAGGTGCAAATGAACAACTAGGAATCACTGTAGTTGTAGTAACGCATAGAGTACCTAAAAACTTTGGAATAAGATTTAGACAATTATCAATTGAAGATGGAATAATATATGAAGTCTCTTAAAAATACTCTTACTTTTGTCATTCCTTTAACTGTGATGTTAATAACATTTTCAATATATCTTTTAACAAATAATGTTGTTAACACTTATAAAAAAAAGATATCAAGTGATTATTCTATAGTAATAATTACTCATACTCCTTTGATAAAAGAAAATTTTGACACAATAGCTGGAATAAAAGTTGATAAAATAAATACTTTATCAAATAGAAGTATTATAGACAATGTTAAAAGTACTTTATCAGATAGTTCTATTGATTTATTGAATAAAAGATTACCGCACTTTTATGAAATACATTTAAACTCTTTTCCCACATCAACTGAACTAAAGAAGATACGAGCCTCACTTTTAAATGACAAAAATATAAAAAGAATAGAAATATTTTCAAAAAATCATAATCAAATTTATCTTTTACTTCTAATGATAAATGATATTATAATTGTATTGTTTGGATTAATACTAATATTTGTGGTAATTATTCTTTCAAAACAAGTTACTATTTGGTTTTTTGCACATAATCAAAGAATTATGATTTTTCAATTACATGGTGCTTCTATTTTGTATAGTGCTTCACCTGTAATAAAACATGCTATTTATGGTGCATTTTTATCTTTTATTATCTCTGCATCACTGTTCGTATTTGTTTCATATAATTTAAACATGCTATTGCCTGCTGAATTAAATGATATTTTAAACACAAAAATTTTTGTTGAATTAGAGGTTTTAAAACTATTTTTATTATCTTTTGGTATATCAATAGTTACAATTTTTGGAGTACTTTTTAGATATAAAATCAAAAATGCATAGACTATTATACTTAACTTTATTTATCACTATTATCTTTCAAGCCAGTTCTATTGATGACAAAATTCAAAATAATAAAACTATCTTGTCTAAAAATAAAAATGTAAAAAGTAGAACTGAGCAAAAAATTCAATCTTTGGCTACTCAAATCGAAGATCAAAATGAAGAGTTAAAAAAACTAGAAAAAGAGATTAATCTTGTAACAAAAGATATTAATGAACATAAAGAGATGCTAAATGATTCTAGAAAAAATCTAGATGAACTAAGTATCAAAGGTAAAATACTTCAAAATCAAAAAAAAGATTATGAAGAAGAGTTGATAAATACTATTATTGAAGATTACTCTTCTGGTGTTGCTATGAAACTTGCAAATAAAGACTCCCTACAAGAATTAACCCAAAGTGAAATTTATGAGATATTATCTTCAGAAGCAAAAGATAATATGTTAAAAATTGATAATCAATATATGAAAATAACCCAAAATAAAAGTGATAATGAAAGAGAAATCAGAAAATTAAATGTCTACATAGAAAAAAGAGAAAAGAAAAAGAAAATATTAAATTATTTACTTAATAAACACTCTGAATCATTAGCTTCAATTGAAGAAAAACATAAACTTTACCAAAATGAATTAAAAACAATAATCAAAAAACAAAACTCTTTGACAAACTTACTTTCAACACTTAATATTTTAAAAGAAAAAGAGATAAAGAAAGAAGAAGAAAAAAGAAAAAGGGAAAGATTATTAGCACTAAAAAAGAAAAAAGAAGAAGAAAGATTAGCAAAAGCTGCTAAAAATAAATCTAATAATGTGCAAAAAACACAAGAATCAGTACAAAAAGATAATGCAGAGGAAATTGACTTAGATGTTAGGATTTTAGGCTCTTCAACAAAAGGTGTAAAAATTGGTAAATATAGAGGTAGTAAAACTATTGCTCCTTTAAAATCATATTCTATATTAAAGAAATTTGGTAAATATTATGATCCTGTTTATAAAATTAAATTATTTAATGAATCAATTTTATTAAAAACAAATGAACCTGATGCAAAAGTTTATTCTGTACTTGATGGAAAAGTTGTATATTCAAAACAAAACTCAGGTATGTTAGAGAATCTTGTAATTATTCAACATAAAAATGGTTTATATACTATTTATTCACATTTGGATCAAATTTCACCAACATTAAAAGTTGGAAAATGGATAAAAAAAGGTTATGTAGTAGGAAGAGTTGATGAAACTTTAACCTTTGAAGCAATTGTAAATAATAAATATATAGACCCTGCAGACATATTCCAATAAAATTAATAATTATTATATTAAAATACATTCTTTGAAAGGAAAATATGAAAAAAAATATTATTGTACAATTTTTAATTCTACTTATATTAGTCGCTATTTTTATTACAGGTATTTCACTTTATAATTTAAGAACTGTATCTATTAAATCTTCAGTTAGTACAGCAGAATCAATATCTGAAGTAATAAAAAGTGGATTAGCTTTACATGTTAAAAATGACTCAAATATTGATGAATTTTTAAAAAATGTCTCTTCAATTAGAAATATAAAAGACTTATGGCTTGTAAGATCTGCTAATATAAAAAATCCTGAATTTGAAACAAAAAGTTTTAAAAATCCAAAAGATAACTTAGATAAAGAAGTTATTAGAAATGGGGAAACAAAATATATTGTTAAAGAGGGTTTTATTAATACTAATGTGAGGGTTACAATTCCTTATAAAGCAGAAGTTAGTTGTTTAGAGTGTCACAATGTTTCAGAAGGTGATACTTTGGGTGCTATTAGTATAGTATTAGATGTTAGTACTTTAAAAGAGATTGGAGTTAGATCTATATATGTAATTCTAACCATTATTTTATTAGCAGTAATTATTGTATTTTTATTTTCTAAAAAAGTATTTAATCCTTATCTTTCACTATATATGAAACTAAGAGACAATATCAATCAAGCTAAAGTTGGTAAATTTAAAAAAATAGATATCCCAGAAGGATTGACAACAGATGTAGTACAAGTAACTAATGATTATAATAATTTAATCACTATTTTTAAAGATACTTCTCTCGATATTGATAAAAAGCTTCAAGGTTTTGTGGGATATAGAGATAGAAGTAATTTAAATACAAATCCTCTTAATGAATCAAAAGATATAATTGACAACTTATCAAATTTATATCAATTTAAAAAACAAGTAGAATTAGATAGTACAAAAGAAGAAATTTATCAAAGAATTTCCCAAGTTTTTGAAAATAAATTTCATCTAAAGAATTTCACTTTTTTTGAAATAGATATAAAAAAACAAAAAATGCAAAAAGTAATTAGTGTAGGAGAATCATTTTATTGTCATGATGCAATAAAAGATAATCCTCATCTTTGTAGAGCAGCTAGAACAAAAAGTGATGTTATTTCAATTGACTTCCATGAGAGTTGTCCATACTTTACTAAAAAAGATAAATTTTACTATTGTTTAAATATTGATATTGTTGAAAATCTATACCTAATCATACATTTTGTTGTGGATACAGAAAGTGAACTAGATGAACTAAAAAATAAAAGTTTATTTATAAATAGATTTTTAAAAGAAGCCAGACCAGCAGTTGAAGTTAAACTTTTAATACAAGCACTAGAAGACTCTGCATTTAAAGATGGATTAACTCAATTATATAATAGAAAATTTATTGAAGAACATTTGAAAAAACTTCTTCCTCAAATAAAAAGAGACAAGAAAAAAATTGGTTTATTAATGCTAGATATGGATCATTTTAAAGCAGTTAATGATGAATATGGACATGATATTGGAGATAGAGTACTAAAAAGTTTATCAAGAATTCTAGAAGACAGTGTAAGGGATTCAGATATTATAGTTAGATATGGTGGTGAAGAGTTTATGGTTCTTCTTATTGGTGTTGATTCAGAAGAAAATGCTATGAATATAGCCCACAAAATTGGAACAAAAGTTAGAGAAAATGAGATTGATGTATATGCCGGTACTACTATTAAAAAGACAGTAAGTATAGGATTATCAATGTACCCAGATGATTCAAATTTATTTGATACTGTTGTTAAAAATGCTGATATTGCTTTATATGAAGCAAAAAGTAATGGAAGAGATAAAGTTGTCAGATTTGCAAAAGAGCAAAAAACTAGCGTAGAATTATTTTAATATTATATTTTCGATAACTATAAAAAAAGGGATGAGTTAAAACTCATCCCTTTTTTATTAATCAAACTTTTTGATTAATGTAAATCTGAATTAAGTTTTACTTCTCTAGTACTTCTCATAGCAACTGTTTGACCAGTTTGAGAGTTTACTCTAAAATGAACTCCATTAACTCCAATAAAATCACTACCTTTCATAACTGTTGTAATTTCTTTATCTGGATTAATCTCTTTTAATGCAGCAACTGCTTTTTCAGAAAGTGTAATTTTAGTTCCTGGTAAGATTGTAACACCAGCATCAAGTATACAACCATCACCAATAGCAGTACCTGTACAAGAATTTGCTCCAAGAAGAGTATTCTCACCAATAGAAACAGGAACACCATCCGTACCTGATAAAACTCCAAGAATAGAAGCTCCTCCACCAACATCAGAACCAGCACCAACTACTGCACTTGAAGAAATTCTTCCTTCAACCATAACAGCACCTTCTGTACCTGCATTAAAGTTAATATATGCAGCTCCTGGCATAACAGTTGTTCCAGCTGCTAATTGTGCTCCAAATCTTACTTTTGAAGTTTCTAAAATTCTTGTATTATTTGCAGGAATAACATGAGATAAGAATCTTGGGAATTTATCTACCATAGTGATTTCTGGATATTGATTAGTTATTTTTAATGAAATTTCATTTGCTCTTAACCAATCTAATTCAATTGGTTGGCTTCCAGTCCATGCACAATTTTCTAATACACCAAACGCACCATTTAAATTAAGACTTCTTAATTTTGCTTTTCCAAGTGAAAGAGCATATAGTTTTAAATAAACAGATTCAACACTTACTGGATTTGCATCTTCAAATATAAATACTACTTTAAAATCATCAGGGCTTAAACCTGAATCTAAAGGTAAAGTTGCAAGTGAAGAGATAACTTGTACATTTCTATGTGCATCACCTTTTGCTTCTGGGTTAAATGGTCTAAAAGCTTCAATACAAGAAGTTAAAAAATCATCTGTAACATTACATACTAATTCTGACTTTGTTGTATCTACATCTGCTCCTGAATCTTTTAACGCTTTTAAAAATATAGCTGCACTTCCAAGGTTTTCATTCCAATTTACAACTGGGTATGTTGCTTGTAAGATTTTTTCTGGATTTAATTGTCCTCTATCAACTCTTGCAATACCAAATCCTATTGGATTTCTATACCAATCTTGTGATTGAACTTCCTCAACTAATTTTTTAAATTCATCTGCCGTATAAATCATATTATTCTGTCCTATGTAAAATTTTTGTCGATTATACTATAAACTTTACTAAGAGAAAATTAAATATATTTTCTAATATATAGTATCCATATCAATACTCACCATTGGTGATTTTATACTATGAAGAACTTCAATTAAAGCTTTTATATTTTTAGAACGAAGTAATATTTCATATCTATATTTATTTGATAATTTAAAAATAGGAGATTGATTAGCTCCTACAACTTCTATTTTTTCATTTGATTTTAAAATATTTGTATATCTATCAAACTCATCTTTTACTTTCAATCCATTTGTGTGGGCAAATATGATTTTTGCTAATTTATAATATGGAGGATATAAATCTTCTCTGAAAGTTAGTTCTTCATCTAAAAACTCTTTGTAATCTTTATTTCCTAAATAAAAATCAAAGAAGTCTCTATTTTGAGTTTGAATAATCACTTCACCCTCACCTTTTCTTCCACTTCTTCCAGAGATTTGAATCAAAAGAGAAAGTGCTCTCTCCCTTGCTTTATATGAATTCATTTTTAAGATTGAATCAATTCCAAGTACCACTGCTAGTTTTACATTATGATAGTCATGTCCCTTAGAAAGCATTTGAGTACCAACTAAAATATCTATTTTATTATTGTTAAACTCTTCTAATACTTTTCTCAATTGTGTATCTGTTTTTACTTCATCCCTATCAAACCTTTTTATTGTTTTATCTGGAAAGATAAGATTCAACTCTTCTTCAATTTGGGCGGTTCCAACCCTTAAGTTATGAAGAACTCCTGTTTTACAAGAAGGACATGTTTTTGGTATTTGTTGGGTGTATCCACAATAGTGGCATTTAAGTGCCAGTGAGTTTTTATGTAAACTCATTGAAACAGAACAAAAAGGACACTCAACAGAACTTCCACAACTTGTACAAACTTGATACTTATAATTAGCTCTTGTGGGAAGGAAAATAATGACTTGATGCTTTTGTTCTATTATAGTTTTTATTCTATTAACAATTTTAGGACTTAAATTTGAAGTGCTATCATCATAATTTATACTTTTCTTAGTATCAAAATATGTTTTAGATAATCTATAAAAAGGAATTTTATGATATGTATTCAATGAGGGTGTTGCACTCCCAAGTATGGCTTGTATATCTAATGTTTTTGAAATATATAAAGCTAAATCTTTTGTATTATATCTTGGTTTACTATCACTTTTATATGATTCATCATGTTCTTCATCAACAATTATCAATCCTAAGTTATCAAGTGGTAAAAATAGAGCTGACCTAGCACCTGCTAATAGTTTTATCTCACCTGATAAAACTTTTTTTATTATCTCTTCTTTTCTTTTTTTAGTAATTTTAGAGTGCCAAATGGCAACTTTTTCTTTAAAAACCTTTTCTAATCTATTTTGCATCTGTGGAGTTAAAGAAATTTCAGGCATAAGAAGAATAGCTTGTTTATCGTCATTTAAATATTTTTCTATAGTCTTAATATATATTTCTGTTTTACCAGCACCTGTATTTGCAAAAAGCAAAGCTTGCTTATGTTCCATACAAAAATTGTATGCCTCTTCTTGCTCTTTTGATAAAAGAATATTTGACTCAACTTTATATTCATCTTTATTTTTAATTACACTTTTATCAAAAGGTATAAATAAAGATATAGCTTCACCAAGTGAAGATACATAATACATAGAGGTAAAAGTAGCTATTTTAATCATATCAATTGAATAAAAAAGATTTGTAATTGTTTGAATTGTAGTACATTTAAAAGTTGGTTTTTCAACCTCTTTTACAACTACAGCTTTTGATAAAACCTTTCTTCTTTGTAAAGAGACTTCTACTAATGTTCCAATTTCTATTTTTTCATCACTACAATAAGTCAAATTATCTAAAGGTGATTTTAACAGTGCTAATTCATAGTAAAAACTCATAACATAAACTCTTTACAAACTTCATCACTTTTTTTACAAGCAAAAGTGCCCTTATTATTATCAAACTCAAAAGTTATAACTTTATCTTTTGAAAGATAAGCTTTATAAGTTGTTTGTGAAGTTTTTATCCATTTCCCAATCTCTTTTTTATCTTCTGAACTTGATAAAATAACTACATCTAATAAAATGTATTCATTGTAACCTACAAATAATGATTCACCTGCTATGTTTATTGAAGCATCATCTAATCTATCTAAAGTAAAAGTTGAATTTCCTAATAAAACTTGATTTGAATAAGTTTTATTTATTGCATTATTTATAAGTGCAACATCTGATTTTATTTTAAAATTATTTGATTTATCAATTGAATAAAAAAACTTATTAATTGCAAATGCTCCTAATAATCCAACTATTAGAACAACAACTATTATTTCTAATAGTGAAAAAGCTTTTTTCATGAAATTTTTGGAAGTTTGTTTGAAATTTTTTCTACTTCTTCTTTAAAAGTATAATGTTCTTGGGCTTTACAAAGGTAAGCATATAAAAGTTCTTTTGTGGTGTGTGATCTATCTGGAGATAAAAATTTTGTTAATTCTTTCTCTAGTTTTGGATCTACATTAATACTATATGCCATATTATCAATGTGAAATGTAAGTTTTTTATTCTCCATTCTTTGCCTTTGTTAAAGTTAAAGTACTATCAATTTTTAAAAGCATATCTTGATTATTTCTAATTAATTCATCATTTTTATTTTTTAATTTTTCAAGTTCTATTGTAAGGTATTGATTTTTAGATTTTAATAATTCATAATCTTCTAATAGTTTATCTATTTGTGTATTAAGTTTTTCAGTTATTTCCATGCGTGATTTTATCTAAATTTTATAACTATTACAATAAATTTTATACAGATGATGTATAATAGTAAAGAAATAACTAAGGTTTAAGTCATGAATATCAATCTTGTACATTTTATTGTTCCTTGTATCGATTCTGTAATTGCTAAAAACTTCTATAAAAGAATCTTTGATTTTAAGTCTGTTAAGGCTGAAAATAAAAATATTATTGTAAGTGTAAATGAAAAATTAAAGTTTGAATTAGAAGAGACACAAGAGTATACAAACAACCACTATGTCTTTGAAGTGGATGAGTCATCTTTTAATCAGTTAATTATAAATTTTAAAAAAGAGAAGTTATTATTTGGTGATAATATAAATGAATTAAATAACAAGAAAGTAAGACAAAGTTCTTCTAAAAAAGAAGTATTTTTCATAGATCCAAATAGTCACCTATTTCAGATCTATACAAAAATAGCTTATTAATCTTCGATAAAAAGTTTACCTTGTTCATATAAAGAAGAAACAGCTTTCCCCCAAAAAGAAAAATATTTCAAATCTTTATCATTGATTTTGAAAGAATCAACTATCTTTTTAGTCAATTCATGCTCTTTTTTATCAAATTTATCATCAATATGAACTAAAATCATAAGTTCCAAAATAACAATTTTTTTACTCTTTTTTGATTTAAAAGAACAAAGTATTTCATCTAAATTAAAATCAGCTTCATTGAAAAACCTTGGTTTATCAATTCCCATTTCAACACAATATTCATCTATAACATCTTGTTCTCGATTTCCATACTCCCCATCAACCCTTGCTAGATGTTGAGCCAACTGTAAAAAAGCAAATTTTTCTTTAGTTTCTAATTTCATTAATAACATATATTATTTTCCCTGATTTTTTTATATAATGCACTTTACTATTTAACTATTAATCAATGGTAAACCGTAAAGATATTTTAAGCACCTAAATATTTTGCTTTGATATCATTTGATTTTAGAAGTTCACTTCCCGTACCTTCTAAAGCAACTTGCCCATTTTCTAAAACATAACTATAATCAGAAATTTCTAAAGCTGCATATGCATTTTGCTCTATAAGTAATATAGTAATTCCCTCTTCTTTTAGCTTAATAATCGTCTCAAAAAGTTCCCCAATAATCTTTGGTGCAAGACCTAGTGATGGTTCATCTAGCATAAGAAGTTTTGGTGAACTCATCAAAGCTCTAGCAATTGCTAGCATTTGTTGTTCTCCTCCACTCATAGTTCCACCTAATTGACCTTTTTTATCAATTAATCTTGGAAATAAATTAAACATCTTTTCTTGATGTTCTTCATAAAATTCTTCACTTTGATTAAAAGACCCCATTCTCATATTTTCTTCAATAGTAAGATTTTGGAATACCCTTCTTCCCTCAGGAACTAAAGAAATACCCTTTTGAATTATTTTATGTGTTGGAAGTTTTGAAATATCTAAATCATTAAAAAAAATACTTCCAGTTTTTTTCACATCATTAACAATTGATTGTAAAGTTGAAGTTTTACCAGCACCATTTGAGCCAATTAAAGAGACAATCTTTCCCTCTTGAACTTCAAAATCAATGCCTTTTACACCTTTTATAAGACCATAAAAGACTTCTAAATTTTTTACTTTAAGCATGTTTAAAATCTCCTAAATAAGCCTTAATTACTTCTTCGTCTTTGATGGCATCTTCTATTTTACCTTCAAATATAGTTTTTCCATAATCTAATACCATAACCCTATCACATAAATGATTGACAAATTTCATATCATGTTCTATTAATAAAATAGTTATATCAAATTGATCTCTTATTTTAAAAAATAGTTTTGCCAATTCATGTGTTTCTTGTGGGTTCATTCCTGCTGCTGGTTCATCTAAAAGAAGCAATTGAGGGTTTGCAGCTAAAGCTCTTGCAATCTCAACTTTTCGCTGACTACCATATGAAAGTGAAGTTGCTAATTCATCAGCATACTGGGCGATTCCTAACACTTCCATAATTTCAAAAGCTCTTTGTCTTACTCTTTTTTCTTCTTTGAAAAATCTTGGCAATCTAAAAATTGTTTCAAAATATGAATATGAAGCTTGATAATCAAAACCAATAAGAACATTATCTAAAACTGTCATTGAATTAAAAAGTCTGATATTTTGAAAAGTTCTTGCTATTCCTCTATGAACTATTTTATATGGTTTTATTCCATTGATTTTTTGACCATGAAACTTTATATCACCATGCGTTGGTTCATAGTTTCCAGTAATAATATTAAACATAGTAGTTTTACCAGCACCATTTGGTCCAATAAGACCATAAATCTCTTTTGCCTTTACTTGAAATGAAGTATCTTTTATAGCAGTTACTCCACCAAAGTTTTTAGTTACATTGCAAACCTCTAAAATCATTTGTTTGCCTTTTTCTTTTTAAATAAATCTTTTAACTCTCTTTTTCCCATTAACCCTTCTCTTGCAAAAAGCATTACTATTATCAAAATCAAAGCGAATACAACCATTCTCATTCCTGGTAATCCATCTGTATGTATTCCCATAAAATTAATTGGTTCATCTAAGAATCTCATCCATTCTAATCCAGCCATAACCATAACTGTACCAATGATTGCTCCTGTAGTACTTCCAAGTCCACCTATTACAATAATAATTAATAATTGGAAAGTAAAGAAGAAAGTAAATAAATCTGGACTGATTGATGTTAAAAGCGCAGCTAATAATCCACCACCTACACCTTCAAAAAATGCTGATGTTGTAAAAGCCAATGTTTTTATTTTAAAAGTATTAATACCCATTGCACTTGCAGCATCTTCATCATCTCGAACCGCTTTCATAGCTCGACCATATTTTGAATAAATTATATTTAAAATAGCCATTACTGCAAATATAGCAGTTCCACCTGTCCAATATAAATTTGAAAATTGAGGAATATCATTTATCCCTAAAGAACCATTTGTAATCTCTGGTGAATTAATAGCCAAAATTCTAATTATAAAACCAAATCCTAGAGTAACAATTGCTAAATAATCACCTCTTACTCTAAATACTGGGAAAGATAAAGAAAGTGCTAAAAGTGCCGAAATAATACCTGACAAAATTAAAGCCCAGAAAAAATTAGATTGTAATGCTAAAATCCATGGATATGGGTCTTCAATATCATATTGATATAACATACCTTCACTATCAACTAATAATATAGCAGTAACATAAGCACCAATTGCAACAAAACCATTTGGTTCTAATGAAAACTGTCCAGTAACTCCATTAATAAGATTATATGAAACTGCTAGAATAATAAAAATCGCAACATTATTTATAATTCTTACTGTATATTCATCAAAAACTTGTTGAGCAAACCAAGTAAACCAAATAGCAGTAATGATAATACCTAGATTAATTATTCTTTGTTTTGTAAAAATTGAATCATTTATCATAATTAAAACCTACTCTTTTCTAAATCTTCACCCATAATACCAGTAGGTTTAAATAATAATACTAGTATTAAAAATACAAAAGCAAAAGCATCTTTATATCCACCCATTTCAGGGAAAAATGCGATTACTACAACTTCTGTAAATCCAATAATAAAGCCACCTAAAACAGCACCAGTAACAGAACCAATACCACCTACAACAGCAGCTGCAAAGGCTTTTAATCCAACTAAAACTCCCATCATAGGTTCAACAGAAGGATAATTAACAGCCCAAAATATCCCACCAACAGCAGCTAATGCAGAACCAAGAGCAAACACCAATGATATAATCATATTTGCATCAATGCCCATTAAATTTACTGTTTTTATATCAAAAGATAAAGCTCTAATTGCCATACCATATTTTGTTTTGTATAAAACAAATAAAATGCCTAAAAGTAAAATCAAAGTTACAAGAGGAACAGTAATAGATGAAACTGAAAAAGTAACATTCGCTACTGTAAATATTTGTTCCATGTAAGAAGGAACAGGAAAAGCTCTTGGAACTCCACCTACAAATACAGTAAATGCATTTTCTAAAAAGAAAGATATACCAATAGCAGTAATAAGTAAAGATATTTTTGGAGCTTCTCTTAAGGGCTTATACGCAATTTTATCCATTAACATTCCAAGTGCAGCTGATAGAGTAACTGCAAATAATACTGTAAGAGGAAAAGGCAAATCAAATACTGTCATAAAAGTATAAGCTAAAAATGCACCAACCATCATAATATCACCATGTGCAAAATTTATCAATCTTAACACACCATAAACCATTGTATAACCAATCGCAATAAGGGCATACATACTACCCAAACTAAAACCGTTTACCATCTGCTGCATAAACGTTAATATATCCATTAAATCTCCCAATTCATATTAATACTTTTTTTGCAATAATAAAAATAACACAAATTAATTTTATTATTACAAAAAAAGTTTAGCCCTAAGACTAAACTTTTTAAATTTTTTTTATTTTAATTATGGATTTACAGTTGCTTTAAATACAGCTTTTCCATTTTTAATCTCTTTGATAACAGCAGATCTTGTTGCATTACCATCTTTATCAATTGTAATTTTTCCAGATACACCATCAAAGTCAGTTGTCTTTTTAATTTCATTATTAATACAAATAGAATTTGTAGGATCTTCACATCTATTCATTGCAGCAATTAAAACATTATATGTATCAGCTCCTAATGCAGTAAATGAATTCATCTCTTTTTCTCCAGTCTCTTTTGTATGGAAAGCTACAAAGTCTGCTGAAGTTTTTGATGGAGGATTTGAATAATCGAAAAAGTCTGTAAACATATAACCTTCAATAGCATTTCCACCTAAGTCGATAAATGTTTGATTTGCAACACCATCACCACTAAACATTGGTTTATCTAATCCTAATTGTTTAGATTGTCTAGCAATCATAGAAGCTTCTGGATGATATAAAGGTAAGAACATAAAGTCTGGGTTTATTTGTTTGATTTGAGAAACTACAGCTTTAAAATCTTTATCACCTGAAGTGATTTTGATTTTTTTAACAATTTTTCCACCTTTAGCTTTAAATGCATTTTGGAAAGCTTTTGAAAGACCTAAAGAGTAAACCTGTGCTTGGTCTACAACTACCACAGCAGTTTTATACCCTTGAGCTATTGCATAGTTTGCAACAACTTCACCTTGAAAAGAGTCAGTAAAACAAACTCTATTTGCAAATTCTCTTTTTGCAGTTAATTTATCATTAGTTGCAACTGATGCAATAACTGGTATTTTTTTCTTATCTGCAATAGCAATTGTCTGTGCAGTATTAGTAGAAGTTAAAGCACCTAAAATAGCAACTACTTTATCAGATGAAATTAATCTTGTCGTAGCATTTGCAGTTTCTACTTTATCACCTTTATTATCCAATAATACTATTTTTATAGTATCACCATTTTTTAATTTAGGTTGTAATTTATGTGCTAACTTAACACCAAGATCTGTAACTTGTCCATAAGCTGCAAGTGGTCCAGACATAGGCATTACAGCTCCAATTTTAATCTCTTTAGCACTTAAAAGTGAGCTACAAGATAAAAGTGTAGCAACACTAAGACCTAAAATTTTTTTCGATATATTCATATTACTCTCCCATTATTTAATTGATAACTATACTATATTATAGTTTAAATATATAAATATAGAAAATTAAAATATTAAGATAATTGATTTTTACCAGATTTTTTTGCTTTGTATAATTCTTCATCTGCTCTTCGTATTAGACAATTAATATCTTTATCTTCAAAATTATATTCAGCACTACCAATACTTACTGTAAATCGTTTATAGTCATTCTTAGATTCACATATAGATTTAATTAGTTTTTCTGCTACTATTTTTGCTCCTATAATATTAGAATTTGGTAAAAGAACTAAAAATTCATCGCCACCAAGTCTTACAACAAAATCATTTTCTCTAATTTTATTTTGCATAATTTCTACTAGTTTTAATAATACTTCATCACCTGCTTCATGTCCATAATTATCATTTATAATTTTAAAATTATCAATATCAACTATTAAAATAGACAAAGTAGTTTTTTCTCTTTTAATTATTTCAAAATATTTTTTTGAAAAATCTTCTAAGAATCTCCTATTGTAGACTTTTGTCAAAGCATCTGTATTTGATAGTTTTTCATGAAAAGCCCTACTAGCTTCTGCATTTATTAACTCTTTTGTTCTTATGTCTAACTCTTTTGCAAGATTATTAAAATTTTCACTTAATTTATCAATTTCGACAATTCCACAATTTTCTAGAGATACTTCAGTTTTTTTACTTCCAAGAAATTTTGTCATATTAATTATCTTTAATATTGGAGAATTTACCAATAAAACAAAATCATTTGCTTTTTTATATAAGTAAATAAAAAATAAAAAATAAAAAATGACAATAAACACAATAATTATAATTCCTAAATGAATATATTCTTCTTTTATGTTTTCTACACCTTTTAAGACATTAGATTCTTTAACTAAGGTAATTGTATACCAAGGTAATTTATCAACTTTGTTTGGAAAAATAAAATATTTATCATCGCCTTTTTTAAATTCATATTTATAATCTTTATTGGCAATAATATCTTCTAAAATATGACATAAATCTTTATTTTTAAAAAATAAAGACTCTTTTTCTTTTCTAAAAATTGTATGTGATATCTTTTCATTTTTAGAATATTTATACTCATGGAAGTTTTCAATCTTAAATTCATCTTTTATTTTTTCATCCATTGCAATAATATTTAAATCTTTGTCAATCAGAAAAGTTGAACCATTATAAGGAATTTTGAAATTAAGGAAGTTCTCAATGATTTTATTTATAGTTACATCAAGTCCAGTTACTCCTTCTAATATATCTCCTTTGTAAATAGGAACAAGTGCACTTATCATCCAACCTAATCCCGCTGGATCTAAATATACATCTGTCCAAACAACTTTTTTTTGTGGATTATGTTTTAAATCTGCATTATAATAAAAAGTGTAATCTTCTACTTTTGTATCATCTGAAATAACATTATATACATCTTTTATAAAAGGGAAATATCTTGAATAATTATATCTTGAATTATAATATGCAGCTACTACTAGTTCATTATTTACAACACTTGTTTTTAAATTATTATCTAATAATTCAGTTTTATTTAGTTCGATTTTTAACTTATCAGTAAGCTCTGCTGTTTTTTTAACCCAAACAGATGAACCTCCATTATCAATACTTTTATAATAACCACCACTTGAAGTATCTTCAAACTTTACATTATCATTATTTTTTATATTATTAATTTCTTTAAAAAAGTTTTGTTGTTCATTTTGTAAGTATTTTAGATTAGTCTCTATATTTTTAAAAGAGTTATTAATATCATTCTTAATAAACATAACTCTTTCGTTAACACTTTGTTTAACATCTTTTAGAACTAAGTTTTTACTTTTTTCTAAAATATTATTATTAGCATAAAAATATAAAATTAACAAAACTAACTCAATAAAAAATATAGATGATAAAGTTGTCTTAAGATAGTTTTTATAAATTATCTCTTTTAATGTTACCTTTTTCATTAATATGCCTTAGCCTAAGGTTAGTTTATTTATATTATTATTTTAACTTTTAACTTTTATCCCTTGTAAAAAATTAATTTTTTACTTTAAGTTAACTCATTTCCAAAGACATCAAATACATATCTTCTCCATCTACAACTCTTATATTAGAAGAATTACATTTTGGACAAGTAAATTCATTCTTCTTTAAAGTTGACTCTTCTTCACAATCTTGACATTCTATGACTATTTTTTGCTTATTTACAATAAATTCACACTCATCACATATGGTTTTTTCTTTAAATGTATCAAATGCAGTTTGGAGTAAATCAGGTTCAACTCCACTTAGAATACCTATTTTTACTACCACTTTGGTAACTTTTGTAGCATTATTAGCTTTTGCGTGTTCTTCACAACTTTCTAAAAGTGATTGAACAATTGAATATTCATGCAATTTTTATTCCTTTTTAAATGTCCCATTAAAAAAGGGAACCTATATATTTTTCAACTTCTTTTAACAAGGGAAATAAATTCCTTTTAAAGAAGCAAACCTTAAAGAATACAACGAATTGTACTTAACAGATTCTTGGAAGTAATTCACCTGTTGGCAAATCAATAAACCTTTGTGTTCCCCAAGCAGTATTTAAAACCACTTTTTTATTATGTTTAGAAGTAACTTTTCCAATAATAGCTGCTTCTTCTGAAGTCTCATGCGATTTTAAAACTTCTAAAGCACTATCAACTTGATCTTTTGAAATAGCCATTACAAAAGTACCCTCATTTGCTAAACTTAAAGCTTCAAAGCCTAAGAGTTCACAAATTCCACTCACCTCATCGCATACAGGTATTTTTTCTTCTTCTATTTCTATACAAACATCAGATTGTTTTGCCCATTCATTTAATACAGCACTTACTCCACCTCTAGTAGCATCTCTTAAGGCTCTAATTTTAATACCAGAATCAATCAGCTTCTTAACAACAGGCCAAAGAGAAGCACAATCAGATTTTAAACTAGTAGAAAAATCAATTCCTTCCCTAGCAGCAAAAATAGTCGCTCCATGCTTTCCAATAGAATTTGATACGATAATTACATCTTCTTCTTGAATACTATTAGAAGAGATACCCTTTTGTTCTATCTGTCCAATACCAGTAGTATTTATAAAAATCTTATCAACACTTCCCCTTGGTACAACTTTAGTATCTCCACTTACAACAATAGCACCATTTATCTCAAGCTCTTTTTGCATACTACTTACTATTCTATTCAAAGTATCAACATCAAAACCCTCTTCAAGAATAACAGAGCAAGTAAGATACTTAGGCTTTGCACCCATCATGGCTAAATCATTACAAGTACCACAAATAGCAAGTTTACCAATATCAGCTCCAGGAAACTCTATAGGACTAACCGTAAAGCTATCAGTAGAAAAAGCTAAAGTACCATCTTGAATAACAGCAGCATCTTCACTCTTACTTAGAATATCATTTTTAAAAGCCTTATAAAAAACTTGCGTTATAAGCTCATTATTCTCTTGCCCACCATTACCATGTGCTAGTGTTATTGTTTTAGTCATCTTTTATCCTAATAGTTTTTCTTCTTATTAATTATACTTACAAACTATAGGGATAGTAGGCTTTAGATTTTGTTCTAGTTCAAGGCGGAGATAAAAATTTAGGTAGGAGCTTACAGTAGTAAGTGAGTATCTAAATTTTTAGCTTCAACGATGAAATTGAACAAAAGATGAATCCTAATATCCCTATAGTAGATTTCCATATTTATAATATGCGGAACATGCACCTTCTGAGCTCACCATACAAGACCCTAACGGGCTACTAGGTTTACATGCTGTTCCAAATACTTTACAATCATTTGGTTTGGCTACACCTCTCATAATACTTCCACAGATACAAAGCTTATGGTCATCTATCTTTTCATTTGGTAAGATATCTTTATATATTATCTCTGCATCAATTGAAGCATACTCATCTCTTAACTTATATGATGAATCTTTGATATCCCCTAAACCTCTCCATCTAAACTGTTCTGCTTTTGTAAAGAACTTATTATTTAACTCTTGAGCTCTTAAGTTTCCATCATATGTTACTGCTCTTGAGTATTGTAGTTCTAAGTCACATCTGTTTTCGTTGAACTGTTTTATAATAGATAGAATTGATTGCATTACATCTACTGGTTCAAAGCCACTTACTACTACTGGCTTTTTATAATCCACTACAAACTCTTCATATATCTTAGAGCCAGTTATTACACTTACATGTGAAGGTCCTATAAATGCATCTATTTTACAATCACTACTATCAAGTAATGCCCTCATAGGTTCTGGTACTGTTATATGGTTTATATGAAATAATATATTCTTTACTTCACTCTTAGTTACATGCTCCAATAGTGCTGCTGTCATTGGAGTAGTTGTTTCAAAGCCTATTGCAAAAAAGATAATCTTTTTATTTGGATTTTCATTTGCTATTTTTATAGTATCTAAAGGTGAATATACAAATCTTACATCTGCACCTTTACTTCTAGCATCTTGTAAGCTTCCACGACTTCCTGGTACCTTTATCATATCACCTAGTGTTACAAGTATTACATCTTCTTGTAAGCTTAGTATATAAGCATGGTCTATTCTCTCTTTTGGCATAACGCATACAGGACAACCCGGACCATGTACAAAGTTTATATTTGAAGGAAGAAGTTGAGGAAGTCCATACTTCATAATAGTATGGGTATGACCACCACATACTTCCATAATGTTTATATCTCTATTTAGTTTTTGTGCCTCTTGGTCTATTAGCTTTTTAAGTGCTTTTATAGTTTTAGGATCTCTAAATCCATCATATAAATCTTTTAATTTTAGTTCACTCATACACTTTACCTAGAAGGACAATTTTCTGCGTTTTCAATTTCTCGCAGTCTATCTTGTTCTTCCATTTTTTCTATTATCTCTTTATAAACTTCAAGTGATGCTAAAGCATCTTCTTCATCTATTTTATTCATAGCAAAACCTATATGAATAAGTACATAATCACCAATAAATGCTTCTTGGTCTATAAGATCCAAACTTGCACTTCGCTCTACTCCCATAGTATCTACTACACAAGTATTAGTCTCTTTGTTTATACTTTTTATTTTTGATGGTATTGATAGGCACATTTTATTTTCTCATACTTCTCTTAAAATTTATCCACTCTATTACTTTTTTAATACTCTCTTCATCTTTAGTTGATACTTCTAATATATCAACACTTGGATTTAGTTTTCTTGCATACTCTTTTTCTTTTTGAATATCATATTCAAAGTATGGTAATAAATCTGTTTTAGTGATAAGTATTAAATCAGCACATCTAAACATCACAGGATATTTTTCTATTTTGTCTTCACCTTCTGGAACTGATACTAATACTATATTTAAATGAGTTCCCACATCATATGATGCTGGACATACAAGGTTTCCTACATTTTCCACAAAACAAACATCTATATCATCTAATGGAATATCATGTAATCCTTTGTGTACCATAAAAGCATCTAAGTGACAAGCACTTCCTGTTTGTATTTGAACTGCTTTTATACCTTTAGCTGTTAGTCTATCTGCATCCCTTGATGTTTCTAAATCGCCTTCTACAACTGCAAATTTAAAATCAACCATATCAGCAAATTTTTCCAATAGTGTTGTTTTACCACTTCCTGGACTTGACATAAGGTTTATACCTAATACTTTGTTTTCTTCAAAGTGAGCTCTATTGTGAGCTGCTTCATGATCATTTTTATCAAGAATTTTTTTGATTACTGAGATTGTTTTTGAATCATTTAACTGTGGATTATGATGAAGTGTTTCGTGTGCCGCTTGATGAGAGTGACTATCATGAGAATGGCTATGCTCATGGTCGTGATGATGATGGTCTGTTATACTACAACCGCAATCTTTACACATGTTTTGCCTTTTAGTTTAGTTTATGAATACTTGTTCATTTACTGTAGTGTAATGCAAGTAATATAAAACCAAACTAAAATTTTATTTTCTTATGTACTTTTAGAACTAAAAAAGCATTTATTACGCAAAGTTCGCAGATGTCTCTTTTAATATATCATTTACATCTAGTGATTCACCATTGTACTTAACTATCTTTATACCTTGTGAAGTAAAAGATTTAGCTGTATTTTTACAAGCTTTTTTAACTACAACATAATCACAACCGTTAAGTGCTACACCCATTTTGGCATGTTGTGCTATATGCTCTTCATCATCATGTGCATGATCACAAGCATGTTCTTCTTCTGGATGATCATGGTCTAGGTCACTTCTTGGATTATTTATTACAGAGTTTAGGTTAAAAGAACGGAACATCCCTGTTCCACTTAAATCATATATCGCAAACTTTGGAGTATGTCCTGCATTGCTAAAGAAACTTAATTTATCGTCTTTTACGGGAATTGCTATTTTCATTATATTCACCTTTTATTTATTTATACGAGCATCATACTCTTATATTATAATATTATGCAATTTTTACTCCATAAACAATTAAATTTTTAATTTAAATGATGATACACTGCCACAAATGAAAAATATAAACAAATTTACCCTCCTTACTCTTCTTTTATTGGCAATGACAACTGTCATGTCAAATGTAGCCATAGTTACATCTTTGCCACACTTAAAAGAGTATTTTAAACATACAGCTAATATAGAATTTTATTCAAGATTGATGCTTACTCTACCTTCCCTTGCTATTGCACTATTAGCTCCCGTTTTAGGACATATTATTTTTAGATTTGGAAAAAAGAAATCAGTTCTTATAGCACTTTTTTTCTTTTCATTTTTTGGAACAGCTGGATTATATCTTGATAGCATAGAGACACTTTTAGCATCACGGGCATTGTTTGGATTATGTGTTGCTACTTTGATGATTGTTTCAACATCTCTTGTTGGAGATTATTTTAAAGAAGAAGAAAGACATCAATTCATGGCTTATCAAAGTGCATTTATGGCTTTAGGTGGAGTCTTTTTTGTCGTCGGGGGAGGAATGTTATCTGATATGAATTGGAGATTTCCTTTTGGCATTTATTTTATTGGAATACTTCTAATACCTTTTGTTCTAAAAAATATAAAAGAGATAAAAATAGAAGATATGCAAGAAGATGAGACTGTAAACATAAGTAAAAATATTTTATTTGTATATTTTCTTGCTTTTTTTTATATGCTTTTATTTTTTATTTTACCAACTCAATTTCCTTTTTTACTTATAGAAAAATTTAAAGTAAGTGGTTCTTATGCTGGGACTATAATTGCTACTGCATTCTTTTTTAATGCTTTAGGGGCTATTGTCTTTTCAAAATTAAAAAAGATATATTCATACTCCACTATTTATATCATAGGGTTAACACTTATTGCTTTTGGCTTAAGTTTAGTAGGAATAATAACAAATGTTCATTTCTTTTTTATATCAGCACCAATATTGGGTTTTTCTGGTGGATTTATGATGACAAATGCAGTTGCATGGATGTTAAGTAAAACAAATCCTAAAAAAAGAGTCAAAAGTTCAGGATACTTCACTTCATCTATTTTTTTAGGACAGTTTCTTTCACCTATAGTTTTTCACCCATTAGTTGCTATTTTTGAAATACAAAAGTTCTTCTCTATAATAGGTGCTTCACTATTTGTAATTGTTCTATTAGTAGTAATTATAAAAAAAGTTATACAGAGATAATACTCTCTCCACTTTTAATCCAAGAGCTTAATAATTCACCTGTGTAATAAACTTGCATATTACAAGCTTGTAATTCATCTTTTACACCCAAATCTTCAGAACATTTTTGACAAGCAATTACTTCTACACCATCAGCTATCATTGCTTTTACTTTCTCTTGTACTTCTTTATCTTCACTTATAAGTTTTTGAGAAGCTCCCCAAACTAAAACCTGAACATTTTCAATCCAACCTTTTAGTTTTGCATTATGTGCATATAAACATACCATACTTAATGCTGTCTCTTTATTATCACTTGCCCATAATATTTTTGCAATATTATTCATAAATCTCTCCATAATTTAATTTTATTGATTATATGCTTTTTTACTTATCAATTTATATAAATTCTATTTTAGCTATAATTTTTTATGAATTTAACTAATTGCCCTTTTTGTAATCATCACTTACTCTATAACTTACAAGATAACTATAAAAAATGTAAATCTTGCAAAAGAAAATTCTCATTAAAAAAATTAGAAACAGATATAACTATAATAAACTATTTTTGCAATAACATAAATGCAAATAAAACAGCACAAATATTAGAGCTAAACTATAGAACTGTTCAAAATAGATATATGCTTTTTAGAAGACTTATAGCAAACTTTTTGGATGAAGAGTATAATAATAGTATAAAAGATAATAGCTCTTATCAAGAGTATTATTACTTTACAACAAGAGAACATAATAAAAAAAATCGCTCACTTTTTGATGCTATTAATATTATTGGTTTTTATTCAAGTAAAAAAATATATACCCTTCTTATGCCAAAGCTACCTAAACATAGTATTGAGAGTAGTACAAAAGATTATGAGTATTATTTAAAATGGCATAAACTCTACTCTATAAACTCTTATAAAACTCCTTTAAGTATCTTTTGGAAATATCTCGAAGAAAACTTGAAAAAATACAAAGGAGTTGATGAAAGAAATTTCTTTTATTACTTAAAAGAGTGCGAGTTCAAATTTAACTACTTACAAAATAAACAAATAAACATTTTAAAAGATTTATATTTCAAAGATTAAACTCTTACTTCAAGATAAAGGGCATATCTCTTTTAAGTGATTCAAGTAAGTCTTCATTTAAAAAGAACTTTGCAAACTCTTCTTTACTCTTATATGCTTGAGCACATACATATCTGTTTTTTTTAATAAGATCTAAAGATTCATCTATAAAATTTTTATACTCTAAATTTGATTGATAATATTCATACATCTTTTTTAAATCATTATCTGTAATACTATCTTTTAACATTACAACATTATCTTCAAAAAATTCTATTACATTATCTTCATCATCTTTTAGGTGGCAAAAAGCTTCGACTATATCTAGAAACCTCATATCAAACTTATAACCTTCTAAAAGTAACTGTTTTAGCTGTTCAACTTTGTTATTTTGGAAATAGTATTGCATAAGAAGAGATAAGTAGTGATCTTTTACATCACTATCACCTTCACTTAAATTCTCTTCTATTTTTTCTAAGTCATCTATTATATTTTCATTTATGTTTGTCTCATGTATTATGGCACATTGAGCAATTATCTCATGTAATCTATCATCCATTAAAAATCCTAATTTATTTAATTGTAGATTATAATAAATATAATTAATATTTTGTTAAAACAAAGTGGTTAATATTACGGCAATAAAAAGGAATTATATGTTTAAAACAGCTTTACATAGATTTAGAATTATTTCATATATAGAAGGCCTATCGTACTTAACTCTTTTATTTATAGCAATGCCCATTAAATATATTGCTGAAAATCCATACCCTGTAAAAATCATAGGTATGACTCATGGTATTTTATTTATACTTTTTATGATATTTTTATTTGAATCTCTTAAAAAATATAGTTGGGAAAATAGATTTAGTACTAAATTATTTATATACTCAATTATTCCATTTGGTTCATTTATTATAGAGAAAAAAATAAAAAAGTTAATCTAAATCAATGGGTAAGACCAACTTAAATATGACACCTTTGTAAGTTTTATTTTCGTAATTATATGTACAATTTATTGCCTCAATAGAACCTTTTAAGTGTAGCTCAACTAAAAGTTTACTCATATTTAATCCTATTCCTGTTCCATGAAACTCTTTTTTTGTAGTAAAGTAAGCATCAAATATTTTATTAATAATCTCTTCTCTTACTCCCCCAGCATTATCTTTAATTTCAATAATTAAATTATCTTTTTCTTTAAAAGCATCTATAAATATATATTTATCTTCATCTTTAACATTTTCATTCAATGCATCTTTTGCATTTGTAATAATATTCAAAAATACTTGTATAAGATCGTTTTCACTAGTTTTGAACTCTATATTATCTATATTTTTTATAATAGAAAAATTATCTTTTGCATATTTTGAACTTGCTAAAAATAGAGCCTTATCAACTATATCTTCAATATGTGCTAATTCTAGCTTTTTATCCATCTTAAAAAAACTTCTAAAGTCATCTATAGTATTAGACAAATACCTAGCTGATTTAAGAATATGCTCTAAAGTATCATCTAACTCTTCATCAGTTATAGTTAATTCTTCTTTTTTTAGTTGTAATCCGCTTGCAGAAACAGAGATATTTGATAAAGGCTGTCTCCATTGATGTGCAATATTTTCAAGCATCTCTCCCATTGAAGCCATTTTTGATTGTTTAAGAAGAATCTTATTCTTCTCTTCATTCTTTTCAATCTCTTCTTTTACTTTCTTATTTAACTTGTCATTAAGTTTTTTTAATAAAAACTGTCTATATATTAATACAAGGATAACAAGAATAACAAACATTATAAATAATGATTTAACAATAAAATCATAATCTAAACCTTTTTGATAATTTATTGATATCCATTTATTCTGCATTCTATTTATTTCTGATTCTGGAATTTTATCAAGTGCTTTATTTAAAATATCTCTTAATATTGGTTCATCTTTTCTTACTCCAATACTTAAGTTAGATTGTTCATCTAATCTTCCTGTAATTTTTAATTGTCCAATATAATCTTTTTGTATAGTGTAAGCCAAAGTATGTACAGTATCAATTAGTCCAAAAACTTCTCCATCTTTTACCCGTTCGATTCCTTCTTTTATATTTTTAACTTCTACAAAATCTATAAGGGGGTATTTTTTTCTCATCATATTAGAATATGCATAATCTTTAATTAATGCTATTTTTTCTTTTTTCACTTGCATAATGTTATCAATAAAAGGTTTATCTATCGTAGATACAATTGCTAAAGAGGAATTAATAAAAGGATTAGTAAAAGTTAAATAAGCTCGTCTTTTTTCAGTATTTATTGCAGAAGAAACAATATCACATCTTCGCTTTTTTGCATATTGAAGTGTTTGTGTCCAATTATCTGTAGGTATTAATTTTATCTTAGTATCTATCATTTTTTCTATTGCTTGTATATATTCAGATACTATTCCTATATGCTTTCCATTTTCTATTTTTTCATATGGTAACCAATCTGGTTCAGTACACATTGTAATAAATTTTTTATTTTTTAAATAAGTTTTTTCTTCATGTGTCAAAAAACTATTCATATTATTTTTGAATATAAACTCATCAAGATTGATTTCATTTTTAATATATCCCATAAGTTTATATGTATTGATAATAAGGTTAATTTTATCTTCTTTTACAGCCCCAATTTTACCCTCTTTATCAAAAACTAATTTTTTCATTTCATTAGCTTCATATATCAAACTATCTAAAGTTTTATTTTGAGGATTATAGTTTTTATAAATAAGTTTCGATACTTCATCAATATTATTAAATGCATACTCCCAGCCCTTTATAGTTGCACTAAAAAAATTTTCTACTAACTTTGGATCTTTTTTTACAAGTTCTTTAGAAGTAAAAATCAACTCCTCATAAAAGTCAAATCCATAATCTTTAGGATAAAATATTTTACTCTCATAACCTTTTTGTTTTAGAATAAAAGGTTCATTTGTTATATAGGCAAGCATCAAGTCTGTTTTTTTATTTATTAAATCATCTACATTAAATGAGTGTTCAAGAATATTTAAATCATTTATTGACATATTATTCGTAGTCAACATAGATTGTAAAGTAGCAAATAGTTTTTGGTCATTTGTCACCATAAGTGTTTTATTTTTTATATCTTTTATTGTGTTAATTTTTGATTTTTTCAATGCAAGAAGGATTAAGGGTGAAGACTGAAAAATTGTTCCTATTAAAACAACATCTTTACCATTTGCTTTGTCTATTATTAGAGAACTTGAAGTCATTCCAAAGTCAATTTCTTTGTCTAAAACTTTATCTACAATATTTATATTAGGCTCATATTTTATAAATTGAACATCAATTCCTAAATCTTGATAGAATCCTTTCTCTTTTGCTACATAAAAACCAGCAAATTCAAACTGATCTAACCACATAAATTGTAGTTTTACTTTTTTAAGTTCATTACTATGTAAAAAAGTTATGACAAGAATTAATATTATTAGTAACTTTTTCATTATAAACCTTATAACATATACTTACAAATTTTAGTTAAGTTTATTTAAAATGAGATTAGAAATTATTTCTTATTTTTTTCTAATACTTACAATTAATAAGAGAAAGTTACAAATAATACTTTATTATTAACTTAATTCAATAAATTGTAGTATCATTACAATATGTAAAAGGATCCAAAATGAATAAAAACATAGGTAAATTAGATAAGACTATAAGAATTATAGTTGGTATTGTAATTATAATTTTTGGTGTTCTAACTAATAGTTGGTTAGGTGCAATAGGATTGATTCCATTAGGTACAGCACTTATTGGATGGTGTCCATTATATTGTCCACTTAAAATCGATACAACTTGTGATAAAGAAAGTTGTAAAAAAGACTAGGGATTACCTAGTCTTTAAAAGCTCTCCCACTCATCTTTGTCATTTAAAGTTATAGTTTTAAAATAGAAAATTTTGTTTTATTAGCTCTTAATTTGCTTCTTACTTGCTTCATTTTTTGTCAATAACTTTTGCTTTTACACTATCTTTTCCAAGGAACATTTTTGTTTCCGTATCACTAATAATTAATTTTGCTATTTCATCAGTTACCATTGCTACTTGATCTGTTTCTGCTGCTACCATAGCATTCTCTTGCGTTTGTCTATCAAGTTGTGAAACAGCATCATTTATTTGCTCTATTCCTAATAATTGTTCATTTGAAGCACTTTTTATGTCAGAAATTAAATTAATTGTTTTAGAAACATTATCATTTAATTTTTTATATCCACTTATCATTTCTGATGCAATATTTTTTCCTTGGTTTGCTTTTACAGTAGCTTTTTCAACTAAATTTTTTATCTCTTTTGCAGCTTCTGCACTTCTTGATGCTAGATTTCGTACTTCTCCTGAAACTACAGCGAAGCCTTTTCCTGCTTCTCCTGCTGTTGCTGCTTCTACTGCTGCATTTAAGCTTAGGATATTTGTTTGAAAAGCTATTTGGTCAATCACAGTAATTGCTTCACTTATGGCTGTAACTTCTGCATTTATTTCTTCTACTGCTTTTGTTGTCTCATTTGCTAAATTTTCACCTTCAGTTACTGAATCTGTTACATTGTTTGAGAAACTTGCCATCTTTGCGATATTTTCAGTATTATTTCTAACATTACTTGTAATCTCTTCTATTGCTGCTGCTGTCTCTTCTAATGAACTTGCAGCTGTTGTTGTGCTTTTATTTAATTTATCAACATTTTTTAGTAATATATCTGAACTTTCCCCTAGTCTTAATCCCGTACTTTTATTTTCTATTAGCATATATGTTGCAGAATCACCAAGAGAGTTAATTCCATTTGCCAATTTTAGAATATGCTCTTTTAAATCTTTTGTTGAAACTTTATTAAGATAGTTATATGCTGAGTATTCTTCTATAATATTAAGTATCTTATCAACATTACTTTCAAGATTCTCAGCCATTTTATTCAATACATCTTTTAATTGCATTAATGCGGGATTAGAAACATTTATATCTAGTCTTTGACATAAATCCCCTTGCTCAAATTCTGAAAGTACAGCAATAGTCTCATCGATTAACTTTCTATCTTCTATAACACCTTTTTTAGTCAATTCAATATTTTTATTTACTACTTTAGCCATTTCTGAGAATTCATCTTTCCCATTTTCACTAATCAGTTTTGCATCATTACTTTCCCTATTTAAAAATTTAAAGAAATTTAATAAACCATCTTCAAAACTACTTATTGATTTATCAATAGTTCTTCTTAATAAAAATGATAATAAAATTGTTGTAAATATAATAGTACCTGTTATACTTATAAAAATAATAAGAGAAGAAGAGATTAAACTAGCAGTATGTTTCTCATTTTTCTTTATAACTTTATATACTTCAGTAGAAAACTCATCAAGTAAAGTTCTCATTTTTTCAAAATTAGGTAGATATGACTGAAAATAAAAATCCTTTGCATCTTCAATTTTATTTGAGTTTACTAATTGAATTAGATTATCAGTATCTATTTTTGTTTGATTATAATACTTTTCAAATTGATTAAATTTTTCAACTTCTAGCTCATTGCCCAAAAGATTTCTAAACTTTTCAAATCTTTCTTTCACTTGAAGTAAATTTTCATTTACTTCCTTATCAATTTTATTTTTAATTTTTGTGCTATCATTTAAATTCATAATTTGCAACAATGAAATATTTGATTGGTAAGAGTCTCTGTCTCCTTCTAATAAGACGACAATACCTGCAAACTCTTTATAACAAAGATTTAAAAAATTTGCTTTTATGCTTTTAATATTTGATGAAACATAAATACTAGATATCACGGACAAAATAATCAAAATAACAAAAGATCCAACAATTTTATTTTTAATACTCATAATCTACTCCTAAATTACTATTTAAAACTAAAAAATAACTTATAATTTCATTAATATATTACAATATATTTAAATTAATACTTTATTTTTTATATAATAAATTAATTTTATATTAATTTGATATTTATATAGTAACTTTATAGTAAAAATTTATTGGATTATATTAAGAGAATTAGTTTTGAAAGTATAGTTGACCAAGAGAAATTCCTTGATCATTTAAAGGAATAGTTTTAGAAAAATAAAACTTTCTTTTTAATTTTTCTAATCTTTTAGATAGTTGTTCTAATAGTGTTTTATTTTGAAATACTCCACCTGCTAAGACAATTTTAAAGTTCTTGTTTTCTAAAGATATTTCACTTATAATATTTATAATCATATTTATAAACTTCGAACAAATAACTTTTTTATCTTTATCTTTTATTATTTCAAATACAGCTTTTGAAAAATCAATTTGATTATTTATTATTTCATAATGATATGAGTCTTTTATATTTGCATCATACTCTTTTTCTATTAGAAGTCCTGTTTCTCCCTCATAAGTTTGTATTTGCAAAATATTGGCAAGTGATGCTATTGCATCAAAAACCCTTCCAAAAGAGCTAGTAAGTGGCGTATTTAGATTCTTTTGCCACATTTTATAAAATAATTCTATCTCATTTTTTGAAAAAGAGTTTACACAAGCATTATCTAAACTCAATACTTCTTCAAAACTAAAATTATCAAATAATAAGGACAATGCAATCCGTCTTGGCTCTTTTACAGCTTTTTCTCCACCTAAGAGCTTAAAATACTTTATGTGAGTTATTCGTTTATATGAACTTCTATTTGCAATAAAAACTTCTCCACCCCAAATATTTCCATCTTCTCCATATCCTGTTCCATCAAATACAAAAGCTAAAACATCTTCATCTAAATCATATTCAGCCATAGTTGCCAATGCATGTGCATAGTGGTGTTGGATTTGTTTTACTGGCATTTTCTGACTCATCGCCCACTTTGTTGTTTCATAAGAGGGATGTTTATCACAAACTATTAATTGCGTTTCAAAATCATAAAACTTTTCAAAGGTGCTTACACTTCTTTTAAAATACTCCATAGAAACAATAGAGTTCATATCTCCAATATATGGTGAAGAAATCATATTATTATTAAACCCTAACGAGATAGAACTCTTTTGATTAGCACCAAGGGTTAAAATATTTTTATCAAATTTACTATTACTTTTAAAAGATATTGGCGCATAGCCTCTGGCTAGTCTTAATATTTGTATTTCATCATTTACAACTTGAACAATTGAGTCATCGCAGGCATTTATTATCTCTCTATTGAAATCTAACACATAATCAACTACATTTCCAAGTTTTGCAAATACATCTTCAACATTTCTTATTATTGGTTCATCTTTTAAATTCGCACTTGTGGCTATTATTGGATTATTTAAATATTCAAAAAGTAAAATATGCAAAGGAGTATAAGGTAGGAAAACTCCAAGTCTATTTATATTTGGAGCTATTTGTTCACTAATTTTGCTATTAGAGTTTTTATTTACTATTACTATTGGTTTTTCTTTGCAAAGTATTGTCTCTTCTTCTTTTTTTGAGATATTTGCACAGCTTTTAATTTCGTCAATATTTTTAAACATCACCGCAAAAGGTTTTGTCGGTCGATTCTTTTTTTCTCTTAGTTTTTTAACTGCATTTTCATTTGTTGCATCACAAATTATATGAAAGCCCCCTATTCCTTTTATAGCAACTATAAATCCAGAATTTATCTTTTGAGCTATTTTTTTAAGAGTTTCATTACTACTTAATTCATTTTTTTGATTATCGTATAATTTTAATTTGGGTCCACAATTAGCACAACAAATTGGTTGAGCATGGTAGCGTCTGTTTGTTGGGTCTTCATACTCTTTTTTACACTCTTGGCACATAATAAAATCACTCATAGAAGTATTGATTCTATCATAGGGTACAGTACTGATTATAGAATATCTAGGTCCACAATTTGTACAGTTTGTAAACTCATATTGGTATCTTCTATTTTCTTTATTTGTAATATCTTTTATACAATCTTCACATATGGCAATATCTGGTGAGACTAAAGTAGATTTACTATTTTGATTAGTACTTTGAATAATTTTAAAATCATCAAACTCTTTTAATGATATATCTTCAAAAATAGAGATATTGTCTACCTTTGATAAAACTGGAGGATTATTTTTAAGCTCATTTAAAAAAGCATCAATACTATTTTTCTTACCTTCAAGTAAGATATTGACACCTTTATCATCATTATTTACATATCCAGTTAAATTGAGTTTTAAAGCAAGATTATATACAAAGGGACGAAATCCTACACCTTGAACAATACCTTGGACTTCAATTTTAAACTTACTCATTCACTCTCTTTAATCAATTTGTATAGGAAAGTCCTTATTATAGTATATTTTATAATTTTTTGTAATGCTTTTATGTACAAAAGAAGAAATAAGTTTATCAGCAAACAAATCTCCACAAAGACTTATTCCATCAAGTTTCATTTCATCATTTACCATATCAACACAAGAAGATACAAAATATGCAAAACTTTCAATATATCCCAGGCATATAAGATTTTCATTTGTTCCCGCTAGTTTATAACTTATACCACTTTGTATTAATTTATAAATATTAAATCTTCTTTTATATATTTTATCACTTTCATCTAATTTATAATCTATTCTAGGACCTTTATCACCCAAAGCATTATGTGCACCAGTTAATATACTCATTTCAAAACCTAAAATTACTGATACTATTTTCCATATACTATAAATAGAATTTTGACTTATTAAAGACAAGTCAAAACTAAGTGCAGTTTTATAAATATCTGGAAAAGATTTTTCATAATTAGAAATAAGTTTTGCTCCAACAGTATCTTTTTTTATTTCATCAAATAATTCACTCATACTAGTTGGTAATTCATATTTAAAGATATCTATCATTCCATCTATTTTTGTGGAATAAAGTGTCAATCCATCCTCATGCTTTGTACTTGCATAAGTATTTAAAATAGTTTTTTCAAATAAGTAATTTTCGCTTAATAAAACCATAAATTGAGATTTATTTTTTTCAGAAAACTCTTTATACACATCCTCTAAACTTCTATCATAGTTTTTTGATTTTAAAATTACTACTTGTCCATTATCTAAAATAGAGATTTTAGGAATCTCAATTTTTTTATATAAAGTACTACTAATAAAAGTTAAAGATGAATCAAAAACATCACTCTTCCAATATGCCAAAAATTTAATATTGTATTTTTCTAATTCCAAACATAATAAGTACAAAATCATATCATTGGCATATCTAACATCAATATTTTGATTTTGCAAAATATTTTTAGATTTAAATACTTCATTTATATTTAAATCTATACTTGGTTTTTCAATGGATGCTAGGGCAATTATCTCTTGTTTAGATGCAACAAGAACATCTGAAATACTATTTAAATCTGCACATAATAGCTTTATATTATCTTTTTTATTTTTATCTATTGAGTCTATTTTTGAAAAAATAAACTCACCACTTAAGGTTTTAATTTTAACTTTTTTCCCATCATTTATAAGTTTAGAGGTATATTCAAAATACTCAATATAATTTGATTTTTTTATCTCTTTTTTTCCATCAAATAAAATTAAAGCTTTTGCCTCTAAATCTTGCCCACAATCTTCGCAAAAAATAAAAGGATTATAATAGTTTTTATTACCTTTTTCTTCCACTGCTTTTAAGCATTTAGTACAAAAAGTTAAAGGAGAAGAATCTAAATAATTAATATCTGGAAAATTAGGAAACTCATCAACACATTCAACTTCGACATTTTTTAAAAAAATAGACATGGGAAGATATGTTGACAAAATCTTAGAAAATTCATCTAGTATCTCTTTTGTACTTTCTACAAACAAATTTATATGATTATTTTCTTTTGAGATTTTATAATTAATCTCAAAATCTTTTAGACATGCTTTTATATTATGAATAAGTGTAAAATTATTTGAAAAATATTCAAACTTATAAATAAGGACCATTTAGAATGTCCCTTTTGTAACTTACCTCTGCAATATTAGTAATAAATGTATCAGCTTTTTTTACACACATCTCCACATCAAATAGTTTTAAATGGTTTCTAATACTATTTTCCATAGTTATAATTGATGATTGAATCTCTTCGCTTAATTCAAAAGTAGTATCATCTGCAACTCTTTTTGGAATAACTCCCAGTATTTTAGTAAAGGGTAAGTCTTCATTCATATCTATCATTTTAAGTGTTTGAAGCATCTCAACTTCGTGAGCGCTTCCTTGCCAATTAACACAATTTGGCATTGCATTATAATCAAAAAAATACACATCACCTGCTTTTGCATCATTTGCATCAATGCAATCAATTATAACTACTTCATCATATTTTATTATCTCTGGAATTAATCTTTGAGCTAAAGTTCCACCATCAATGATAGTTACTTTTGATTTTTTTGATTTAAAAGTATACTTTTCATCTAAATAGTGCACAAAATGTGCACCTATTCCTTCATCTTGAAAGAGAATATTTCCTATTCCTAATATTAAGATATTCATTTTTTTGTTTTACTCTCTTTTTTTTCATGTTTTTTATGCCAACTATATCCACTAAAAATAGTATCCATAGAACCACTTTTCCCATATACAGAATTAAATACTGCCATATAAATATGAATAGGAATAAATATCAAAAATATCCACATTGTAAGGTGATGCAATTCTCTTACATTAGCCAATCCACCCATAAGTACTTCTATTGGTCTTAATAAGGGCATGAGAAGTCCAGCTAACCCATCATGATAACCATGCATATAAAGTATTAATCCTGTCAATGAAACTAAAAACAAAGTCATAAATACCATAAAATAAGCTATAAATTGTAAAGGATTATATATCCCTCTTCCCTCAGGATGAGTACCAATTAACATATAATATTTAATTTGTTGAATCCATATTTTTGGACTAATAAAATCAAAAAATGAAACCCTTTCAGTTCTACTTTGTCTATCAAAAATGAACAAATATACTTTAAATATTGTTGTAGCAATTAATACAAATCCAAAAACCAAGTGCCAAAATCTCCATAATGCGTTCATAAAATTTACTGGTTCATCACTAACAAAAGGTGTTAAAAATGGTTTTGCAAGATAAAAGCCTGTAACAACTAATATCAATAAAGTAACCACTCTAATCCAGTGATTTAATCTTAGTACACCAGAAAACTCATATTTTCTTTCAATCATTTTTCAGCCTTTTTAGCACGATGTGCCATAAGTTGGATCAACTTTATAACTTCCTAGTTCATTACCTTTTGTATCCATCACATGAACTGCACAAGCAATACATGGGTCAAAACTATGAATTACACGAATTATTTCTAAAGGTTGAGTTATATCTTTTACTTTTAACCCTATTAGATTTGATTCATATGGACCTTTTAACCCAGTTGAATCTTCAGGACCTGCATTCCAAGTTGAAGGAACAACTGCTTGATAGTTTTCAACTACCCCATTTTTGATTCTAATCCAATGACTTAACATTCCTCTTGGAACATCACCAATAAATCTACCTTTATACTCTTTATCTTTATCAATTTTGTAAGTAGTGTATGTTTCTTGGTCTACTTTTAAATTTTCAATCAAGGTATCAAATGTTTCTAAACCATTTTCAATGATAGCTTTTACTTGTAAAGCTCTTGCAGCTGTTCTTCCTAATGTCGTAAATAAAGCTTCTGAAGGAAGTCCTGTTTCTTTTAAAAATTCATCTACAATTTTAACTATTTTTTTATTTCCACTTGCATATGAAACTAAAACAGAAGCTAAAGGTCCAACTTCCATAGCTTTTCCATCATATCTAGGAGATTTTATCCAAGAGTATTTACCTTTTTCATCAATTACTTTAGAATGCACTTCTTTACCTTCTGCACCTATTGTCATAGCTTCGCTCATACCTGTATAAAGTGGATTTGTTTTCCCATCATAAGGATGAAGTGGCTCATTATCTTTATACCAAGAGTGTGTTGCTTCTTCTGTGATTAGGTCTTCGTTGATAGGATGAACTTTTGATAAGTCACCATTTAAAATAATTCCTGTATCAAAAAGAAATTCACTTCTATTTAGTTGCATCTCTTTATGTGACATAAAATTCATAGTTCCTGCTTTTGTAGTAACACTAGGTTCAGAAGCATAAGCTTTTCCAGCCATCAAAATATCTGCATAATATGCATGTTCTATGAAGTTTGCTACTTCTTTATATTTTGTAAGGTATTCACTCATTCTTGAAGGATCTAATAAATCCATAATACAAGTTACTCCGCCAACTGTTAAACTTTGTGGGTGTGGTTGTTTTCCACCAAACATTGCCATAAGTTGTGCAGCTGTTCTTTGAACCTCTAAGGCTTTTAAGTAGTGACTTAAGGCTATTAAGTTTTGCTCTGGAGTTAATCTAAAAGTTTCATGTCCCCAATATGCATTTGCAAATGGTCCAAGTTCTCCTCTAGATGCAAACTCTTTTACTCTATCTTTTACTTTTAATAAGTCATTTTCACCAGTTGCAATTGGATAATTTGTATATTTAAAAGCTTCTTTACTAGCTTTTGCAGGATCTGCTTTTAAAGCAGATGTAATATCAACCCAATCTAAACCATGCAAATGATAAAAATGTACTAAATGGTCATGCATAAATAATGCTTGATTCATCAAACTTCTAGTTAGTTTTGCATTTAAAGGGGGAGTGATTTTAAGTGCATCTTCAACTGCTTCAATACCAGCTCTATAATGAGAAAATGTACATACTCCACAAATTCTTTGCATTAAAAATCCAGCGTCTCTTGGATCTCTATTTTTAACTATTGTTTCTAAACCTCTCCACAAAGTAGATGATGCAAAAGCATTCTTTATTACATTGTTTTCATCAACTTCAACTTCAATTCTTAAGTGTCCTTCTATTCTTGTAATAGGATCTACTATAATTCTTTTATTTGCCATTTTTATTCCTCATCATCACTTTTTGGATGTTTAACATTTGATATTACGGCATGAGCTGCAATTCCAATTGCTGTAACGCTTAATAAACCAATACCAATTTTATCAGCAGTAGCATCAGCACCACCTCCACCAAAAACTGTGTTATATAATTTGTCAGCAACTGGCTCTTCAAAAGGTCCCATAGTATCCCAAAAATCTGGTTCACTACACCCAATGCATCCATGACCTGCTTGTATTGGCCAAGACATATGTGAATTAAATTTATTTTTAGAACAGTTATTAAAGGTATATGGCCCTTTACATCCTACTTTATATAAACAATATCCTCTTTTAGCACCCTCATCTCCAAACTCTTCTACAAACTCACCAGCATCAAAATGACCTCTTCTCTCACATAAGTCATGAATACGCATCCCATAAGCCCATTTAGGTCTATTATATGCATCAAGAGCAGGTAAACTTCCATATAAAATATAATGCATCAAAGTACCAACTATATTTTTCTCACTAGGAGGACAACCCGGTACATTAATTACAGGTTTATTTGTAATTTTTGAAAGTCCTACTGCACCAGTTGGATTAGGAATAGCAGCTTGAACTCCACCAAAAGAAGAACAAGTACCAATAGCAAAAATTGCAGCTGCAGATTCACAGGCAGTTTTAGCATTTTCTTCACCAGTTTTTCCATGTCCACCAATAGTCAAAAAGTGTGCACTTTCACCATGGGGAATTCCACCCTCAACCATCAAGATATATTTACCTTTATGTTTTTCTATTGCATTTTCTAAGTTTCCTTCAGCTTGCCAACCAGCTGCTGCCATAAGTGTTTCATGGTATTCTAAAGATATATAATCAAAAATCAATGAATCAATTGTTGGAGCATCTGTTCTTAATAGTGATTCAGAGCATCCTGTACATTCAGCCATATGAAGCCATATAATTGGTAATCTATCACTTAATTCTGCTGCTTTTGCAACTAATGGTGTAAATGACCCAGGAAGAGCTAACATTGCAGTCATAGCAGTTGCCCATTTCATAAAATCTCTTCGTTTAATCCCTTTTTCTTCTAAAACATCTGGGATTGATTTATTATCATTTAATTTAGCAAGTTTTTCTAAACTCTCTAATCTTTTTGATAATTTATTAAATAATTTTGACATATCCAAAATTAATCCTTTTATTAATAAAGTTGAAATAATGAATAGTTATTCATTATTTTTTGTATAAAAAAACCAACCCAAAATGTGGTTGGCATATATAAATTAAATGAATAACTATTCACTTCTAAAATAATAAAAAAACCAGCTTCTAAAAGAAGTTGGTTTTTAACTTTAAATCTTTATTATTTTAATGAACGACTGTTCACCTAAGGGAATATTACAAGTAAAAATCTTAACTTAATCTTAACTTTATAATAAAATTTAGTTTTATAAAATTATTTTGGTCATATGTTACTTATTGGTACTTTTGAGAAAATAATTTTTTAAAACTCTTTATCCAAGGAATACTCTTTTGGAATAATTGTATTAAATGTTTTAGTAAAAGTTTTATAAGACTTTTCTAAAAGAAGAGAATTTGAAAACATATTTCCACATAAAATAATATCATCAAAACTTAACTCTTTTTTAAGAGCTTCTACTTGATTAACAATAAATTCACTTAAACTCTCATAGAAAGAATAAGCCAATATTTCATTTGTCACATCTGCCATTTTATAACTCATTATGCTTTGAATAATCCGTCTATAGTCTAAATAATTTATTCCTTCGATTTTTATTAATTTCATATCAATTTGAAGTCCACTTTTAACATTACAATTAAAAGCAGCATTTTCAAAATCTAAATAATCACCTAATCCAAGTACATAAGATGTGAGATTTAAGATTGCTTCAAATCCATTTACATCTTTATTTTTGAATTCTTTATTAAAATTTTGTGAAAATTTATTTTTATAATTTGTTATCAATCTAGCTGTATTTTCATCAATTAAAGATATCTCTTCCATCGCATTATTAATATCATAAATAATATTTGGAATTGTAATAATATCTCGCAGTCCTTTTCCAGGAATATTTAATGAAATAGAACTATTATCACTATTATATGAAAAATAAATAGATACACTTGGTTTTATTCTCTTATTATTTGTTGCAAGTGTAGCTTTTATAACTCCCCCATTATCATCAAAAAATTCCTTTGAATTATTATACTTTTTATTTAAATTATAATCATATTTTGGGAACAGAGATTTTTCACCATTTATAATTATATTGTCATTATTAAAATAAGTAACTTTTAGCCCATCTTGTAAACTCTCTTCTTTTACATAAAGTAAATAATCAATGCCTTCTTTTTGTAAAGCATTTGCAAAAAGTATAGTCTCTTTATCATCTGGCAATTTTGCATATATAAAATTACTCTTTGAATACTCTTTTTCTTTATTTTGTAAAATATTAAATTTTAGTTTTACTAAAGGTCTTTCAATAGAACAAAGAAGTTGTAGGTCTTTTTGACTCAAAGAAAACAATTGTGATAATTTATTTATATTACAAATAAAAAGTTTCACTTCATTATTTTTAGATTCAAACTCTTCTCTTAAAATTTTTGAAGGTAAAAATATATTTTTAAGTCCATTATGTGTCTCTATTTTAGAAACTCTTCCCTCTTTTATTCTTTTTATATCATTTGAGAAATCAATATTTGTATTTTCATTTATTATATTTTTAATGTCTTTATTTGTAAAAGTAAGGACATTTTGAAGTATATTTTTATTTTCAATTTCTTCTAGTGATTCATCAAACTCTTTAATAACATATGAGTTTTTTAAAAATATTGATAAAGGTAAAGTCTCACCTAAATATTTAAAAAAACCTTCAATCTTTTCTTCGCTATCATTACATGTAATTAATATAAATCCAATATATTGTTTTACACTAGCATTGATATCATACTCTTTTATTAGGTTTTCTAAAATATGTTTATAATATAAATTTGTACTATTGAATTCTATTTTATAAAATAATTTCATCTTGTAGTATCCTCATCATTTGGTATTCGTTCATCATATTCATCATTATACGATCCCAAAATTCCTTTACAAATTTGAGCTATAGATTTTTGCTCATCTTTTTTTTCTACTTTTATTCCTAAATTTTCTATATCAATTAGTGCTTGATTTATTAGCCCAATAAATTTCTCTTCAATAGTTTTTGTAAGTCCTATTTGAACACTTATAATATCTTCGGGAATTATTCCTATTATTGTAACTTCTGCATGTTTATCTAAAACAGAACATATTTCCAACATCTCAACAATCTCAACTTCATGGGCTGTTTTTCTATATTGACCAAGTCCCAATAAAACATCAGAAGGCAATCTATAAATATCTCCTACTTTATCTTCAATAGATACAGTATCTAAAATAATAACATTATCATACTCTTGAAAATAAGTCATTAATTTAAAACCTAAAGTTCCCCCATCAATAATCTCAATATCACCTTCAAAATTATAATTCTGTTCTAAATACTTGGCAGCTAAAATACCTACTCCCTCATCTTTAAAAAGTAAATTTCCAACTCCTATTACTATATTTCTCATATATAACCTTCATATTTATTTAATACATTCAAAAACAAAATAACTTTTACTTATGGATATATTATGTAAGTAATAGAAGTTATGAGCTAACTTCATCATTTATAAATTTTGTTCCACCAAATACAATATTGATGTCTCCTTCTCTCCAAAAAATTGTTCTCCAAATTTGATAATAAATATGTGAAAAAACCCACATCAATAAAAGATACATAGCTGTATGATGTGCAATTCTAACACCCATATTTCCACCAAATACCCAAAGTGTCCAGTCAGTAGAAAAATGTAAAAGCCATGGCCACCATGCTCCAATTGAACTTTGTCCTGAAGCTAAACCATGAACATACATTTGAAGTCCAGTTAAAAGCATAAATACTAATAATATATGAAAAAGTGTAAAAAACATAATATTATAACTATCACTATATGTTGAATCAAACTTTTTTCTTCTATTAAAAGTTATTAGATTGAAAAAAACTTCACAGAATTCTATAAAGTTTTTCTTTGTCGGTAAAATCTTTCTATATGGTTTTTCAAATCTAGAGAAAAGATATAAATAACCAATTAAAATAGCTGTTACATCAAATATAATTGCCACAATAAAGTGTCCCCATCTATTCCATGCCATAACATACTTATCAACAGCTGGATCTGCAATAAATGTTTGATAATAAGGATGACCAATATATAGCCCGGTTGCAACTGCAACAATCATACAAATAGCATTTGTCCAATGTATTATTCGCATGACTGGAGTCATTCTTTCAACCCTTTTAAAATTACGCACGGCAAACACCTGTTGGGTCAATTTTATACACACCTAATTCTTTACCATGTGTATCTATAATATGTACTGCACAAGCAATACAAGGGTCAAAGCTATGTATTGTTCTTAAAATCTCTAGTGGCATATCAGGATCTACTACTTTTGTACCTACTAAAGAAGCCTCATATGCACCCATTCTGTTTTTATAATCTTTTGGTGCAGCATTCCAAGTTGAAGGAACTACTGCTTGATAATTTAAAACTTTTCCATCTTTTATTTTAATCCAATGTCCTAAAGCACCTCTTGGGGCTTCAGCCATACCAAAACCTTGAGCATCTTTAGAAACTTTATCAAAATCAAATTCAGTCCAAGTAGATAAATCACCACCTGCAGCATTTTTAGCTAATTCATCTGCCCACTCTATCACAACATCACACATCATTTCTGTTTCAATAGCTCGAGCAGCTGTTCTTCCTACAGTTGAAAATAAAACTTTTGTTGGTAAATTACCATTTTTTAAGAATGTCGTAACATATTTACTAATTCTTTCATCACCTTTTGCCACACCTACTATCATTCTAGCTAGTGGTCCAACTTCCATTCTATTATCATTATAGAGAGGTGATTTTATCCAAGAGTATTTATTTTTAATATCTAAGTAAGCAATACCATCTTTTTTCTCTTTAAATCCTGTGTAGTTTGGTTTTGTTTCACCTTCATAAGGATGTAAATTTGTTTTACCTTCATACCAAGCATGAGTTACATCTTCTGATATTTTTGTTTGGTCTAAGTCATAAACTTTTGATAAATCTTTATTCATAACTATTCCAGAAGGGAAAAGTTTAGCAGCCTCATAAAAAGGTGTATCATCTAAATTAAAATCACCATAAGACATATAGTTACCTAAACCACCACCTGTTCCATCAAGTGCTTCGTCAGCATACATAGTTCCAGCCATATAAACATCAGGAAGATATGCTTGTTTAGAAAATTTTTGTGCTTTTTGAATAATATCTTTAAATTCTGCTATTCTAGCTGGATTTTTAATATCCTGAACACAAGTAACACCACCAACAACAATTGATTGTGGGTGAGGATTTTTACCTCCAAAAATAGCTTGTGCTTTTGCAATCTCTCTTTGTAACTCTAATGCATCTAAATAATGAGAAAGACCTATTAGGTTTTGCTCAGGAGTTAGTTTATAAGCTTTGCTTCCCCAATAAGCATTACCAAATACACCAAGTCTACCTTGTTTTACATATTTAGTAACTCTTTCTTGTACTTCAGCAAATACATCTTCGCTTGCATTCCATGGTCTTTGACCTGAAAGTTTTGCCCATTTTTGAGCCTCCTCAACAGCTTTTTTAGGATCAGCTTCAAGTGCTTTTGTAATATCAACCCAATCAAGTGCATGAAGGTGATAAAAATGTACAATATGGTCATGGATATATAAAGCACCTTGCATCATATTTCGCACTAATCTTGCATTTTTAGGAATAGTTACTTTAAATGCATGCTCAACTGCTTCAATACTTCTTTGATAGTGAGTACCTGTACAAACACCACAAATTCTCATTGCTAGAAGTCCACAATCCCTTGGATCTCTTCCTTTTAAAATCTCTTCTATTCCCCTAAACATTGTTGAAGAACTATATGCATCAGTAACAACATTATTTTCATCAATTACTGCTTCAATTCTTAAGTGTCCTTCAATTCTTGTAATAGGATCTATTACGATATGCTTACTCATTATGCATCCTCACTTTCGCCATTATTTACTGATCTTTTTCCAACAACTGCTGAAGCAATTGCATGAACACCTATACCTATTGTAGTTGCAGTTAACAACCCTAACCCAAACTCATCAACAGTTTTTTCAACTCCTCCGGTAGGAGCTTTTATATGTGCATCTGCCATAGGTCTTTCATATGCATATTTATCCCAAAAGTCTGGTTCACTACACCCAATACATCCTCGTCCAACACCAATTGGCCAGTTTGCACCATCGTTGTATCTTATAATTGAACAGTTATTAAATGTCATTGGACCTTTACATCCCATTTTATATAGACACCAATTATTTTTAGCACCTTCATCACCCCACTCTTCTACATATTCACCTGCATCAAAGTGTGCTCTTCTCTCACAGTTATCATGAATTCTATATCCAAATGCAAATTTTGGTCTAAGTAGTGAATCAAGTTCTGGAACTTGTCCTGTTAAAACATAATGAAGCACAACCCCAACCATATTTGCTGGATTTGCAGGACAGGCAGGGATATTAATTACTGGTTTACCTTTAACTAAATCCATAACACCAACAGCACCTGTAGGATTTGGTGCAGCAGCTGGAATACCACCAAAAGTGGCACATGAACCAACAGCAACAACAGCTGCTGCATCTTTTGATAGTCTCATTAAATGTTCTTGGAAAGTCTCACCTGAAGCTCCAATAGTTCCATATTGACCATTCATAGCTGTAGGAATTGCACCCTCTACAAATAATAAATATTTACCTTTGAAATGTTCAACCGCATCTTCAAGTTGAGCATCTGCTTGATGACCAGCTGCAGCCATAATGGTTTCATGAAATTCTAAAGATAATACATCAAAAATTAAATCATCAACAGTAGGTGTTGATGATCTCAATAATGCTTCAGAGTTTCCAGCACAATCTTGCAATTCAATCCAAATCACAGGAAGTCTATTCATAAGTTCAGCAGCTTCTGCAACTAAAGGAGTAAACATAGGAGGTAACATAAGTGTTGCAGTTGTTGCACTTGCCCACTTCATAAAATCTCTTCTATTTACGCCTTCACTCTCAACTATATCAATAATATCGATATCTTTAAGAGCTGGTTGTTTTCTTAGTTTACTTAATCTAGCTTTTGTTTTTTCAAACAGATTATTGTAAAACTCTTCACCTTTGTTCGTATCCACCCTTGCAGAGTTTTGATTAAAAACTTTTTTAACCATCTCTTGAGAATCGTAAGCCATTTGTTCTCCTTAAATTAAAAAATGAATATTCATTTATTATCGTAATTTAACTTTTGCTTACTTAATTAAAACTTAATGTAGTATCTAAATAATGGGCTAGTATAGCAATAAAGTAGCATTTATATCAATATTTTTAAGCTTTATAATTATAATAATTTCAAATATTACGATAAGTTGGTACTTGATTTTACTTTAGTTCTAGGAATACATAAGTAATAGTAATTTTAACAATTTATAAAGCTTGTTACAAAACTACTCTACTTTTTGAATAAACATTCATTAATGTGTTGTACAAACAGAGCATACATCAAATGATCTTAATATAATTTTTGATTCATTTAGTGATTTAGAACCAATAATTGCTTTTTGGGCAACGCCTAATTCTATATTATTTTTTGGACCCAAATTCCAAACAGTAGGTGTAATGACATCATATTTTGTAATAAGCCCTTTATTTACACTAAGGGTGTGAACAAGTGAACCTCTACATGCTTCTACACTAGAAGTTGCAGTTATATTTTCTAGACTCTTTAAATCTATTTTAGGCTTAATATATGAGTCTTCACTTATATCTATTTGTTTTATAAGTTTTTTACTGTAGATTAAAAGATGTGCTATTTCATCAACCCTTGACATTACTCTTGTAAATGTTGAATCATCATACTTATTATGTAAGGTTGTTATAAACTCTCTTTCATTTATAACAGCTCTTGATAAGGGCCCTACTTCATAAAAATGTTTATTATATTGAACACTTTTAGACCATGTATGAGCTTTTTTATTATCTTTTTTATTTATATTAAAAGTATATTCTTCACTCTCTTTTATCTTTGCTAAATCAATATTATTAGATATCTTTTTATTATAAAGTCCAGGTTTTACATCTATCATGTCTGATAAAACTAAATGTCTATTGTGTGCCTTTCCCACTTGCTCTAGTTTTGTTTCAAAAGAGATATCAACAAAATCTCTCAAAGATGAAGATAGTAAAGTTAGTTCTTCAAAACTATTTAAAGATAAATAATTTTCAATGCTTATTCCTGCTATATCTTTTTCAAAATACTTTATTGTTTGATCAATATAGTTTTCGCAAGTTACAATATCTAATAGCGTTGGATCACTCATAACTCCACCAGGAATCATATAAGATGTATGTGGCCATTGTCCTGCATAAATTGCTAAGGCTTTGATTATTTCACTAGCACCTTTTTGTGCTCCTAGCCATTTTTCTCCTTTTAAGGGAGTATATCCCTCATATTGTTTTTTAGATATTGCTATAACATCTGGCATTATAAACATATAAAACCACTTAATATGTGAATCAATTATTTCAATAATCAATCCTAATTCCCTAAGTATTTTAGCTTTATTTGTTATTTGTAATTCGTTACCAGAATTTTTATATAAATTTTCTATTGCATTAACAGTTGCTAAAAGGTGAGCTTGTCCACATATTCCACAAATTCTTGGGGTATAAACTAAAGCATCTAAAATAGGTTTATTCTCTAAAATATATTCAAAGCCTCTAAAATTTAAAAAGTCAATTGAAGCATCACTTACTTTTTTATCTTTCCAAGTTAAATTAAGCTTTGCTTCACCCTCAATTCGTTCTACTATATCAACTGTTTTCATTATTTTTACTTTCATAAAAGTGGTTTAATTTTTGATTCAATCTAGGAATCGTAAATGTTTTAGCAACACCTGAAATTGATAAATATGCTCTTTTAGGAATTCCAAGTGGTGGCTCAAAAGGTATACCTATATGTTTTTTAGTTTCAAACATATTAAGTCTTGGAAAATCATATTCTGTACAGCCAATACAGGGCATACCAACCCTTGTTTTACTACTAACATCATTCCACAAAATTTTATTACAATTTGAGTGTGTCATTGGTCCACGACACCCTTCATTATAAAATAAACAACCCTCTTTTAATCCAAAACTTTTTGCCTCTACTTTCCACTCAAAGTACTCATTTCTAGTACAACCATGGTGAGCAAGACCTCCATACAACTCTATTGGTCTTGATTTATTATCAAGGGTAATTGAACCATTAAATTTCAAGGTAAAAAGAGTTTGAATTATCCATTCTGGATGAACAGGACAACCAGTAAGATTTATAATTTCATGGGAAAGTGATGCTTGATTTTCATTGGAAATATAATCTTTTAATCCACCAGTTTTGCCATTTTGTTCAAACTTTGCATGGATTCCTCCATAAGAAGCACAAGAACCAACGGCAATTAAAAAATTTGATTTTAAAACAAGTGCAGTTAAAACATCTGATAAATTTTTGTTAGAAATTGAAAAATAGAATTCATCATTTGTTATTGCACCTTCAACTAACAAATAATCAATTCTATCTTTTGATTCTAAAATCTCATCAAGAGTAGTATCAACAGTTAAACTAGGATGATAAATCAAATCAAAATTATTATTAAATTGTTCAAATCTTGATGAATTTGCAGATAAAAAAGAGTGGGTATTACCATTGCAAGTAATACCTTGAAGCCAAACAACTTTTGGTAAAGCTGTTTTATGCATTTTCATCATATTTTAGTGCTCTATAAATATTTTCAGCAATAGAATCAGAATATTCAAGTAAATCTTTTTCTAATACATTTTCTCCACTCATAAATGCAAATCCACCTAAACTTCCCATTAGCATACCAAATGCTGGGAAAAATTCTTGTTCTCTAAACTCTTTTTTTTGTGCACCATCATCAAGTAAAATCATAACTTCAGTTACAAATTCACCTACACACAAAAACCCCTCACACCCTTCTTTAAATACTTCTCTATTTGATAAATAAACTCTTAAAAAGTAATTTATTACTTCAGGAGAATTTTTTACATTTTTCAAATAGTTTTTAATAAATAAATAAAGTTTTTCTTTTGAAGTAATATCCATATTATTGATTTTTCTCAAATCATCTGCCATAATATTTGTAGAATATTTTATAGCAACTTTTGCTAATTCTTCTTTTGAGGAAAAGTAATTATACATATTACCAACACTCATACTCATAGCTTTTGCTATATCTGGAATAGTTGTATTATAAAAACCTTTTTTAGCGAATAGTATCAACGAATTTCTAATAATACTATTTTTTTTCTCTTCTTTTACAGACATAATTTTTTACCTTAATTTAATAATGATATATAATATTAAAATCTATGTTAATAATAAATGAATATTCACCATATTCTAATAATTAAATCTAAACATAAGAATCAAAACTCTTTTCTTTGTAATCACAATGTAATAATTTGTATTTATACTTCCGTAATTTCTTTCGAACGAAAGATTTTAAACTATATAAACGAAAGCTTATAATGAAACCAAAAGAGAGACAAGCCTATATTTTAGAAAAAGTAAGACAAGAAAAATCTGCAACAGTAGAAAAATTAAGCAAGATTTTTTCTGTATCTGTACAATCTATTAGAAAAGATATAAATTTTTTATGTGAAGAAGGACTTTTAAGAAGAATATATGGTGGTGTTGAAATGGCACTTCAAAAAGATAATATATCATATGATAGTAGAAAAATAATTCATTATGATGAAAAAAAAATCATTGCAAGATTAATTGCTAAACAAATTCCAAATAACTCTTCTTTATTTTTCTCAATTGGTACAACTCCTGAAATAATTGCAAAAGAACTAATCAATCACAAAAATCTAAAAATCTTTACAAATAATTTAAATGTGGCTCTTGTATGTTGTGAAAATTCCTCTTTTGAAGTAACACTTCATGGTGGATTATTAAGAAATAAACACAGAGACATAGAGGGAAATGATATTGAGAAATTTTTCAGTTCATATAGTGTTGATTTTGGAATATACGGAGTTGGTGCAATAGAAGAAAATGGTTCATTATTAGATTTTACACAAGAAGAGTGCCAAGCTAGGGAAGCCATAAGTAAATCTAGTAAAAAAGTGTTTTTAGTGGCTGATTATTCAAAATTTACAAGAAATGCCTACATAAGAAGTGGAAATATATCAAATGTTGATTCTATCTTTTGTGATAAAAAACCTCCTGAAAATATCTGTAAATTATTAGAAAAAAACGGCGTAGAAATAAACTATGAAAATGAATAGAGGAAATATTTAATGTCATCAATACAATTAAAAAATATAACAAAAAAATATGAAGAAAAAATAATTATAGAAAATTTAAACTTTACAATAAAAGAAGAGAGTTTTACAGTTTTATTAGGACCTTCAGGATGTGGAAAATCTACCACTTTAAGAATGATTGCAGGACTTGAAGAGATAAGCTCAGGTGAAATTTTAATAGATGGAAAAGATGTATCAAAACTACAATCTTCTAAAAGAGGTATCTCTATGGTATTTCAATCTTATGCTTTATTCCCTCACTTAAGTGTAGAAGAAAATATTCTTTTTGGATTAAAGGTGAGAAAAGTACCTAAACAAACCCAAGAAAAAAGGTTGAAAAAAGTTGTAAAACTTGTAGGTCTTGAAGGATTATTGGATAATAAGCCCTCACAATTATCAGGTGGTCAAAAACAACGAGTTGCATTAGCTCGTGCTTTTGTAGCAAAAAATAAAATATGTCTTATGGATGAACCCCTATCAAATCTTGATGCAAAATTAAGAAATGAGATGAGAATAGAGATAAAAAAACTACAGCAACAACTAAAAATGACAGTTTTATATGTAACCCATGACCAAACAGAAGCTATGAGTATGGCTGACCATATTATTTTATTAAATAAAGGAGAAATAGAACAACAAGGAACACCACAAGAATTGTATGAAAATGTTGCTTCCACTTTTGTGGGCAAGTTTATAGGAACTCCACCTATGAACATAATAAAAGTAAAAAAAGAAGGTACACAAATCTATATAGATGACCAAGAGTTTAAATCTACTTACTCAAACCGTATTTCCAATAAAACAAATTACTTTGGTATAAGACCTGAAGATATTTTCTTTGTAGAAAAAGATCAAGGTATAGAAGCAAAAGTTGTTTTTCAAGACTATCATGGCTCTGACACAATATTGGGTATTCAAACACTTAATAATGACTTAGAAAAACCAATTTTAGTGCGAAGTGATAAAAAAAATAGTTATCAAACTGGGGATAGGGTTTGGGTAAATTGGCAGGAATCAAAGATTAATTTTTTTGATTCTTTTGGTGAGAGAAGAGAAATCTTATCTTAAATAGTATTTTTAATAATAGGAAATAAAATGTTAAAACTTATGAAAAAAGTTGCTATGTATAGTGTTATAGGTGCAAGTTTGCTAACTAGTGCAAATGCAGATAAAACAAAACTAACAATGTATTATCCTGTATCTGTGGGTGGGCCATTAACAAAAATAGTTGATTCTATGGTTAATGATTTTGAAAAACAAAATCCAGATATTGATGTAAAAGCGATATATGCTGGTAACTATAATGATGCTAGAATTAAATCACTTGCAGCTTTAAAAGCTGGAGAACCTGCTCAATTAGCCGTAATGTTCTCTATTGATATTTACGACTTAATTGAACAAGATGCCATTGTCTCTTTCTCTGACCTTGCAAAATCCCAAGAAGATAAAAAATGGCTAAAAAGCTTTTATCCAGCTTTAATGGAAAATGGTACAACTTTAGGGAAAGTTTGGGGTATCCCTTTTCAACGATCTACCATTGTAATGTATTATAACAAAGATGCATTTAAAAAAGTAGGTTTAGATCCAAACAAACCACCAAAAAACTGGGATGAAATGATTTCAATGGGTAAAAAACTTACAAATGATAAACAATGGGGAGTTATGATTCCTTCAACTGGTTATCCATATTGGATGTTTGGAGCACTTGCTAAACAAAATGGTGAAGTTCTTATGAATGGAGAAGGAACAAAAACTTATTTCAATAATCCAAAAGTTGTTGAAGCATTACAATATTGGAAAGACTTATCAAGTAAATATAAAATTATGCCAGAAGGTACAATTGAATGGGGAACACTTAGAAAAAATTTCTTAAGTGGTAAGACTGCTATGATGTGGCACTCAACTGGTAATTTAACAGCTGTTAAGAAAAATGCAACTTTTGACTTTGGTGTTGCTATGTTACCAGCAAAAGAAATGAGAGGAACTCCAACAGGGGGAGGAAACTTTTATGTGTTTAAAAATACAACTCCAAAACAAAAAGAAGCTTCTTTAAAACTAATCAAATTTATGACTAGCCCTGAGAATTCTGCAAAATGGTCAATAGGGACTGGTTATATTGGTATTTCAAAAGCTGCTTATGAAACACCTGCACTTAAAAAATATGTTGAAGAGTTTCCTCCTGCAAAAGTTGCAAGAGATCAATTAGACTTTGCAACTGCTGAATTATCTACTTACCAAACTGGAAGAGTTAGAAAGATATTAGATGACTCTATTCAAGCTGTATTAACAGATAAAAAAAGTGCTAAAGATGCATTAGATGATGCTCAAAACCAAGCAACAAGATTATTAAAAGATTATAAATAAGGAAGATTATGAGACATGTTTACGGTTGGTTATTGTTATTACCTGGATTTATTTTAATTGTTGCATTTACACATTATCCAACTGTAACAACATTTATTAACTCATTTTTTTCTAATCAAACAGTACTCAAGCCCAAAAGATTTATTGGGCTTGATAACTATGAGTATATGATACATGATCCAATATTTATACAAACGCTGAAAAATACACTTTATTTTTCACTAACAACGGTTCCTCTATCAATCATGATAGCTTTAGCAATGGCAATTTTTGTTCAAGAAAAAATAAAAGCTAGATCAATTGTAAGACTTGCATATTTTACTCCTACAATTTTACCTATGGTTGCAGTTGCAAATATTTGGCTGTTTTTTTATGCTCCCGAAATTGGTTTAATAAATCAAGTTCTTCACTACTTTGGATTTAATGAATACAATTTTTTAGGAGATAGAGATTTAGTTTTAGGTTCAACTATAGTTATGACTGTATGGAAAGAGGCAGGATTTTTTATGATATTTTATCTAGCAGCACTTCAAGGTATATCAAAAGAATTGTACGAAGCTGCAAAAATTGAGGGTTCATCTTCATGGATGACATTTACAAAAGTTACTTTTCCTCTTTTGATGCCTACAACCTTTTTTGTTATGATTAATGCTTTGATTAACTCATTTAAGATGATTGACCATCTGTTTATACTTACAAAAGGTGGTCCAGATAATGCCTCAAATTTATTACTATATTATATTTATGATGTTGCCTTTTCATTTTTTGATTATTCATATGCAGCAACACTTACTATTGTGTTACTTTCAATTTTAATCATTATTTCATTAATTCAATTTGGATTAATTGAGAAAAAAATTCACTACAAGTAGAAACATGAAATTATTACAAAAGATATCAACTTATACTTTAGCCCTTATATGGATACTTCCCTTATTTTATACTTTTTGGGCTGCTTTTCATACGGAACAATACTCTGCAAATTTTGATTTATTTGCACCTTTAAGTGTTCAAAGTTTTTATGATGCTTGGAATCAGGCACCATTTTTACACTATTTGATAAATACATTTACTTTAGTTACAATTATATTAATAGGTCAAATGATATTATGTACCCTTGCTGCATATGCTTTTGCAAAATTTGAATTTTATGGAAAAAATGTTGCTTTTTTTCTAGTACTCATGCAACTAATGATTATGCCAGAAAATTTGATTTTAGAAAATTATAAAACTATTTCATATTTTAATTTAGTAGATACAACATGGGGAATGGCATTACCTTATATTGCTTCAGCTTTTGGAATATTTCTTTTAAGACAAACATTTAAAACTATACCAAATGAGCTTGATGAAGCAGCTAAAATGGAAGGATGTTCTCCAATAGGGATTTTATTTAGAGTTTATATTCCTCTTTCGAAGCCTACATATTTAGCTTATGCTTTAGTGTCTGTTTCTTATCATTGGAATAATTTTTTATGGCCACTTATTATTGCAAATTCAAACAATGTAAAACCCCTTACAGTTGGATTAGCAATATTTGCAGCTCCTGAATCGGGAGTTCAATGGTCTACAATATCAGCAGCAACTTTGATATCGGTTGCACCTTTATTATTAGCATTCTTGATTTTTCAAAAACAGTTTGTTAATTCATTTTTACATACAGGAATAAAATAATGTACGAAGCTTTAAAAAATATTACTTTTATTATATTTGATTTAGATGGTGTCTTTTATAGAGAGAACCAAAGTTTAGAGGGAACAAAAGAGATAATTGATTATCTAAATGAAGAGAATATTGAATACTGTTTTTTTACTAATAACTCTAATTATAAAATTCATAGATATAAAGAGAAACTTTTAACTTGTGGTATAGAGGTGAGTGAAAAAAATATTTTCACAACAACTAAGTTAATTGAACACTATTTATTTGAAAATAATCTAGATAATATTTATGTTCTAGGAAGTAAACAATTACAAGAAAACCTATATGACAAATATAAACAAAATAATAAAAATCCCGATGTAGTAATACTTGGAATGGAAAATAATATTACATTAAAAGATATATCTAATACTATTAATTTGATAGGCAAAGATACCCAAATAATAGCAGCCAATCCTGATAAGCTAATTCCTTTAAAAGATGGCTTTGAATTAGAGTGTGGAGTTTTAATTGATATAATTGAAGAGTATACTAAAAAAATGGTTCAAGTTATAGGTAAACCAAGTCCTTATGGTTTTAATACAATACTGTCTAAATTTGGCAAAGAAAACTCTGAAACTCTTATGATTGGTGATACTTTTGAAACTGATATTTTAGGAGCAAAAAATGCAAATATATCTGCTGGTTGGATAAATTCAGGTAATAAATTACCATCTGATACACTTGATTTTGATTTTATGATTTTTAAATCTTTGATAGAATTGAAAGAGAAAATAAAAGAAGCAAAGAGGTAAAACCTCTTTGCATATCTATTAAGAGTGAACTAAGTTAGTTAATTCATCACCTGATAATAAGTGGAAATTTAAATATTTATAAATATCATCTCTTTTTTCAGGAGTGATTTTTTTAGGAACCATATCAAGGTATTCTTCTTTAGTTGGAAGTCTTCCTAAAAGTGCTGCTAATGCTGCAACTTCTGCAGAACCTAAATAAACTTTAGAATCTTTTCCAAGTCTGTTATCAAAGTTTCTTGTACTTGTTGAGAATACAATTGAACCTTGTCCAACATTTGCTTGGTTACCCATACATAATGAACATCCTGGAATTTCAAGTCTTGCACCTGCTGCTCCAAAGATTGAGTAATAACCCTCTTCAGTTAATTGTTGTTGATCCATTTTTGTTGGTGGTGCAACCCATAATTTAGTTGGTACTGGACCTTCACCTTTAAGTACTTCACCTAAAGCTCTAAATAATCCAATATTTGTCATACAAGAACCAACAAATACTTCATCAATTTTTTCAGTTGGTCTATTTGGATCATTTAAGATGTTTGTTAATGTATCAACATCATCTGGATCATTAGGACAAGCTAAAATTGGCTCAGTAATTTCATTTAAATTGATTTCAATAGTTGCTAAATACTCTGCATCTGCATCTGGAGTGATTAATTCTGGATTAGCAATCCATTCTTTCATTTTATCAGCTCTTCTTTGTAAAGTTCTAGCGTCTTGGTAACCTTCTTCAATCATTTTTTCAATTAAAGCAATATTTGAAGATAAGTACTCAATAATTGGTTCTTTATCTAATTGAATAGAACAAGCTGCTGCACTTCTTTCTGCTGCTGCATCTGATAATTCAAATGCTTGCTCAACTTTAAGTTGTGGAAGACCAGAAATTTCAATTACATTACCTGCAAAGATATTCTTTTTATTTTTCTTAGGAACTGTTAAAAGACCATCTTGAATAGCTTGATAAGGAATAGCATTAACTAAATCTCTTAATGTAATTCCTGGTTGTAATTCACCAACAAATTTAACATGTACAGATTCAGGCATAGTTAAAGGCATCATACCAGTAACTCCTGCAAATGCAACAAGACCAGAACCAGCTGGGAATGAGATACCAATTGGGAATCTTGTATGAGAATCTCCACCAGTACCAACAGTATCTGGTAAACATAATCTATTTAACCATGAGTGAATAACACCATCACCTGGTCTTAAAGTAACACCCGCTCTTGAAGTAATAAATTCAGGAAGTGTATGTTGTAAGTTAATATCTGATGGTTTTGGATAAGCTGCTGTATGACAGAATGATTGCATAACCATATCAGCACCAAAAGATAGTGCAGCAAGTTCTTTAATCTCATCTCTAGTCATAGGTCCAGTTGTATCTTGTGATCCAACAGTTGTACAAATTGGCTCAACATACATACCTGGTTTAACACCTTCAACACCACACGCTCTTCCTACCATTTTCTGAGCTTGTGTATATCCATTTGTACTTGCAGCTGGTTGAGATGCAGTAATAAATAAATCAGATGCCTCTAAACCTAAAGCTTCTCTAGCTTTTGCAGTCAATCCTTTACCAATAATTAATGGAATTCTTCCACCTGCTCTCATTTCATCTGTTAATGTATTTGGAGACAAAGTAAATTCAGAAACAACTTTACCATCTTTTAAAATTTGTCCAGCAAAAGGTTTTACAGTAATAACATCACCAGTTTCTAAAGCATCAACATCTGCTTGAATTGGTAAACATCCTGAATCTTCTGCTGTGTTGAAGAAAATAGGAGCAATAATAGAACCAATAACAACCCCACCTGTTCTTTTATTAGGAACACCTGGAATATCTCTACCCATATGCCATTGAACTGAGTTAATACCTGATTTTCTTGAACTTCCTGTTCCAACAACATCACCAACGTATGCTAATGGATGTCCTTTTTCTTTAAGTTCAGCCATTTTTTCTAATGGTTTTTCCATTTTTGATTGTAACATTGCAGTTGCATGTAATGGAATATCAGCTCTTGTAAATGCTACAGTTGCAGGAGATAAATCATCTGTATTTGTTTCACCAGGAATTTTATAAACTGTTAAAGTAATCTCTTCTTCTAGTGCTGGCTTGTTTGTAAACCATTCACCATTTGCCCATGATTCAATAATCTCTTTAGCATATTTGTTTCCAGAATCAGCTAAATCTTTTACATCATTAAATGAATCATATACTAAAATTGTATTTTTTAATTCTTTTGCTGCATCTGCTGCAGTTTCTTCTACTTTTAATGCTTCTATTAATGGAAGTACATTAAATCCACCCATCATTTTTCCTAAAATTTCAATTGCTTCACTTTTAGAAATCACAGAACATGTAACGTTACCTTGTACTACATCATTTAAAAATGCAGCTTTTACATATGCAGCATCGTCTACACCTGGGTTAATTTTATTTTTAAACATATCTAATGCGTAATCTGAATCTTCTACAGTATTTGCTTTTAATAGTTCAACCAATTGTGCCGTTTGATCAGCAGTCAATGCCAATGGAGGAAGACCACCTTCATTAAGTCTCTCTTGCGTATGTGCTTTATAATCAGCGATTAAACTCATATATATCTCCTAAGTAATTTGTATTTGATTATAACATATACCAAAGCGGATTAATGTACAATTCCTGATATGAATTGTACAAGTTTTATTTGTGTATATATAAGTTACAAAAAAAACTTATATATAGCTTAACTATGCTTATTATAGGGTTTTTATCAAGCTCTTGCGTTTAAAATTGTATTAATTTTTTTATGGTGTTTTTTTAACACTTGTCTATGTTTTGTGCTTCAATTATCTTATTGTACATTTTTTGTACAATATAAACTTAATTTTCAACTTTAACTATAAATGTTATATTCATCTTAAATATAATTATTAATTAAAACATTTCTGTTATTTTTTTGTTATAATGATACAATATTGTTATATTAGTTAAGGATTAAGTCATGAATCCATATAGATTTTCTACTTATAATGAAATGTTTGATTATCTAACAACTACATATGATAATCCTACTTTACTAAACTTTATAAATGCTAATAATAAATATGAATCAATATCGGCATTACAATTCAAAGAAAAAGTGATTTGTTTATGTGCTGCCTTACAAAATTTGGGTATAAGAAAAGGCACAATGGTTGCTATTTTTGCAAAGTCTTCTCCTTTTTGGTTGATATTTGATTTTGCACTTCAACAATTGGGAGCAATATCTGTTCCCATATTTGCAAATATCTCAACAAAAAATTTAAACTTTGAATTAAAAGATTCAAATTGCCAATATATATTTATAGATGATATAAATAGAATAGATGATATAAAAAAAGAGATTATATTCATCACTCACAATTTTTGCATAAAAGAAAAAAACTATTACAACTTAGATGAAATAATAGTTATGGGAAAAGAGATTTGTAATAGACTTGAATATATAGAACATAAACCAAAAGAAGATGATATATTTTCTATTGTATATACAAGTGGTAATACAGGTGATCCCAAAGGTGTTATTCTCACTCACAAAAATATAATTTCCCAAGTAAAAGATATAAATGAACTAATTCAACTAGATAAAAAAGAAGTCATCTTATCTATACTTCCTCTTGCACATATTTTTGAAAGAGCTGTTATGAGTTACTATCTTTCAAGGGGAGTTTCTATTTATTTTATTGATGATATTACAAATGTTGCAAATCTTATGAAAACTGTTCGCCCAACAATGATGACAGTAGTACCAAGACTTTTAGAAAAAATATATTACAAAATAAAAACAAATATATCTGATAAACCTTTTATTAGTAGAATCATTGCTTCTTTTGCTTTTCACTATGCACTAAAAGAGAATATAAATAAAGACTCAATCTTATTTAAACTTTTTAACAAACTTGTTTATTCAAAATTTAGAGAAATATTTGGTGGAAGAATCAAGTGGTTAGTCTCAGGAGGTGCTCCTTTAGAAAAAAACATCTATCAATTTTTCTTAAATATTGGAGTTCCACTATATCAAGGATATGGTATGACTGAGTTTTCCCCAGTTATTTCTACAAATTATCCTGGGGCAAATCGTGTGGGTACTTCTGGTAAAGCAATGCCAACGGCAGAAGTTAAGATTGAAAATGATGAACTTTTAGTAAAAGGACCTTCTTTGATGAAAGGTTATTTAAATAATGAAGAACTAACTAAAAAAACAATTGATAAAAATGGTTGGCTTCACACAGGTGATGTTGCCACTATAGATGAAGATGGATATATTTACATAAAAAGTAGAATAAAAGATATATTTAAAACTTCTACTGGAGAGTATGTAAATGCCATTCCTATTGAACAAGAGTTATCAAAAAACAAATACATAGAGTTTGCAGTATTAATCTCAAATAATAAAAAATATACAACTGCCCTACTTTTTGTAGATCAAGAAAAATATGAACAATACAAAAAAACAAATAACCTAACAATAGAAGAATACTACAATCAAACAAGAATACATCAAGCTATACAAAAGCATATAGATATATTAAATAATAAATTAAACAAATGGGAGAAAATTATAAAGTTCAAACTTATAACAAACAGTGCTACTATAGAAGGTGGAGAATTGACTCCTTCTATGAAAGTTTGTAGGGAAGCTATTGAAGTAAAATATAAAGATGAAATCCAAAGTATGTATTAGGAGCTTAAAATGAATGAAAGAATAGCAATAATTGATGGATTAAGAAGCCCAGTTGCAAAAGCAAATGGCAAACTAAATCATGTGGGAGCAGATAGCTTAGGAGCTATTATTGCAAAAGAGTTAGTTCTTAGAAACAATATTCCTTATGATGATTTTGATGAAGTTATTATTGGAAATGTTGCCCAACCAGCAAATGCAGCAAATATTGCAAGAGTTCTAGCTATGAGAGCTGGGTTTCCTAAAAAAACCATTGCTTATACAGTTCATAGAAACTGCGCTTCTGGTATGCAAGCCCTATATAGTGCTATAGAAAAAATATATACAAATCAAGGGGAAATCTATCTAGCTGGTGGAGTTGAATCCATGAGTAATATTCCCTTACTATTTTCAAATCAATTCAAAGATTTTATGACAAAATTTACCTATGCAAAAACTGCATCTGCTAAGTTAAACCTTCTTACAACTTTTCGACTTAGTTTTTTAAAACCTACCATTGGATTAATTTTGGGATTAACTGACCCGATTTCTGGGAAAATAATGGGAATCACTGCCGAAAATTTGGCAAATGAGTTTAAAATTAGTCGCCAAGCCCAAGATGAATATGCACTTCAATCCCACCTAAAAGCCCAAAAAGCAATAGAGAGTGGAATTTTAAATGATGAAATACACCCTATCATGACAAAGGATTCTTTAATTCAAAATGATGATGGAATAAGATTTAACCAAACTATTGAAGCCCTAAGCAAACTAAGACCAATATTTGATAGAAATGGAACTGTAACAGCTGGAAACTCTTCTCAAGTTTCTGATGGTGCTTGTGTGATGATACTTTGTACTGAATCAAAAGCAAAAGAATTAGGTCTTGAGCCAATTGGTTTTATAAAAGATTATGCCTATGCAGGTCTAGATGCTCACAAAATGGGTTTAGGTCCAATCTTTGCTACCAAAAAACTTTTTAATAAAACAGGCACAACATTAAAAGATATAGATTTAATAGAACTAAATGAAGCCTTTGCAGCACAAGTTATTGCAAACCTTGAAGCTTTTAAATCAAAAAGTTTTTGCAAAAAAGAGTTTAATAGTGACCCCCTTGGTGAAATAAATGAAGAGATATTAAATGTAAATGGTGGAGCAATTGCAATTGGACATCCAGTTGGTATGAGTGGAGCTAGAATTGTACTTCATACAATAAAAGAATTAAAAAGAAAAGGTTTAAAAACTGGTCTTGCTACACTTTGTGTTGGTGGTGGTCAAGGTGCAAGTTTTTTATTGGAGGTATAAAATGAATAATTTAATTTTAGAAATAACAAATAATATTGCGACACTAACCTTTGATTTAAAAAATTCAAAAGCAAATAAGTTATCTTTTGAAGTATTAAGCGAACTTGATAGTGCATTAGATGAAATAAAACAAAACAAAGAGATAAAAGCACTTATTATTGATAGTGCAAAACCTTCAATTTTTATTGCAGGTGCTGATATTAAAGAGATAGAGGCTATGAGTACAGAAGAAGAAGTTTATGAGCAAATCACAAAAGGTGATAATATCTTAAATAAACTAGAAGCCTTAAGTATACCAACAATAGCCTATATCAATGGAGCTTGTATGGGTGGAGGTTTAGAACTTGCTTTATGTTGTAAATATAGAGTTGCTACTACAAATGAAAAAACAAAATTAGCCTTTCCTGAGATAAAACTTGGATTTTTCCCAGGTCTTGGGGGAACACAAAGAGCTCCAAAACTTGTGGGCTTGATGACTGCCCTTGATATGATTTTAACAGGTAAAAATTATGATGCAAAAAAAGCACTAAGAATTGGTCTTGTGGATGAAATATTTGATAATGGACAAAAAGAGTTTAAACTAAAAGAGTTCCTTAAAAAAGTACTTGATAACAAAGTTCAAAGAAAAAAATTACCATTTATAAATGATTTGATGCAAAGATTCTCTCTTACAAGAGCTTATGTTTATAAAAAAGCACTGCAAGGTATAGAGCAAAAAGTAAATAGAGATTTTAAAGCTCCATATACGGCTTTGGAAGTTATACAAAATACTTTTGGTGAAGCCTTTGAAAAAGGAATTGATATAGAAGCCAGAGCTTTTTCACAACTAGCAGCAACAAAAGAGTCTAAGTATATGATAGAACTTTTTTTTATGTTTGAAAAACTAAATAAAAATTACGAAAAAACACAAACTCCAATTTCAAATGTAGCAGTTTTAGGAAATGGAGTAATGGGAAAAGGAATTATTTGGTTATTTAGTAAATTTTTAAGTGATATAAGAATCAAAATAAGAAAAATAGAACAAGCCCATGACATCATAAGTGATGTGGCAAAACTCTATGATAGTTCTATAAAAAGAAGAAGCATGAGTCAAAATCAAGTTGATTTTAAATTAAATAAAATCTCATACACAGATAAATTTAATGGCTTAGGGCAAACTCAACTTGCTCTTGAAGCTATTATAGAAGATGAAAAAGCAAAAAAAGAAGCCTTTTATGAGCTTGAAAATGTACTTGATAAAGACTCAATAATTGCTACAAATACCTCTTCTATTTCCATAGAAAAACTTGGAAGTGAACTTAAAAATAAAAAGAATTTTATAGGAATTCATTTTTTCAATCCTGTAAATATTATGCCTCTAGTTGAAATAATCCCATCATCACATACATCTAAAAAGACTATAAATCGTGTGATTGAGTTATTGACTTCTTGTGGGAAAACTCCAATAGTAGTAGGAGATTGTGCAGGATTTATTGTAAATCGTATTTTACTTCCATATTTAAATGAAGCTGCGTTTATTCTTGAAGAGGGTTCTGATATAAAAACAATAGATAAGATTCTAAAAGATTTTGGTTTACCAATGGGACCTTTTACTTTAGCAGATACTGTTGGTATTGATATTGGTTTTAAAGTAGCAAGTATATTAAATGAGTCATATGGTTCACGAATGTCTATTGCTCCAATACTTACAAAGGTTTATAAGGATTTAAAACTATTAGGTAAAAAAAATAAAAAAGGATTTTATTTATATAGTTCAAAAAATTTGGAAGTAAATGATGAAGTTACAAAACTACTTTCAACAAATAAAAAGGCATTTAATGAAAAAGAGATAATTGAACGATGTATGTTTATTATGGTAAATGAAGCCTCAAGATGTTTGGAAGAAGGTATTGTAAATGACCCAAAAATTATAGATTTTGCTATGATTACAGGTACGGGTTTTCCTCCATATAAAGGTGGGATTTGTGCCTATGCAAATGCCATGGGAATTTCATATGTTGTAGATGAACTAAAAAAATATGAAAAAGTTTTTGGCGAAAGATTTAAACCAAGTTTATTATTAGAAAAATTAAATAAAGAGAATAAAGATTTTAAAACAGGGGAAGAATTATGGAAGCATTAGCATTTGTACTTATACTTATTATTTTTGGATATTTTTCATATCCATTGATTTTATGGTTTGGTTTTATTGGTGTATATTCACTAATATTTTTTGATACAAATATTTTATTTTGGGTTATATTTGCCATTTTAGCAGTAACCTTTATAATACAAAAAAATAGAATAAAGATTATTACTTCTCCTTTAGTTAAGTTTATTATGAAAAAAGGATTATTACCAAAAATATCTGCTACAGAAGAAGCAGCCCTTCAAGCTGGAACAAATTGGGTTGAATCTGATTATTTTAAAGCAGATATAAACTTCAAAAGAATAAAAGAAGAGTATGTTACAAAACTTACAAAAGAAGAGCAAGATTTTATAGATAATGAAGTAAATGAACTATGTTCTATGACAACAGATTGGGAAATATTTCAAGATAGAGATTTAAGACCTGATGTTTGGAAGTTTATAAAAGATAAAAAGTTTTTTGGAATGATTATTCCAAAAGAGTATGGTGGTTTAGGATTTTCTGCAACTGCCCATTCCCATGTAATAGAAAAACTTGTTACTCGCTCACAAGTATTAGCTATCACTATTATGGTTCCAAACTCTCTTGGACCTGCTGAGTTGATTTTAAAATATGGAACACAAGTCCAAAAAGATAGATATCTTGAAGACTTAGCAAATGGAAGACAAGTTCCTTGTTTTGGACTAACTGAACCAAATGCAGGAAGTGATGCGACTTCAATCACTTCAAGTGGTGTTATATTTAAAGATGAAGATAAAAAAATCAAAATCAAACTGAATTTTGAAAAACGATATATAACATTAGGAAATATTGCGACTCTTATAGGTATTGCTTTTCAACTTCATGACCCAGAGCAAATATTAGGTGAAAAGAAAGATTTAGGTATTACATTTGGATTACTTGATTCTAAATTAAAAGGAATAGATAATTCAAGACGCCATGATCCACTTGGTATTCCATTTGTAAACTCTCCTTTATTTGGTAAAGATGTTGTTATCGAAATTGACGATATTATTGGAGGAATTGATGGTATAGGACTTGGTTGGCAAATGCTAGTTGAATCACTCTCAATTGGAAGAGGAATATCACTTCCAAGTGTCTCTTTAGGAGGAAGTAAATTTGCCCTTAAAGTAGTATCTTCATATTCACAAATTAGAGAACAATTTGGTCTTAGTATTGATAGATTTGAAGGTGTTGAAGAAAAAATTGCAAAAATTGCAGCCTTTACTTATATGTTAAATGCATCAAGAAACTATACCCTTGATGCAATAGATAATGGAGTAAGACCAGGAGTTATCAATTCTGTTATGAAATACCATGCAACAGAAAAATTTAGAGAAGTGATAAATGACTCTATGGATGTAGTAGGAGGAAGTGGAATTATAAGGGGTGAAAAAAATCTATTAGCCCATGCATATTTTGCTCTTCCTATTTCTATTACTGTTGAAGGTGCAAATATTCTTACTAGAAATTTGATGCAATTTGGACAAGGATTAATTAAATCACATCCTTATATTTATAAAGAGATACAAGCTTTAAATAAAAATGATGTGGAAGCTTTTGATGAAGCATTTTTTTCTCATATAAAACTTGTAGTTAAAGCTTTTGCTAAAACTATTACTTGTTATTTCACAAGGGGATATTTCTTAAAAACACAAGGAAATTTCAAAAGATACAAACAAAAACTTGTTTGGGCAAGTTCAGAGTTTACATTATTGAGTAATACAGCCCTTGCTCTTTTAGGACCAGCTCTTAAAAAAAGAGAAAATATCTCTGGAAGATTTGGGGATATGCTTTCATATATGTATTTAATAACTGCGACACTTAGAGAGTTTGATAATAATCCTAAAGAAGAAGATAAAGATTTAGTTAATTATGTATGTAACTATGCCTTTGAAGAGATTCAAAAAGCAAAAGAGAATATCTTATATAATCTTCCTATGCTAAAAGTTTTATTGCCACTTGTAAGACTAAATCCCTTAAGTGTAAAATCACCAGATAAATTAAATGAAAAGATTGTAAATAATCTAAAAAATGAAGCATATCTAAAAGAGTTAACTTCAAGTGTATTTGTATCAAGTGATGCAAAAGATAGATTAAATATCTTAGAAAAAGCTATTGAATTAAACAATGAAACAAAACCAGCATTTATAAAAATTAAACTTGCAGTTAAAAATAGTGATATTAAAAAAGAGTCTTTAGAAAATATGTTTGAAGAAGCTTTAGAAAAAGGTATTATTGATAAAGATGAATTATCAAAATTAAAAAAAGCCAATAAGCTTAAACAATCAATCATAGAAGTTGATTCATATAAAGCAAGAACATATAAAACAATGAGATAAAAAAGATGAAAAAAGATTTGCTAATAAATTCAAGTGGTATTTTGCTAAATATTTTAGAAAAAATATTTGATGCAAATATAGAAGTAAAAGGAATAGAAAATATTCCAAAAGACAATCCTAAAATATTTGTGGCAAATCATTTTACAAGAATGGAAGCCCTACTTGTACCTTATGCTTTATATGAACTTACCAATAAAAAAGTAGGTGTTATTGCTGATGATAGCTTATTTAATACTTATTTTGGAAGTTTTTTAAAAGACATTGGAGCAATGCCAAAATCATCACCTTTAAGAAATAATACTATTATTGGAGATTTGATTACAGGTTGTAAAGATTGGATGATTTTTCCAGAAGGATTAATGGTAAAAGCAAAGGATATATCAAAACAAAAAAACCACTTCTGCGTAAAAGTAGATGGAACTTGCCAAGTTGTACATACAGGTTCTGCTTTTTTTGCATTAAATTCCCAACTACTAAGAGATGATTATTTTAATAAAAAAATAAAAGATTTCAAAAAGTTTCAACACAAATATTTCATACATGAGTGTAAAGATATAAGAAAAGAAGAAACAATGATTGTGCCTATTAATATATCTTATTCAAATCTTCGTACTGGAAAAAACTTTTTAATTGATATGGTTTCAAAATTTGTAGACAATATTGGAGATCACTTTTTAGAAGAGTTAGAAATAGAGTCAAATATTGTTTTAAATTCAAAAATCACAATTCAAATTTTAAAACCTATTAGCACCCAAAATATTTTAGAAGATATTTATAAAAAAGAGAAAAACCATACTAATATAATAAATAAATATAGATATGAATTAACACATCGTTTTATGGACAATATTTATAAAAATTTAAATATAAACTTTGACCATATATTTGTCCTTCTTATTTTTTTATATCCTAAAAAATCTATTAATAAAAACCATTTAAAAAGAATGATTTATCTTTTATGGAAAGAACTTAAAGAAAACTTATTTTCCTATAATATTGAACAAGAAAGTAATATTATAAACCTCATTTCCTATGAAGAGTTTCTTCCCTTTGAAAATATTTTAAAAATTGCAATAAAAGATAATATTATTTTGGAAGACAAAATTAACTATTTTTTAAATAAAGATGCTCTTTTAAATAGTTATACTCACCATACAATTCGTCTTAAAAATATACTTCATGTTATTTTAAATGAAGTACTAATAATAGATAAACTAAATATTTTAGCAAAAAACTTAGTTTTAAAAGAAAAAGAAGAGATAGACAGACTGCTTCTTGATACTTTAGAGAAAGAGGAGCATGATGAATTTGAATCTGATTATGAAAAATTTAAAGATTATACAAATATAAAAGATAAAGAAATAGGAAGACCAAGATATTACAATCACAGTATTTCAGATGTTTGTGTTATAACTTTACATGGTTTTTCATCTTCTCCAAAAGAAGTAGAACAATTAAGTAAATTTATTAGGAATAAAGAGATAAATGTTTATTCTCCAAGATTAAAAGGACATGGAACTGTTCCAGAGGACTTGAGAGATACTACTTGGAATGATTGGTATTTATCCCTTTCAAGAGCAATTATACTTGCTACATTAAGACATAAAAGAGTACTTGTTATAGGATTTTCTACGGGAGGACTTTTATCACTTCTTAGCACCAAAAAATCTTATATAGAATTTGCTGGAATTATTTGTATAAACACTGCTTTGCATTTAAATGATATACGAGTCAAAACCCTACTTCCAGCTGTCTCTTTTTGGAATGAGTTAGTAAATAGTGTTCATGCAAATAGTTATGCAAAAGAGTATGTGGATAATCATGCTGAGAATCCAGATATAAATTATGATAAATTTTATATAAAAGCAATAGAACAATTAAGTGATTTAATGGTAAAAACAAGAGAAAATCTTACAAATATACAAAGCCCTATTTTAATAATTCAAGGAAAAGATGACCCCGTTGTAAATCCAGCATCTGCATATGAAATATTTGAAAAAATAAAATCTAAAGAAAAAGATTTACTAATTTTAGAGCGAAAAAATCATGTTATTATTAAAGGTGATGATACAAAAGAGTTATATGATGAGATTTTTAAATTTATAGAAAAAATAGAAGGCAAATAATGATTATAGAAGAAATACAAAATAAAATACATACACAAATACCTATGACAAAACTTATGAAATTTGAATTAAAAAATTTAGATGAAAATAGCCTTCTTACAACTGCTCCACTTGATATTAATGTAAATGATAAAGGTACAGCTTTTGGAGGAAGTTTAAATAGTATCACTATTATTTCATCTTGGTGTATGGCATATTATTTATCAAAAAAATTTAACCTAGAAAATCCAAGCATAGTTATATTTAAAAATGAAACAAAATTTATAAGACCAGTTACAAAAGATATTATTTGTACTACCTTTATTCCAAATGAAGAAGAACAAAATACTTTACAAACAAAAATAAATACAAAAAATAGTGGCTCAATAAAAATACATTCTCAAATCATAGAAGAGGGAAAAGTCTGTGTTGACTTTTATGGAATTTATGTTATCAAGGCTTAAAAATTAGATTTATAATTATTTTTAAATACTGCTTTGAACTAATAATTGAACCTAAAACTATAAATAAACAAGCTAATGCAATTGATGTTGTCATTGTAGATACTCCAACAAGTACTAAAATCAATGTTGATAAAAGTGGAGCTAGATATGCAAGTGAGCCTAGTATCTTTATATCACCATTTTTAAGTGCAAAATCCCACAGATAAAAGGCTCCACCAACAGGTCCTAATCCTAACATAATAGCTGCTAAAAGCTCCGTAATTGAAGGAGTTATAGTCTGTTCAAAAATTAAGTGTGCGATAAAAGAGAGTATAGCCGTTATTATACAAAAGCCCGTTACAGCATAGGTTGGCACATGGGTCAATGTTTTAGATATAACTGAATAACTTGACCAAATAAGTGCAGCGGCAAGTGCAAAAAGATAGCCTAAAGTATATTTTGAATCAAATTCTAAACTTCCATCTTTTAATACTAGTAAAAAAGCCCCAATCAGAGCTAAAATAGTACCAACAATATGAAACCACTTTAACTTTTCATTTGGTAAAAGAGCTGAAAAAAGAACAATAAGTAAAGGCCATAAATAATTTAATAAGTTTGCTTCAACAGCAGGAGCATTTTTTATTGCTAAAAAATAAAAAAAGTGATACCCAAATAATCCACTAACTCCTATTATATAAGCTTTAAGAGGAACAGTTTTCAAACTTGCAAAACTTCTTTTTTGTTTTTTTAACATCAAAATTCCAATAAGTGAAGCAATAAAAAAAGAGATACTTAAAAGTTCAAAGGGAGGAATGTTTCCAGAATATACTGTAAAAAGTGCTAGTGTTGACCATAAAAATATTGTTAATAAACCTAAAATATTACCTTTTGTATGCTGCATTAAAAAGTCCCTCATAAATTTTCAAATATTATAATAGAAAATAGTATAAAACTTTGTATGTTATAATTAATTATGAACAAAATAATTATATTTATAATCTTTTTATCTATATTTTCAAATGCAAAAACTATTGAGGCTACATATAAAATAAGCTATGGTATTTTTGGAGAATTGGGTATTGCAAAAACAAGCCTTGAAACTCTTCCTAATAATACTTATAAAATAAAAGTCCATGCTTATGCAACTGGTATCGCAAAGTTTTTAAGTAGTAACAAAGAAGAGTTTTATGAAAGCCAAGGAGTAATAAAAAACAATTTACTTATTCCAAATAAATATATAACTATTACCAATAATGATTATAAAAAAAGAAAAAAAACATACCTTTTTGACTATAAAAATAAACAAATCTTAGTTAAAAAATATGAAAGAAAACTTAATATAAGATATGATGAAAACTTAAAAAAGAAAGAATCTTGGGAAATTAATGAGTCAGAAGAGTTTGCAAATTTTTTTGCAACAAATGACTTATTATCACTATTTTTTAATATAACACAAGTAATTCCAAGTTTTGAGAAAGGCAATAGTTATGCTTTTAAAGCTATTGGTGCAAATAAAGATAATGGAAAATTAGATATAATAATTCCAAAAAATGAAGCTTATAAAGAGTTACAAGAGACTTTAAATACTAAAAATAAAAAGTTTATAGTCGCAATTCATCAAAAAATATTTTCAAGTTCAAATGGAGAACTTTTTATATCTTTAAATAAAGAAGGCTTTTGTGATAAAGCAGTTTTAAAAGATGTACTTATTTTTGGTGATATAAAAGGTGAAATGATAAAATTTAAAATAAACAAAGGATGATAATGAAAAAATATGTTTTGGTATTACTTCTGGTTTTTTCACTAGTTGGATGTACAAGTAAAGCACCCTTTACAAATAGATCTCAAATGATTTTAATATCTAAAGATCAAGAGTTAACTTTAGGTGAAAAATCTTATGAAGATACACTAAAAAAATCTGAAGTAATAACAAATACAAAAGAATCAAAAAAGATAAAAGAGATAGGTCAAAAAATTGCAAAAGTAGTCAATAGAAAAGATTATAAGTGGGAATTTAATTTAGTAAATAATAAAGAGAAAAATGCTTTTTGTCTTCCAGGTGGGAAAGTTGTAGTTTATACAGGAATACTAAGTGTTGCTAAAAATGATGATCAACTAGCAACTGTAATGTCCCATGAGATTGCCCATGCACTTGCACGACATGGTGCTGAGAGAATGAGTACTGGAATGTTAGCTCAAGGGGTACAAGTATTAGGAAATATTGTATTAGGTTCTCAAGCGCCAGAATATACAAATGCCTTTAATACAGCTTATGGAGTAGGAGCTCAATATGGAGTTTTATTACCTTATGGAAGAATGCAAGAGAGTGAAGCTGATGAGATAGGAATACATCTAATGTATAAAGCTGGGTATAATATCGATGAAGCATTAAATTTTTGGAAAAATATGAGTAGTGGTAAAAAAGAGTCAATTGAGTTTTTCTCAACACATCCAAACTCTAGTACAAGAATTGCTGATATTTCAAAAGTAATACAAGAGATTAAAAGAAATAATACCAAATAATCTTGTATGATTATTTGGTATATTTATTATGCTATATTTGTATAAACAGCTTGAACATCATCATCATCTTCAATTTTTTCTAATAATTTACCGATATCTTCTTGTTGTTCTTCTGTAAATTCTTGAGGATTATTTGAAATTCGTTCTAATTTAGCTTTTGTAAGTTCAATTCCCATATCCTCAAATGCTTTATTTAAAGTACCAAAATCTTTATAATCAGCTGTTACTAAAACAACTCCATCTTCTTCTTCAATCTCTTCTAAACCAGCATCAATTAATTCTAGTTCAAGTTCTTCAATACTCATATCTTCAGTTTTATTAAACTCAAAAATTGCTTTTCTATCAAAAAAGAATTCTAATGAACCAGTAGGTGCCATAGAACCACCATTTTTATTAAAATACATTTTAACATTTGCAACTGTTCTTGTATTGTTATCTGTTGCAGTTTCTACAAAAATCAAAACCCCGTGAGGACCTTTACCTTCAAAGTTTACTTCTGAAAAGTTTGCCGAATCTTTTCCTGATGCTCTTTTAATAGCTGCATCAATATTTGTTTTTGGCATGTTTTCAGCTTTTGCATTTAAAATAGCTGTTCTAAGTGCTGAATTCATCTCAGGATCTGGAACTCCAGCTTTTGCTGCTACTTCAATTGCTCGTGCAAGTTTTGGGAAAACTCTTGACATGTTTCCCCATCTTTTCATTTTGGCTGCTTTTCTATATTCAAAGGCTCTACCCATAAATTTCTCCAATAATTTTCATAATTTTATGCGATTATAGCAAGTTTGTTATAAATATGATATTATACATTTAAAAAGGTAGCCTAATGGAAGAGTTAAACTTAACCTGTCCCTATTGTAGACAAGCCATAACTATTTTACTAGATACGGGAGTCTTTGGATATACAGAAATAGTAGATGATTGTGAAGTTTGTTGTAGACCCATTGAAGTTTCTTACAATGTAGAAGATGGTATAGTAACAACTTTTAATTATAATTTAATAGAAGGAAATGAATTTTAAACATTATGAATATTTTTAGAAACACCCTACTTTTAACCCTATTTACGACCCTTGCATTTTCAAATTCGACGAATGTTTATCAATATCAAAACAATATCAATAATGCAAAAAAATTGTATTTAGATAAGAATACTCCATTACAAATAAAATATGAAAAAAATATCGCTAATGGACAAACTTTACTAATACAAATAATACATGAAAAAATAACAGATCCTAAATTAACTTTAGGAAATATCAACTTACCTTTTTATAAAAATCCCTTTAAAAAAGACTCTTTTTATGCTCTTATTCCTATTTCTTATTATCACAAAAGTGGAAATGATAAAGTTATAATCTCATATATAAAAGATAATAGAAGATTATTTACTTCTATTAAAATAAATATTTATAAGGGAAATTACAAAAGTGAAGAAATAAAAGTAGCAAGCTCAAAAGTAAATTTAAATAAAAAAGATAATACAAGAGCTAGTAAAGAGTATAAAGAAGCAATGGATATTTACAATACAAATACAAAAGAATTACTTTGGAAAAAAGATTTCTTAATGCCTATGTATAGTAAGATTACAAGTGATTTTGGTACTAAAAGAATTTATAATAAACAACTAAAAAGTTATCATAGTGGAGTTGATTTTAGGGCAGATATAGGAAGTCCTATAGTGGCAGCTAATGATGGAATTGTAAGATTTGCAGGAAATAGATTTTATTCTGGAAACTCAATTATAATTGACCATGGACAAGGTATCTTTACTTGTTATTTTCACCTAAGTAAAACTTTAGTAAAAGAAAATCAAAAAGTTAAACGAGATGATAAAATAGGTTTATCTGGTGATACAGGAAGAATAACAGGTCCACACTTACATTTTGGAACAAGAATTCACGGAGTTTTAGTTGACCCACAAGAGCTTTTTAAACTACTCAATGGACTTAATGAAAAGTATTAGGTTTTAATATAAAATATTAAAATACTATATTTGGGAAACTCTTAATACAAAAAATAAAACTTTTAAGTATAATTATAAAATATTAAAAGGGATCTTTCCCTTATTAGATTTAACACAAGAAAGGTAAGAATGCAATATTTCGGTAAAATTGAGACTAAATATGATGAAATTTTTTTAACATCAAGTTATTTATATTTTAACTATGATGAGGAAGAAATAACTCCAGAGCAATTCGAAAACATGATTAAAACAAAAAAAGATAGAAAAAAAAACATAGAAGGAACAATTTTTATTTATAATCCAGTTGTTACTCCTATAGGATACGATTCTGAGAAATTTTTGTTAGATCAAGACTTTGATAACTTTGGAGAATTTACTGAATTAAAATGTGAAACATACATCACAGTATTTAAACACGCTTTTGGACCTAGATTAAAAGGTAAACTAATTGAAATGAAAAGTCTTTTTAATCTAATAGAAAAAAATATCAACTCTACAACTTTACTTACAAAGTTTGATGAAGATTTAGAGAAATACTACTCAATGCAAAATACAGAATTTGATAGAGAAATTATGTATCAGGATGCAAATAATATCGTTCCTTCAGGAAAATTTGTATTTTTCTGTTGGGGAGATAAAATTAGCCAAAAAGAGTTTACATTTATTCGAACTTATAGTAATACAATATTTAATAGAACAGAAGATATGGGTAAAAAAGTTGCCTTTGTATACAAAAAAGAAAGAGGATTACAAAGTGCAAAAGAACTTTTACAGTTTAGTAATCCAGTTGAAAATTATAAATATAGAAGTAGTATAACAAATGCAGTTAAAGAAGCATTTAGAGAATTACCTCCTATTCCTATGCCATATGAATAGAGTGTCATAAAAAGTAAAATAATAAATCAGGAGTGAGATATTCATTTTGAAAAAAATATTTTTAACACTGCTTATAATTACTAGTTTAGTAAAAGCAGAAAATTTATATTCTAAATACCATGAAGAGGTATTTCAAGAATTGTTTCCTAATAAAAAAGAGATACTAATTTATAATATTGGAAATCCAGAATACAGTTTTAAAAATATAAAATATACAAAAGAATTATATAAAAGCGACCTAATATATATAAATGAATATTATAGATTAAAAATTATTAATGATAAACCAATACTAGCTTCTAGTTTAATACAATTAAATTATTATAAAAATGCCATTGGTGCACTTTATATGGAAAATGGAAAAGAAAAAATAGTTTTTGTAAGAGATAGATTAAAAGAACATAATATACTTGTTACTGATTATTTGGAGAAATACATAATATATGAAAAAATATATACTTTTTGATAATGACGGAGTTTTAGTAGAAACAGAGCCACTTTATTTTGAAGCTAGTAAAAGAGCTTTAAAAGAATTCTTTAATGTAAATATTCAATTTGATGATTACATGAAAATTATGACAGAAGGAAATGGAGTTTGGGTTGCAGCTTCTAATGCCACAAAAGAAGAGATTATAATTGCAAGAAATAAGAGAGACCTGTATTATCAAGAGTATTTAAAAAAAGAAGATATTGCTATTGAAAATGTACATGATGTTTTAAATGAACTTAGCAAAAAATATAAAATGGGAATCGTTACAACTTCCAGACGAGTTGATTTTGAAATAATTCATAAAAATCGTGGTATTACTGACTTTATGGATTTTGTTTTATGTGTTGAAGACTATCCCAAGTCAAAACCACACCCTGATCCTTATTTAAAAGGTTTAGAAAAATTCAATGCAAAAAATAATGAAGCTATAGTCATAGAAGACTCGGAGAGAGGTTTAATATCTGCAAAAGCTGCAAATATTGATTGTGCCATAGTACATAATGAATTTACAAAAACTCAAGATTTTTCAAAAGCAAAATACAAAATATCAAAACTGGAAGATATTTTAGAAATTTTAAATTAAAAGAAAAGTTGCTTCTTCTTATAAAATTCTTTTAAAGTCTCTTCTATATTTTCAGATTCTAAATATGCGATTATGTCTTTTATAGATATTGCTCTAGTTGGAAACCGAGAAAGAGCATCTACATTTGAATAGACAACCGAGACTTCATCTGGGTCTGGTTTATTTACAAGGGCCAAAACTATATATTTAGTCAAAACATCATCTATATAAACCTTTGCATTTTTTACAAACTCTGCTGATATAAAAGCAACACATGCGTACCTGTGATAAAGAATTAGAACCTTTCTTATAGGGTATTCTTCAGTACAATAAGGCTTTAACATAAATTCAATTTTTTCTGTATTTTTTAAATCTAATAAGGCTTTTGAGTCATCATTTGATATTTCATTACATAACTCTAAAAAGTTCTTTTTTAATTCTCTTGTACTTACTATTTTTTCCATATGAAATAATAGCTAAAAAGGTTTTTGATTTAAATTATATTTTAAAAAAATTACAATAATTTTGAATTAATAAGCTATTAAAATAACAAAGCTATAATCCCTATATGAAAAAAGACACGATTACTTTAAAAAAAATATTCAAATTAATAATAGAAAATAAAAAAGATCTTCTTTGGGGACAAGTTTTTACATTTATTGCTATTTGTCTAAGTATTCCAATACCTTTAATGCTTCCAGCACTTGTTGATGAAGTATTACTAAAAAAACCAGGATTCTTTGTAAATAATATAAATCATTTTTTTTCTTCAGGAAGTGCATTTTATTATATAGCAATTGTAACAGTTGCAGTTATACTTTTAAGAATTTTATACTTTCTATTTAGTGCAATTACTACTAAGATTTTTACTAAGATATCAAAATTTGTTACTTTTAAAATTAGAGAAAAAATACTATTACACTTAAAACAAGTAAATATGAATGAATATGAAAGTATGGGTTCAGGAGCTATTACTTCAAATTTGGTAACTGATGTAAATACTTTGGATTCTTTTATAATAAATGGTGCTAGTAAATTTATCTCTTCAATTTTAACACTTATTGGTGTTTCTATTGTAATGATTTCTATACACCCTATTTTGGGATTTATGATTCTTTTTATTCAACCAATAATTATATTATTATCAAAAAAGATCTCAAAAAGTGTTGGACAATTAAAGAAAAAAGAGAATGAAGCAGTTGAGAACTTTCAAAATAATCTAGGAGAAACTCTTGATTTATTTGGTCAAATAAAAGCAAGTAATAAAGAAAAATACTTTTTTAATCAATCAATAAAAAATGCACTAAATGTTAAAAAGACCTCTGATGAATTTAATTTTAAAAGTGTAGCTTATGAGAGATTTTCTTTTACTATATTTTTAGTTGCTTTTGAAGTTTTAAGGGCATCGGGACTTGTAATGGTTGCTTATAGTAATCTCTCAATTGGTATGATGTTTGCTATGTTTGGATATATTTGGTTTATAATGACACCTATTCAAGATATTTTATCTATTCAATACTCTTATGCAAATGCAAGTGCAGCATTAAAAAGAATCAATAAAATTTTCCACTTAAAAAAAGAAAATACAGGAGTTATTGAATTACCACTTGAAATAAAAAATATAGAAATAGATATAAAAAATCTATATTTCTCATATATAGAAGATAAACCACTTTTAAAAGATATAAGCTTGAATATAAAACCTAAAGATAAAGTTGCATTAATAGGAGCTAGTGGAAGTGGGAAGACTACTTTAGCTCAAATCATCTCTGGTTTTTATCAAAAAAATTCTGGACAAATAACTTATAATGATATAAATATCGATGAAATAAATAAAGAGTCTTTGCGAAAAAATATCTTTTTAGTTCTTCAAATGCCAATTTTATTTAATAATACACTTAGGTTTAATATTTCAATGGATAATGAAAGTATCAATGACGAAGATATTTTTGAAGCACTTAAAATAGCCCAATTATATGAGAGTATACAAGATATGCCAAATGGCTTAGATACCATTGTAGGTAAACATGGTGTTAGGTTAAGTGGAGGTCAGAGACAAAGGTTATCAATAGCTAGAATGATTGTATCAAAAGCAAATGTCGTTATTTTTGATGAATCAACATCTGCTTTAGATGTTCAAACTGAAACAAAACTTTTTAACTCATTACAACCTATTTTAAAAGATAAAACTGTAATTACTATTGCACATAGACTAAGTACAGTAAAAAATGCAGATAAAATTTTTGTATTAGAAAGTGGTGAAATTGTCCAAAGAGGTACTCATGATGAACTTGAAGATGTGCAAGGACATTATCAAGACTTTATCAAAAATCAACTAGTCTAAATCTAAAGTAATAGTAAACACTGCACCTTCATAAACCTTATTTTTATAATTAAAGCTTTCATTACTAGCTTTAATTACCCCATTTTTATACTGCTTAATTATCTGATTACACATGTATAAACCAATACCTGTACCATTATTTTTGTGTTTTGTTGTAAAATAAGGGTCAAATATCCTAGAAATTACTTTATTTGGAATCCCTCCTGCTGTATCTTTAATCGTCAAAAATAATTTATTATCTATTTTTTTTGCATTTATAAAAAGAAGTTTTTCTTTATTATTACTTTCAATAAGTGCATCTTTTGAATTATTTAGTATATTTAAAATAACCTGCATAAACTCATTTTCTATTCCATAAACCTCTATTTCATCTGATTCTATAAATACCTTTATATTGTTTTTTTCAAACTGGGCAATAGCTAAATTATAAGTCTTTTCAATAGCATCTTTTACACAAAAAAGAGTTGTCTCTTTTTTAGGATTTGTAAAATTTGTAAAATCATTAATTGTATTTGATAGATACTCTATTTGTCTTTTCATATCTAAAGTTATATCTTTTATCTCTTCTTTTGAAAACTTTCCAGTATCAAAAGTATCTCTAACAAAATGAATCAATAAATTTATATTATTCAAAGGTTGTCTCCATTGATGTGCTATCATTGTAAGCATTTCACCAAGTGCAGATTTTTTTGACTCTTCTGCAAGCATAACTTGTTGTCTTTTATTCTTTTCTTCTAACTCTTTTTTATATGTAATATCTCTAATTATTGCATGAATAATATTGTTATCATCTAAAATCAATCTTGTTGTTCTTATTTCACAAAATAACTTTCTTCCATTTTTTGAAAGGAATACCCATTCGAAATTATAAGTTTGATTGTTAAAAGAGACTATTTGAAAAAGTTTTTCTTTTAATACAGAAGTATCATTTTCATTTTGTTTTTTTGGTGATATATCTTGTAATTTTTTATTTGCAATAAAAGATTTATCTTCATACTCCAACATTCTTACTACTGAATCATTACAATTAATGATATATCCATCTTCTGAATAAATAATAATACCATCAGTAGATTTATCAAATAGTGTTTTAAAAACATCTTTTTGTTTTCTTAAACTCTCATTACTTTTATTTAAATTACTTGAGTAATCATTAATTATCTTATTTAATTTTGAAGTTATAAAATATATAGCAATTGATATGAAAATAATAAGTAAAATACCAACTATAATCGCTGTATTAACACTTCTATTAATCTTCTTTTCAATTGATGATTTAAACTCTTCTGTTTTAAACTCTAAATCATCAAAATAAAATCCAGTTCCTATAATCCAATTCCAATCTTTTTGTAAATAAAAGAAAGAGAGTTTTTTAAAAACCTCTTTGCTTTCTGGTTTTGTATAATCATATGTGATAAAACCTTCTCCATAATTTTTAATAACATCTAAATATTCATGTCTATATTCTTTTAAACGCTTATCTTTAATATTTGTACTTAAAAATTGACCTTCTAAGGTTGGAATTGATTGATGAAGTAATACTTTTCCGTAATTATCTCCACCATTTTTATTTAATAAATCTATTATAAAAAGATAATAACTATCATCCACATCAAAACTCAAAAGAGAATTTAAAATTTTATTCTTTATCTCTTCATTCATTATATCAATACTATCACCACTTAAAATTAATAATTGAGAATCCTTCGTTTTTTTTGCATAAAATATGTATCTTTTACCTTTTAAATCAAATTGTACAAACCTATCAAATATTCTAAATTTATTTAAAATCGTTACTCCAGTTGTATCACTTAAAGATTTAAGATTCACATCTTTAAGAAGATTGCTTCCATCAAATAATAATTCTTTATTTTTTAAATCAAAAATAATGTTTAAGTGATCATTTTTGAATAAATGATTTATCATCTCAGTTTTAATTTTACTTTTTATATCATTATTCTTATAATTGTGATAATTAAAAAGATGCTTAGAAAAGTATTCGATTTTTTCTGTATTATCTTTTAAGAGTATTTTTTGTTCACTTTTAAACTCGTTTGTTTTAACTTTTATAATATTTGAAAAAAAATGTACTCTATTATAGATTTTTGTTTTTTGCTCAATTAGATAGTTTTTTGTAAAAGCCTTTATTTCTTCGTCAGCACTTGTATTTAATTCATTGATATTATGAAGAGTAATTAATGTAATTGAGACTAAAACAGATAAAATAGGGACAAATATAATATATAAATAAAAGTTTTTTTTCAAAAGATTCCTTAGTCTGTTTATTAAAGCTCAGCTAACTTTGAGATTATATATTTAGCTTCATCATCATCAAAATATATATTATTATGTAAATCTTTAGAAACAACTTTTAAGATTTGTGTCTTTTTTTCTATCATTAATTTTTTGTCATCTTTATTATTCTCAATAACATCTAAAATTAGTTTTTCGTATCCATCAATAATATCTTGTTTTGTTTTTACTTCTGTTTTTTCATTATTTTTAGTTCTACTAATTTGTTTATAAATTAAAACAAATAAAGCCAAACTAATAATTATAAATATTAGAACTGTTGCTTCAATCAAATTAAGCCTTTTTTTATTTCATTATAAATAGATTTATATTAAGCTTCTGTTAAAATAGACTTGGTATATTTTCACCACCAAAGGTCATTTATGAAACAAAATTCAAATTTAATATTATTATCGTTTATAATTTCTCTAGTTGCAACACTTGGAAGTCTTTTTTTTAGTGAAATAATGCAATTCGTTCCTTGTAGTATGTGTTGGTATCAAAGAATATTTATGTATCCGCTTGTGTTAATATTTTTAATTAACTTATTATACCCTGATGATAAGATATTTAAGTATACTTTTGCACTTATTTGTGTAGGTTTATTGTTTAGTATTTATCACAATTTATTAATGTTTGGCATAATTTCAGAAGATATGGTTCCTTGTGTACAAGGTATTCCTTGTTCTACTGTTTATATAAATTGGTTTGGATTTATTACAATACCATTTTTATCATTTATAGCATACTTTTTACTTTTTATATTACAAATAAGAATTTACAAAAATTCAAAAGGAAACTGATGAAATACTTTTTACTTTTATTAACAACACTTTTTTTATTTACAGGCTGCGATGAAGAGGCAAAAACTGTTATAAAAGATACTCCTAGTTTTAGTGAACTAAAAAAAGAAAAAAATGAAAATATATTTAATTTAGTTACAACTGAAGGTAAAAAAATTAGTTTTGAGTATTCAAAAGATATTCTGACATCAAAAGATTTAAATGGGAAAATAATTCTAATCAACTTCTTTGCCACTTGGTGTCCTCCTTGTAAAGAAGAGCTTCCCGTATTTTCTAAACTAACTTCAAAATACCCTGATAACTTTGAAGTAGTATCAATATTATTTAAAGATCCAATTAGTAAAAATGACTTAGCGGATTTTATGAAAAAATATAACATGAACTTTCCGGTAACTGTAGGTGCAGATAATGAAAGAGTTGCACAAGCATTTAATAATATTCAAAAAATACCAGAATCATACCTTTTTGCACAAGATGGTGTAATGATTGAAAAATTCATAGGTCCAGTTGATGAAGAAACACTAGAAAACCTAATAGTTAAGTTAAAAGACCAAAAGTAGAAATCTTTTTCTACTTTCAAGATAATCACAATACTTTTTTGGCATAATCCCGAATAATATATAAGGAATTAAATGTACAAAATGAAAAATGTTATTATAATGATTAGTATAATTTTTACTACTTTTTTAAATGCTAATCAAGAAAATGTAACCCAAGAAAATCCAACTTTAAAAAGTATAACTCAAGAAAATCCAACTCTAAAAAATACAATTAATATTATTCATGAAAAAACAACATTAGATGAAGCAGCTGCAAATAATATTATAGAAAATGACACCAAGGTTAAAGACGAAATTCTCAAAAATGAGATACTTCCTAATACTTATAATCCAAATGATATATTGGTTGGTTTTTATGGAAGACCCTATTCTAAAGTTTTAGGAATATTAGGAGAGCTTAGTATTGATGATCTTACAAAAAAGATGAAAGTAGTTAAAAAAGAGTATGAAGCAATCTCAAATGGCGTAAAGATTGTACCAACATATCATATAATAAAAGATATTGCAACTTTAGAATCTGGAAATGATTATGACCATATTAAACCTTTAAATGAACTTTTGATTATGAAATACATCAATAGAGCCCAAAAAGAAAATTTTGCTGTTATTTTAGATGTACAATTAGGAACAATGACTCCAATTGAAGCTGTAGAACCTATTTTAAAGTTTTTAAAATATCCAAATGTACATATTGCAGTTGATCCAGAATTTAAAATTCCAAAGCACAGAAAATACCCTCCTGGTAAACTTATAGGGCATATTTTTGCAAAAGATGTAAATGAAGTACAAGAAGCTATGCAAAACTATATGATAAAGAATCATATCCAAGGTAAAAGAATGCTTTTAATTCATATGTTTTATGAAAGAATGTTAAGAAATAAAAGCTTAGTAAAAAAATATGATAGGATCAATCTTACATATAACATTGATGGACATGGGAGAGGTAGTACTAAAATAAAGATTTATAACTCTTTATATAATAAAGATGCGAGTAAAGTTGCCCAAGGTGGTTTTAAAATCTTCTATAAAAATGATAAAAAACCACTAATGACACCTAAACAAATTTTAGGATTAGAACCTGTAAAAGGTAGAATCATATGGACTAAACCAAACTATATTAATTATCACTAATTATTTTTTTGTTTTAGGTATTCCGCTTTTATTTTACTTGCTAATTGATGAACTGCCATGGCATAATAAGCACTTCTATTATAAGTAGTAATTACTTTGAAATTCTTAGTTGCATACCACAGTTCATCACTATCTTTTTTCTTCAATTTTATCAAACTAACATGCTTATCATAATAGAATCTTTCAACAGGTTTTATACCCACTAAATCATTTCTATCATATGAAGTTGTATATCCAGTTTTAAACTTATCAAATCTTTTTCCATCAAAATTAACTTCAACAGCAACCGGAGTTCCCCTCTCCCAACCACTAATTCTAAGATAATTTGCAATACTTCCAATAGCATCATTTGGTTTATCAAGTCTTATTTGATTATTTTCATCTAAATCGACGGCTACTTTCTTAAAATTACTAGGCATAAATTGACAATAACCTATTGCTCCTGCAAATGATCCCTTAATCTCTTTTGGATCTACTCTCTCTTTTCTAGTCATAAGTAAATATTCTTCAAGCTCTTTTTTAAAAAAACTATTTCTTCTATTTTTTTTAAAGGCTAAGGTGCTAAGAGTATCAAAGGTAGGATTCTTACCCATAAAGCCACCATAATTACTCTCTATACCAATTATTGCGACTATATATGCACTTGGTATCTTATATTCTTTATAAGCTTTGTATAGAGCCTCATTATTCTTTTTTAAAAAATCAACTCCTGCTTGTACTTTCTTTTTTGATAAAAAATTTTTACTATAATCTGTCCAATAGTGTGTCTTATAATCTGTTTTATGAGGTTTTGTATAAAACCATAAAGAATCTTTTTGAATCTTTACATCTGAAAATAATTTTGATAACTCTTTTTCTTTAAATTTGTGCTCTTTTACCATATAACTTTTAAATTCTTCGACATTTTTTATTTTATTAAAATCTTCTGCAAAAGAAAGATTCAAAAATAAAAATGCGAGAATAAATAAAAACTTCATACTAACCTTTCTTTATTGATGTTGCAGTTAGAAATATATAATCTCTTCCTGTAATAGTAACTCTATATTTCTTTTGTTGTAAATACTTTTTACAAAATATTACATCATTAAATAAAATTGACAACTCTGAATAATTGTAATTTGGAGCTTTTGCTCCATAAATCATTTGAGTATCAATCCATCTACAATTTGGAAACCCCAAAATTATAGAACCTCTATCTTCTAAGTAATTTTGAACCAATGACATAAAAAATGTTTTAAAATTTAATGTCGTACTTTGTAAAGTTCCTATTGATATTATCAAATCAAACTTACCTAAATCTAAATTATTTATGTTATTTATGTCTTCAGCTAGAAATGAAAAATTTGATTCATCAAATTTTGTTTTAGCTTTATTAATAGCAGACTCGCAAAAATCAATTCCTGTAAAGTGAGTCTTTTTATAATCACTTGAAAGTTGTTTAATAACTTCAAATTCTGCCCCAGAATTAATCCCTAGATTTAACACTTTTGTTTTTGAACTTATATCTACATTTTTTAAAGCATTTATATAATAATAAATAAAAGATGCTTCCTCATTTTTATTTATGTTATCAAAGATTGAATTTATACCATATTTTTCACTTTGTTCACTTGCACTTTTATGGAAGCTATCACTTTTATCTAATTTAACAAAAGATAATTTAATAAACTCTTTTGAAATAACTTGTGGAGTTAGCAGTTTACAAAAAAGAGTTTGTGCTAATGAATTCCATGAGTTATAACTTCTATATATATGCTCTTTATTTTCTATTATAAACTTTTCTCCACTATAAGCATCTAAAGAGATATCTGGATTTAAAACTTCAAATTCAAAAATATGTCTACTTTCTTTATCTTTTAAATAGTTTGTAATATATTCAATTATCTCTACCATGTTTTCATTTGAAAATCTTTTCATAAAACCCCTTTATTTATACTATTTTACTAAAATAACCTTTTTAATTTATTTTAATATTTTAAATATATAATGCAAAAAAGGAAATCTATGAATAAACTAACAAATGAAGAGATAATTGATGCATTTAAAACTTTTCCAAAAGACAAATTCTCTTTAACACTTTCAACTACAAGTAAAGATAATGAACCGCTTACAAGTTACTCACCCTTTGTGGAAGATGATGATAAATTTTATGTTGTCATGAGTTCTTCTCTACCACACTATAAAAATATTGAAGCTACTTTAAAAGCCCATGCATTTTTAATAGAAGATGAAAAAGATGCTTCACATATTTATGCTAGAAAAAGATTATATTTTTCTGCCTCATGTAAAATAGTTGAAGGTGAAAAATATTTTGAGTTATTTGATAAAAGATATGGAGATAGCTTATCTTTTATCAAAAAAATGAAAGATTTTAAAATAGTTGAACTAACTCCAAAAGATAAATCTTTAGTTTTAGGTTTTGGAGCTGCTTATTTGATGAATGAAAATGGTAAATTAATGGAGAAAAATATCTCTCATAAATAAAATAAAGCCTATTGTTTTTCTAAATAATAGGCTTTTATAATAACACCTTTACTTACTTTTTTTGATGTAACATAATAATTAACAGGTGTTAAAATAACATCATCTTTTAAAACATCTCTTATGTAAAAAGAGGTTTCTAAAACTCTCTCTCTTGAAAAGCCTCTTACAATGTATTCTCTCATTTTAGGACTTGCATCACCTAAGTTAACTTTTTTAACCAAGTCAATATCATCAGGTGAAATTACTCCTGTAATTTCTAATTTAAAACTATCTTTATTTTTTGCTAAAAATTCTTTTAGTGGTTTTTTACACTCATTAGGAAAAGTTGCAATACCTACTTTAAAATCATAGCATTTGTAAATTTCATACTTATTTGAATTAAAGTAACTTTTTAATTGTTTATCATCAATTTCTTTTGCTGGAACTATTTTTTCTTTTACTACTTCTTTAATTATCTCTTTTGGTTCACTTTTTTTATAAACAACAACTTCTTTTACAGCAGGTTTATTCATAAATAAATAAGCTGCAAAAATTATTAATAAAATAGCAACAAAAGAGAAAAGATATATAAGAATATTTATAGAACTTTTTTTGTTAGCTTTTAAATCTTCCATTCTTCTTTTATTTAAAAGTGCTAGTTTTTCAGCACTTATCTCTTCTACTTGAATTTCGAAATCTGCTGGTTCTTCTTCTAATAATTCTTCTATTTCTTCAGACTTTTCAAGAAACTCTTCTTTTAGCTGTTCTATTTCTTCGGTTTCTTCAAGAATTTCTTCTTTAATTTCTTCAATATTTTTAGGCGTTTTTATTTCATCATCCATAAGTTCTTGTTTGATTTCATTTTTAGAAGTATTTTCTTCTTCTATATCTTCTAGTTTTTCTTTCAATTTTCTTTCTATCTCTTCTTGTGTTAAACTTTCACCTAGCGCTGCTTTTAGTTTCTCGATTTCTAATACTCTTTTTTCCATCTTAGCCCTTATTTCTCATCACTATTATTTTCTTCTTTATAATGCTTTTTATGATTCATCTTATCTAAAAATGCAGATGTTAATATTGAACCAGGTATTGCATAAAATGCTATTCCAAATATACTTAAAAATGTAGCTAATATTCTTCCAAAACCTGTTATGGGATACATATCTCCATATCCAACAGTTGTAAATGTTATAACTGACCACCAAAGAGAATCAAACATACTTTTAAACACTGTTGGTTGTGCATCATGTTCTGCAAAATACACTAAAGGTGATATTGTAAATAATATTATAACAGAAGCTATTAAAATAAATATAAACTCCTCTTTTTTCTCTTTTACAATTTGGGCTAATATATTATCAAACTCAATAAATTTCCCAAGTCTAAAAAGTTTGAAAATTCTTAAAACTCTCAAAGTTCTAAGAAATGCTAAATCTATATTTAAAAAAGGTAAAAATGATAAATAAAAAGGTAATAATACTAATAAATCAATAATCATAAAAGGTGATAAAATATATTTAACTCTTTTTTTCTTATTATCAAAATTTATACAATATATTCTTGCAATATATTCTATAGTAAAAACTCCTATACTAAATATATTAATATAATTTAAAATATGCATATAACCTTTTAAAGAATCTTCTGTTTCTAAAAATAAAATTAAAATACTAGCAAATATATTTATATAAATAATAGCTTGAACAAACATTCCATATTTATGATTTGCTGGTCTTTCAAGAATAAAGTACAGATTTTTTTTTAACTCCATTTTTAAACCTCTTTTATAAATTCTTGCCCAGGCTTCCAATCAATATACACAGAATCTTTCACTTCAGAGTGTGGAGCTTTTATGAAAACTGCTTTAAAAGGCTTTTCGCTTTCATTTATAAACATATGAGACTCACCTAGTTCACACTGCAAATAATCGCCTTTTCTAATTATAACTTTTACACCATCAAGATAGACACTACACTCTCCTTCTAAAACAAAAAATGACTCTTCTTGTTTTACATGTTTGTGACAAGGATGTTCTTCTCCTACCCCAATTACAACAACTCCCATATCTACCATAGGACCTTTTGTAAGATATTTTGGTCCATGTGTTCCAAATCTATACTCGTGTTCATTCTCATTTGTTAATTTCATTTATACTCCTGGTGCTTTCCACATAGAATTAGTTAAGCCATTATCTACTAGTTCTAATTGTTTATTATAAATTTTTATCCATTTTTCTTTTATATCATCATATATCTTTTTATTTTCAAGGTTTGGTAAATACTCTTTATCCCAAACAACTAACTCTTTTGAAGCCAAACTAAGTGTTTCAAAAATACCAGCTCCAACACCAGCAGCCATTGCAGCTCCAAGAGCTGTTGCTTCTGTTACTTTTGGTATTTTGATTTTACAGCCAGTTACATCTGCTAATATTTGAGGCCAAAGTTTTCCCCTACTAGCTCCACCTGCAAATACTATTTCATCAAATTTTAGCTTTGTAAAAGCTTCTACTTTTTCTAAATTTATAGAAGATACGATACAAGCATTTTCTTCCAAAGATCTAAACATAGAAGCCTTATTACAAATATTTGAATCAATACTTAAATTTATAAAAGAAGGTGCAGCATGGTACCATTTACCATACTTCATAGAATCAGAAAAAATAGGCATGATTCCATATGAACCAACAGGAACATCTTTTGCTTTTTCTTCAAGTATTTCATAAACATCGAGATTTTTTTCTTTTGCTTCAAGTTTTTCCATATCACAAAAAGCATCCCTAAACCATCTCATAATAAGTCCAGAAAAAAAGGTAATACCCTCTGCTTGGGATTGATTTGGGATAACATGGGGATTGACTCTTAAACTCATATTTGAAGGAGGATAAATATCAGATGATATATTTACAATTTGTTGCCAAAAAGAACCACCAAGAACTGCTACTTGTCCAACTTCTACAACTCCTAATCCAGCAGAGCCTAATTGAACATCTCCTCCACCCATTACGACTTTTGTATTATTTGAAAGTCCTGTTTCTTGTGAAGCTTTTTCATTAACCAATCCAATAACAGTCCCTACTTCATAACAAGGAGGAAAGATATCATCTTTTAGTCCAATTTTTAAAGCCTGAGAAGTATCCCATGTTCTATTAAGAAGTGAAAATATTCCAGTAGTTCCTGCATTGCTTGGGTCACTTGCAATTACCCCACTTAATTTTGCTAAAATCCAATCACCAATCATAGAAATTTTTGCTACTTTTTCATAGACTTTAGGTCTATTATTTTTAAGCCACAAGATTCTAGGAAGTGCTCCTAATGCAAATGTTTGACCAGAAGTGTGATAAAACTCTTCTTCTATGCCTTGAAAATGTTCTTTTAAAAACTTAACCTCTGCACCAGCTCTTGCATCAACATTTGCAACACCCCAAAGCTCATTTCCATCTTTATCGTATAAAATAATACCTTCTCTCATACTTGTAGAACTAAGGGCTAAAATATCATTTGAATTTATTTGTGATTTTTCAATTGCTTCTTTTATACAATCAATACATAGTTGCCAGTTTGTAGTAAAGTCGAAGCTCATACTATATTTAACACCTTCATCTTCTAAATGCATCCATTCCCTTTGACCTACACTTATTTGATTTCCATTTGTATCAAAAATAACCGCCCGAACGCTACCTGTTCCTGCATCAATGGCCATTAAATATTTCAATATGCTCTCCAATTAGAATAAAACTAGCAATTGCCAATTATAAATAATATTATAAAAAATTTTATTTCTTTAATTACTTGATTATAGCATATAATTATAATAAACAAATTATTAACTTTAAGTCTATTTAAAGAATAAATAAGCAAAAAGGATTTATTATACTTACAAGATGTTGTTGTTACTTTTATGTAATAAATCTCTAATATAATCACTAGTTATATAAAACTTAGGAGAAAAGATGAAAAAATTAGCCCTTTTAGCTGTTGCTACAACTGCTTTACTTAGTAGTAATTTATTTGCCAATGATACACTTAAAATCCTTACATGGAAAGGATATGCACCTCAAACTTTAGTTGAGAAATTTGAAAAAGAAACAGGCATAAATGTTGAACTTACATATTCAAATAATGAAGAGATGATTGCAAAATTAAGAGCAACAAGAGGCGCAGGATTTGACCTTGCACAGCCTTCTCAAGATAGAATAAGTTCAGTACAAGCAAAATATAAAATCTATATGCCAATAGATTATTCAAAAATCACAACAGCAAATGTTGTTCCATCTATGTTAACTGCTGTTAAAAACAATACAAAAGTAAAAGGTGAATCATATGCAGTACCTTTTTGTTATGGAACTTCTGGTTTAATTGTTAATAAAAAATTAGCTCCTGATGCTAAAGATTATAGTGATTTATTAAATCCAAAATATGCTGGAAAGATCTCTTATAGATTAAAAAGACCAACTTTGATTGCTGTTGCATTTGGGAAAGGTGTTGATCCTTTTAAAAAATACTCAGATATTGCGGCATATTCTTCTTTAATGAATTCAGTTGAGAAAGATTTAATTGCGGCAAAACCTTTAGTACATAACTATTGGGCAAATGGAGATGCACTTTTAAGTATGTTAAGAAGTGGAGAAGTTACTGTTGCCATGGGATGGGACGGTGGTGGTTGGAAACTACACAAAGAAAATCCAGATATTGACTTTGTTGCACCAAAAAGTGGAGCATTAGGTTGGATTGATACTTTTGCTATTCCTTCAAAAGCAAAAAATATTGATGGTGCGTATAAATGGATTAACTTTATGTTAAAACCAGAAAATGCAGCTTATTTTACAAATGATCAAGGTTATGGTACAGCCTCAAATGGCGCAGTTAAACTATTAAATCCTGAGAAAAAAGATAACTTTGAAAGAACATTTAGCCAAAAAGATATTGATAATATAAATTGGTATCCACCAGTACCTGCAAAATTAGAAAAAATAGAAGGTAGAACCTTAGATTTAGTAAAATCTGCACAATAAAATAGTAAGGGGAATAATCTTCCCCTTATCATAGGAAAATCATGCAAAATATTTTAAATATAAAAAATCTCAAAAAGACCTTTGGAGATTATAAAGCTGTTAATGGGATAAACTTTCAAGTGGAAGAAGGAAAGTTTTTTTCTATTTTGGGACCATCAGGTTGTGGAAAGACAACATTACTTAGAATGATAGCTGGGTTTTTAGAACCAAGTTCAGGGAATATAATTATCAATAACAAAGAGATGATAGGAATACCACCAAATAAAAGACCTGTAAATCTTGTTTTTCAAAACTTAGCACTATTTCCCATGATGAATGTCCAAGAAAATGTAGCCTTTGGCTTAAAAAGACAAAATGTTCCAAAAAAAGAGATAGAAAAAAAAGTCAAATCTATGTTAGAGAGAGTTCATTTAAGTGATTATTTAAATCACAATGTACAAGAACTCTCAGGTGGACAAAAACAAAGAGTTGCCATAGCTAGATCACTTGTACTTTCACCTTCAATTTTACTTTTAGATGAGCCTTTAGGAGCTTTAGATTTGAAGCTTAGGGAACAGATGAAAATAGAGTTAAAAAAACTTCAAAATGAAATTGGCACGACATTTATTTATATAACCCACGACCAATCTGAAGCTTTAGTTATGAGTGATAAAGTGGCAGTTATGAATAAAGGTAAATTAGAACAAATAGATACTCCTCAAAATCTATACTCAAATCCAAAGACTAGTTTTGTAGCATCTTTTGTGGGGGAAACAAATAAGTTTCAAGCTTATAAAGAAAATGAAAACTCAGTTAAAACAAAAGAAGGGCTTAATTTTTTAGCAAAATTTATAGATACTGATATACAAAAAGATTGTACTTTATTTATAAGACCAGAAGCCATAGCCCTATTTCCAAAAATTGGGGAAAAGGATATGAACTATTTTGATTTAAAGGTAAAAACAATACTTTTTGATGGTTCAAATACAAAAATACTAGCAAGCTTTTTAGATAATAATCATGAAATAATGGTCTCTCTTCCTCAAAATAGAGAGTTTACTCATATTCAAAAAGATGACATAGTAAAAGCTGGTGTTCATTTAGAAGATTGTAAGTGTTATAAGTCATGAAAAAGCATATTAAATTAGGATTTTTTATATTCTTTATTCCAGTATTTTTATGGCTTTTTTTACTTATAATTTTGCCACAAATTGATTTATTACTTATGTCATTAAAAGTAGAAAATGATGTTGGTGATATGGTTTGGAGTTTTAGCAACTACAATGCATTTTTTAAAGAAAATATATATTGGTATACTTTTGTAAGAACTGCAACATACTCTATTCTTGTGACATTTTTAACTTTTGTAGTAACCTTTCCTATCGCTTTTTACATCACAAAAGTTGTTTCATCTAAATATAAAGGATTTTTAACAATACTTCTTTTGATGCCATTTTGGGTAAGTGAACTTGTGCGTGTTTATGGGTGGATGATTTTACTTAGGGAAAGTGGAGTTATAAACTATTATTTGATGCAGTTTGGACTAATAGATAAGCCAATAGAGATGTTATACAATGATATTAGTATGATTATGGGACTTGTTTATACATCAATGTTATTTATGATAGTTCCACTTATTTCTGCATTAGATGGCATGGATGATAGTTATATTGAAGCAGCTTTGGATTTAGGTGCTTCAAAATTTGTAATATTTTTCAAAATAATCATTCCCTATGCAGCACCTGGAATTGTATCTGGTTCTATAGTTGTATTTATGTTAACACTTGGTAATTATTTAACTCCAAATTTGATGGGTGGGAAAAATTCTTTATGGTTCACAGAGCAAATTTATAACCAATTTATCGCAAGTTTCAATTGGAATCAAGGTGCCGCTTTTGGTTTCTTACTTTTGATTTTATCTTCACTTATTATTTGGATTGGTTTGAAAATTAGCAAACAAAATCTTTCAAAGGCTCTATCATGATAAGGTCATTGCCAAGAAGCAAAAAATATAATTTTGCTTTTTTAGTTTACATAACTTTGTTTTATGTTTTTTTATTTGCACCTTTAGTTATTACTTGTATTTTAGCATTTAATAATTCTGATTTCCCAACTTTACCTTGGAAAGGATTTTCCCTTGATTGGTTTTTATCCAATACAAGAGATAGACTTGGATTATTTCATGATGATAATAGTTTACAAAGCATTGTTATCAGTATTCAAACTGCCTTTTTTGTCTCTATCTTTTCTTTGATTATGGGAACAATGGGTGCATTTTTATTTGAAAGAGAAGAGTTCAAGTTTAAACAAGCTTTTTATTTTCTAGCGCTTCTTCCTTTAGTAATTCCAGGAGTAATACTTGGTATTTCACTACTTCTAGCAACAAATAGTGCAGGAACATATATAGAAAATACTTTTGGATTGGATATTAGTATTTTAAGACCTAGTTTTTGGTTGGTTATTATTGGACAGTTTTCATTTATTTCTACTTTTGTTTTATTAGTAGTTTCTGCAAGACTTAAAAAGTTTGATAACTCTTTATCTGATGCTGCTTTAAATTTAGGAGCTACAAAGTTTGAAACCATCAGATATATTATTTTACCATTTTTAAAACCAGCTCTTATAGGAGCTGGTGCTGTTGCTTTTTTGATGAGTTTTGAAAACTTTAATACTACCCTATTTTTAGTGGGTTCAGATACTACTTTACCAATAAATTTATATCTTCAAGTAAGAGATGGAAGTACCCCAATTATAAATGCCATATCTTTTTTACTGATAATTATAACATCAATTTTGGCAGTTTTAAATTTAGTACTTACAAAAAAAGAGGTCAAATAAATGAACTTTTGGAACAATTTTAAAAAAGATGAACAATTACTTATATCTCACAGAGGTTTAAGATCATTAAGAGCTGAAAATACAATGGCAGCTTTTAAACAAGTAATTGGAACATACAAAATAGTAGAATTTGATGTTGCTTTTACAAAAGATGGAATTGCAGTTATTATTCATGATGATACACTAGAGCGAACAAGTAATGTAAAAGAGTTCGAAGAGTTTAAAAAGCCTTATAAAGTTGTAGATTATACTTATGAGCAACTACTAAATCTTGATTTCTCCTCATGGTTTATAAAAGAAGATCCCTTTAATACTATAAAAGAAAATAAAGTATCACTTGAAGATTTAAAAAAAGAACAAATAGAAAAAATACCAACACTAAAAGAGCTTTTACTATTTTTAAAAGAAAATAATATCTTTGCAAACATTGAAATAAAAGATTTAGAAAATACAAACTTTCATGAAATAGCAGCAAAAGAAGTATTAAAAATAGTTGATGAAACTAAAATGCAAAACAAAGTTATAATCTCTTCTTTTAATCATACTTATTTAAAACAAATAAATAATTTAAATCCAAACATTGACATAGCAGCTCTTCAAGAAAACAAACATCCAAAAGACTTGATAAATTATCTAAAAAGTTTAAATGTTAAAAACTATAATTGTGATTTTGAAATCACAGATGAAGCTTTAGTCAAAAAGTTAATTGATGCAGGATTTTATGTAAATGTTTATACAGTAAATAAAAAAGAAGATATCGAAAAACTCTTTAACTGGGGAGTAAAATCTGTTTTTACAGACTATTGAAATAAGAAGTTTTAAACTTCTTATTTTTTCAATTTAGCTTGCTCTAGTTCCCAATATTCCATTTCGAAACTATCTTTTTCACTTATACTTACGAAGCCACCTAATTTTTGAGCTCTTAAAACAGCTTTAATAGTATGAGTTACAATATCATTTATAATATTTGCTTCTTTTTCATCTTTCCCAAAACAAACAACTCCAAACTCTTTTATTACTGCATAATTTGGAGTAGGATTTAAACAAATCTCATCTTTTGCATACCTTTCAAAATATACTTTATACTCTTTTTTATACTCTTCTATTGCACTTTTTATATCATTATCTTCTAAAACTAAAGGCACTTTTTTTGTTCTAATAATATGCTCAGGAGTTAAAACTCCTTTTGTAACATTTTCTTTTAGATTTGTTTGAGAAGCATAATATAAAGCCTCTTTATCTTGATTTACTTTTAAAGCTATATCATAACCTTTTTCTTTAGAAATAGCATTTATAAGTTCAGTTAAATCTACTTCTTTAGCTTCTAAACTTGGTATTTCAAGTTTTGCATTATCTTCTAAAAACTTTTCAGCCAAACTAACAGCATCTATCATTTTGTCATAAGATTTTTTTGCATCATCATCAAAAGTAAAAATTCCATGATTGTGTAAAATAATTCCATCACTATTTTTCCAATCATAACCCTTAGCCATATCAAAAATAGTTTTTGCCAGAATAAAACCTGGCATTGCATAAGGGATAATTAAAAAGTTTGGAAAAACTTTTTTAATATTTTCTATTCCATTTTTATTATTAGATATAGTTACAACTGCATCTGCGTGTGTATGATCTACAAATTTAAAAGGAATAATTGCATGCAAGATTGCTTCAACCGAAGGATTTGGTGCACTTTTATCAATCATAGCTGCTTTTTGTTGTGATACCATATCGCTATCACTTAAGCTTTCAAGTTTTGCCATTTCAATTAAAGTATCAAGTTTAACAGGAGCGAAGCCCTCTTTTTCAATACTTACTAAGTCCCAACCACTTCCTTTTACATAAAGGATATCTTCACAGTTTACTTTTGATTTTACAGAAGTATTACCTCCACCATGAAGAACAAGTTCATCACTTCTTCCTAATAAGTTTGAAGTAAAAACTCTTAGTTCTAAATCACTTTTATACTTTTGTGCCTCTTCGTTTGTCCATAAATTTTTCAAATTATTGCCTTATATTATTTCTAAATCATCACTATATTTATCTTTACAGTATGGTTCAAAGTTTGCTTTATAATATTTGTAATGTTCTGTAGTTTTATGTCCTTCTAAAGCCTCTTCATCTTCCCAAGCTTCAACAACTACAAACTTTGCTGGATTTTCTTTTAATTGATAGATTTCATATGATAAACAACCTTTTTCATTTTTAGAAGGTTCAACCATAGTTTTTAATAAATCTTTCATTTCTTTAATAGAATCATCTTTTGCTATAAATGTAACTTTTTTTATAATATTCATAATATCTCCAATTTTTAGTTAAGTTAATAGTTTTCATTTTATTATATTTTCACTTAATAATTAAAACTGCTTTTTAAGATTGCTTTTTTATTAAAAATAGTTATAATACTATATCAAATAAAGGAGTTTATATGATTAAGTTATTGGGAATACTTTTAATTACATTTCTTTCACTAAATGCAGCAAGCTTTAATTGGGAAAAAGATTATGCAACGGCTGTTAAAAAAGCAAAAGAGCAAAATAAACCTATTTTTGTGATGGTTAGCTCGCCAACTTGTCCTGAATGTAATTATATGAAAAAGCATGTTTTTGTAAAAGATGAAGTTAAAAATTTTGTAAATAAAAATTTTATTACATATCAATTTGATATCAATGATCAAGATATCCCAAAACAGATGCAATTTTGGGGAATACCAAGATTTTACTTCACAAAAGATGGAGAAAATGTATACAAAAAAGCAATGGGTGGATTAAAAGAGAATAAATTTATGACACTTTTAAAGGAGAATAAAAAATGAAAAAATTATTACTTTTGATTTTTAGTTTCACTTTTCTTTTTTCATATGATGCAGTACAACTTGAGAAATTAAAAAAGACACTAGTTTGTGAAGATTGTGATTTAACTAATGCAAACCTATCAGGTATGAATTTACAAAAAGCAAGTTTTGCAGGGTCTGATTTATCAGGGGCAGATTTATCTAAATCAAACTTTGCGAAATCTTCTTTTTGGGGGACAAAATTAGAAGATGTAAAAGGTATGGATTCAAACTTTTTTCAATGTAATTTTGAAAATGCCACTATAAAAAACTCTACTTTTGATAGAAGTAATTTCAAAGGTGGAAACATGCAACTAACAGAGATAAAAGATGTATCTTTTAAAAGTTCAAACCTTTGGGGTGTAAAATTCAGTGAAGCATCAATAGATAATGTGAACTTCTCTTCTTCAAGAATTGCAGATGCAAGATTTAGTGATTTAGATTTGTTAAGTTCTGATTTAAGTGATACTTTAGCCTTTGATGCTGTTTTTGAAAGAGTAAATTTATTACAAAAAGATTGTGATTATTTAAAAGGTGAAGATGCAAAATTTAAAGATGCGGATTGCCAATAAAAGATACTTTTAAAGTATCTTTTATAGTTGTGATTCAATTAATTTTTGTAAATTCTCACCACTAAGATCTTGAAGAGATATTCCATTTACAAAAAATGAAGGAGTTCCTCTTACATTTAAAACTCTTGCATCATCTAAATCTTGTTCGATGATTTTATCATACATGATATTGTCCATACTTTTTGATAATTTTTTCATATCAAGTATATTTGACTTTTCTAAAACAATCCATAATTTTCTAGGATCTACACCATGTCCATCTAACCATTGATTTTGTGTAGCAAACATCAATTCTAAAGTCTCTTTAAAAAGATTTTGCTCTCTAGCACCTTCTAACATTTTAACTGTATAATTAGAATTTGCATGAAAAGGTGCATATCTTAGAACTAATTTAATATCATCTTTATGCTTTTTAAGTATATCTTTAACAAAAGGATAATAATAAGCACAAGTTCCACAAGCTGGATCAAAGAATTCTACTAATTGAACTTTTGCATCTTTAGGTCCCATTACTAAAGAATAATCCCTTTGAAAAACTTCTGCTTTTTCACTTGCTACTTTTCCAAATTCACTAGCCTTATTTTTCTTATAAAAATAGCCACCTGCGAAAAATAATCCAATTAGTGCGACTATTACTATTAAAACTGTTTTTTTATTTTGCATTTTTACTCCTAGTACATGTATTTTAATATCTATAGATTAATAGAATATAAATATTTATTTTTAAAAATCAAAATTATACTAATAAAACCTTATTTTAAATAAAATATTTCAAATCAGGAGAAAAAATGCAAACATTTGACCCAGTTGAATACAAAAAAATGGTTAAACAATACCAAGAAGAGAATAAACCACTTGATTGGTTTGATACAATTTACAAAAATGCAAATGGAGATTATAAAAAAGTATTTTGGGCTGACTTGGAAGCAAGTCCTTATTTAATAAATTGGTTAAATAAAAATAAAATCAATAAACAAGCCCCAAAAGCTATTGTAATAGGTTGTGGTGTTGGTGATGATGCAGAAGCATTAAGCGACTTTGGATTTGAGGTTACTGCATTTGATATAGCTCCAACTGCAATTGAACTTTGTAAAAAGAGATATCCAAATACAAAAGTTAATTATCTTGTAGCAAATTTATTTGAATATGATAAATCATGGATTGAAAACTTTGATTTAGTATATGAATGTAATACAATACAAGTTTTACCAGGTGAGTATAGAATTAAAGCTAGAGTTGCTATTTCAAATTTATTAAATATAGGAGGATATGTACTTGTCTCTTGTAGAAGTAGAAAAGAGAATAAAAACTTAGATGAGATACCTTTACCTTTGGATAAAAAAGAAATAAATCAATTTGTATTAAGTGATGGATTAGAAGAGATTAGTTTTTTAGCATATGATGATAATCAAAAACCTTCTGTTCCTCATTTTTTTGCAGTATATAAAAGAGTAAAATGATAAAAAAAATACTTAAAATTATTAAATTAATCTTCATAAAAGAGAAGACTTTCCCCTGTATTGTATGGGATGGGAAGAAAATGAGCTACCCAAACTTAACAAATACACAGATAAAAGAGATAGAAGAATCACCTAAATATGAGGGTTGGAGTGTAATAATTAATGAAAATGTAATATAATATTAATTTTTTTTTAATAATACTTGCATTTAATTTTTATTTTAGCTATACTGTTTTTTATGAAGATGGTTTCGAGTTTCATCTTTGGCTTTTTTTATTGAAAACTATTTACAAGTACACAGATAATCTACCATGAAAGAACACTCAAATTTATATTTTCTACCACTTTAGCAATAAAGTATATTTAAACAACAAAGGAAACTGCATGGCAGATTTAGTAAACGGAACAGTAAAATGGTTCAACAGTGAAAAAGGTTTTGGATTTATCGAACAAGAAAACGGTGGTAAAGATGTATTCGTACATTATAGACAAATTAACAGTACTGGATACGGTAGAGTATCTTTAAACGAAGGTCAAAAAGTAACTTTCGAAGTAGCTGAAGGTCAAAAAGGTCCACAAGCTGAAAATGTAACTGCTTTATAATAATAAAGTTATTTACAATAAAAAAGGTTAGTCAAAATGACTAACCTTTTTTTATGCCTAATTTTTAAAACATAATTAAGAAATTTTTAATATTAACATATAATTTAAATAAATACCATACATTTATGTTACTTTATGATACATTGTTCTTATATTATAAATAAAATCTTAATTTTAGTTGAGTTATACATCTTTTGTACACTTTATTTACATATACTCCTGCTTCAATTAAGATTTAAAGGGGAAGAAATGAATTTTGAGACTGCAGATTTATGCGATGATAACAGAGACAAAGAGATCCAAGTATTATCAAATGAATATAAAAATTATGGGGGATTAAAAAAATGTGCTGGACAGATAGTAACAATTAAACTTGATAAAAGTAATTGGGAATTATTAGAGATGCTAAGAGATGAAAATGGAAAAGGTAAAGTTGTAGTAGTTGAGAATGCAAGATATTTTTATGGAGTAGTTGGAGATAAATTAATGGATTTTGCTAAAAATAACAATTGGCAAGCTATTATTATCAATGGATATGTAAGAGATATAGCTTATACAAAAGATATAGATGTTGCTTTATATGCCATAGGGACTTGTCCATTAAGAAATTTTGATAAAACAAATTCTTCAAGAGGTGACCAATTAAGTTTTGGGGGAGTTACTTTCCATGAGGGTGACTATTTATATGCCGATTTAGATGGTGTAATAGTTTCAAGAGAAAAATTAATCTAATATTATAAGTAGAGGTAAAAACTCTACTTAACCTACAGCTACTATTCTATATCTTTTTTATCTCAAAATAATATATTAAACAGTAAATGTTACCAAAATGTAACTAGACATTTTATATACAGTTTGTAATAATTATCTAACAAATTCATGATATAATGAAATTATGAAAGAAAAAATATATGTAGTAGATACAAACATTATTCTACAAAACCTACAAAACCTGTATAAAGTCAGTGATAATGGTTCTAATGTAATAGTTGTGCCTGAAACTGTTTTATTTGAGCTTGAGGACAAAAAAAAGTTACCAAATGAACTTGGTTTTTACTCAAGAGAGTTTGCTAGACTTCTAGCTAAAATGAAAATCAAAGAAGTAGATCATAGAAGTAAATTCAAAGTTGTAAAATACTTTAGTGATGATCTTCAACTACATGTTATTGCAAAAGATAAATATGATTCAGAAATAGAACAAGTTCATTTAAGTGAAAGTAATGACAAAAGAATCATTGAAGTCGCAGCAATCGCACAACAGTACTATAAAGGTGCTCAAACAATATTTTTATCAATTGACATTTATGCAAGAACTTTTGCTCAGTTCAAAGGAATAAAAGCTGAGACTCTACATGATGATAAATCTGTTGTTCCTAAATTCCAATTTGTAAAAACAATTGAAGTTGACTCATCAAAATTTAACTCACTTGATGGGAAACCAATAACTAGCTTTGATGTAGAGTATACTTTTGAAAACTTCTCTTATGAATTTAGTAGTGAAGATGGAAATAAAGAGTATGCAATTATCATTAATAAGATAATAAATATTTTAAGTGAAAGTGATTTCAAAGCTTTACAAGTAAAACCTGTAAACCTAAAACAAAAACTATTTTCAAAAGCTATTGTTTCTAATATGTATGATTTATTAGTTATTGATGCAAAAGCTGGAAGTGGTAAAACTTTGATGTCAATTGCAAGTGCAATGAGACTTATTGACTTAGGTCTTTATGATAAAATAGTATATGTAAGAAACTCTATTGAATCACTTGACAAGGGTGCTGATATTGGATTTTTATCAGGTAATGATGAAAAGTTTCGTATTTATAATATGGCTTTAACTGATACTTTAGAGTTTATTGCTAAAAAGCAGTTGAAAAAATCAGAAAACAAAGAAAATAAAGAATCTATTGATAGCAAAATTTCTGAATTGACATCTAAATACTGTATTGAAACTCTATGGCCAGGAGAAGCTAGAGGAAGAACGCTTAGCTCGGCAATCGTTATTATGGATGAGTGGCAAAATTCAAGTGAGAAGACTACTCAACTTATACTTTCAAGACTTGATGAAAGTTGCATGGCTATTGTAATTGGTTCAAATAGACAAATTGATAACTTGTATTTAAATAAATACAACAATGGGTTAACTACCCTTTTAAAACAGACAAACTTTGAACATGATGAAGTTAAGATGTTTGCAATTGAGTTAGAAAAAGCAGTAAGAGGTAAATTTGCAGAATTTACTGAACGAATATTTGAAAATAAGAAAAACTAAATAGTAATAAGAAGATTGTTCTATTTTTTAGAACAACCCTCTTCTCCACAACCACAGCCACCATTTTTTTTGAATGTTTTTCTTAAAATATATGCTAAAGCTAATAAAACGATTGAAAAAATTGCTATTTCTTGCATTATAGATCCTAATTGATAATAAGTATTAATATAATATTTTATACTTATATTTATAAATTTGTAATTAAATTGAAATTAATTTGAAACATTAAATAAAATTAAGTCATAATTATGAAAAGAATAACTTAATTTAAAAAAGGAAACTACCATACAAAATAGACTAATAAATGATACTATTTATAATCATATAGAGTATACAAAACTTGAAGATTTGATTTTACAAAGTAAGATATTAAATAGACTGCAATTTGTAACACAAAATGCCCTAGCTTATTTTTCATTTCCCTCAATCACCACAAAAAGATTTATACATTGTTTGGGAACAATGCATGTAAGTTCTTATATGCTAAAAAATGCCCTTTTAAATAGTGATTCAACAACAAGGGACATGTTTTTAAAAAGTATGAGAAAAGTTATACATGAGATAATTGTAGAAGATAATTTAAATATTACATTTGATGAAGGTAGTTCTTATTTTGATAATAAAGCCTTATATCAATTCTCTATACCTACAAACTCTAAAATGTACAATGATACTTATATAATCACTTTACAAGCCGTAAGACTAGCAGGATTATTACATGATGTAGGACATCTTCCTTTTTCACATCAAGTTGAAAATGCACTAAAACGAGTATATGAAAATATTCAGAACAGTCCCGATTTGTTACAAAAAGAAGAAAACTTTAAAGATTTATATGAAGATATAACTTCAAACCAAAAACAAGTATTACATGAAGCTATTGGTGAAAATTTTATTGATTTATTATTTAAAGAAGAACTTATAAAAAATAGCGATGTACAATCAGATATTGACTATTTTAAATTATTACATAAGCTTTGTATGTTTATTTTAAAAGAGAAAGTTTATGCTAAGTTTGATTTTAAAGTATTACATTCAATTATTAGTGGAACTATTGATGCTGATAGATTAGATTATATAAATCGTGATATGGTAGCTTCTGGATACATAGGTGGAGCAAATGATAACTTGCGAATTACAAAACATACTGTATTAGTAAGAGATGGGAAAACTTTTAAAATAAGTTTCTTTGATATGGGGTTAATCGATATTGAACATCTTTTAGAAATGAGATTTAACTTATATAAAAAAGTAATCTATAATCATGGTATTGCAAAAACAGATGCCCTATTAGAAAATGTAGTTTTATACCTTTCTAAAAAATATTTTAAAAATGGCATGTTTTATGAAAAAAACTCATCAAATTGTATTGCCATGCTTTGGAATTTTTTAAGTGAAAAGAATGAAGAAAGAAGATTAGATATTGTCTCTATGCTTGATGAAAATTGGCTAATTTCACTATTTAAAAAAGAGTATTTTGAAATAAAAAATAAAGATACTAAAACAAATGATGACAAAAAGTATCTAAAATCATTTGAAGAAGTGCTTTTTGGAAAAAGATTTTTCAGATCTCCTTGGAAAAATTTAAATGAATTTTATAAGGTACTAGAATTTTCTACAATCGAAAGATATAAATTTAGAGAAAGTTTTGGATACCTTACAAAAAACAGATTCAAAAAACTTAGAATCGAACTAGATAAATTCATAAAAAAATGGGAAACCCAAGAAGAAGATGTATTTTTTACATACCAAATCGTATCTTTTACTTTAGGATTAAATAAAGAGTTTACTTTATATGATGGTGAAGAAATTATTCCAATAGATGAAATTTCAACTGTTAGAAAAAGATTGAAAAAATCTATGCTAAATACTGTGCCTTTTTATATATATACAAATAAAAAAGATATGAATCTAACTTTGAAAAAAGAGCTTAAAGATATAGTGTTTAAAATCTTTGAAGATTAAATAATAAATTAAGACAAATCCTTAAGAATTTTTGGTTATTATTACGAAAAATTATCCTTATAGGACTTGTCATGTTTAACAAAATAAAATCATTTGTTGATGGTGGATTTTTTACAAAATTCATAACCTATTTAATCGTATTAAATGGTATTACGATGGGATTAGAGACTTCAAAAGAGTTTATGGCAAACTATGAAGTATATGCAATACTTTTTAATCAAATCGTTATTACAATATTTACAATAGAAATCATACTTAGAATTTATGTACATAGAATATCTTTTTTCAAAGATGCTTGGAGTATATTTGATTTTACAATAGTTGCTATTTCATTGATTCCATTAAGTTCTGGATTTCAAATACTTAGAATACTAAGAGTACTAAGACTTTTTAGGCTTATAACTGTTGTTCCTCAAATGAGAAAGATAGTCACAGCACTTATTAGCGTAATACCTGGTATGTTATCTGTTATTGCTCTTATGAGTCTGTTCTTTTATATATTTGCTATTATGTCTACTCAACTATTCTCTGAAAGCTTTCCACAATGGTTTGGCACTTTAGGTGAGTCATTTTACACACTTTTTCAAATCATGACTTTAGAGTCTTGGTCTATGGGAATTGTTCGACCTATCATGGAAGTTTATCCACATGCTTGGATTTTCTTTGTTCCATTTATTTTTATTGTGACCTTTGTAATGATAAATTTAGTTGTGGCAATTATAGTTGATGCAATGGCAATACTAAATCAAGATGAAGAGAAACATATTATTGAAGAGGTTCAATCAAATGAGCATCATGTAAATGATGAAATAAAAAAACTAAGAGAAGAGATTTCTGAGCTTAAAGTATTAATAAAGGCAACTATAAAAAGTTAGCCTTTATATAAATTATTTTAGTCGTTTCTTGAAGTTACTTCTATAAGATGGTAACCAAATTCTGTTTGAACTGGACCTTGGATTTCTCCTACAGGTGCGCTAAATACAACATCTTCGAATTCTTTTACCATTTGACCTTTTCCAAATGTACCTAAAGCTCCACCTTGATCTCCTGATGGACATAATGAATATTGTTCTGCAGCTTCTACAAAATCTAACTCCCCACTAATTATTTGTTCTTTTACTTGATTACAAATATCTTCATTATCTATTAAGATATGTCTTGCACTTGCTTCTACTGCCATTAATACTCCTTTTTAAAATAAATCTACACATTCAACTTTATCTGGAAAAAATTCTTTTATTTTACTTCTTCCTAGATTTTTTGCTTCATAAAGCGATATATCAGCGTTTCTTAAAATATAATCAAACAAATTCTGTTGATTATCATAATGGGTAATACCCACGCAAATAGTCTTTTTCAAAGTATAACCTGAGGGAGATACTTTTACTTCACTTTTTGCAAAAACATCGATTAATTTTTGAGCTACAAGTTTCGCATCATTTTGTGATGTAAGTCCAACTAAAGTAACCAAAAATTCATCAGCCTCTAATCTTACAACGATGTCAGATTCCCTTATATTATTTCTTAATATTTCTGATAAACTAATTAAAACATTATCACCAACATCATAATCAAACTCATCAATAACTGCTTTAAAATGATCAATTCCTACCATCAAAAATGAGATATTTTTATTCTCTCTTTTAGACAAGGGCAAAAGTTTATTTAGATGTTCAACTAAAAATTTTCTATTATAAACACTTGTCAAAGGGTCTTTAAAAGTGAGTTTTTGTACTAATTCTTGATATGAAACACTAGTTATAAAAGGTGCCACCATATAAAAAAAAGCATTTAATATTTCATCATTTGATGAAATTTCTTTTAAGTGTTTTTTATTTTCACAAACTAAATAAAAATTAATCGTTAAACTTTTATTCATAAAAATTTTATATTTTTTAATCATTGAACTGTTTTCATAAACTTCATCACTAGAGTTTTGAAAAGCAATCTCTTTATCTTTTTCATCCAAAGAGTCAATTATGATTTTTAATGATTTTATATAAAAAGTTCTTTCAAGCCATATTTGTAGCTCTTCATAGATAAGCTTAACTTCTTTTATATCTCTTAACTTGTCATAAAAATCAAGATATTCATAAATATTTTGATTAAAACAATTAGCTTCTAAAAATCTTTTTATACCACTTACAATCAAATTATTCATCAAATTCCTTGAAAAATATATTATTTAATTATATATTACCTATTTTTACTTTTATTTTTTATAATATGAACTATCTATCAAATATTCTAAAGAATTTACCTTTGATTTTTAAAGACTCTTTTTCTTTTATTTTTCTTTCATATGCTTCAACTTTTATTGCAACATAAGAGCACATAGGAAGTATTTTGATTTTACCAATATCATCTTTATCTAAATTATTATCTTGTATCAAACAGCCTAAGATATCAGCAGGTCTTAGTTTTAATTTTTTTCCACCACTTATATAAATAGTTTTATATTCTGATGTTAATTTATATACCTCATCAATCAAACTCTCTTCA
>TARA_R110002033_G_scaffold10172_8_pt1 | contig 106468 bp, 109 predicted proteins | sample TARA_R110002033 | Tara Oceans TARA_R110002033 (sample SAMEA4397051) | marine metagenome | biome: Polar Biome; feature: [SRF] surface water layer (ENVO:00010504); material: water (ENVO:00002006), including particulate matter (ENVO:01000060) such as... | depth 5 m | reverse complement strand
TATGTAACTATTGGTGACTGACACGGAATTTTAAACGCTCTCTTTGCCTTCATCAACTCGGCAGTCTTTTTTGCTTACTCTTTCCAGATCAAAAGTAAGAGATGCGAAGACCGCCAGGTGTTCATGAGAAAAATTAACTATTTTGTTGTTGATATCTATTTAAAACATTAATGTTATATAGTTTTACCACATTATTTAATTTTATACCATCAATTATCCACCAAATAAAAAGTCCTATAAAAACAAAATATCCAATAACAATAAATGATGTAATAAAACCAATAACACACAATACAATATACAACCAACCTTTACTTTGAGCAGTATAAAACCTATGTACACCAAATATACCCAAAAACCACCACAATACATATGCTAAAACTACATTTAATTGCTCTGCTTTAGCTTTTTCTAATTCAACATCCATTGAATCTCCTTTAAAATAAATGTAATATTATAGTAATTTTTAAATAAATAAGTAATTATTTTATCTAATAATTATTTAAAATAAGTGTATTATTATTCTAAAGTTAAAACTCAATCCTCAAAAAGCTTTGTATCCTTCCCATCAAAACTAAGCACATTTTTCTTCTTCATATAAGCAATATGCTCCTCTTCACTCATCTTATTATAAATCACAGGCAAATCTTCCCTTTGACCTAGGAAGTCATATAAAGGAACACCTTGACCGCATGAGTTATTTACATTTTCAATTGTTACTTCAAAAACTTGTCTTGCTGCTCTTTTTGTAGAGAAGTGTGAAATATACTCTTCCCATGCATCATCTCTTTTTTGTATCGCTTTTGCTTTACAATAAAGTCTTAGGATATTTGGTGCACCCTCAAAAGCACAAAACATAATAGTCATTCTATTATCTTCTAATAAATGAGCTGCCGTTTCATTTCCGCTTCCAAAATAATTTAGCCATAGGATTTTATTTTCATTTATTATTTTAAAAGTATCATCTAAACCCTTTGATGAAAGGTTTATTTTCCCCTCTTTTGGAGTAGTTGAGACAAAAAACATCTTTTGGTTTTCTATAAATTCTATATCAATCTTGCTAAGTTTATCAGTAATATTTGCCATATATTTCCTTTAATAAGTTGATAAAGACTTTAAGATTTTTTGTCTTTTATTTTGATAAATATATTAATATAAAAATTCTAACTGCTAAATAAATATATTTAACAATAATGATAATGACTATTAATTAATACCTAAGCTTATTTGTTTTATAATCCTTTTTTTATAAGGAATGACAATGGAAAAAACGATAAAGCTCATAAGAGTTTCACTTGGTATTATATTTTTATGGTATGGGATGTTAAAATTCTTCCCACAATTAAGTCCTGCTGAAGACTTGGCAATTACTACTATTCACAAACTATTTTTTGGCTTGATAAATGATACCTTATCAATCAAGCTATTGGCTATTTGGGAAGTAACTGTTGGTCTAGGATTTATTTTTGGCATATATACAAGATATGTAGTTGTTTTATTTCTAGCACATATGATTTGTACTTTCACACCATTATTTATCTTACCAGATATCTCATTTACCCATGCACCATATGCCTTTACACTTGTAGGACAATATATTGTAAAAAATGTGGTATTTATTTTAGCAGGAATTTTGATTTATCAAAACGAAATAAACCAAAGAAAAGAAGTAAAAACAGTATAACAAATGAAGAGTTTAACTCTTCATTTTGCTTTTATTCAGCTAGTAAGTTTCTATAAAATTCTCTATATTTTGTATCACCCTCATCTCTTGCTTTCATAGCAGCTCTTGGATGTTCGTTTAACTGACCAGTTAACATATATGGAATACTATATCCCCAATCAAGCTCTTTTTCTAAAGGTACAATATACTCTTCAATGAATTTAAGTACTGGCATTAGTTTATATTTTGGATTTTTTAGAAAACCAATTAAAAGTTCAAGTGGACAATTTCCAGCTCCTCTTCCAAGTCCAGAAATAGTCACATCTAAAAAACTTGCTCCATACATCATAGCTTCGATTGTATTTGCGTATGCTAGTTGTAAGTTATTGTGAGCATGAATACCTATTTTCTTACCAGTTTTTTCTGCATAACCTAGATATTTTTCTGTAAGTTTATTAATTTGTTCAGGATAAAAAGAACCAAAACTATCAGCAATATAAATAATATCTACATTTGTTTTTCTTAGTTGCTCTAATACTTCGTTTAACTCATCATCAAAAGATTTAGATATAGCCATAATATTTACAGTTGTTTCATAACCTTTTGCATGAGCTTCTTCGATTAGCTCAATGGCTGCTGGAAGTTGATGAATATATGTTGCTATTCTTATCATATCAACAACACTTTCACTTTTTGGAAGTAATTCAGAAGATACAGTTCTACCAATATCTGACATAACTGCTATTTTCATATTTGTATTGTTTTCACCAACTATTCTTCTTATATCTTCTTCTTTACAGAAGTTCCAAGCCCCAAATTCATCTTCACTCATAATAGAAGGAGAATTATTTTTCCCTATTTCCATATAGTCAACACCAGAAGCAACACAAGTTTCATAGTGAGCTTTTACAAACTCATCTGTAAAGTGATAGTTATTTACCAATCCCCCATCTCTAATCGTACAATCAAATACTTTTATGTCTTCTCTTACTGACAATATTGAACCTTTTTTCTCAATCATCCTTCTATAATCCCCCTAGCTTTTTTTTATTTTACAATAAGTTCTTCAAGAACTCAACTGTCATTCTAACCCCTGCTCCACTTGCACCATGAGGATTATATCCCCAAGCTTTTTCTACAAATGCAGGTCCTGCTATGTCAAAGTGCAACCATTTATCTTTGTTTTCATCATATATAAAATTATCTAAAAATAACCCAGCTGTAATTGCCCCACCATATCTTGTATTTGCAATATTACAGATATCAGCAATCTCAGATTTGATAGTTTTTCTCAAAAATCTATTAAATGGTAAAGTTGTTGCATATTCCCCAGAGTTTAAGGCATTGCAAACTGCATCTCTTTTTAGAACTGTATTATTACCCATGATTCCAGTTGTATATTCACCAACACCTACCACACAAGCACCAGTTAGTGTTGCATAATCAAAGATATAATCAAAATCTTTGATTTTATCTTGGGCATAACATAAACAATCAGCAAGTACTAGTCTTCCTTCAGCATCTGTATTTCGCACTTCTATAGTCTTACCATTTTTAGCCACAAGTACATCATCTGGTTTATAAGCATCTCCACCAATCATATTTTCAACAGCACCAATGATTCCATGAACTTCAATTGGTAAGTTTAGTTTTGCAACAGCATTTAAAATACCAATAACTGCACAACCACCACTTTTATCTGATTTCATAGTAACCATAAAATCAGCAGGTTTTAAAGACAACCCTCCTGAATCATAAGTTAAACCTTTACCTACAAGTACTACTTTTCTAACTGGATCTTTTGGTTTATATGCCATATGAATAAGTTTTGGTTCATGAACACTTGCTCTTGCCACACTTAGCATTGCATTCATTCCATTTTTTTCTAAGAACTCTTCACCATAAATTTTACAAATTATGTCATTTTCTTTTGCAACTTTTTTTGCCTCTTTTGCCATAACTTCTGGATAAAAGTCTTGTGGAGTTGTATTTACGAAATTTCTAACTTTATTAACTGAATTTGCAATATGAGTTGATTCTTCTAAAATTTCTTCTAACTCTTTAGAAACTTTACAACAAATAATTAACTCTTTTTTTAACTCTTTTTCTTTTTTACTTTTATATTTATCAAAAGTATAAGATCCTAAAATAGCACCTTCAACTAAAGCTTTTAAAGTCTCTTTTTCTTCACCAAAAATTTCTACTTTTGCATCTTTGTATTTTGTTGAGTTAAACTTTTTCATAGCTGCTGATATTGCAATTGCAATTGAATCATAAGACTCTTCTTCACATCCTACATATATCTTTTTTGATTCAACTAAAAATACAACTTCTTCATCTTTTGCTTTAAAGTTTAAATCATCTAAAATCTCTTTATCATATTTATTTACATCTTCTAAATTTAAAACAATACTTATCTCAACTGCTGTATCTAGTTTTTTGATGCTATCATTACTTAGGGTTATTTTCATTAACTTTTTCCTTTTTTTTTGATGCTTGGTTAAAATAATAAATCATTCCACCACCTATTAAAATTGCGAATGGCGCTGCAAAATACCAATGTTCTTTTGCAAATTTTATCACAATTAAAATCTCTTCTCCAAAATACCACACAGGAATTATTGTAATAGCTGCCCAACACCAAGCACTAAGTATGTTTATAAATGCAAACATTTTTGCACTATATCTAGTAAGTCCTATTGAAACTGGAATAACGGTTCTCATTCCATACATATATCTTTGTGCAAAAATTATTGGCCACCCATACTTTTGTAATAAAAGATGTGCTAAGGCAAATTTTCTTCTTTGACCTGAAAACTTTTTGTGTACATAAGCTTTATTAAATCTACCAATATAAAAATAAATCTGATCACCAACAAAACCACCAAGTCCAGCTACAAAAATAGCTAAATAAAGGTGCATAGAACCATCATGAGACATAAGTCCTGCCATGATTAATCCTAGCTCACCTTCTAAAATAGACCAAGCAAAAAGGATAATATATCCATACATTTTTAATAGATATAAAAACTTATCTTCTAATCCGCTAACGGGTGCCTTGTATAATTCGTAAGCAATAAAAGAAAAGAATATTACTACTACTAAAAAAAGTATTTTACCTGAGTTGTTTTTTAGTCTATTTCTCAAAAATATTCCTATTCAAAATTTAATAAATCTTTTGCTTGAACCATATCTTTGTCACCTCGACCTGATAAATTCACAATTACTGTTTTTCCTTGGAATTTTTCTTTTGCTTTTTTCAAATATGCTATTGCATGAGCACTTTCAAAAGCAGGAATAATTCCTTCCTTTCTACTTAACCATACAAAAGCATCAAGTGCTTCTTCATCTGTGATAGAATCATATTGCACAGTTTTATTATCTTTATGAAAAGAGTGTTCTGGTCCAATTCCTGGATAATCAAGTCCCGCTGAAAAAGAGTGCGCTTCTAGAACTTGTCCATCTTCATCTTGAAGTAAATAAGAACATTGTCCATGTAATATTCCAGGAGTTCCTTTTTCTAAAGAACAACCATGTTTATCTGTGCTTGTTCCAAGTCCTCCTGCTTCTATTCCTATACAAGTAACTTCTTTATCTTCTAAAAAGTGTGAAAAAATACCAATAGCATTTGATCCTCCACCAATACAAGCTAATACATAATCTGGTAGTCTTCCATCTTTTTGTAGAGCTTGTCGTCTTGCTTCCCAACCAATAACTGCTTGGAAATCTCTTACCATCATAGGATAAGGATGAGGCCCAGCAACAGTTCCAATTATATAAAAAGTATCTCTTGCATTTGTAACCCAATATCTAATTGCATCGTTCATTGCATCTTTTAAAGTTTTACTTCCAGATTGAACAGCTACGACTTTAGCACCTAAAAGTTTCATTCTAAATACATTAAGTTCTTGTCTTTCAACATCTTTTGCACCCATAAAAACTGTACACTCTAAACCTAAAAGTGCAGCAATAGTTGCACTTGCAACTCCATGTTGTCCAGCACCAGTTTCTGCAATAACTTTTGTTTTTCCTAGTTTTTTTGCTAGTAACCCTTGTGCAATTACATTGTTTATCTTATGAGCACCAGTATGATTTAAGTCTTCTCTTTTTAGATAAACTTTTGCACCAATTTCTGCAGAGATGTTTTTAGCATGATATAAAGGATTTTCTCTTCCCACATACTCTCTTAATAGCTCATTTACTTCTGTCCAAAACTCTTTGTCAAATCTATATTTTTTGTATTCAGCTTCTAGTTCAAGTAAAATAGGCATCAATGTTTCAGGAACATATCTTCCACCAAACTCACCAAAATGTCCATTTTCATCTGGATCAAATTTACTTTTTTTAGGTATATATATTTCTTGCATTATATCTCCAATACTGAATAAACAGGGGCATGTTCAGCTACTTTTTTATCCCCAGATAAAAATTTAAGATTTAATAAGAAGCATACTTCAACTAAGTTAGCATTAACATGTTTGATAAGTTTTGCAGCAGCATTAGCAGTACCTCCTGTTGCTATTAAATCATCAATTAATAAAACTCTTGCATCTTTTATAGGAAAAGCATCAAGATGAATCTCTACCTCATCAAAGCCATACTCTAATTCATATTTTTCACAAACAGTAGTTCCTGGCAATTTTCCTTTTTTTCTAACAGGAACAAACCCAATACCAAGTCTATCAGCAAGTGCTGCTCCAAATATAAAACCTCTTGAGTCAATACCTGCAATATAATCTAAATCATAAGATTTATATCTCTCTTCAAAATGATTCATTAAAGCTTGATATGCTTCTTTATTATTTAATAAAGTTGTAATATCTTTAAATATTATTCCCTCTTTTGGGAAGTCTTTTATATCTCTTATTGAATTAAAAATTAAATCTTTTTGCTCTTGCGTTAAACTCATCTAGTTCCCTTCATATGCATCATCAATTAGTTGACAAATAGTATGTCCAAATAGTATATGCATCTCTTGAATTCTAGGTGTATCATTTGATGGAACTATTAAGTTAACATCACAATAAGAGTCCATTTCTCCACCATCTCTTCCTGTAAGTCCGATAATCTTACAACCTAAATCTTTACCTACTTCAAAAGCATTTATTACATTTCTTGAATTACCAGAAGTTGAAATACCTATAAGTAAATCACCCTCATTTGCTAAACTTTCAACTTGTCTATCAAAAACTCTATCATAACCATAGTCATTTCCAATAGCAGTTAGTGCACTTGTATCTGTTGTAAGAGCAATACCTGGTAAACCTCTTCTTTCAGTTTTATATCTGCCTGTTAATTCTGCTGCTATGTGTTGTGCATCGGCTGCACTTCCACCATTTCCAAAAATCAAAATTTTATTTCCAGCTTTTAATGTATCAACTGCTAGTTTCGAAGCTTTTTCTAAAGGTTCGCTCATCGTTTCAATTACTTTTTGAATTGTTTCTAAATGTGCTTGAAACTCTTTTTCTATTGTTTTTTTCATATTATTTACCTAAAATCTTTTCAATTGTTGAAGTTGTACTTTTACCTTCTACAAAGTCTATCAAAACTGTCTCTTTTGCAATATCAGAGCCAATTACTTCTTTACCTTCATAATCAGCCCCTTTTACTAAAACATCAGGTTTCACCCTTTGTATTAATTCATATGGTGTATCTTCATCAAAAATTACTACATAATCAACACACTCTAAAGCTGATAAAATATAAGCTCTATCATCATGATTATTTATAGGCCTATTTTCACCTTTTAATCTTCTTACACTATCATCTGAATTTAAACCTACTATTAATATGTCACCTAAAGCTTTCGCATTATTTAAATATGACACATGTCCTTTGTGTAAAATATCAAAACAACCATTTGTAAAGATTATTTTTTTATTTTGTTTTCTTAATCTTTTTGCTACTTTTTTTATCTCTTTGACTGTTTTTATGTGCAGGTCAATAGAGCTTTTATGTAGTGTTGCTTTGTAATCTTCTATTTCGTCAAGAGTTACTGTTGCACTTCCAAGTTTCCCAACAACTACTCCTGCTGCTAAGTTTGCGAACTCTAGTGCTGCAAAAATATCATCAGTCATAGATAAAGCATAACCTAGTGATGCTAAAACAGTATCACCAGCACCTGTTACATCAAATACTTCTTTTGCAACTGTAGGTTTAACAGTAACTTCTTTATCTTTTAAAACAGCTATTCCATCTTCACTTAAAGTAATTACTGACATCTCTAAACTAGCTATTTTTTGTAACTCTTTTAAAGCATCTCGTAAACTATCACTTGAATCAATTTTTATACCAGTTGCTACTTCTGCTTCTTTTTTATTTGGTGTTAAAAAATATGCCCCTGCATATTTTGCATAGTTTGTACCCTTTGGATCTACTATTACTTTTTTATTATTTAGTTTTGCTATTTTAATGATTCTTTGTGTTAAATCGTTTGTTAAAACACCTTTCCCATAATCTGATAATAAAATTAAATCATAGCCATTAACTATTTGTTGTAGTTTTGCATATACTTTATCAGTTGATTCAAAAGAGATATTATTTTTACTCTCATGGTCATATCTTACGACTTGTGATTTTGATGCCATAATTCTAGATTTTTTAGAAGTTTTTCTTCCCTTTTGAAGTATTAAAAAACTTTTTGCATCTGTTGCATCAATAAGATATTTTACCTCTTCTGCAACACTATCATCACCAACAACTGATAAAACACCAACATCAGCACCAAGGCTTAAAAGATTACTAATAACATTACCAGCCCCACCTAATACTTTTGTCTCATTTTGTACATCAATAATTTGAACAGGAGCTTCTGGTGAAATTCGATCACAAGTTCCCCAGAGATAGTGGTCAACCATTAAATCACCAATAACTAATATATTTGGTTTTTTTTCATTTTGTAAAATTCTTTCCATTATTTAACCTCCATCTCATAAATTCTCTTTATCTCAGAGATATAATCTTTTATTCCATCTTCCATTTCATACTTTGGCTCATAATCTAAATAAGTTTTTGTATCTTCTATATTTGCTTCTGTATGGAATTGATATTGTCCAATATATGGATTTGGAATATAATTTGTTCCTAAATTTGTACCTAACTCTTTTTGTAAAATATCAGCTATGTCTTGAAAAGATCTAGCTTTTCCAGTTCCCACATTATAAACTCCACTTTTTTTAGGAGTTGCTGCTTTTATATTTGCTTGAATTACATCTTCTATATAAATAAAATCTCTAAGTATTTTATCACTACCTTCAAATAATTTTGGCGTATTACCAGCTAATATTTGATGTCCAAATTGTATTACAGTTGAAGCTGTTTTATTTTTATAAAACTCCCTTGGACCATACACATTAAAATATCTTAGTCCCACAATAGAGATATCTAAATCTTTTTTTAAATAATCATAAGTAATATTATCCATCATAAGTTTTGAAAAGCCATAAACATTTCCTGGATTTTCATTTCCAACTGTTTGAGGAGAAGCAGCATCCCCATAAGTTGCTGCACTACTTGCATAAATCATGTTTGCATTATGATTAATTGCCATTTTTAATAAATCTTCATAGGCATTAACATTTGTTTTTACCATCAAGTCTTGTTCACTTGCAGTCGTATCTGAAATAGCAGCTTCGTGGAAAATAAAATCAAATTCGTAATCTTCATCAATTTGATTTAATAGTTCTTTATCATTGATATCCCCACTAATAACTGTTCCTGTAAAACCTAATAAGTTTTTATAGTGTCCAAAAGACTTCAAGTTACCATTACTTAAAGTTTCACCACTTCTAAATGAATCTAAAGCAATAACCTTTGAATTTGGATAATTGTTTTGAAAATAAAAGCATAAGTTTGAGCCAATAAATCCTGCGGCTCCTGTAATTAATATCGTTTTTTCATTAAAATCATATTCTGTATATTTCATATTTACCTACTTTACATAAATGGGCTTTATTCTATCGAAAATTAAGTTACGGTTTTATAATAAAATCAGATAATTTAAAATATAATTTTTTATATTATTCTTGGAGTTCACATGAAAATTTTCATTATATTAATATTTATCATCTCAAATATCTTTAGTCTAAATTTAGAAAAGCCCAAAATATATAAAAATCAAGAGATAAATAACTGGCTTATGAGTGAAAAATTAGATGGAATAAGAGCCTATTGGGATGGAAAATCTTTATATACAAAAAATGGTAATAAAATATTTGCACCAACTTCTTTTACCAATAATTTTCCACCCTTTGAACTTGATGGTGAACTTTGGAGCAAAAGAGATGATTTTGAAAATATTCAAAGTATAGTTTTAGATAAAGCACCAAGTTCAAAATGGAGTGAAATAACATACAATATTTTTGAAGCTCCAAACTCAAAAGGCAACTTTTACATGCGATTAGAAAAAATTAAAGATTGGTTTGATAAAAATCCAAATATAAAAGTAAATATAATCAAACAAATACAATGCAAAAATAAAAAAGAGTTAGATGATTTTTTAGAAAAAATTGTTTTATTAAAAGGTGAAGGGGTAATAATAAAAAATCCAAACCTTGAATATGTAAACAAAAGAAGTAAAAATTCTCTAAAAGTAAAAAAGTTTTATGATGAAGAGGGAATTGTTCAAAGAATAAATTATACTAATGAAAAAATGAAAAGTTTAGAAATAAAACTAAATAATGGAATAATTTTTAATCTTGGAAATGGTTTTAGTGATAAACAAAGACTAAATCCACCAAAAGTAGGAGAACAAATTACATTTAAATATTACGATTTAACAAAAAATGGTAAACCAAAATTTGCTTCATTTTTAAGAGTTAGGAAGCAGGAATAATTATATTTTTAACTTCTTTTATTGAGTCACAAACAAAATTTGCTAAGCTACTTGATTCATCAAAGTCATGTCCCGTTTTTACTTGAATAGTGTTTTTAATACCAGCATTTTTAGCACATAAGATATCTGATTTTTTATCTCCTATTAACCAAGAGTTTTCCAAATCAATTTTATGGTTTTTGAGTATATTATCTATCATTCCAGTTTTTGGTTTTCTACAATTGCACTCTTGAGTTGGGGCATGGGGACAAAGTTCTACTTGAGAGATAGTAATACCATTTTTTGCAAACTCCTCTAGCATCCATGAAGTTAAATTATTAAAATCCTCTTGTGTATAATATCCTCTTCCAATACCTGATTGGTTAGTTATAATAAAAAGTTTATAATCATTATCTTGTAGATATTTTAAAGTATCAAAAACACCAGTTATAAACTCAAAATCTTCAGCTTTATATAAATAGTTTTTTTCAATATTAATAACTCCATCTCTATCTAAAAAAATTGCTTTTTGCATTATATTCCTATTATAAATCATACTCAGAAGAAGAAATACCAGAAGCTATTATTTTTTCGCAAACACTTCCACTATTTTCATCATTTATGATTACACTTAATTTTTTATTCTCTATATTTACAGATACACAAGAGCTATTGTCATCTTTATAAATCGCTGTTGTACCTTCTATATTCCAAGTATTCGGATTCAAAGTTAGAGCTTCCTCAAAATTATCAAGTTTATTATTTACCATATAATATGCTCTAACTGATGAGATTATTGTTGCTATGTCTTTTTGAACAATTGCAGATTCTGCATTATCTTTTGTATCTAAAAGTTTTGGCACTGCTACTGTTGAGATTATTCCTATTATAACTATTGCAAAAATCAATTCAAGTAATGAAAAAGCTTTTTTACTTACCATTTTTTACCTTTTTAATAATAAAATAAATTATATCATTAAATTTTTTAATTACTTTTTAATTATTCTTAAATGACAGATATTTAAAAATAGCATCTTTTACTTCTTTAACTTTATCTTCATCACCTTGCAGTCTATCAAAGTATTTTTCTATTGGTTCATCTTTTTCAATCAATGAGATTTTTGAGAAAATTTCCAAAAAGACATAAAAAGGAACATCATCCCCTCTTTTTAAAAAATGAATTGCCCGTTGAAGAGTTACAAAAGGATTTAAGTTTACTCTTGTCAAACCATTCTTTTTTGTAAGTACATAGTTTACAAAATCTTCTCTAACATCAGCTTCATTAACTGTTATTTCAAAGTTTTTAGTATTTAAGACACATTTAAAACCTATTTTGGTCGAATGAAAATCGAATATATCTACAATAAATTTTAAATCTTTATCTAAAAATCTTTCCCTATATACTATTTGAATTAAATCAGTATCATAAAGATAAGTATTTGAGTTGTTTTCATATAAAAAATATTTTCTATCTAAATTAGCACATACTCTTTTTAATTTTTCTTTTGTAAATAAAAATATATCAATATCTCTAAATGTATCAGCCTTTATACATGATCCTGCTAAATAAAACTCAACATATTCATCTTCAAAGGAGTCAATTTTTACATTTTTAAAAAAATTTTGTAATTTATTAGTTACATTTTCTAATCTATAATCAAATTTTATTGCCAATTCATATGGTATAAAATCAAAATCATTAAAAAAATCATATTTCATTTTAACTCCTTTATAACTTATTATATATTATTTAACCACAAAATTTGGATTCAACAAATCTTTTTTGTTGTAAATTAGTGGTTTTTCTAATTCCAAATGATAAGTCATCTTTCCTGCACATCTTACTATTGCATCAGCTGCTGCTGTATCCCATTCCATAGTAGGTGCAACCCTTGGATAACAATCAGCGCTACCATCTGCTACTAAACAAAGTTTTAATGAACTTCCCATAGAAATCAGCTCTTTTTCTTTTGTTGTTTCTATGTTATCAATATATGTTTGTGTTTCTTCTGACATATGTGATTTACTAGCAACAATGATATATTTATCATCATCTCTTTTTATTGGAAGTTTTTGCGTATTCTTAAAAGCACCTACTCCTCTTTTGGCACTATACATTACACCAATTGCAGGAGCATAAACTACTCCTAATATTGGTTCTTGATTATGTATTAATGCAATATTGATAGTAAACTCTCCATTTTTTTTGACAAACTCTTTTGTTCCATCAATTGGATCAATACACCAATAATACTCCCAATCTTTTCTTATCTCATAATCAGTCTGTTTATTCTCTTCAGACATAATTGAGATATTTGGATATAAATTTATTAAACTATTACAAATAATTTCATTTGATTTTATATCAGCTTGGGTAAGTGGAGACTTATCTTCTTTATACTCTACTTCAAAATCTTTATTATAAATTTCCATTATTACTTCGCTAGCTTTTAGTGCAATATCTTTTATATCATTTAAATTTATTGTTTCTAGCAAGTTTTTTCCTTAAAGAATATTTGGAATATCAATATTTGTCTCTTTTTGATTATCAGCAACTGTTTCAAAAACAACTTCAATAGGTGCTTCACCACTATGTTCTTTATCAACAAATTTAGTTAAGGCTTTGTGGAAATCAAGTCTTACTGTTCCAATTGGTCCATTTCTTTGTTTTCCTATAATTACTTCAGCTTCTTCTACTGGCTTATTTGTAAAGGTTGATTTATAATCTTCCCCTTTATCTTTTGCCTCTTTTTCTTTTCTAGCCTCATCTCTTTCTTTATACACATCATCCCTATAAACAAACATAATAATATCGGCATCTTGCTCAATAGAACCAGATTCCCTTAAGTCACTTAGCATTGGTCTTTTATCAGGTCTATTTTCAAGTCCCCTATTTAGCTGAGATAGTGCAATAATTGGTATTTTCATTTCTCTTGCCAACATTTTAAGACCCCTTGAAATATCAGAAACCTCTTGGTGTCTATCTTTATTTCCAGTCCCTTGCATAAGTTGTAAATAATCGATAATTACTAAAGATATATTATTATCTTTATTTTGAGCTAATTTTCTCACCCTTGCTCGAAGTTGATTAATATTAACACTTCCCCCATCATCAACAAAAAGTCTTTTTTTATTTAAGTCCTCAAATGCGCCACTTAAATTTGACCATTGAGCATCATCTAAATCACCTTTTCTAAGGTTTTGTAAAGGAATTGAAGTCTTAGCCGCTAACATTCTTAGCATAAGTTGTTCTGCTGGCATTTCAAGTGAGAAAAAAATCACCCCTTTATTTGCTTCAACATTTTTTAATGCCATATTTAAAACTAAAGCTGTTTTCCCCATGGCTGGCCTTGCTGCAATAATAATTAAATCCCCATCATTAAAACCAGTTGTTTTTTTATCTAGTTCATAAAAACCTGTTGTTTCACCAATAAGATGTTTTCCACCAAGCTCTTTCATTCTTTTTATATAGGACAAGGTATCATCTGTGATTACATGTATATCTTTAAGTTCTGTTGAGGCTGAATCAGTAGTGATTTTATAAAGTGCATTTTGTACTGTATCTACAGCTTCACTTGCTGCAATATCATCTTCAATGGCAACTTTTTTTATTGTAGTTGCTAGAGTTGCAAGTTCTCTTTTAACACTTGCATCTTTTATCTCTCTTGTATATGCTAAGGTATTTGTGATTGGATTTGCAGAAAGTATCTCTATTAAAATATCATCATCAACATCTTTTGGATTTACTCTTCTTCGAATAAATTCTTCATCTATTGGCATGTCTTCATTATGGAGTTTTTCCATAACTGCAAAGATTTTCTGATGAGCAGGAAGATAGAAGTCTTTTGGTTTTAAAACACCTAAAACATCTTCTATCTCATCGGGATTAAATAAAATCGAACTTAATACCGCTCTTTCTATGTTTAAACTATAAATACTATCCATTATTTCTCCAATTAAAGGATAATATTCTAGCTAAGAATAGATTATTGTTTTGTTAATTTACTCTTTTTGATTTGCCACTTCTTTTTCAACCTCTTCTAAAAATCTCTCAAGAAGTTCTTCTGTTGGAAGTTTAGCTATAGTTTCACCTTTTTTTATAATCAAACCACTACCTTTTCCATAGGCAATTGCAACATCTGCACTTTTTGCTTCACCTAAGGCATTTACCACACAACCCATTACTGAAACATTTAATGGAGTTCTTATATGTTTGGTTCTCGCTTCAACTTCTGCCACTGCACTAACTAAGTCAGCTTCTATTCTTCCACAAGTTGGACAAGAGATTATATTAAGCCCTTCTTTTGTTAGACCCGCATCTTTTAAAATTGCTCGCCCTACTTCTATTTCTTTTTCCAACTCCCCAGTTATAGAAATACGCATAGTATCTCCAATACCATCAAGAAGTAAACTTCCCAATGCAATTGAAGACTTAATTGTTGAATGAAACAATGTTCCAGCTTCTGTAACTCCTAAGTGAAATGGATAATTATTCATAGGTCTTAAGTTTCTATAAGCTTGAACAGTTCTTTGAACATCACTAGCTTTTAGTGATACTTTTATATCTGTAAAGCCCAAGTCTTCTAAGAATTTGATATTGTAATCGGCACTTGCAACCATACCTTCAGGTGTTTGTCCATACTTATTTTCAAACTCTTTTTCTAGTGAGCCACAATTAACCCCAATTCTTATTGGTAAGTTTCTATTTTGACAAGCTTTTACAACTTCTTTTACTCTATCTTTACTACCAATATTTCCCGGATTTAATCTTATACAATCCACAGATTCTGCAGCAATTAGTGCTAATTTATAATTAAAATGAATATCAGCAACCAAAGGCAAAGAGGTTTGCTCTTTGATGCTTTTTAAAGCTAATGCTGCTTCCATATCAGGAACAGCAACTCTTACTATATCTGCACCTGCAAAATGCAATAGTTTTATTTGCTCAATAGTAGCTTGAATATCTGATGTTTTTGTATATGTCATTGATTGTACAGATATTGGAGCATCACCACCAATAGCAACATTACCAACGAATATTTTTTTTGTAGGGTATCTTTTTATCATGTCAGGATTGTAGCAAAAAAAAATAAATTTTCAAATAAATATTTCCATTAATATTTTATATAAGAAAGGATATAATAAATACATGAATAAAAAACCTTTAATTATATACGTACTATTATTTATTATAATAATTTTTACTTTTGTTTATATCTCTTTTAATTACCTAAAAAGCCATGAAAAAGAGTTATTAAATAACAAATATACTATTTTGTCAACTCAACTTAATAAAAACATAAATTTTTTAATTGAAGATAAAAAAACAGCTACTTTATCCCTTGCCATTGCAACCTCAAAATTTGAAAATATAAAAAATTCATTAATAACAAAAGATATAAGTAATTTAGATTTATCTAGTTTTTCTAAAGAACTTGGAGCGAATACAAGTTTTAAAAATATTTGGTTTATGATTATAGACAAAAATGGAAAGAGTCTTTATAGAAGTTGGACTGAACACAAAAATGATACTTTAATATTTAGAAAAGGCATTAAAGATCTACTAAAAAATCCAAAAATTACAACTACAATTAGTGTTGGTCGGTATGATATGACTTTCCATTCAATAATACCAATATATGACCAAAAAGAGTTTCTTGGAATATTTGAAGTTATTACTCACTTCAATTCAATTGCAAAGGATATTAATAAGTCTAATACAAATAGTCTTATTTTGGCAGATAAAAAGTATTTTAATTCTTTAAAATATCCTTTTACTAATAACTTTATAGATGAATATTACATCTCAAACTTAGATGCAAAAGATTATTTAATAAACTTAATAAAAAAAATAGGAATAGATAAAGTACTAAAAACTAATAATTATTTGATTATTGATAATAAGTTTATAAGCACTTATAAAATAAAAGATTTTGAAAAAGAAAATATTGGATATATTGTTTTTTCTAAAAACCTTGAAGATATAGATATGTCTGACATAAGTAAATTTAAAACTAATTTTATAACTAATGCTATTTCTCTACTTGTTTTCTTAACTTTTGTTTTAAGTTTGATTTTTTATTATATTTTTTCTCGAAAAGTTATTATAGAAAAGAAAAAAGCACAACAAATTATTGATTCACAGCAAAATATTATTATTTTAACAGATGGAGAAAATTTAAACAATGCAAATAAACAATTTCTAAACTTCTTTAATCAGTACACATCTATTGAAGAATTTAAATTAGAGCATAGATGTATATGTGAAATGTTTATAGACCTTAATGACGAAAATTATGTAGTAGATAAAGACTATAATGGTAAAAATTGGGCACAATTTATTTTAGAAAATCCAAAAAGAAATTTAAAAGCTGCCATGAAAAAAGATGGAGAAATTAAGCACTTTTTATTAAATGTAAGTCTAAATTTGTTTAGTGGAGAAAAAATACCTTATATTGTTGTTACACTAACAGATATTACTTTGGATATAAAACAAAAATCTGAATTAAAAATTTTAAATGATAATTTAGAAATTTTAGTTGAAGAAAAGACAAAAGAGCTAAAAAATCTAAATGAATCACTTGAAGTAAGAATAAAAGATGAGATTTTAAAAAACAAAAAGAAAGATGAAATACTTTTTCAACATAATAAAATGATAGCAATGGGAGAGATGATAAATAACATAGCTCATCAATGGAGACAGCCTCTTAGTGCAATATCTTCTTCAGCTAGCTCAATATTATTAAAAAAAGAGATGAATAGTTTAGATGACGAAAGTTTAGACTTCTTGTGTTCTCATATAGTTGAAAGTTCAAAATTTTTATCAAAAACAATAGAAGACTTTAGAATATTTTACAAAGAAGATGAAAAAGAAGAAGAGTTCTTATTAAAAGACATAATTAATAACAATATAAAAATAGTTACAAATAAATTAGAAGATGAACATATAGAAGTTGTAAGTAATATTGATGATAAAATAAAAATACTTGCGTCTAAAGAACAATTTCAACAAGCTGTTTTAAATATAATAAATAATGCTATTGAAGCTTTAGTTGAAAATAAAAAAGAACAAAGATATATTTTTATTACAACTTTTGAAAACACTTTATCAATAAAAGATAATGCAAATGGCATAAATAAAGATATCATAGAGCATATCTTTGAGCCTTACTTTACAACCAAACACAAAAGTCAAGGAAGAGGTATCGGATTATATATGACAAAAACTATTTTAGAAAAAAATATGCATTTAAAACTAGATATAGAAAATAAAGCTTTTACTTACAAAGAAAAAGAATATTTTGGTGCAAATTTTATTATAGATTTCAACAAATAAACCATTAACTTTTCTTTTAACTATTTTCGATATAATTGCCAAATATTATATAAAAGGAACCAAATGCAAGAGTTTTCTACTTTTGACATGATTATTGTTGGGATTTCAGTAGTATTAGGACTTAAAGGTCTTTTTAAAGGTTTTATAAAAGAAGTTTTCGGACTTGTTGGTATTATAGGAGGTATTTTTATAGCTTCAAGATTATCAGAAACAGTTGGAAACCTTATTAAACCATTAATTGGAATTGATAGTAATGCTACATTATCATTAATCGGATTTGTTGTTACTTTAATTGGATTTTGGATTTTAGTTTATATTGCAGGTTCAATCTTAAGTAAAATGAGTGAAATGAGCGGATTGGGTGCACTAAATAGACTGTTTGGATTTGTTTTTGGTACAGCTAAGATATTTTTAATTATTTCAGTAATTTTTTATGCTTTATATCAAATTCAATCATTTAGAGCTTCATTAGATAAGAAACTTGCTAATTCAATAGTTTTCCCAGTTTTAGTGGAGACAGGTGGATTTATAGTTAAGCTTGATACTTCTAAATTTTTACCAAGTAGTGAAGAAGTAACAAAAGAAAAACCGGTAATTGAGCCTACTAGTGAGAATAAAGCAGCTGTTGAAGAAACAAAAAAAGGTGTGAATTCTGAGCTTACTACAGATAAGAATAAAGAAGTAAAACCAGAAGCAACTCCTAAAAAAGAGACCTTAGGTGATAAATTTATAGAATCTACAAAAGATGCAGCACAAAAAGTAAAAGAAACTACTGCAGAGATAATAAAAGACAATCTTACAAAACCAGAAAATGAAGAGAAATAAAGGAATTATATATTGTTTGAAAATACATACATACAACAAAGAATTGAAAAAGCAAATAACTTAAGAGAACTTGGTGTAAATCCTTATGCTAATGAATCAAAAAGAAATACAACTATTGCAAAATACTTAAATGTAAACAGCGATATTTTTCAAAAAGAAGATAAAAGAGATGAGAAAAGACACTATATAGTAAGTGGTAGAATTAAATTTTTTAGACTTATGGGAAAAGCATCTTTTCTAAAAATAGAAGATGAGAGTGGAATGTTACAACTTTATCTTGCAAGAGATAATTTACCAGAAGGTTTTTACAACGATGTATTTAAAAAGAATATTGAAGTTGGAGATATTATTGAAGTTGGTGGATATCCTTTTGTAACAGGTCAAGGTGAATTATCACTACATGTTGATAGTGTTCAAATACTTACAAAAGCAATTTCTCCACTACCTGAAAAATACCATGGTATTCAAGATAAAGAGTCACGATATAGACAAAGATATTTAGACTTAATTATGAATAGTGAAGTGAGAAAAACTTTTCATATAAGAAGTAAAGTTATTAGCCTTACAAGAAGATTCTTTGAATCAAAAGGTTTTTTAGAAGTTGAAACACCAATGATGCATCCAATTGCAGGTGGAGCAAATGCTAAACCATTTACTACACATCACAATGCATTAGGTGTTGATAGATTTTTAAGAATTGCACCTGAATTATATTTAAAAAGATTAATCGTAGGTGGATTTGAAGCTGTATTTGAAATAAATAGAAACTTTAGAAATGAAGGAATGGATGCAACACATAATCCAGAATTTACTTCTATTGAGTTTTATTGGGCTTATAAAACATATAAAGACTTAATTGTCCTTACAAAAGAGTATTTTGAGTACTTGTTTGAAAACTTAGATTTACCAACAAACTTACCATATGGTGATTTTGAAATTGATTTTAATAAATTTACTGAGATTCCATTAATCCAATCACTTTATGAGATTGGTGGCGTTCCTCAAGATATCGTTGAAGACAAAGACAAAATTATTGCATTTATGAAAGAAAATAAACTTGAAGTAAATGAAAAAATGAATATTGGGCAACTTCAAGGTGAACTTTTTGATGCATATGTTGAAGAGAAATTAATTAACCCAACATTTATAACAGAATATCCAGTTGAGATTTCACCATTAGCAAGAAGAAATGATGAGAAAACTCATTTAACAGATAGATTTGAATTATTTATTGCAGGAAAAGAGATTGCAAATGCCTTTTCAGAGTTAAATGATCCTTTAGACCAACTGGGCCGGTTTGAAGGTCAAATGGCTGCTAAAGATTCAGGCGATGATGAAGCACATGAAATGGATGAAGACTTTGTAAATGCTTTATCTTATGGAATGGCTCCTACAGCTGGGCAAGGTATAGGTATTGATAGACTTGTTATGATGTTAACAAATCAACATAGTATTAGAGATGTATTACTATTTCCAGCAATGAAACCAGTTAAACAAGAAATAGATTTACATTCAGAAGACCAACAATAAAATAATAAATCAGGAGAATTAGAAATGAGTTATATTAGTAATAATAGTTTAGAGCAAGCAGATAAAGAAATTTTTGATATTTTAGAAAATGAGTTAGACAGACAAACTACACACTTAGAGATGATTGCAAGTGAAAACTTTACAAGTCCAGCTGTAATGCAAACTATGGGTTCAATATTTACAAACAAATATGCAGAAGGTTATCCATATAAAAGATATTATGGAGGATGTGAATTTGCTGATAAAGCTGAACAACTAGCGATCGATAGAGCTTGTGAAATTTTTGGTTGTAAATTTGCAAATGTGCAACCTCATGCAGGTAGTCAAGCAAATGGTGCAGTTTATGCTGCATTGATAAATGCTGGTGATAAAATTTTAGGTATGGATTTATCTCATGGTGGACATTTAACTCACGGATCTAAACCTTCATTTTCAGGAAAAAATTACCAAGCATTTTATTATGGGGTAGAACTTGATGGTAGAATTGATTATGACAAAGTTATGGAAATAGCAAAAATCACTATGCCAAAAATTATTGTTTGTGGTGCGAGTGCATACGCAAGAGTGATTGATTTTGCTAAATTTAGAGAAATAGCTGATGCAGTTGGTGCAATTTTATTCGCTGATATTGCTCATATTGCTGGTTTAGTAGCGGCTGGTGAACATCCATCACCATTTCCTCATGCACATGTAGTTACAACTACTACGCACAAAACATTAAGAGGACCAAGAGGTGGACTTATTTTAACAGATGATGAAGAGATTTCTAAAAAAATCAATTCAGCAATATTCCCAGGACTTCAAGGTGGACCTTTAGTTCATGTTATGGCTGCAAAAGCTGTTGCATTTAAAGAAGTACTTGATCCATCATGGAAAGATTATGCAAAACAAGTTAAAGCAAATGCAAAAGTTTTAGCTGAAGTGTTAATGAAAAGAGGATATGATATCGTAAGTGGTGGAACAGACAATCACTTAATCTTAGTATCTTTTTTAAATAAACCTTTTAGTGGTAAAGATGCAGATGCAGCTCTAGGAAATGCAGGGATTACTGTAAATAAAAATACAGTTCCAGGAGAGACTAGAAGTCCTTTTGTTACAAGTGGGGTTAGAATCGGAAGTCCAGCACTTACAAGTAGAGGGATGAAAGAAAAAGAATTTGAAATAATTGCAAATAAAATTTGTGATGTTTTAGATGATATTGAAAATGCAGAATTACAAGCAAAAATTAAAAAAGAGTTAGAAGAATTAGCTAAAAATTTCGTTATTTATACTAGTTCTACATATTAATAAATAATAATAAAGGCTTATTATGGAAATAAAAGGCGAAGATTTTATAAAAAATGTTCAAATAAAAAGGGAACAAACAGAATTAGAGGAGAGATTGATGGAACTAGAGTCACAAGCTAAAAACATAAATTCTTCTTCGAAGAACCCATATGAACAAAATAATCCTTATGCAAGTAATGATAATTTTACTTATGAAGAAGAAGTTAATAAAACAGAATCTGAATTAGATGATATTTTATTAGGAGCTAGTAATTCTTCACAAAATAAAGACAATAAGAAAAAATATATTGTCTTAGGACTAGTTTTAGCAGTTTTATTTTTGATAACGATTATAATCTTTCGTCTTTTAGATAACCAAACTAAAGTAGAAGATGATTCATTAACAAAAAAAGAGACAATTGAGCAAGATAAGCCCTTAAATGATAATATTGAACAACAATATCAAAAAATAGTAAATGAAAAACTAAAAAGCATTGAAGATTTAAACAATAAAACTGAAAAACAAAATAAAGATATAACAGAGGCAATGGATCTTAATAATATCCAAAAAGAAGAGAAAAAAGTCTCTTTACCAGAGCCTTCGCAAAAAGATGTTGAAAAAGCAAAAGAGTTAAAAAAAGATATCTTTAATGTAGAATCAAAAATAGCAGAAAAAGAAGTAGAAAAACCAAAACCTGTGGTTAAAAAAGAAGTTGTTAAAAAAGAAGTAGTAAAACCTACTCCTAAACCAGTTGTTAAAACTACAAAGAAAATTTTAACGAATGAACCAAATGGTACTTTTATTCAAGTTGGAGCATTTTCTAAAAATATAGATAAAAAATATATGGATAACTTAAGAAAAAGTAAGTTTAAATATGTTTTTTACAAAGTAAATGTTAAGGGTACAACTTTTACAAAAGTGTTAGTAGGTCCATTTAAATCTAGAAGTGATGCAATTAATAATATGAATAATGTTAAATCAAAACTTAACATTAGTAGCGCTTTTATTTTGAAATTTTAGTAAGGTTCAAATTGCATGCAGATTTTTTCAAAAGAACTATTTTTAGACCAATTTACACCCGTATCAATTTATAAAAAAGTAAAAGACATCTACAAAGATGAAATTACTTTTTTATTTGAAAGTACAATCAACTCAAGTGATGGTAACTACTCTTATATTTTAGTTGGGGCAAGAGAGCGAGTGTGGCATGAAGATACAAAAACATTTTTCAAAAATGAAAAAGCTGAAATAAAAGAAGTAGATTCAAATCCACTTAAATTTTTAAAAGAGTATTACAAAAACTTTGACAAAGAGTTTTATAAACAAAAATCTTTGGAATTAGGAATTGGATTAATTGATGGCTTTATTGGAAATGTAGGTTATGATATTGGAAAAGAGTTTGAACCAGTTTTAAAACCATATATGGATCCATTAATTGATGAATTAAATATTCCTGATTTGGACTTAATACGACCAAAAATAATATTAGGTTTTTCACATAAAACTTCTAAACTTGTAATTGTTACAAGTTGTGAAAAATATAAAGATGATTTAGAAGTTATTGAGAAAAGTCTATTTACTCCTTATGAATTTTTGCCATTAAAAAAAGCAAAACTTTTAGATGAAGGAAAATTTAACTATTCAAAAGAACAATTTTTCGATATGGTATCAAAATCAAAAGAGATGATAAAAAGTGGTGATGTTTTTCAAATACTTATGTCAAATAGATTTACTCAAAAAGCAATCGTAGACCACTTAAGTTTTTATAGGGCACTAAGAAGTAAAAACCCTAGTCCTTATCTTTTTTTACTTGAATTTGAAGACTTCTCAATTGCAGGAAGTTCTCCTGAAGTTATGATTAGACTTGTAGATGGGCATATACTTTTAAGACCAATTGCGGGTACAAGAAAAAGAGGTAAAACCATAGACAAAGATTTGGAAATGGAAAATGAACTTCTTTCAGATACAAAAGAGAGAGCCGAACATATCATGCTGATCGATCTTGGAAGAAATGATGTGGGAAGATGTGCAAAACCTGGAACTGTAAAAGTAACTGATTTAATGAGAGTAGAAAGATACTCACATGTGATGCATATGGTAACTGATGTAGAAGCAGTTATTGATGATAAATATGACATGTTTGACCTTTTTGCAGCAACATTTACAGCAGGAACTATGACAGGAGCTCCAAAGATTAGAGCTATGGAATTAATTGCACAATTTGAAGGAATTAAGCGAAACTTTTATTCAGGAAGTATTGCATATTTTGGTTTTGATGGAAATATGGATAGTGCAATTACTATTAGAAGTACCATGCTAACAGATGATAAAGTGATATTCCAAGCAGGTGCAGGAGTTGTAGCTGATTCAATTCCTGAACTTGAGTATTTGGAAGTTCAGAATAAACTTGCTGCTAATATTGCAACACTAAAAGACTTATCATAAAATATTAAAAGATTTATCTTAATTAATATTGGATATTATGTTATTTTAAAACTATACCCAATATTAAAAGGATAAATTTTGCTACTTGGCGTAAACATAGATCATATTGCTGTATTAAGAGAAGCCAGAAAAATAAATGACCCAAACCCACTTGATGCCCTTGGAATTTGTAAATTAGCAGGTGCTGAACAAATTACAATTCACTTAAGAGAAGATAGACGACATATCCATGATGATGATGCAAAAAATATTATAAAATTATCAACTCTTCCAGTTAACTTAGAGTGTTCAATCAATGAAAAAATCATAGATATCGCATGTAAAATTAAGCCCTCTCGTGTAACACTAGTTCCAGAAAATAGAGAAGAAGTTACCACAGAAGGTGGTTTGAATTTGAAATCAAACTTTGAGAGAATAAAAAATGCTGTTAATAAACTTCATGAAAATGAGATTGAAGTTTCACTTTTTATTGACCCAACAAAAGATATGATAGAGTTATCGCAACAACTACAAGTTGAATGGGTAGAACTTCATACTGGAACTTTCGCAAATATATATGCTGTGTTACATGGAAATTTAAATAATACGCATCACAGTATCAAAGAGTTAGAATTGCCAAAAGAAGATTTAAAAAAACTTCTAACAAAGAGTAGAAAAGAGATTAAAAAAGCTTCAATATTTGCCAAAGAATTAAATTTGAAAGTGGCAGCTGGTCATGGTCTTAATTATCAAAATGTTACTATGATATCAAGAATAAAACAAATAAGCGAATTAAATATTGGACAAAGCATAATAGCAAGATCAGTTTTTACTGGATTAAAAGATGCAATTATTGAGATGAAAAATCTTATCAAGGATTAAGAAGTATGACAAAAGTAAGTGACGAAAGAATTAGTAAAAAAAAAGTTGCAATATCAATTGGAGATTTAAATGGTATTGGATTACAAATTGCTTTAGAAGCACATGAAAAAATTAAAAAATATTGTTCTCCTGTTTATTGTATAAATAAAGATTTATTAAAAGATGGTGCAAAACTACTAAATCTAGATATTCCAAAAGACTTCGAAGTTGAAAAAGTAAAAGGCAAATTTGTAATTAGACCAGGAACTGTGGCAAAAGATGCAGGTGCTTATTCTTTTGATTCTTTTACATGTGCAATAAAACTAGCTTCAAAGAAAAAAGTTGATGCAATAGTAACTTTACCAATAAATAAAGAGTCTTGGAATAGAGCAAAAATTCACTACAAAGGTCATACGGAAGTTCTAAGAGATTATTTTGGCAAAGATGCAATTATGATGCTTGGATGTTCTAAATTATTTGTAGCTTTGTATACAGAACACATTGCACTTAGAAAAGTGGCAAAAAAAATAGAAGAAGAAAAAATCACTAAATTTTTATTAGATTTTTATAATAATGTAAAACAAGATAATATTGCCGTACTAGGTCTCAATCCACATGCAAGCGATAATGGGGTTTTAGGTGATGAAGAAGTTGAGATTATAAAAGCTATAAAAAAAGCAAATAAAGAAATAGGAAAAAATATCTTTAAAGGTCCATTAGTACCTGATACTGCATTTTCTCCAATGAACAGAAAATATTACCAATACTATGTTTGTATGTATCATGACCAAGGATTAATTCCTTTAAAATCTTTATACTTTGAACAAAGTATAAATGTAAGTTTAAATATTCCAATTATTAGAACATCAGTAGATCATGGAACTGCATTTGACATAGCTTATAAAAACTCTAAAGTATCTTTAAAAAGTTATATAAATGCAGTAAAAGAAGCTATTAATTTAAGTAACTAATCACATGAGAATTTTAGATGCTTGTTATGAGTTAGAATTTAATAAAATAAATTTTCAAGAAAGAAAAGAAAAAATAGCACATCCTAAAACTATTGTATGTGGGCCACCAAAAACTGGAAAAAGTTATCTGATTTATGACTATTTGTCAAACTTTAATAGCCAAGAGTATTTATATATAAATCTAAATGATTTTAGAAACCACAAAGATGAAATTGTTCTATTTCTAGATGATTTTATAAAAGAGAAAAAAATCAAAATTTTAGTTTTAGAAAACTTTGATTTTGATTTTGAACTTCCAGAAGTACAAAGTATTTTAATCACAAGTTCAAATTACAAAGAGATAAATGGATTCAAAACAATTTTTGTACATGGTTTAGATTTTGAAGAATATTTATTACATGATAACAAATACCAAAATTCAATTACATCTTTCAATCATTTTTTAAAATATGGTAATTTACCAGAAATGATTGTAATTGATGAGAATAAAAGAGTAAATAGACTACAAGAGATTGTTAAACTATTTTGTAAAGACACTACTGAAATAGAAGTTTTAAAACTACTTTTTTCATCAATTGATGAAAATAAATCAATAAATCAATTATATACAATACTAAAAAAAAGTATTAAAATATCAAAAGACAGATTCTATGAACTTTGTAAATTTTACGAAGCAAATCAATTAATATTTTTTATAAAAAAATACAATCATGAAAAATCTACAAAAAAAATATATGCTTATAATCATGCTTTTTTAAACTCCATTTCCCATAATAAAAAGTTCAAAAATGAATTTACAAATATGGTCTTTCTACAATTACAAAAAGAGCACAAAAACATATACTATTTAGAGAAAATTGATTTTTTTATAGAAGAAACAAGAACTTTAGTTTTAGCAATTCCTTTTTTTAATACTTTATTAAATAATACAATTATAAAAAAAATATATTCCACAATTGATGAATTAAATATTCAGCAAGTATACATAATAACAGCTGGTAATAATGATATTTTAAAGTATAAAAAAGTAGAAATAAATATTTTGCCTTTTTATGAATGGGCAGTACAATAATTTATTTAAATGAGTATTTAGTTTTATTTAGATATAATCCAAAAATTATAATAAGGACACCTACCTATGAAAAAAAGAGTACTTGTTAAGTTTTCAGGTGAAGCTTTAGCTGGTAGTGATGGATATGGTATTGATACAAAGATACTTGATTACATTGCAGAAGAGATAAGAGAATTAGTTGATAATGATATAGAAGTTGGTATCGTTATTGGTGGAGGTAATATTATTAGAGGTGTAACTGCAGCCGCTGATGGTGTTATTAAAAGAACTAGTGCAGATTATATGGGTATGTTAGCAACTGTTGTAAATGGTATTGCTATGCAAGAAGCACTAGAACACAAAGGTTTAAATGCAAGACTTCAAACTGCTATAAAAATGGAACAAATTGCTGAACCATATATTGTAAGAAGAGCAAAAAGACATTTAGAAAAAGGAAGAGTTGTTATTTTCAGTGCTGGAACTGGAAATCCATTTTTTACAACTGATACAGCAGCAACTTTAAGAGCCACAGAAATTGGTGCTTGTATGTTAATTAAAGCAACAAAAGTTGATGGTGTTTATGATAAAGACCCTGCAAAATATGATGATGCTATTAAATTAGAAACATTATCGTATGATAGAGCTTTAGAAGATTCAATAAAAGTTATGGATGATACAGCTATTGCCCTTGCAAAAGATAATAGCCTTCCAATAGTCGTAGCTGATATGTACACAAAAGGTAATTTACTTAAAATCATAAATGGTGATTTAAGTCAATGTTCAATAGTAAAATAAATAAAGGAATAGTATGAGATTAGAAGAGAGATTATCACTAGCATTAAAAAAAGTAAACAACGATAGATATATTCTTGCATTAGCAGTTGGTCAAAGAGCTGATGAACTAAGCAAAGGTGCAAAACCACTTTTAGAAAAAAATACTCAACACATGAAATATACAGATATTGCGATTGATGAAATTGGAGAAGGGTTATTAGTTATTGAAGGTTTAGTAAACAAATAACAAGTATGGATCCATATATAAATAAAATTCAGCATATAAACACTATAAAAGGTGCTTATGCTGAATTAAGCTCTCAAATAGAAATAACTCCTAAATTAAAAGATATTGTTGATTTTTCAATTCAAGCCCATGAAGGCCAATTTAGAAAAAGTGGTGAACCTTATGCTGTGCATCCATTATTGGTTGCTTGTATAACTGCACATTTCTCAGCTGAAGAGTCAATCGTTGCAGCTGCCTTACTTCATGATGTAGTTGAAGATACCCAATATTCTTTAGAGTTTGTAAAGGAAAGATGGGGTGAAGACATCTCTTATATTGTTGATGGATTGACAAAAATTGATGAAATTAGAGAGAGTGAATTAGTAGCTTCAGATTCAGATAAAAAAATAGTTACTTCTGCTTTAACTTTTAGGAAACTATTAGTAGCTTCAATTGATGATCCAAGAGTCTTAGTAGTTAAACTTTGCGATAGACTTCATAATATGTTAACACTTTCAGCATTACCCCCTAAAAAACAATTTAGAATAGCAGAAGAGACTTTAGTAGTTTATGTTCCTATTGCTCATAGACTTGGTATTTCTACTATTAAAAATGAGCTAGAAGATTTAGCATTTTTTTATATTTATCCAGATGAATATAAAAAAATTGATGATTTTATGAAAGAAAATCAACAAACAATTCAAATAGGCTTTAATCAATTTATCTCTTCAACAAAAATGCTTTTAGAAAAGAATGGTTATGATGAAAGTAAAGTTAAAATATTTTCAAGGGTAAAACACCACTACTCTATTTATATGAAAATACAAAGAAAAGGTGTAACAATTGATGAAATCTTAGATCTTATGGCAATACGAATTCTTGTAAATAAAGAGATTGATTGTTATAAAGTCTTGGGACATATTCACTTAGAATATAAGCCTTTAATCTCAAGATTTAAAGACTATGTTGCAACCCCTAAAGAAAATGGTTATCAAACAATTCACTCAACTGTTTTTTTTAATTCAAAAATTCATGAAGTGCAAATTAGAACATTTGAAATGCATAAAGTTGCAGAATATGGAATTGCAGCCCATTGGAAATATAAAAGTGGAATCAAACATTCACCTAATTTAAATTGGTTAAAATCATTAGAATATACAAATGAAAATGTAGAAGAATTCTATAGTGAAGCAAAAGAAGATTTGTATTCTGAAGATATGGTAATTTACTCTCCAAGGGGAGATACTTTTACACTTCCTAGAAGTGCAACAGCTTATGATTATGCATATATGATTCATACAGATGTTGGAAATAAAGCTGTTGATTGTTATATAAATAAGGTTCGAAAACCTTTATTAACAGAGCTAAAAAGTAGTGATATCGTCTCTATTAACACAACAGATCATAATATTCCAAGATGTTCTTGGATTCATATGGTAAGAACAAATAGAGCAAAAAAACAAATAAAATTATTGTGTACACAAAGAGACAAAGAGATAAATGAGTATAGTGGAAGAAATATATTAAACACTATTTTTACAAAATATAAAACATATATTGTAGCAGACCATAAAATCGAAAATATATACAAAATTCCTTTATTATTAGATTATTTAAAACATACAAAAAAAATGATTGAGAAGAAAATTCAAGAAAATATGAATTTTGTGGAACGATTTAAATTAACTCCAAAGAAATTAAAAGAATACAAATTTGAAAATATTCTTATTTATTCAAATTATTCAATTAATTCAGTCTCTTTTGAACACTGTTGTCATCCAAAAGTTGGTGATGATATAGTAGCTTTTAAAGAAGGGAATAAAGCAATAATTCACCACAAAATGTGTGATAAGGCTTACAAAAAAATAAAAGCAGAAAAAGAGATGCTTTTTTGTAAATGGGTAGAAAATGAACTTTACCAATACAAAATGGTTGTGAGTTTACAAAATACAAAAGGTGAATTGGCTAAATTATTAACATACATGAGTCAATATGAAGGTTATATTTTATCAGTTAGTTATGGAAGAGAACAACATAATTATATTCAATATTGTGATATAGAATTTGAAATTGATAAAAAAAATAGAGATGAAGTGCGTAAAATTATAGAAAAAAAGGCAAAAGTTATTGAGTTTTTTTCAAAAAAAGATGCATATAACAAAAACTAAATTTTTATTTAATAAATAAAAAGTATAATAAGCCATTATTTAAAGAGGTATTATGGAAAACAAAATAAAAGAAGCATTAGCAGAGATTCAAAGAGGAAGCTTTGAAATAATTGATATTGAATCAATTGAAAAATTATTAAAAAACTTTTATGAAAAAGGTGAAAACTTTTATGTTAAAGCAGGATTTGATCCAACAGCTCCTGATTTACACCTTGGACATACTGTTCTTCTTCAAAAACTATCAGTTTTCCAAAGGTTTGGAGGAATTGTTCAATTTTTAATAGGTGATTTTACTGCAAGTATTGGAGATCCTACTGGTAAAAGCGAAACAAGAAAAGTTTTATCAAAGGAACAAGTTTTACAAAATGCTCAAAGTTATAAAGATCAAGTTTTTAAAATATTAGATGAAAGTAAGACAGAAGTAGTTTTTAATTCAAACTGGCTAAATGACTTAGGTGCTGCTGGAATAATTGCACTTGCCTCAAATTTAACAGTGGCTAGAATGTTAGAGCGAGATGATTTCTCAAAAAGATATGCATCAAATACTCCAATTGCAGTAAGTGAGTTTACATATCCCCTACTTCAAGGTTATGATTCTGTTTATTTAAAATCTGACATAGAAATTGGTGGTACAGATCAAAAGTTTAATCTTTTGATGGGTAGAACATTACAAAAAGCATATAATATAGGGAAACAACAAGCAGTTTTAATGATGCCAATTTTAGAAGGACTTGACGGGGTTCAAAAGATGTCAAAATCCTTAAATAATTATATTGGTGTAACTGATGAAGCTAATAATATGTTTGGAAAAGTATTATCTATATCAGATGAACTTATGTGGAGATTTTATGAACTTTTATCTTCAAAATCTTTAAAAGAAGTAAAAGAACTACATGAGGGTGTACAAAAAGGTACAATTCATCCAAAAGCTGTAAAAGATTCATTGGCAATAGAACTTGTTGATAGATATCACGGTGAAGGGGCAGGATTAAAAGCCCAAGAAGAGTTTAAAAAAGTTTTTGCAAAAAAAGACATTCCAACGGATATGCCAGAGTTTGAACTTGAGAATGGTACTTGGATTTGTCAAGCATTAGTTGATACTAATTTAGTTACTTCAACATCACAAGCAAGAAGAGATGTAAAAGCAGGTGCTGTTAAAGTTAATCAAGAAAAAATTGATGATGATAAATTAAATTTATCAAAAGGTGAATATATTTTACAAAAGGGTAAAAAAAGTTTCGCTAAGATAGTAATAATATAAAGGGCTAATTTGAAAATAGGTAAATACGAAATTAAACACAACATTATTCAAGGTGGAATGGGTGTTGGAATAAGTTGGGATAAATTAGCAGGAACAGTAAGTAAAGAAGGTGGACTAGGTGTAATATCAGGTGTAGGGACTGGATATTACAAAGAAAATGAAAGCCTTGATATAAAAATGAGAAGAGACAAACCTGTTGATGTTCTAAATTTTTACAGTAAAGATGCTTTAAAAAGAATCATTGATAAAGCAAGAGATATTTGTGGTGATGCACCATTGGCTTGTAATATTTTATATGCATGTAATGACTATGGAAGAATAGTAGAAGATGCCTGTGAAGCAGGTATAAATATTATTATTACAGGTGCAGGAATTCCTACAAATATGCCTGCATTTGCAAAAGATTATCCAGATGTTGCATTAATACCAATAGTATCAAGTGCAAGAGCATTAAAACTTATTTGTAAAAAATGGAAAAGATACGATAGACTTCCTGATGCTGTAATTGTTGAAGGACCATTAAGTGGTGGACATCAAGGTTTTACTTATGAACAATGTTTTCAGGAAGAATATAGCTTAGAAAATATCGTACCACCAGTTATTGAAGAAGCAAAAAATTGGGGAAATCCTCCTATTATTGCAGCTGGTGGAATTTGGGATAAAAATGATATAGATAAATTCATTGTGATGGGTTGTGCAGGTGTTCAAATGGCAACTAGATTTATAGGAACAGTTGAATGTGATGCTGCTGATTCATTTAAAGAAGTTATTATTAATGCAAAATCTGAAGATATTCAACTTATGAAATCACCAGTTGGTCTTCCAGCAAGGGGAGTTCAAACTAATTTACAAAAAACTATGAGTGAGGGAACTGCTCCAAAAGTTGCTTGTATTTCGAACTGTGTTGCTCCTTGTCATAGAGGAGTAGAAGCTAAAGCAGTTGGATATTGTATCGCGGATAGACTAGGTGCTGCTTATCAAGGAGATACTGATACTGGATTGTTTTTTTCAGGTTCAAATGGATATAGAATAAAAGAGTTAACAACGGTTCATGAACTTATGGAAAAATTGACAAAAGGAGAATAAAATTTTTATTAAATTTATTCTTCTAGTCTTACTTTCATATAATCTTTTTGCTTCAACAAATGATTTAACTAATCAATACACTTCAAATAAAATGGATTATTTAAGAGCAGTCTTAAATAATGATAAAAAAAGTGAGAAGCAACACTTACAAAATCTAATAAAGATAGGTAAAAAGTTAAATAGAAATGTCAATACATATGAAAAAGAGCTAAGTAAATTAGATTCAGTAGATATTACAAGTAAAAAAACCACTCCTAAAAAAGTTGTAAAAAAGAAAACTACTCCTAAAAAAAAGACAACAACATACAAAAACTCTTCATATAATATAAGTAAAGTAACTGTAGAAGATAATCAAATTATTATTGACTTTAAACACTATATTAAAAAAGACTACATTCATTATTCAGAAGAAAAAAGAGGTGGAAAGTACTACGACATCTTTGATTTTGATGGAAGATTTGAAGATGCTTCACCCACAAAATTAGTAATGAATGGTGTTGATAGAATTAGAATAACTCAACACAAATATAGAACACTAAGAATAGAACTTATAAATAGTTTCAATTTAAAAGCAATATATATTATAAGCAAAAAAAGAGTTATTATTAAGATTCTAAATAGAAAAATTGAAAAAGAAAGTAATTCAAAAGCTCTTCCAAAAATTGAAAATAATAAAGATAAAGTTATAGTGATTGATCCTGGACATGGTGGCAAAGACTCAGGTGCCATAGGAATTAAAAAAAGATATGAAAAAAATACTGTTTTAACCGTGGCTAAATATTTGTATTATGATTTAAAAAAAAGGGGATATACTGTTTATCTAACAAGAAATAAAGATAAATTTATAGAACTAAGAGATAGAACAAAATTTGCAAATAGAAAAAATGCTGATATATTTATTTCTATTCATGCAAATGCAGTGCCAAAGTCTCAGTGGAAAAAAGCCAAAGGAATTGAAACTTTCTTCCTAAGCCCTGCTAGAAGTTCAAGAGCTAAAAGAATTGCAGCAATAGAGAATAAAACAGATATGTCTAGTATGAATAATAGCTCACAAAATGCACTTTTAACTATTTTAAATCAAAGTAAAATTACTTCAAGTCAAAAACTTGGAATTGATGTACAACAAAACTTATTATATACAGCTAGAAAAAAATATAAAGATATTCAAGATGGTGGAGTTAGAGAAGGACCTTTTTGGGTTCTTGTTGGTGCACAGATGCCTTCAATTCTTATTGAAATTGGATATATTACAAATAGCACTGAAGGTAGAAGATTATTTGAAACTTCGTACCAAAGACTTTTAGCAAAAGGTATTGCTAATGGAGTTGATTCTTATTTCGCAAAAAATCAGTAATCTTTGATAATAATTTACTTTGTTTTGATCTAATATTTGGCAAATCATAAATAGAGAAGAATTTTACTTTTGAGTTTTCCCAAGATAAATTATTATCTAAAAGTTTATCTTCAAAAAAATACTCATCTAGATTTGATACTTTATTAGCATTTACTAACCAGATACCAATATCTTTTTCTAAATTAATTTGATCAAAAAACTCTTCAAAATCAGGAATTTCTACTTTGATATTACACTCTTCATAGAACTCTCTTTTAGCACACTGTAAAGCAGTTTCATTACTTGTTTTTACACCTTTTAAACAACCCCATTTATTGAAGCTTTTAACTGACTTACATAATAATATTTTAATATCATTTTCTTCTATTTTGTATAAACATATACCATAAGCATATTTTTTTGCCATTATTTATAACCTATTTTTTTCTTAATTAAAATGTATGTAATAATATACCATAAAAATATTGGCAATAATATTGAAACTTCAGGATTTAATACTCCACCTGATGAAAATTTATGAAGCATGAAAAATACTCCCCAAATTACTAAAGTTGATGCAATAGAAAATGAGGTAAATTTTCCTATGTTAAAAAATCTACTATTAAAAGATGTATATGAAAATATCAAAATTATCAATGGCACAAAATATAAAGGTGCAACTATTTCATAATACAAAGATGCCCTAATTTTACTTGTATTTACCTCTTGATTATTTAGAAGTGCCAAGGCAGTAATTGCATCAAGAATAGAAAATGAAGATGTGGATTCATAAACACTATCTAAAATCTTAGGTTTAAAACCTTCTAGAGTATATAAAAATTTTTCATGATGAATCTCTATTTTTGAACTATTCCAACTTATAACTTTAGGTTTTTTAGTAATTTTTGCATCAATTACATACCATCTATTATTTTGAAAGTATGCTTTTTTTGCAACAATACCCTCTTCAATATCATCATCAACAACTTTATAAATATGAATATCTTCAGCATATTTTTGTAATGGATACAACTTTTTAAAATATACAAAATAATCATTATATTTAACAAATATATCACTTTTCGAACTTGTAAAATATGTATTTTTTAAAATCTTTTCTTTATACTCATATGAATAGGCTAAAGGAGTCATTTGTAAGCCTATTAATAAAACTATTAAAATAATTGATACATTAACAACTGGCATAAAGATTTGTCTATTTCCAACACCTAAAGAGAATGAGGCTACCATTTCATTAGTTTTGACCATAATTACAATAGTTATAATCCAACCAAAGACTAAAGACAGGGGTAAGGTAAGTGTTAATGTAAAAAAACTATTATATAAAATATATAATAATTGCAAATTGGCAGAATTTGGAACTTCGTCAAAGTTTTGTAAGAAATCAATTCCCACAAAAAATATTTGTAAAGATATTAAAACTATGACAAAATTTCTAATAAATTTTCGTAGTAAATATTTTGTTATTATTCTCATTTATTTCATTGTAAATTTGGATTTTACTTCATCTATTGAATCTACTTTTAAAGACTCGATAGCATTGATAGTATGAGAGATTATACCTTCTAGTTTATTTAATTCTTCTTTTGAAAAGTCCGATAATACATAATTGGCAACATCATTTTTACTTTCAGGTTTTCCAATACCAATTCGAACCCTAATATACATGTTCCCAACATGAGAATCTATTGATCTTAAACCATTATGACCACCATGACCACCACCTATTTTAAACTTTACAGTTCCAAAGGGTAAATCCAAATCATCATGTATTACAATTATATCTGCAAGACTTAATTTATAATATTCTTTTATTGCATGAACTGCTAATCCTGAGTTATTCATATAAGTTGTAGGTTTTACTAAAAGTTGATTTGATGCTTTTAAAACATCTGCATTGAAGTTTGATTTATTAATATTTGAAGTTGTAAGATTTTTAGCTATCTCATCGATAACTAAAAAACCTACATTGTGACGATTGTTTTCATATTTAGTACCTGGATTTCCAAGTCCTACTATTAAAAACATAATTTTACTACTTAGCTTTAATTACACCAACGATTGGTACTCTTGGGTCTAAATAACAATCTACACCTTCTGGCATAGTTAAATTTCTTACTAAAACATTATCACCAGTATCTAAATCAGCAATTTCGATATGGAAATTTTCTGGTAAGTTTTCAATTGTACATTTTACTGCAACTCTTTTTTTATGGAAAACAAATAAACCTTTGTTTTTTAAACCTTTTGGAGTTCCATTAACAGTTACAGGTACTAAATAATTAGTTTTTACACCTGGTAATGCCATCATTAAATCTACATGTAATAATTCAGAAGTAATAGGTGCTTTTTGGTACTCTTTTACAACTACTTTACAAACAGTGTCACCAACTTTTACATCAAATGCAACAGTTGTTTTATTTTTTAAGTATCTAACAAAATCATTTCTTTTAAATGCAGCATTGATATTTTCAACACCTTTTCCGTAGATATTAGCTAAAATGTAACCATCTCTTTTAAGTTGTTTAGCACTTTGCTTAGTTATACTATCTCTTACGATACCCTCTAACATTTTAATTCCTTATTTTAATTTAAAGTTGGGGATTATACAAAAGTATTGATTAAACTTTCTTTAAGTTGTAGGCTATTTTTTCAAGTTTCTCACATAAAAATAAATTGATTTGATCTCATCATTAGTTAAGAAGTATGAAGGCATGATATTTGAACTACCTCTTTTTGTAGTTAAAACATCAACATAATCTTCAAAAGGAACATTTTTAATTGCAGGTGCCATTAATGTTTTTGTTATATTTTTTTTATTTTTGTACTTTGCAATTACAAGGCTTTTATCACCATCTCCATGACATTTATTGCACCCTATTCCCCTTGGATTTGCATATAACATGGCACCATATTCATATTCTGTAATAAATGAGTTATTTATAATATCTTTTGCAAAACTTATATTTACAAATAAAAATATAATCGAAAACTTGAGTATTCTCAAACTTAACCTTTGTATAAAAAGTTTTTGGGTATTATATCAAGCTAAAATTAAACAGTTATAAGGTAACTAGATGGTTATATTAGATGGTAAAGCATTATCAGCAAAAATAAAAGAAGAAGTTAGAGTTGAAGTAGCAGAGTTTGTAAAAAATGAGCAAATCACTCCAGGACTTGCAGTTGTATTAGTTGGTAGTGATCCAGCAAGTGCAACTTATGTAAATAGCAAGCACAAATCATGTGAAGCAGCAGGTATTTATTCTGAGGTTCATACAAAAGATGAAACAACTACTCAAGAAGAGTTATTAGCGTTGATTGAAAATATGAATAATAACCCAAAACTTGATGGTATTCTGGTTCAATTACCACTTCCAAAACATATTGATACTAGAACTATTTTAGAAGCAATTAATCCTTTAAAAGATGTGGATGGTTTCCATCCTTGTAATGTTGGGAAAATGGTTTCAAATCTTGATTCATTTTTACCTGCAACTCCTTTTGGTGTAATGAGAATGTTTGAAGAATATGGAATAGAATTAAGTGGTAAAAATGCAGTTGTTATTGGAAGTAGCGACATTGTTGGTAAACCAATGGCTTCACTTCTAATCAATGCAAAAGCTACAGTTACTGTTTGCAACTCACGAACAAAAGATTTAAAAGCTCATACAAAAGATGCTGATATTGTTGTCATTGCTGTTGGTGTTCCACACTTACTAAAAGCTGATATGATAAAAGATGGTGCGGTTGTTATTGATGTTGGTATTAATAGACTTGATACTGGTAAACTAACAGGTGATGCTGATTTTGAAGATTGTAAAGATAAATGTTCATTTATCACTCCAGTTCCTGGTGGAGTTGGACCTATGACTATTGGAATGTTATTAAAAAATACTCTTAAAGCTGCAAAGTTAAGAGAAAAAAGAGAAAGTAAATAAATGTTAAAAAAAATATATAACTGGTCTAGTTCTTGGACTGGTACAATTGTAATTGTTTTATGTATCATATTTTTTGTTGCACAAGCATTTGTAATCCCAAGTGGAAGTATGAAAAATACACTTCTAATTGGTGATATGCTTTTTGTAAAAAAGTTTTCTTATGGTATCCCTACTCCAAGAATTCCTTGGCTAGAAATCAAAGTACTTCCAGAGTTTCATGATAATGGACACTTAATTACAGGTGAAGGTCCAAAGCGTGGAGATATTGTGGTTTTTAGATATCCAAATGAAGAGACAGTTCATTATGTAAAAAGATGTGTTGCAGTTGGTGGAGATATCGTTGCCCTTCAAGACAAAGTATTATATTTGCACCCTCATGAAGGTAATGAGTATGTTAAAAATAACTATCCAATAACACAAATATCAGAATTTGATGGAAAACTTTGGATAAAAAATCCATACAGAAAAGATCATCCTGGAATTCATAATGACCCAAGTGTTACAGATAATGGATTTAATCCACAACAACTATTTAATATGTCTCCTATTAAAGTTCCTGAAAATGAATATTTTATGATGGGTGATAATAGAGACCACTCAAATGACTCAAGATTTTGGGGAACAGTTAAATACAAATATATAGTAGGAACTCCATGGTTTATCTATTTTTCTTGGGACAAAAATAAAGAAGTTAGATGGGATAGAGTTTTTAGAACAGTTGGAAGTATAGAAAAAGATATAGAAGGCAAAGAAATCAAAATCAATCACGAAAAAGGAATTTACTAAAATGAAATATTTTATTGGTGCAGATCATGCAGGAATTGATATTAAAGCATATGTAAAAGAGCTTTTTGAAGCAAAAGGTCATGAAGTAATTGACTTAGGACCAAGTAATAAAGATAGAGTTGATTATCCTGATTTTGCAGCTAAAGTTTGTAAAGAAGTTTTAGTAAATGAGGGTTCAAAAGGTATATTAATCTGTGGTTCTGGTATTGGTATGAGCATGGCTGCTAATAAATTTGATGGTATTAGAGCAGCCCTTTGTCACAATGAATACTCTGCACAAATGGCAAAAGAACACAATGATGCTAATATAATTTGTCTAGGGGAGAGAGTTTCTGGATTAGGAATGGTAGAAGCGATTGTTGATGCTTGGGATAAAGCAACTTTCCAAGGTGGAAGACACGAAGGTAGAGTTGATAAAATCAACAAACTTTTTGGCAGCTGTAGAGCTTAAAGACTAAAGAGTTATCTCTTTAGTCTCATCTTCATTCCATCTTCATCATCATAAAAATTTTCTAAAATCTTCACTTTTTCAAATCCAAACTTTTCATATAATTTTATAGCTGGAATATTGCTAATTCTTACTTCAAGTTCAAAGATATCTTTATTCAAATTGTTTAAAGAAAACTCTAATAAAGACTTACCTAAACCTTTTCCTTGAAAATCTTTTAAAATAGCAAGGGAATAGAGTCTATAATGATTTTTTCTTTTGAGCCATAAAATATAAGCTGCAGTTTTTTCATCAATTATTAACTTATAAATAATATTTCTTTTTAAATGATAATTAAAAGCTGCCCTACTTAAAGCAGCACTATCTCCCAAAAAGAGTTCATTTTCTATAAAAACAAGCTCTTTTATATCAGAAGTTGTTGCTATTTCTATTTTCATTTTTGATAAATTGTATATTTAGGTACTAATTTATTTGGTCTATATGACATTTTTACTTTTTTCAAGTTTTCAAATCCCATATCATCACCCACATTTATATAATCAACATTGAACTTATCTTTTAAGATTTTTGTGAACTCTCTAAAGATAAATTGTGCACAACCAAGTATTTCGAAATCTGTTTTTTCAATGATTACACTTGCAGTTTGTGCATTTATTTGCTCACCTACTGTGAAACCTTTTATCTCATCATTTATATAAATAACAAGTCCAATAATATCAAGGTTATCATAATCGTTTATTAATCTTTTTATGGCAAATCTCTCAAAATATATCCCATCCATAAAAACTTCAACTTCTTCTTTTGGCATATATGTTGTTCTATCTTTTACCCATTTGTTAAACAGACTTAGAACTTCTGTTCCATGCTTTTCTTTATTTAAAATCTCAATTCTATGGTCTGGATAAATTTTCTTGAATTTGTTTATCTCATTTCTTTTTGATTTATAAGAGTCACCTTTTAATTCAATTAAATCTTCAACTTTATAAATATAATCAACAAGTTTTTTTTCAATAATAAAGTCTTTAAGCATTTCATATACTAAAGTACCCTCTTCCAAATAATCAACAAAGCCTTCTAATAACTCTTCATGTACATACTCTATTTTAGAATAGTTTCTATTACTATTGTGAGCATTCATTATTTCAAAACATTGAAGCATTGCATCATAGGTATTATTTTTTTTACCAATTGGAGGTAAAAGCATAGATAACTCACCAGAGCTTAAAATGAACAAACAAAAGGTGTCATTCACGATTGCATAAAATCCAGTCGCAGTTGATAACCAAATATAATTTCCTGCAAAAGTATAATCACTTACATCCACATTTATTAGTTCTAAATATTTAGTCATTTCCTCTTTTGCTTTTAAATCAAAGTGTTTTAAAGTATAGTTGCTTATTGTCAAAGTTGACATTATTTTTCTTTTTCCTTGTATGAATTTTTCAGAATTATACACCTAATTTTTCATTTTGCGTCAAAAATAAAAAAAGTTTTTTCTAAGTGCCTATTTATCAATATTATGGGATAATCAAAACAAAACAAAAGAGTCTAAGATGCACGAACCATGGGTAGCTTATGTAGTAGTTGGAACAGTAACAACACTAATGATGATAGGCAAAAAAATGATATTTTTTGATGACTCAAAAAAGAAAGATAAAAAAGATGATTAACCACAAAATTATAGACTATATTTTTACTTCAGCCTCAATTCAAAGATGGAATGACTATCCCCGAATGGTAGAATTAGTAGAATTAGATAAACAAGCTCATAAATTTGTTATTGCATATTTTATTGCAAAACTTGAAGATGATATAAATTACACACACCTAATAGAAGCAGGAATTTTTGAATTTTTACGACGAGTAGTAGTGACAGATATTAGACCTGATGTTTTTAGAAATGCCTTACAAAAAAAATCAAAAGAGATAAATGCTTGGGTTATAGAAAAACTCCATGATTCTATAAAAGATATAGATGGTGGTAATTTTTTAAAAAAATTCCAAGAATATTTAGAAAATCCAGAAATGTACAAAAAAGAGAGATTTATAAATAAAGCAGCATCATATCTTGCTACAAAATGGGAATTTTCTATTGTATATCAAACAAGTGCTTTTTTAAGTGACATAGAAGATGTAAAAAAAAGTGTGGAAGAAGAACTTGAAGACTATTATGAATTAATAGGTGTGAGAAAAATTGCACTTAATAAAAAACTATCTAAAATTGTTGATTTAAGTGGAAGATTAAGATTTCAAAAAAGATGGTCACAAACACCTAGAATCCCTGAAACTTCTGTTTTAGGACATATGTTAATAGTGGCATTATTTGGATACTTTTATTCACTCGATGTAAATGCTTGTGATAAAAGATTGCAAAACAACTTTTACACAGCACTTTTCCATGATTTACCAGAAGCACTAACAAGAGATATTATCTCTCCTGTAAAATATTGTGTAGATGATTTATCTGAAATCATTAGTGAATATGAAATCATAAAAATAGAAGATGACATCATGCCAAATGTTCCTGAAAAAATAAAAGAAGAGTTTTCATATCTTCTAGGTTTATATGATGGTGTAAAAGATGAATTTTTGGACAAAATAAATGAAGATGGTATAAAAATTGTAACTGGTGGGTTAGCTTCATACAATGTTGATAAATACAATGCAATAGATGGACAAGCTTTAAAACAGTGTGATAAATTATCAGCTTTTATTGAAGCTAGTTTATCAATTTCTCATGGAATAAAATCAAAAGAGTTGGTAAATGGGAAAAAAGAGATTATCAAAACCCTTAAAACTGTTCAAGATGTAGATTTTAAAGAAATAGCTACAAAAATCGATCTAGCATTTGGAACAACAGGTCAGACTCAAGTTAGAATGGACTTTGAATAAAAGGAAGAAATCTTCCTTTTATTTTATTAGAATTTATATCTTAAATTAATATATCCATATCTTCCTGGATCATTAAAAGTAATTTGATTTCCTCCTATAACTGTATATGAAATATCTTTATAAGTATTTGTTGAAGCATAAGTTTTATCAAATACATTATCAACACCTAAAGTTATTTCAAAATTTTTGCTTATGCTATTTTTATATTTTAAGTTAAAAAGAGCATATCCACCTAACTTCTGTTCACCATTATCACTATCAACTTTATTCCAGTTATCAACAGCTACCATTTCTGCTGTTAGTTTATGAATTGAATACTCATAATTTAAAGCTATATTAGCTTTTAAAGGAGGAATTTCTGCTAAGTTTTTATTTGTTTGACCATCTAGTGCTTCATCTTTTTTACCCCTTTGATAAGCAATTCCATAATCTGCTGAAAAAGAGTCACCCAATAGATAAAAACCGCTTATTTCTGCACCATAAATCTTAGCATCAACATTTTCAAACTTTTTACTTGTAGAGTTATTATAAATATAATCTTTTAACACAGAATAAAAAAGTTTCGATTTAATATTAAAATTACCTATTGTTTTTTCAAAACCAAGATCAGCTTCATAGTTTTTTGTTTGTTTTAAATCTTGATTCCCTTTTGAACCCATTCCTGAAAAATAAAGTTCTCTTGCATCAGGAACTCTAGAAGATTTACCAATTCCTGCAAAATACTTAGTAAATTCGTCTTGATTATAAACAGCAAAAACATTTGCACTTAGTGCATTGTATTTTCTTTCATTTTTTGTATTACCATCTGGCTCAATATTTGTATGGTCATATCTTGAACCAAAGTCTAAATTTAATTTACCAAAATCCTTTTCTAATTTTGCAAATATTGCTTTATTTGTAGTATCTGTTGATGGAAAAGAATCAGCAGTTGGTGTAATCTTCCCTGTTGTAATTGATGTTTGATAATTATTACTTCTCCAGTTTCTAACACTTGTATCTAATCCAACTGTTAAAATTGAATCAGCAAGTTCCATACTATTTTTTAATTTTGTTCCCCAAATTGATGTTTTCATATGACTTGTCATATACATCATAGTAGGATTTCTTAATTTTGTACTCATAGGATGATCTACATCTGAGTAATAATAATCTAAATTCAACTCTTTTGAATACTTACCTAAATCTCTTTTTGTATACCCAATGGTATAAATATTTGAATCATCATAATCAGCATCCATTCCACCAGCTGGATATAATACATTATCGCTTCTGTTTGCCGTATATGAAAGTTTTACTTCTGAACTATCATCTATATTAAAGATTAGTTTAGATAAGAGTGTTTTTTTAGTATATGCTTTTTCATTAGAATCTTTATAACGTGTTGTAGAAGGGACACCTTTTTCAACTTGTTGTTCATAAAAGTCATTACCATTTCCATCTTTATATTGGTCACTTTTTTCAGTTGAAGCTGAAAGTAATAATTTAAATCTATCTGTTCCTCCACTTATTGTTGCACTTGCTTTTCTATAATTAAAGCTTCCAGCATTTAAATTAACTTCTCCATGTAAATCTTTTGTTGGCTCTTTTGTATGTACTTGAACTTTCCCACTTAGTGTTCCAAAACTTTCAACATCATATGGACCCTCGATTACTTCAACACTTTCAACATTGTTTGTTAAAATATGAGAAGTTACAGGATCCATTCTATTAGGACAAGCTCCATAAATCTTTGCATCATCAATTAATACATTGATATTATCTTTCTTTTGTCCTCTTAAAATAATATCATTAGCAATTCCATTTCTTCTTACAATAGATATTGAAGGTACATTTTTACTTAAGGCTTCAGCTAAATCTGCTGATTTAAGTTGATCTTCACTTATATCTTTAACTACTTTTGTATTAACTTTTTGAGCAACATTTACAGTTGGTATTTCAACTTCATTTCCTAACAAAACAGTTGAAGCAACAATACTTAACAAACAAATAGACTTTTTCAATACATTCTCCTTATTTTTATAATGTATTATTATGTATGTCTGTTAATTTTATGTTAATTTTTATATTTAATTTAAGATTTATAATATTCTAAGAAAAACTAAATTAGTCTTTCTTAGGAGGGATAAACATTATAAGATATTTTAAATCTTTATCTAGTTTGTCTTCATTAAAAGGATAAATAAATACATGCTCACTCTTTGTAATAATAGCAATTATCAAAGAATTTTCCGCATTATTTTTTATAGCATCTTCATAAGTAAATTCTTCTGATAACAGTGTTGTTTGAAATTTCCACCCATCATTAAAATTATTTATGAAATCATTGTAAAACATTTTTGAATCAAAAAGAGTAGTTCCTCTTACTGCTTCACTTGGTAATTTATTTTCATTTTCTTGTTGCCAGGCTACTTCATAAACACTATGTTGCCCAAGTTCTGGAGCAAACTGTGAGCAAACCAAAGTGTTGTAAGATTTATTTGAGGTTAAAGCAAGAAGTTTAGTTATATGGGAAAGCTCTAAAACTTCTTCTGTTCTTTCAGCTAAAATTTCTCCATAAAAAGTAGGAATATTTTGCATTCTTGCAGGTTTGAGATTTTCCCATTTTTTATCAACTAATAATACTGGAATTTCATTTTTTTGTAATTCACTAGCGAATGCAATACTCCAAGGTAAGGCACCAATTAACATCAATCCATCGGGATGATTAGATGCCAAGTCTAATTTTTTTGCCAACCAGCCAATACTTAATCCATGAAAAACAACAGTAAGAATAATTAAGGCAAAAACTAAAGGAAGTAATAATTCAGCACCTGCATAACCTTTTTCCATAAGTTGAGGACTAAATAAACCAGCAATTGCAGCTGCAACTATACCTCTTGGAGCAATCCAAGCGATAAATAACCTCTCCTGCCAATCTATGTCAGTTCTAATTGTAGACAAATAAACACTCACTGGTCTAAACACAAATATTATTAAAAATAGAAGTAGCCAACTTTCCCAACCTAATCGTTGTAATATTTCAGGTTGAATATCAGCTGTTAATATAATAAATATAGCAGAAACAAGCAGTATTGTCACATACTCTTTAAACCGTCTTAATTCATCCAATGAATTTAATTTTTGATTGGCAAGAGTAATTCCTAATATTGTTGTGGCCATAAGTCCAGCTTCACTTTGAACAAGATTTGCTAAGGTATAAACTAGAAAAATACTAATTAAAATAATAGGTGATTTTAGATGTTCAGGAACTTTTCCTTTTTTAAAGGCTTCTGCAATAATAAAACCAATACCCACACCAAGTATTAAAGATACAATAAGGCTTAATCCAAGTCCCATTACTATATCAATTACTAAAGTTTCACTTTGTGACAACATGTAATAACTATAAATCAGCACTACAAGTAAAGCTCCAATTGGGTCATTAATAATACCTTCCCATTTTAATAATGCAGCTGGTCGTCTATTTAAGTTTGCTTGCTTTAATAGTGGTCCAATTACAGTAGGACCAGTTACTATTATAATAGCTCCAAAAATTAAAGCTACAGGAATTGATAAACCTACTAAATAGTATGAAGCTATTGCCCCAAATAAAAAAGTAAATAAAACATTCCAAGTTATTAGTCGATTTATAACTTGTGAATTTTGCTTAAATTCATGCCATTTTAAGTTTAATCCACCTTCAAATAAAATTATCGCAACACCAAGTGAAATTATTGGATGAAAGATATCTCCAAAATCTTCTTTTGGATTTATCCATCCAGTTATTGGTCCCATAACAAATCCAGCAATTATCAAAAGTATCAATGCTGGGATTTTTAAACGCCACCCTATCCACTGTAAAACAATACCAACTATAATTATTGATGCCATAATTTCTGTAAGATGTTGATGTTGCATTTATTTCCCTTATTTATTGATTTTTCAATAGTTTAGCATTTAATAAATTCAAAAAAACTTCTTTTATCTTTGAAGCAAGAAAATAAAAAAAGAAAAAGTTACTACTAAAAGCCATTTTTTATTTATTAATTTAATTATGATAAACATAAATTTTAATATAATAAATCTAAATATGATATACTAAAATAAATTTATGGAATAAATATGGCAAAGATTACATTAGATATTGAAGATAAAAATTTAGATACTATTTTAACGATATTACAAAGTATAAAAAGTGAACTTATAACTGCTATTAATGTGGATGAAAAGGTATTAAGTAAAAAACCTTTTAAATATACACCAAAAAATGTAATTAAAAGAAGAATCAATTCTGAAACTGCGCCAATAAAAGGTACAGTGAGTTTAAAAGATGATTATAAAAAAAATCTTCAAAGTAAACTGTCATAAATAAAAAATTAAATAGGAAAACTTATGCAAATATTTTTAGGAATTATATTAGTTATTATTTTAATAGGAATTATTATCTATAAACTAGATAATAAATTTGAAAAAAGAGAAATTATTATCTTATCCGCTATTGTCATAGTTGTGATATTAGTTTTTACAATGTATCAAAAAAATCAAGAGAATTTTTTCCCAAATGCTTTTAAAGAAAAGTATAAACAAGAGAAAAATATAGAAATATTAAAACTCTCAAGTGAACTTTTAAATAATAAAGTTGTCTCTTCAAAAGATCATTTTGTTTATAAATTCACTTACATAATTAAAAAGAATAACAAAGAGTATTTATGTGTAGCAAATAATGTAAATATCAATAAAATTGGCGATGAGTATATTTTTGACAAATGGAGTGAAGAGTGTAAAGAACAATAATCTTTTAGCTCTAAGAGGGCTTAAAAGATTGTTTTGTCTTACAAACATGAGGGAATAAACAATTATCACATTCAGGTTTCACTGCTTTACAAGTATATCGACCAAATAAAACCATCGCTTGGTGGAAGATATGTAAGTCACCCTTTAGTTTCTTAACCAAATGTTCTTCTGTTTGCTCCACAGTTTTACCATCACTAAGACCTAATCTATGAGATACTCTAAATACATGAGTATCAACAGCCATCAAGTTTGCACCCTCTGCTTCTATCATAAAGACATTGGCAGTTTTATTCCCCACACCTGCTAACTTCATCAAAGCTTTTGTATCATGGGGAATATCTCCACCATGATTTTCAATAACGCTACGAGCCATCTTGATGATATTTTGTGACTTGTTATTAAAAAAAGAACATGAGTTTAACAATTTTTTCACATCTTCTAAACTTGCTTCAGCCAAATCAAACGGAGTAGGATACTTTTCAAACAATGCAGGAGTAATAATATTCACTCTTTTATCAGTACATTGAGCCGATAGTATAATGGCAATTAAAAGTTCAAAATCATTTTTATAATTTAGTTCTGTAACAGCATCAGAGTATTTTTCAACAAAGGCTTCTTTTATTATCTCAATATCTTTTTTAGTTGCTTTTTTCATAAGTAGAATTGTATTGTCTTTTTATTAATATAAGTTTATAACTAAAATTGTAAATAGAGATTTAGATTTTGTTTAAAATCAAGGCGGAGAGAAATTTTTAAGCGGAGTGTACTAAAGTACATGAGCATTAAAAATTCCTATCCAACGCAGAGTTTGGACAAAAGATGAATCTCTATTTACAGTTTTTTGATTTTTTCTATTTCTTCTCGCAATCTAATCGCTTCTTCAAAGTTCAAGTCCTTCGAAGCTTTCGTCATCGCCTTATTCAACTCTATGAGCATCTTCTTTCTCTCAGCAGCTGGCATTTTATTTAACTTATCTAACTTCAAGGCTACCGCATCATACTCTTCAAGTTTTAGATTATCTTCTAATACTCTTGTGGTACTAATTGGAGTAATCCCATGTTTTTTATTGTGAGCTTCTTGAACTTCTCTTCTTTTATTTGTAACATCTATGGCAAACTGCATAGAATCAGTTACTCTTTTGGCAAATAAAATAACACGTCCATTTTGATTTCGTGCCCCTCTTCCCATAGTTTGGATAAGAGAAGTTTTACTTCTTAAAAATCCTTCTTTATCCGCATCTAAAATAGCCACCAAAGAAGTTTCTGGAATATCTAAACCTTCTCTTAAAAGATTGATTCCAACTAAAACATCAAATTCACCCAATCTCAATTGCCGAATGATTTCTACTCGCTCTAAAGTATCTATCTCACTATGCATATATTTTACTCTAATACCTAGGTCTAAATAATATGCTGTTAGTTCTTCTGCCATTTTTTTAGTTAAAACAGTAACTAAAACCCGCTCATTTTTTGCAGCAACTTTTTTGATTTCATCATGAAGTTTTTCAACTTGAAATTCACTATCCATAATCTCAATAGTTGGGTCTAACAATCCAGTTGGTCTAATAATTTGCTCAGCTACAACTGAACTCATTGAAGTTTCTAATTCATTTGGAGTTGCACTTACAAACAGATAATGTGGTGCTTTTTTGATAAACTCATCAAACATTAAAGGACGGTTATCCAAAGCGCTTGGTAATCGAAATCCATACTCAACAAGAACTTCTTTTCTACTCCTATCTGCTGCGTGCATTCCTCTAAACTGAGGTAAGGATACATGAGACTCATCAACGATGAGTAAAAAGTCTTTTCCTATTTGTTCAAAATAATCCATCATAGAGTAAGGTGTTTCTCCAGGCTCCAATCCTGTCAAATGCCGAGCATAGTTCTCTATTCCTTTACACATACCAGTACCTTCAATCATCTCTAAATCAAACTCTACTCTCTGCTTTAGTCTTTGATACTCTACAAGCCTATCTTCAGCCTTTAAAAAGGCTAATCTCTCTTCTAACTCTTCTTCTATTTTTTTTACTGCAGTTGCTAGGTTTTCACTATTTACAACAAAAGGATTTACTGAATAAATTGTTACATCTTGTACATCTTTTTGTTTGACATTAGTCATGTATTCATGAATAGAAATTGCTTCAACTTCATCTGCAAAAAACTCTACACGAATAAACTCATCTTGCCAATAAGCAGGAAATACATCAATAACATCTCCATTTACTCTAAAATCTGCACGGTCAAAAAACTTATCATTTCTTTTATAACCCATATCAACAAGTTTCATTAAAAGTGTGCGCTGTGAGTATTCAAACCCTACGGAGAGTTTTTGCACCATAGATTTATATTCAGCTGGATTTCCTAAACCATAGTTTGCAGAGACAGAAGCTACTACAATAACATCATCAAAAGAGAGTAAAGAAGCTGTTGCACTTAATCTCATTCTTTCAAGTTCTGAGTTTATAGAACTGTCTTTTTCTATAAACAAATCACTTCTTGGAATATAAGCTTCTGGTTGATAATAATCGTAATAAGAGATAAAATATTCCACATGATTGTTAGGAAAGAAAGATTTAAATTCACTATATAGTTGGGCCGCCAAAGTTTTATTATGAGTCATAATAAGAGTTGGTTTTTGAGTTTTCTCAATAACTTTTGCCATAGTATAAGTTTTACCTGAACCTGTTACTCCAAGTAGTGTATTATATTGATTACCTGCAAGTATTGATTCACTTAATTTTTCTATTGCTAGGGGTTGATCTCCAGCTGGGCTATATTTACTTTCAACTTTAAACTCTGCTATAACTTATCCTTCCTTACTAGTGTTTTTATATTTGTACAAATAATACATCAATCTTTCTACTTCTTTACCTTCCCAAATTAGGTGTTTGGATAAGATATCTTTTGATTTATCTACTCGTACTTCTTTTTTATATTTTGCCATTATTTGTTTTAGTGATATTTGAAGATTTTCTAAACTATCTTTTAGTATTTCTTCATGAAAAACATCATTACATGTTGGTAAAAAAAGTTCCAAATCTCTTTTGTACATAGCAACTAAAAAACTCATTTGCCAAGAGTGCCAAGATTTTTTTTCATATTCCTCATGTTTATTTTTATAATCTAGTAATTTAAAAATTTCAAATAATTCTTTTGATTCTTCCCTCAAAGTATTATTACTCAAAGATTCAAGTGATGAAGGTAGAGTTATAAGTCTTGTATTAATATATTTTTTTGTATCTTCTTTATGGTATGAACCTATAACTCTTTTTATCTTTTTAACTTTATAAAAAAATAGAGTCAATAAAAATACAACTATCAAAATTAAAAAAACAATTAATACAAAAGTCAGATTACTCATAAACTTTTTCCTATAAATTCATTATTCACTAAAACTACATATTCGTTACTACAAGTTAAAGATTGTATGTTTTTATATCTTTTTTCATGAATAATATACTCTTTTCCTTGATGAAAATGTCCTTCAATGATTATTTTTGCATCATAGTGCTTAACTCTTTTTGAAACAATATCTTTAAAACTTTTAATATTATGACAAATATTCTTCCCTAAAAGACCATAATATATCTTTTTAGAGATAAAATTTTTAAAATCAATTGCATTCATAAAAAGTAAAAATATATGATTTCTAATAAATTTACAATAAGCATCATAAAATTTATCATTTACAAATATATCACCATGACTTAAAGCTACCTCTTGATTTTGATAATTCATAAAAATAGGCTGTGATTCTCTTTTGTATATTTTCACATTTGGGAATAAATTTTTCAAATTGTAGTCATGATTACCTTCTAAATATATCATTTCAATATCTTGTGATAACTTATTTATTAAAGAGATTACTTTTTTATTTCTTTTTATAAAATATTTACTCTCTCCTGAGATAAAATCAAACATATCACCCATCAAAAATAACTGTTCAGTCTCTATCTCTTTTGATTTTAATTTTTTAAAAAAAGTTAAAAGTTGAGACCTTTTTTCATTGAAGTGAGAGTCTGCAATGAAAATAGCGTTTTCTTTTATACTAGGAAACATAAGCAAAATATGAGAAGTTTAATTTAAACATTATAGTTCAAGTTCTTTGTAAAATACTTCCAAGACTTCAAAAGTTTTTACTCCACCTGGTAAGGTTGCACTAAATTCATCACCCTCTTCTTTTCCCATTAGTTGTTTAGCTAAAGGTGAATTAAATGAAATCATTCCTTTTTCAGCATTAGATTCAACACCACCTACAATTGAGTACTCATACTCTTCATCAGTATCTGTGTTTACTAATTTTACAGTTGAACCAAATGAAACTCTATCGTGAGGTAAAGAAGTAGGATCAATAATTACAGCTTTGCTTAATACTGCACCTAGTTCTGCAATTTGTACATCTATTAATTTTAATTTTTCTTTTGCAGCATGATATTCAGCATTTTCTTTTAAATCCCCTAATTGTCTTGCTTCTTCAAGGGCAATAACAGTTTCAGGACGCTCAGTACTTTTTAAAAAATCCAATTCCCCTGTAATTTTTTTATACCCCACATTTGTCATTGGTTCTTTTTCCATCAACCTCTCCATAAATATATTTTCTATTTTAATCTGCTATAATACCCAAAAAATAAAAAATAAAAAATAAATTTACGAAAGAAGATGTAGTATGTCAAAATACGATAGAACTCTAAAACTTTTTGGAGATAATAATTTTGATAAGTTTCAAAATACAAAAATAATACTTTTAGGTGTAGGTGGAGTTGGTTCATTTGCGCTAGATTCACTTTATAGAACAGGAATAACAAATATAACTATAGTAGATTTTGATACTTATGAAGAATCAAATTTAAATAGACAAATGGGTAGTGAAGGCAATATTGGAAGAGTAAAAGTTGAAGCTTTAAAAGAAAAGTACCCAAATGTGCAAATCATACATGAAAAGATTACAGAATCTTGGGTTGATGAATTTGACTTTTCTTCATATGAGTATATTTTGGATGCAATTGATGATATTAAACCAAAAGTTCGACTAATTCAAAAATATTACGATAAACTTATAAGTACAAGTGGTAGTGCAAAAAGAATCGATCCATCTAAGATTGAATATATTTCAATTTGGGATACGTACAATGATCCATTTATTAGAAAAATCAGATATGAATTAAAAAAAAGAGGCTTTAAAAAGAAGTTCAAAGTAATCTTTTCAGGTGAAAATCCAAATTGCATTGAAAAAGGCAGCTTTGAGGGTGTTACTGGTTCTTTTGGTTTAATGATGTCTTCTGTTACAATTCAAAAAATAATTGCTAATTAGAAAAAATCAATAAACTATAAGAAAAAAATTAATATAATAAGAATATTTGCAAAAAAGGGAATACATGAGTGGTATGAATAGTGTTGAGCAAATGACTCAAGGGCATCTTAGAAATGTGCAACAATTAGCTGTATTTTATACTGGTAAAAATAATATTTATGCAATTAATATTGCCAAAGTAAAAGCTTTTGTAATAACGGAAGAAGTAACAATAAATGATACTCCATCTGATACTGACATCATAGCAGGTATTGCAACTATTAGAGGGGAACCAGTTACTTTAATAAAACTTGACGCTTGGTTAGGTAATAAAACACTTGAATTAGCTGATTATAAATTAATAATTTACTGCGAATTCAACCATAAAAAAGTTGGTTTTTTAATTAAAGACATGCTTGATATAGTTGAAAAAACTACTGATGAATTAAGACATTCAGAAGAAACAAATTCAAAAATCACATATACAACATATGTGAAAGTACATGATAAAGATGAATTATGTACAGTATTTAATGCAGAGCAATTATTAAAAGACCTTGGTTGGGTAAATGATGGCGATGATGTTATGAATAAATATATTGAAGCTCCATTTACTACTAAAAAGGTTGTTTTAGCAGCGGAAGATTCAAATGTAGCAAGAGAAGTTTTAAGAAAATTTTTCAAAAAAGCAAATTTGAAATATGAAATTTATAATAATGGTGCAGATTTATTAGATAGAATTAGAGAAATTAACCCAGAAGAAGTTGGTTTAGTAATTACTGATATTGAAATGCCAGAAACTGATGGATTCCAAGTTGCACAATTTATAAAATCAAGTAATAAATATGCTAATATCCCTGTTATTGTAAACTCATCTATGACAACAGATGCTGTTAAAAATAAAATGAAACAAATTGGTGTTGATGGCTTTATTGGTAAAACTGATATCCAAGCACTATACTCTACATCTAGAGAATTCCTAAACTAAAAATTAGATGATTTTAAATCATCTAATTTTTTAACCACTTCTCAAATATCTTGATTTGCTCTTTTGTATTTTTAGTAGATGTTCCACCAAAAGATGTTCTTGCATTCATAGAAGCTTTTAAATCTAAATACATCAAAATCTCTTCATCAATATTTTTTACCTCATCATTAGCAGATCTAATTTCTTCAAGGCTTAATTCACTAATATCTTTATTTAAAGAATTTGCAACCGCAACCACATCTTTAGTAATATAATAAGCAGTTCTAAAAGGCATAGCTTGTTTTTGAACTAAATAATCAGCTAAATCAGTAGCACTTAAATGTCCTATTTTACAAGCATTTGCCATTTTCTCTACATTTACTATCATAGTTTTTATAACTTCATTTAAAATAGAAATAGAGATTTCAATAGTCTTAACAGAATCAAAAATTCCCTCTTTATCTTCTTGGGTATCTTTATTATAAGCTAGTGGTAAACCTTTCATAACTGTGAACAATGAAACTAGATTTCCATAAACTCTTCCAGTTTTTCCTCTTAATAATTCAGGAACATCAGGATTTTTCTTTTGTGGCATGATTGAGGATGTTGTTGCATACTCATCACTCATTCTTACAAATTGGAACTCATAAGATGACCAAGTAACTAACTCTTCAGATATTCTACTTATATGCATCATTGCTGTACTTATATTAAATAAAATCTCTAAAGCAAAGTCTCTATCAGAAACTGTATCAAGAGCACTTATTGTTGGTGAACTAAATCCTAGTTTCTCAGAAGTAGAAAATCTATTTATATTGTGTGGTGTTCCAGCAAGTGCTGCACTTCCTAAAGGACAGTAATTATTTCTCTCATATGAGCTTTCAAATCTTTCAAAATCTCTTTTAAACATATTTGCATAAGCTAATAAATGATATCCAAAGTTAATTGGTTGAGCATGTTGTAAGTGAGTCATTCCTGGAATCAAAGTTTCAGTGTGCTTTTTAGCAACTTCTACAAAAGTATTTACAAGCTCTTTTAACTGTGATTTAATTGATAAGTTTTTATCTTGAACATACAATCTAAAGTCAGTAGCAACTTGATCATTTCTACTTCTTGCTGTGTGCAATCTTTTTCCAGCTTCTCCAATTATTTCAGTTAGCCTACTCTCAACTGCCATATGAATATCTTCATGCTCTATTTTAAATTCAAACTTTCCTGATTCTATCTCTTCTTTTACTTGAAGTAGCCCGTTTTCAATATCTTCTTGGTCTTTTTTTGTCAAGATTCCTTGTTCACATAACATTTGGGAGTGAGCAATTGAACCTTTTATGTCTTGAGCATATAACTCTTTATCAAACATAACTGAAGCATTAAATTCATCTAAAAGCTTTGCATTTGTATTTTTTAAAATTTGGTCATTTGCCATTAAATCTATCCTTTATAATCTGCCATAAATTTTTTTGCATTATAGCAAAAGATTTATTATGATGGGATTTGCAAGATTTAATTAATAATTTGAGATTTTGTCATTTGAAAGTGTGATTTGGTGTTTATACATATTTGCTTTGATTAAAATATCTGAATACTCCACAGGATTATTCTCTTTATCAAAAGATAATCTATGTAAAGATAAAAGTGATGAGCCCTCTTTTATACCTAATTTTTCGGCTTCTTCTTTTGTAGAATCTTTTGCTTCCACTGTCTCTTGGGCATTGTAAAACTCTATATTGTATTCATCTTTTAAAAAGGTATATAAAGATTCTATATTAAACTTTTTCTTTAGATTTGGAACTTTGTCAAAATCTAAATAATTTAACATCAAAGCAAAAGGAATACCATCCATCTCTCTAAATCTTTTTATGCATAATAAAGTATCACATTTTAATAACTCTTTTACATAATGTTCTTTTTTTATAACTAAGAATTCAATTGATTTAGTAGTTAGTTTATGATTTTGTTTGTTTAATCTTTGAGTTAGTGAGCCAATAGAATTTGCATCATAAAGGATTTTTTGCTCTTTTATAAAAGTACCTGAGCCTTGTTTTCTCTCTAAGATATTATCTCTTTCAAGTAACTCAATTGCTTTTCTTACAGTTATTCTACTTACTTCATACTCTTTTTCTAGCTTTATTTCAGGAGAAAACAGATCTCCTGCTTTATAATTAGCTTGAATATCTTTTAGTAATTTATTTTTTAATTGTACATATAATGGAATACCATTTTTACTAAACAATAATCATTTCCTTTGATTTATATATTTGACATTTTATCATTTGATAAAATTATCTTATGTTTATACATATCTGATTTAATAACTAAATTTGAGTACTCTATTGGCTTATTACTTGTATCATATGAGAGTCTTTTTAAAGATAATAGGGGAAAACCTTCTTTTACATTTAACCTTTTGGCTTCATCTTTATTTGCAGCTTTTGCTTCTACTATCTCTTCTGCATTGTAAAACTCGATGTTATACTCTTCTTTTAAAAAGGCATACAATGATTCAAGATTTAATTTTTTTTCAATGTCAGGTACAGTATTTACATCAAAATAATTTATCATCAAGGCAAATGGAACTTCATTCAATAATCTTGTTCTTCTAATACACAGTAGCTTCTCACAATTTAGCATATCTTTTACAAAATGTTCTTCACCCTCTTCAATTATTTCAAAAGATATAGATTTTGTAGTAAGAAGATGTTTTTGTTTTTCTAACCTTTGAGTTAAAGAACCAATAGAATTTGCATCATAAAGTACTTTCTTTTCTTGTACAAAAGTTCCTCTACCTTGTTTTTTAATAACTACATTTTCTCGCTCTAGTTCTTCAATAGCTTTTCTTACAGTTATTCTACTTACTTGATATTTCTCTTCAAGTTTGCCCTCAGCTGGTATAATATCATCAGCTTTGTAATTTAACTTAATATCTTCCAATAATTTCTCTTTTAATTGAAGATATAATGGTATACCATTTTTAGCAAACAAAAGTATTTCCTTTTAAGATAAATATTGATTTGTAATATATTATAACAATATATTCTATTTATTATTGCATATTACATAATTCAATTTTAAAGTGCACTTAATATTTGTTATAATGAATTATTTAATAACTCCAAAGATTTTTCTTTTTCAATATTTACTCTTTTTTCATCCCAATTTAACTCTTTTTGCATTATTTCTAATACTTTGTCTAAAATCTCTTTTGCAGCTTTTTTATCAATCAAGGCCAAAGATGTTCTTCTTACTATATAATCCATAGGTTTTTGTACAAATTCTTCTTTAATAGTATAAATTAATTCTGCATTTGTATGTGCATAGTCTTTATGTAATCTCTCTATTTTTTTAGTACAACTTAAAACATCATTTGCTTTATCACCATACATCTTAATCAAATAATTTTTAATATCTTCATCTAAACAATCAACTTGCATCTCTTTTGTAAAGTTTTCACTTCCTATTAATTTTAATTTTTTTGTTTGGCACTCTTTGTTTTCTAAAGCAAATTTAGAAGTCACATAATCAACAAGCTCTTCTGACATCTTTCTATAAGTTGTCCATTTGCCACCTAAAATACTAACTAAGCCAGAATCAGAGCTAATAATAATATGCTCTCTTACAATACTTTTTGTTGAGGCATTTTTAGGCGCTGCTACTAATGGTCTTATTCCACACCATGACGATAATATTTCACTTTCATCAATTTTTAAATCAAAATATATTTCTAAGTGTTTTAATATATATTTTATATCTTCAGCAGAAACCTCTGGATGTTCACTTAGAGTTGTTTTTTCATCTGTAGTTCCAACTAAACATTTACCCATCCAAGGAAGTATAAATAAAACTCTTCCATCTTCAGTTTTTGGAATCATCAAACCTTCATCAGAAGGCAAATACTTTTTGTCTAATACAATATGAATACCAGAACTTAAATCAAGCATTTTTTTTGCTTCTTCATTATCCAAAGTTCTTACTTTATCAGAAAATGCTCCTGTTGCATTTATTATAATTTTTGAGTTTACAATATAAGTTTCATCTGTAATTTTATTTCTTACTTTTACCCCAGAAATTTTTCCCTCTTCGTATAAAAACTCTTCAACTTCACTATAATTTCTACAATCAGCCCCAAACTTTTGAGCTGTTTTAAGTAGTGTTACATTCAATCGTGAGTCATTAAAACTTCCATCATAATATTTAACTCCACCTACTAAGGCATTTTTTTTGATACTTGGAAAGTTATTTATCATCTTATCTTTACATACAATTGAACTTCTACCAAGACCTCTTCTTCCTGATACAAAATCATATAAACTCAAACCTATAAACATATAAGGTAATTCCCACCATTTATATATAGGAGTTACAAGGGTAAGTCTAGAACATAAGTGAGGAGCATTTTTCAAAAGTCTTGATCTCTCTTTTAATCCCTCTTTTACTAAATTGAATTGGTCCATATTCAAGCCCTTCACAGCGGCTTCCAAATAACGAACTCCACCATGTACTAGTTTTGTGCTTCTAGAACTAGTTCCTTCAGCAAAATCATTTTTTTCTAATACTAAAGTTGTAAAGCCTCTTGATGCGGCATCTAAAGCTGTTCCACTTCCGGTTGCTCCTCCACCTATTATAATAATGTCATATTTATTACTTTCCATAATCTTACTATCCTTAAATAGATTACATTATAAGGTTATAATGTAATTGAAGACATTATAATGATATAACTATAAAAAGAATATTAAATAAATTATAATAATAAAAAATTGTTCTTAAAATTTCAGCTTAAAAAACAACTACTTTTTTACAATTTTTAAAATCCACTTTAAGTAATTTATAAGGTCAAAGCAAGCAAGCTACCATCGTATCGCAATGCTATTTTATTGCTACGTTTAAAGATGAAAAAGATTTTAATTAAAGACAAAAAAATGGTTACCTTTTTAAGCATACTTTAAAATTCTATACGTCACTATTAAAGACAACATTATAATGTTATGATGTAAAAATTATTACATTGATAATTTTATAAATATAAGAATTGTAGCAAGGAGATTGAATGTCATTAGAACTTGAGAATGTGTCAATGAAAGTTGATGGACAAACTCATATTTATAATACAAACCTAACACTACAAAAAGGTACGATGAATGTACTTCTAGGTAGAACCTTATCAGGAAAAACAACCTTGATGAGAATAATGGCAGGATTGGATGTACCTACAACAGGAAAAATTCTGTGGGAAGGGAAAGATGTTACTAGAATGAGAGTTCAAGATAGAAAAGTTGCGATGGTCTATCAGCAATTTGTCAATTATCCTTCAATGAGTGTATATGAAAATATTGCAGCACCTTTGAGAATAATGAAAAAAGATTCAGATGAGATAGACAAAGCAGTTAGAGAAACAGCTGCACTTATGCGTTTAACAAATATGTTAGATAGAAAACCCTTAGAATTATCAGGTGGACAACAACAAAGATGTGCCTTAGCTCGTTCACTAGTAAAAGGCTCTGGATTGGTACTATTAGATGAACCCCTTGCAAATTTGGACTACAAATTAAGAGAAGAACTAAGAGAAGAGATACCAAAAATGTTTGAAAAATCTGGAGCAATTTTTGTATATGCTACAACTGAACCAGAAGAAGCACTATTATTAGGTGGAAATGTTGTGACATTATGGGAAGGTAAAATAACACAATTTGATGAAACTACAAAAGTTTATCACAAACCAAATACTGCTATTACAGCAAAAGTTTTCTCAAACCCTTCAATGAATTTTTTAAATATAAAAAAAGAAGGTGATTACTTTTATTATGGAGATAGACAAAAAGCACTTGCTACAAATGGTCTAAAAGATATAAAAGATGGAAAATATCTAGCAGGCTTTAGGCCAAATCACCTAGAACTTACAAAAAAATCAGAAACTGCAATTGAATTCTCAGCTCACTTAGATGTTACAGAAATAACAGGATCTGAGACTTTTTTACATATGCAACATAAAGAAGACAATTGGATTGGTCTAGTTCATGGAGTACATGACTTAGAATATAACTCAGAAATATCAGTGTATTTAGATACTCGTCATATTTTTGTATTTTCTCATGATGGCGATTTAGTTAAAACTGCCTCTTATGTAGAAGAAAGATAGAAGGAGAAGAAATGGCAAAAATAACTCTTTCAAACTTAGCCCATAGTTATATGGAAAATCCAATTTCAGATAAAGATTATGTATTACAACCTTTAAATCATGAGTGGGAAGATGGAGCAGCTTATGCCCTACTTGGACCTTCTGGATGTGGAAAATCAACTTTACTAAATATTATATCTGGAATTATAACTCCATCGGAGGGAAAAATTCTATTTGATGATAAAGATGTTACAAATGAAGATACAGCACATAGAAATATTGCCCAAGTATTTCAATTCCCCGTTGTCTATGACACAATGACAGTCAGACAAAATCTAGAATTTCCTTTAAAAAATAGAAAAGAAAAGCCTGAATATATCAAACAAAGAGTTGATGCTATTGCAAAAGCAATAAAAGTTGAAGATATTTTGGATAATAAAGCAAGTGGTTTAACAGCTGATGCCAAACAAAAAATATCTTTAGGTAGAGGAATGGTAAGAGAAGATGTAAATGCAATTTTATTTGATGAACCTTTAACTGTGATTGACCCTCATATGAAATGGGAATTAAGAACTCAATTAAAAGCTTTACACAAAGAGCTAAAACATACAATGATATTTGTAACTCATGACCAAACAGAAGCTTTAACCTTTGCTGATAAGGTTGTAGTTATGAACCAAGGAATAGTTTTACAAATAGGAACTCCAGAAGAATTATTTGAAAAACCAGCACATACCTTTGTGGGATATTTTATTGGTTCACCAGGAATGAATCTTTTTGATGTGAAAATTAATGGAAACATAGCAACTTTAGATGATTATACAATTGAATTAAATTCTAAATATAAAGATTTAGAAGGTGTGATTCAATTAGGAATAAGACCTGAATTCATAAACCTTTGTGAAGATGGAGAGGGAATCAAAATAGATATTACCAGGATAGAAGATGTGGCTCACCATAAGATTGTACGAGCAAAATACAAAGATAATAATATAAATATAATAGTTTCAGAAGATACAAAAATCACTTCAACAATGAGTAGCATGACTTTTGATTTAGAAAAAATCAATGTATATGAAAATGATTGGATAGTCCAAGGAGAAGCACTATGAAAAAAACTGTAAATCAAAAGGCATGGTTTCTTGTACTTCCAGTACTAATCCTTGTTGGTTTTTCAGCTGTTATTCCTTTAATGACAGTTGTTAATTATTCAGTTCAAGATACCTTTGGAAATAATGTATTTTTCCCTGCTGGATTACAATGGTTTGAAGAAGTTCTTCACTCAGAGAGAATTCATGCAGCCTTAGGAAGACAGATACTTTTTACAGGAATTATTTTAGCAATAGAGATTCCTCTTGGTATTTTTATTGCTTTACATATGCCTAAAAAAGGGTTTTGGTCATCAGCTTGTTTAATATTAGTTGCTCTTCCACTACTTGTTCCTTGGAATGTTGTTGGTACTATTTGGCAAATATTTGGAAGAACTGATATTGGACTTTTGGGTCATACTTTAGTATCAATGGGGATTGATTATAACTACACCCAAAATGTACTTGATGCATGGGTTACAATAATTGTAATGGATGTATGGCATTGGACTTCGTTAGTTGTTTTACTTTGTTATGCAGGATTACAATCAATTCCATCAGCTTATTACCAAGCAGCAAAAATCGACCAAGCTTCAAAATGGAGTGTTTTTAGATATATCCAACTTCCTAAAATGATGGGAGTATTGCTAATTGCTAGTTTGCTTAGATTTATGGATAGTTTTATGATTTATACTGAACCTATGGTTGTAACAGGTGGTGGGCCTGGAAATTCTACTACATTTTTATCTATAGATTTAGTTAAAACAGCAATTGGTCAGTTTGATTTAGGACCAGCAGCAGCTTTTTCACTAATATATTTTCTAGTGATACTATTAACATGTTGGGCATTTTTTACAATCATGACAAACATAGATAAAGAAGAGGAGTAATTTATGAGTACAGCAATTAAAAAAGGCTTTTTTAGCAGTAAATCTCCTACTATTATGCTTATATATATTATCTTTTTGATGTTACCTGTTTATTGGTTAGTAAATATGAGTTTTAAAACAAATGAAGAGATATTGGGAACTTTTTCACTTTTTCCTAATGATCTTACTTTTCATAATTATATTGTTATATTCACAGACCCTACTTGGTATTGGGGATATATCAACTCAATGATATATGTTGTAATGAATACGGTTATTTCTGTTTTAGTAGCACTTCCAGCAGCATATGCTTTTTCGAGATATAGATTTTTAGGAGATAAGCATTTGTTCTTTTGGTTATTAACTAACAGAATGGCACCACCTGCTGTATTTGCGCTGCCATTCTTTCAACTTTATTCAAGTGTTGGTTTATTTGATACACATATTGCGGTGGCTTTAGCTCATACATTATTCAATGTTCCATTATCTGTTTGGATTTTGGAGGGCTTTATGCGTGGTGTACCAAAAGAAATAGATGAAACTGCCTATATTGATGGATTTAGTTTTTTTGGATTTTTTACAAAAATCTTCACTCCATTAATTGCTTCTGGTATTGGTGTTTGTGCATTTTTTTGTTTTATGTTCTCTTGGGTTGAATTACTTTTAAGTAGAACATTAACAGCTGTTAATGCCAAATCAATAGCAGTAACTATGACAAAAACAATATCAGCTTCTGGAGTTGATTGGGGCGTTCTAGCAGCAGCAGGTGTTTTAACACTTGTTCCTGGTGCCATAGTTATATATTTTGTTCGTAATCACATTGCCAAGGGTTTATCTCTTGGACGAGTTTAAGGAGGTTTAGTATGAATTTATCATGGATGGCTTGGACAAGTGGAACTGCAATATTTTTCATTTGTATCTTTGTTGCACTTATAATCATGACTATCTGGGCCATTAAGTGGCCGCAGGCACCAAGAGTAGGAATTTTACGAATAAAAACCACTCCTGGTGATCGACTTTTTCTAAGTCTTTTAGGCTCGGCATTTATTTGCCTTGGCTATTTAGCAATGTTTGGTACTCCAATTTACGGGGGAATGGTTCTTTGTCTTTTTTATGCTATAGCAGTTTTTCGCTGGGTATAAAAATACTAAAATAAAATTATCAAATTTTATTTTATTTATAACAATTTAACTTAAGAAGGGGAAAAGAATGAAAATAAAAAATAAGATTACTACTTCACTTGTAGTAGGAATATTAGGACTGAGTAGTTGTGCTTTTAGTGCAGATATGAATAAATGGATTGATGAATTTCAACCTTCATCATTGACAAAAGCTCAACAAAAAGATGAGCTTACTTGGTTTAAAGATGCTGCAAAACCTTATAAAGGTATGACTATAAAAGTTGTATCTGAAAGTCTTACAACTCACTCATATGAGAGTAAAACTTTGGCAAAAGCATTTTACGATATTACAGGAATAAAAGTTATTCATGACCTCATTGGGGAAGGTGATGTTATTGAAAAACTACAAACACAAATGCAAACAGGTCAAAATATTTATGATGCTTATGTAAATGATTCTGATTTAATAGGTACACATTGGAGATATAAACAAGTTAGAAATTTAACTGATTGGATGAAAGGTGACGGTAAAGCTGTTACAAATCCAAACTTAGATTTAAATGATTTTATGGGATTATCTTTTACAACTGCTCCTGATGGAAAACTATATCAGTTACCAGATCAACAGTTCGCTAACCTTTATTGGTTTAGATATGATTGGTTCACGGACCCAAAAAATATGGCTGATTTTAAAGCAAAATATGGTTATGAATTAGGCGTTCCAGTTAACTGGTCTGCATATGAAGATATTGCAGAATTCTTTACAGGAAGAGTAATCGATGGTAAAAAAGTTTATGGACATATGGATTATGGTAAAAAAGATCCTTCATTAGGTTGGAGATTTACTGATGCTTGGATGTCAATGGCTGGAGAGGGTGATCCTGGTTTACCAAATGGACTTCCAGTAGATGAATGGGGAATTAGAGTAAATGAAAAATCTCAACCAGTTGCTTCTTGTATGGATAGAGGGGGAGCTACAAACTCACCAGCTGCTGTTTATTCTATTGAAAAATACAACAAATGGTTGAAAGAATATGCTCCACCAAGTGCTGCTGGTATGGTATTCTCTGAAGCTGGACCTGTTCCTGCACAAGGTGAAGTTGCACAACAAGCTTTCTGGTATACAGCTTTTACAGCAGATATGGTAAAAAAAGGTCTTCCAGTTGTAAATGCTGATGGTACTCCAAAATGGAGAATGGCTCCATCACCACATGGTGCTTATTGGAAAGAAGGAATGAAAGTTGGTTATCAAGATGTTGGTTCTTGGACTTTAATGAAATCAACACCTCTAAAAAGAGCTCAAGCTGCTTGGTTATATGCACAATTTGTTACATCAAAAACAGTTGATGTTAAAAAATCACATTTTGGTTTAACATTTATAAGAAAATCTAGTATTAATGATAAATCATTTACACAAAGATCTCCAAAACTTGGTGGTTTAGTTGAATTTTACAGATCTCCTGCAAGAACACAATGGACTCCAACAGGAACTAATGTACCTGATTATCCAAAATTGGCACAATTATGGTGGCAAAATATTGGTGATGCATCATCAGGTGCAAAAACTGCACAAGAGGCTTTAGATTCACTTTGTTTAGCTCAAGAGAAAATTCTATCAAGAATTGAAAGAGCTGGTATCCAAGGTGATATTGGACCAAAACTTAATGAAAAGAAAACTGCTGAATATTGGCTAAAACAACCAGGTGCTCCAAAACCTAAATTAGCTAATGAAAAACCAGCACCAGTAACTATTTCTTATGATGAATTAATCAAATCTTGGAAATAATTTTATAAATCTAAACAAAAGTTGAGCTTGACTCAACTTTTGTTACTCTAAAGTGAGAATAAATGAAATACATACTATCAATAGATCAAGGTACAACTTCTAGCCGAGCAATTCTATTTAATAAACAAATGAAAATAGAAAAAATTTCGCAAGAAGAGTTTCCTCAACATTTCCCTCATTCTGGTTGGGTTGAGCATAATCCTGAGGATTTATTTAATACAGTTTTAAATAGCTGTAAAAATGTATTAAAAGATGCGAATGCTAGTATAGAAGATATTGTATCTATTGGAATAACTAATCAAAGAGAGACAACTGTTGTATGGGATAAACATACAGGAAAAGCAGTTTATAATGCAATTGTATGGCAAGATAGAAGAACATCAAAAGAGTGCGATGTCTTTAAAGAAGCAGGACACGAAAAGATGATTAGAGAAAAAACTGGTTTATTATTTGACCCTTATTTTTCTGCTATGAAATTAAAATGGATATTAGAAAATGTTAAAGGTGCTAAAGAAAAAGCTCTTAATGGAGATTTATTATTCGGAACAGTTGATACTTTTTTAATCTGGAAATTAAGTAATAAAAAAAGCCATGTTACAGATGCTACAAATGCTGCTAGAACAATGTTATACAACATAAAAACAAATGAATGGGACAAAGAGATTTGTACCCTTTTAGATATTCCAATGGGTATATTACCCGAAGTTAAAGATTGTGCAGATGATTTTGCAAATATTAGTAAAGAGTATTTTGGAAAAGAAGTACCTATCAATGGAGTTGCAGGAGATCAACAAGCTGCTCTTATAGGGCAAGCTTGTTTTGAACCAGGAATGGTAAAATCTACTTATGGAACTGGGTGTTTTGCTATTTTAAATATTGGCTCAAATATGATTTTATCAAAAAATAGGCTGCTTACAACTATTGCATATAGATTTAATGGTCAAACAACTTATGCCTTAGAAGGTTCAATTTTTATAGCTGGTGCCGTTGTCCAATGGCTAAGGGATGGGTTAAAAATCATAAAAAGCTCAAAAGAGGCTCAAGAACTAGCACTCAATGCTGATCCAACAGAGCAACTCTATTTTGTACCTGCATTCACAGGACTTGCTGCTCCTTATTGGGATACTCAGTGTAGAGGTGCTATTTATGGACTTACAAGAAATACAGGACCTGAAGATTTTGCAAAAGCTGCTTTAGAAAGTGTAGCTTATCAAACAAAAGATTTATTAGAAGCTATGTATAGTGATTGGAATAATTTTGGAGAGTGTATTGATTGTGCTAAAAACTCTGTTTTAAGAATTGATGGTGGGATGTCAGCTTCAGATTATACTGTTCAATTTTTATCTGACATGTTAGGAACTTCAGTTGATAGACCTGAAATACTTGAAACAACTGCACTTGGCGTTGCTTGGCTTGCTGGAATGAAAGCAGGATTTTATCCTTTAAAAGAAGAATTCTCAAAAGGCTGGAAGCTAGAAAAAGAATTCAAACCTACTATTAGTGAAGAAAAAAGATACGACCTTTATGCAGGCTGGAAAGACGCTGTACAGAGAACACTTTCAAAAAAATCAAATCAAATCTAACAAATTTTAAAGATGAATTTAATTCATCTTTAGAATAAATATTTCACTCTCAAAATTTGTTATAACATTATAATCTTTAAGTTCTGCCTAAGTTTTAAGTCATTATAATGTTATAATAATATTCAAGGGGAAAAAATGAAAAATTTAAATCAAAATGAAATAATAAAATCTAATAATTTAGAAATAAATATAAATGAACCAATGAAAAACCTAATATGTGGAGAATGGAAAGGAAGTGATGAAACTGCACAGAATATAAATCCTTCTGATATTGCAGATATAGTATCAACTTATTATAAAGGAAGTTATGAGCATGTATCACAAACTATTGAGTTTGCTTCAAAAGTACAAAAGTCTTGGGCAAAATCTTCAATCTCATTAAGAGAAGAAGTATTAAAAGATATAGCAATTAAACTTCTTGATAATAAAGATTACTTTGGTGAAATAATAGCAAGGGAAGCTGGAAAACCAATAAAAGAAGCAATAGATGAAGTTGTAAAATCAGCTGAATTTTTTAATTATTTTGCAGCAGAAGCTATTAGAATGAAAGGTGCATTTATGGATTCACCAAGAGATAATGTTGATATAGAAGTAATACATGAACCAATAGGTGTAATTGGTGTCATTACACCTTGGAACTATCCATTAGCAATTCCAGCTTGGAAAATAGCCCCTGCCCTAGCCTATGGAAATAGCGTGATATTAAAACCATCAAGTAATACTCCTGCAATTGCCTATATACTAGCTAAAATAATTGACTCAACAAAACTACCTAAAGGTGTATTTTCATTGACATTTGGGCAAGGTGGAGTAATAGGTGATACTTTAGCACAATCAAAAAAAGTGCAAGGAATAACTTTCACAGGTTCTGTTGCTGTTGGTAAAGAACTTGCTAAAAAATCTATTGATTCTATGACTAAATTACAATTAGAAATGGGAAGTAAAAATTCACTTATAATACTTGATGATGCAGATATTAATACAGCAGTTGAAGCTTCTATAAAAGGCGCTTACAATGCAAATGGTCAAAAATGTACTTCTTGTTCAAAACTAATTGTTACAGAAGGTATTTATGAAGAGTTTATAAGTGCTTTTAAAAATAAAATGCAATCATTAGTTGTAGGAAATGCTATGAATCCATCAAGTCAAATTGGACCGTGTATTGATAAAAAACAATTAGATGCTAACTTAGAGTATATCAAACTTGGACAAGAAGAAGGAGCTACTTTAGTTTGTGGAGGAGAAGCTATAAAAACTGATACCCAAGGATTTTATTTCTCACCTGCTTTATTTATAGATGGAAAGTCTTCAATGAGAATAAATCAAGAAGAGATGTTTGCAGCTATTGCTTGTGTGATAAAAGTAAAAGATTATGATGAGGCAATTGAAGTATTAAATGATACAGATTTTGGATTGTCAGGTGGAATTATTACAAATGATTTAAAAAAATCTATGCAGTTTAAACATGATGCAGAAATAGGAAATGTAATGATAAATCTTCCAACAGCTGGAATGGATAATCATGTACCATTTGGTGGTAGAAAAAGTTCATCTTATGGTTCAAGGGAAAAATCATATACAGCAAGTGATTTTTATACAACTACAAAAACTGTATATATCAAATACTAAAAAAGGGGAAAGAAAACTCTTTCCCCTTTATAATTTACATTACTCTTTGATTAGATTGGTAAAACTCTAATATTTTCATCTACTTTTTGTTTTAATACAGACTCAATAGCGTAAAGTGTTCCTGTATCTCCAGATGCACATCCATTACATGCACCTAAGTATCTAATATAAATATCATAATGAGGAGTATTTTCTTTAATATCAATAATCTCCATATTTCCACCATCCATTGCAAGCATTGGTCTAATTTCACCATCTAAAACTTCATCAATTACTTTAATTCTTTGAACAATTGTCATTTTATCAAAACTTGATTGTCCAGCTGCACTTGCATCTGCTGCTTGTTTTAATTTATCATGGTCCATTTCAGCATGAACATCTTTTAAAATATCTACTAAATAGATATCTTTTGCTTCATGTCCACCTGGCTTGATACATGACTTACAAAATGCTCCAGCTTTTGTATAATCAGTTACTTCTTCAACAGTTTGTAAATTATTTAATTTAATAACTTCTTGTAAAGTTGCTAATGAAACCCTTGCACATTCACAAACTATAATCTCAGATTCTAAAGATTCCATATCAACACCTTTATATGTTGATGCAGCTTTTTTAATAACGTCATATGCCATAACTGAACAGTGCATTTTTTGAGGTGGAACAGCAGGAACATCTGGATGATCTCTTAATGCTTTTTCAACATCAATATTTGTAATTTTAATTGCTTCATCAACAGTTTTTCCTATACATAATTCAGCCATAACATCAGAAGAAGCGATTGCAGTTCCACATCCAAAAGATTTGAATTTAGAATTTACAATTACATCAGTTGTTTCATTAACAACCCAATATAATCTTACAGCATCACCACATGATTCAGCTCCAAAATCTGCAACGATTAATTTTCCTCCAGCATCTTTAGCCATCTCTTCTGTAATCTCACCTTGGTGAGTTGGTTCATCCATTCTTCTTATTACTTGATTTGAGTATTCATCCCAAATTGAACCGCTTATTAAATCATTTTTAGCCATTTTATATTCCTTTTAATATTTTTATAATTGTGAAACGTGATCTTTTGGTGTATAAGCATAAGAACTAGAAATATTTCTTAATCTATTTACAGCATTTTTAATCACAGTAATCGCATAATCAATCTCTTCTTCAGTATTAAATCTACTTAAAGAAAATCTAACACCTGTATGAGCCAATTCACTATCACTTCCAAAAGCATTCATAACTGGATTTGCTTCTAAATCTTCACTTGCACAGGCACTTCCAGTTGATGCACCTATTGTTTTTTGGTTCATATCCCAAAGCATAGATTCACCTTCAACACCTCTAAATGAGATTAAAGTTGTATTTGGAGTTCTATTTTCTTTTCCACCAATAACTAATGTTTCTGGTATTTCTAAAATTGCATTTTCTAATTTATCTCTTAATTTTCTTACATGATTCTCTTCATAAGCCAATGCTATTTCTGAAGTTGCAAGTTTCATAGCTAAACCCATACCAACCATAGAAGCAACATCAACTGTTCCAGCTCTATGTCCACCCATTTGTTCACCACCATGTAAAAGTGGAGTCAATTCAAAACCTTTTTGAACATATGTTCCACCTATACCTTTTGGTCCATGGAATTTATGTGCTGAAAAAGATAAATAGTTTACATTACAGGCTTGTACATCAACTCGAATCTTTCCAATTGCTTGTGTTGCATCTGTGTGGAAAGCAACTCCTGCTTCTTTACAAATTGCCCCAATTTCTTTTATTGGAAAGATTTTACCAGTTTCATTGTTTGCCCACATAATAGAGACAAGTGCTGTTTCTTCTTTTATATGTTCTTTTACTAAAGAAGCATCTAATGTACCATCTTCATTTACAGGTAAATAAGTTACATTTACACCTTGTGATTCTAAAAATCTACAGGTTGCAGTAACAGCTGGATGTTCTACTTCTGAAGTAATTATGTGATTTTTATTACCATTTAAAATTTTATCAATCCAAATACCTTTTATAACAGTATTAATACTTTCAGTTGCATTTGCAGTGATTATTATATCATCAGCATCAGCTGCATTTATACCTTCATATAAGTAATTTAATGCCTCAACCATTTTAGGGTGTGTTCCTGCTCCAAATTTATGTAAAGAGTTTGGATTTCCATAAATGTGACAAAAAAATGGCTCCATCGCTTTAAAAACTTCTGGATCAACTTTTGTAGTGGCATTGTTATCTAAGTAAACTTCCATATTTTAATTCCTATCTTTTTCTTTATTCATATGCAAATGCTATTCCGTAAAATTATAGCTTTTTTATACTTTTTTTGGAATTATAAAAGAAATAGGATAAAAATTGTCTTAATTAAATAGAATAGCTAAATTTATTTATAAATAAACTCTATAGTTTAATCTAAGATTAAAAGATAAAGTTATATAAATTACTAAACAGCTAATTAATATATATATGTTAAATTTACAAATAGGACAATATTAGTCCTATTTAGAATTGGAGAGATTATGAGTAATAATAAAATTCAAAATGTTATAAAAAATGACTACAAATTAGGCTTTGAAACCATTGTAAATTCAGATACATTTCCAAATGGTTTGAATGAAGATGTTATAAAAGCTATATCAAAAAAGAAAAATGAACCACAATGGCTTTGTGATTTTCGTTTGAAAGCTTATAAAAAATGGCTTACAATGGAAGAACCCGAATGGTCAAGTTTACAAATAGATAAAATAGATTATCAAGACATTTCATACTATTCGGCTCCAAAAAAAGAATTAGATTCTTTAGATGAAGTAGATCCAAGTATTTTAAAAACCTATGAAAAACTTGGAATTCCACTTGAAGAACAAAAAATGCTAGCAGGTGTTGCAGTTGATGCTGTATTTGATTCAGTATCTGTTAAAACAACTTTTCATAAAGAGTTAGAAGAGTTAGGAATAATATTTTGTTCAATTAGTGATGCTGCAAATAAGCACCCTGAACTATTACAAAAATATCTTGCTTCTGTTGTCCCAGCAGGAGATAACTATTTTGCCTGTTTAAACAGTGCTGTATTTACAGATGGAAGTTTTGTATATATTCCACCAAAAACAAGATGTCCAATGGAATTATCAACTTATTTTAGAATCAATGCTTTAAATACTGGGCAATTTGAGCGAACATTAATAATTTGTGATGATGACTCTTATGTATCATATAATGAAGGCTGTTCTGCCCCAATGAGAGATAATAGACAACTTCACGCAGCAGTTGTAGAACTAGTAGCTCTTAAAAATTCACAAATAAAATATTCAACAATCCAAAACTGGTATCCAGGGGATAAAGATGGTAAGGGTGGTATTTTAAACTTTGTAACTAAAAGAGGTATTTGTAAAGGTGATAATTCAAAAATATCATGGACACAAGTTGAAACGGGGTCTGCTATTACTTGGAAATACCCTTCATGTGTTTTAAAAGGTGATAATAGTGTAGGAGAATTTTATTCAGTAGCACTTACTTCCCTAGCTCAACAAGCAGATACTGGTACCAAAATGATGCATATAGGTAAAAATACAAAATCAACTATTATCTCAAAAGGTATTTCAGCTATGCATGGTTCAAATGCCTACAGAGGATTAGTAAGAGTTGCAAAGGATGCTAAAAATTCTAGAAACTTTTCACAATGTGACTCTTTACTTATAGGAAATACCTGTTCAGCGCATACTTACCCATATCAAGAAGTAAGAAATGCCAGTTCGAAAATAGAACATGAAGCTACAACTTCAAAAATATCAGATGAACAACTCTTTTATATAAGACAAAGAGGGTTAAGTGAAGAAAATGCAGTATCATTAATAGTAAATGGTTTTTGTAAAGAAGTACTAGATGAACTTCCAATGGAGTTTGCAGTTGAAGCTAGAGAGTTATTAAATATCTCACTAGAAGGTAGTGTAGGATAGATTGAAAAATGAAAAATGAAAAATGAAAAATGAAAAATGAAAAATGAAAAATTTTAAGGAAATAGTATGCTTAGTATTAAAAATTTAAATGTAAAAATAGAAAACAATGAAATAATAAAAGATTTTAGTTTAGATATAAAAAAAGGTGAAGTACATGCCCTAATGGGAATAAATGGAGCTGGAAAATCTACTCTTGTAAAAGCTTTATGTGACCATTATGAATGTGAAGTTACATCAGGAAGTGTAGAATTTAATGGAAAAGATTTGTTAGAACTTGATGCCAGCCAAAGAGCAAATGAAGGTCTATTTTTATCTTTTCAAAATCCAATTGAAGTAGCTGGTGTAAATAATATGTACTTTTTAAAATCAGCCCTTAATGCAAAAAGAGAGTATCAAGGTTTAGAAGAACTCGATGCTGCTAGTTTTTTAAAAGAGATAAAAGCTATAACAGCCGAGTTTGGAATTGATAATAAAATTTTAAAAAGAGATTTAAATGCTGGTTTTAGTGGTGGTGAGAAAAAAAGAAATGAATTATTGCAACTATTAGTTTTAAAACCTGATTTGATTTTACTAGATGAGATTGACTCAGGATTAGATGTAGATGCTATAAAACTTGTGGCAAATGGTATAAACTCACTTCTTGATGGTAATAGATCAGTATTGATGATAACACATTATGATAAATTATTAGAAGCAATAAAACCTGATTTTGTGCATGTTTTAAAAGATGGGAAAATCATTCAAAGTGGTGATTATTCATTGGCAGAGACTATTCAAGAAAAAGGCTACGAAGCAATAGGAGTGTAATATGAGAAATTTAGATATCAAAAACTTCCCAATTGCAAATAAAAAAATTGAAGAGTTTAGAAAATGTAATGTTAAAAATATCACAGAACTAGAATTTAAAGAAAACAGTTTTAAAGATGTGTCAAGTTTTGATTTTGATTTTTTAAAACTTGAAGATTTTAATACAATCTTTTTTGCAAATGAAAGAATAAAAGAACAAAATTTAGTTGATAAAATAACTCTTAAAGAGAACACAATAATTATAAATAAAGAGTGTAAAAATCCAATAGTGGTATTAAACTATTATGATGATGAAAATACAATTTTTGAAAAAGATTTAAAATATATAGTTGATAAAAATAGTGATGTTACAATATTTGAGATATTTATATCAAGCAGTAAAAAGAACTTTATAAATCAAAAAAGAGATTTTGATATAAATGACTCATCAAATGTAGAATATGTATATTTACAGAAACTCTCTTTCGAAGATTTTTTAAACATTAAGTTTAATCCAATCATTCATGAAGATTCGAAATTAAAGTTCTTTAATTTTAATTTTGGGGCATCAAATGCTTACAATCAGTTTGATATCAATTTAGACTTTTTAAACTCAAGTTTTGACATGGAAGCTTTAACAAATATTTCCAAAAAACAAGAAATAGCAAATATAGTAAGTACAATTCACAATGATAAAAATACCTCAAGTAGTGTAAAAGCAAACCATATTTTAGATGAAAATTCACATGGAATATTTGAAGTAAAAGCTAGAGTAAATAATGAAGCAAATAATTCAGCAGTAATACAAAACTCGCAAACAACACTTCTAGGTGATGATGCCATTATAAATGCAAATCCAAGACTTGAGATATTTATTGATGAATTAACAGCAAGTCATGGGGCGACAACTGGAAGTTTGGATGAGGATATTTTATATTATTTACAATCAAGAGGATTATCTAAAAAACAAGCTTCGGAAATGATGCTTGAAGCCATTGAGTATAGAATTTTAGATAAAATAACAAATGAGAAAATTAGAAATATAATAAAGGAGATATGATGTACAAAGATTATTTTCCTTATTTTAAAAATAGCAATATTGTCTATCTTGACAATGCTGCTACAACTCAAAAACCACAAGTGGTTATTGATGAAATTGTAAATTATTATTCATATTATTGTTCAAATACACATAGAAGTAATCATGGAAATGCAAATAAAGCAACACAAAATTATGAACACACAAGAGAAGTTTTAAAAGAGTTTATAAATGCAAAAGAAAAACATGAAATAATCTTTACAAAAGGTGTGACTGAAAGTATTAATTTTATAGTAAATTCATACGCTAAAAATAGATTTAAAAAAGTGATAATCTCTTCTTTAGAGCACCACTCAAATATTGTGCCATGGCAAATAGCAAATATAGATTTTGAAGTAGTAAAATGTAATGAAAATCTTGCTTTTGATTACGAAGATTTTGAAAATATATTAAAAGAAAATCCTAACGCACTTGTATCTATTACACATATATCAAATGCCTTTGGAAAGATTCACGACATAAAAAGAATCACTAGCTTAGCCCATAAATATGGTGCAAAAGTTTTAGTTGATGGAGCGCAAAGTTTAACTCACAAAAAAACTGATGTGCAAGATTTAGATATAGACTTTTTGGCAATCTCTTCACATAAAACTTTTGGACCAACAGGAGTTGGAGCTATTTATATAAAAGATGAATTGTTAGATGAGATTAAACCATATCAAACAGGAGGAGCAACAATCAATGATGTAACTTATGAACGAAGCATATTACTTGATTCTCCATATAAGTTTGAAGCAGGTACTCAAAATATAGCAGGTGTCATTGGATTTGGAAAAGCAATTGAGTTTATAAAAGAGCTTGGATATGAAAATATTGAAAAAAAAGAAATAGAGCTTTACACATATCTTTATGAAGAACTGTCAAAAATAGATGATATTATTTTTTATAGTGACATAAAAAGTTCTATTGGCTCACTTAGTTTTAATATCAAAAATATTATGGCTGAAGATGTGGGTATTTTAGTTGATAAAATGGGCATAGCTTTAAGATGTGGACATCATTGTGCCCAACCTATTATGAAAAGTTTAGGCATAGAAGGAACTATTCGGGTTAGTATTGCTTTTTATAATGAAAAAGAGGATATTGATAAACTAATTATTTCTTTAGAAAAAGCCATAACTATGTTAAAGGATTAAGATGAGTGTTGAAAAAAAAATTGAAGAGTTTAAAGATGATTTGGAACTTTTTGATGATGAACTTGAAAAATATCAATATATAATAGATCTAGGTAAAAAACTAAATCCTTTGGATGAAAAAGAGATGGTTGATGAAAATTTAGTGCAAGGTTGTACTTCAAAAGTATGGCTAGTAAAAGATAAAAAAAATGAAGAATTGATTTTTAGGGCAGATTCAAATGCAGCTATTGTTAAAGGTTTGGTTTATATTATAACAACAATATTTTCAAATGAAAAAAAAGATGATATAAATAATCTAGATATAAATATTTTAGATAAATTAAACTTAACAGAAATAATAACACCAAATAGACAAAGTGGTGTTCAAGGTATGATAAAAAAAATAAAAGAGTATGCGAAGGAAAAATAAATGGGAAATTATAATAAAGAAGAGATAACACAGCGAGTAATTGGACAATTAAAACATATATTTGACCCAGAGATTCCAGTAAATATTTATGATTTGGGATTGATTTATAAAATAGATTTAGAAGAAAAAGACAAAATACTTATATGTAATGTTGATATGACTCTTACAAGTCCAGGTTGCCCTGTTGCTGATAGTTTAGTTAATGATGTAACTTATGCTGTAAAAGTAATAGAAGAGATAGCTGAAGTTTATGTAAACCTTACCTTTGATCCACCATGGGATAAAACTAAAGTTACAGATGATGGAAAAGATATAATGTTAGCAAATGGCTTCCTTATATAGATTTTATTACTTTTCCAATATAATGAAAGTATAAGGAAAAATTTATATGGAAAAAACATCTAACAAATGGTCTAAATATATAAAAATAGCTGTGGTTTTACTAATACTTATTTTAGGTTATTTATTTATTCCTTCAAGTCAAAATAGCTTTAGTAATACATATAGTTTAAGAAGTTCAGGTAAAAATTCTGACCCTATTAAATTACAATTTAGAACTGGCTTTCAATATGATAAATATAAACCTCCTAAAAAAAGTACTTTTATGCAAAAACAAATGGAGGGGAAAGACGGTGATAAACCAATTTTCTGGGACAATAAAAACAAATAAAAGGAACTAAATGGAAGAAAAAGAATCAAGTAATAAATGGCTATATATAATAATATCATTAGTGATAATTGTATTAGTAGTTGCTTATATTCTTTTACCAAGAAGTTGGTCAAGTTTAGGAGATACCTATAAACCAAGAACTGTAGAAAAAGAGGGAGGTCCAACTCCTACTTCTTTACAATTTAGAAATCCTTTTAAATACGATAACTATAAACCTGAAAAAAGAATTGAACCAAAACGAAAAGAACAAGGGCAAAAAGATAAACCCTTGTTTTGGAAATAATAACAATTCTTTTACAGTTTTAACCCCTGAAACTAAAGTTAAATTAACCATTCATTAACTATTTTTAAATATCATACATAAAAAGGGGCAATTAATGGATAATTCTTTGAATGAAAATTTAGGAAAATTATTTTTACGGTTATTTTTAGGCTTTTTATTTATTTTTCATGGATATGCAAAACTTATTCATGGAACATCATTTATTGAAACCATTTTGTTAGAAAATAATCTTCCTCAATTTCTTGTTTATGGAGTATACATTGGAGAAATAGTTGCCCCTATATTTATAATAATTGGATATTACACTAGATTTTTTTCATTTGTAATTATAATTAATATAGTATTTGCCATATATCTAGTTCATAGTGGAGATCTATTTTCATTGAGCAAAACTGGTGGCTTAGCTTTAGAACTACAATTCTTCTACATATTTAATGCTTTTATTTTGATGATTATGGGAGCAGGAAAGTATTCTATAGACACAAAATAAATTAACTTAATTAAGAATTATTAATTTAGTGATATAATAAATAACTTTTAATTAGGAATTGCCGATTTGAATAAAAATGTAAGTTATGTTTTTTTAAAAAGTTTGATATTTTTTATTTTTATTTTTTTACTAGTTTCAATCACTTATATAAAAAACTTAGAAAATATTTATACAAAAGAGATAAATAATTCTATAGAATCAGAATTAAATCTCAAAATATCAACTGCAAAAAATAATTTTGAAACTCTAAAAAAAGACTTACTTTATATTTCTGAAGTATATGAACTCAACAAAGATTATTCAACTATTAAAAAAGAGTTATCAACTCTACTTGCTCTAAAAAAATCATACATGGAAATTTGTTTCTTAAAAAATGATGGAACAAAACTATTAGAGGTTAAGAAAAAGACAACAAACGAATTTGAAAGTAGTAAATATCTATCTATAATTAAACAGCTAAAAAAAGGTGATATTTATCTTTCACAAATAGTATTAAAAAAAGAAAATAAAAATATAACAAATCCAAGAATACCATTCTTAAATGTTATAACACCCCTTTTTGATAAAGATAAGCCTGATGGTTTTCTAGTAATTAATTATCCATTAACTGAATTATTTGCTATTTTTTCAAGTTCAAATTTTAATTTAGAAACTTTAGTTATAAATAAAGATAATTATATTTTAAATTCAAAAGATGAAGAATTAAATTTTGGATTTATATTTAATAAAAATAATACATTTGATAATATTTATAAAAACATGTCAATTGCAATATCTAAAAGTTTAAATGGCAGTTTAGGAACATTGAAAACTGATGATTTCCATGTTAATATAAATGAAGTCAATCTTACTTCATGGGTCAATAAAAATGCTCTAATTGAACCACTTAAATTGAAACTAGTTACAATAATTGATAGTAACTTAATTGACAAAAGAGTAAATACTTATTTAAAAACAATAGTATGGTTAGCATTTTTATACTTCTTTATTGCAATGATTATCTCAATAATTTTTGCAAACTACAATACTAGGGAAAAAGAAACAAGACTTAGACTTAAAATTTCAGATAAGATGTTTGAAAATTCACATGATGGTATTTTAATCACTGATAGAGATAATAAAGTTCAAAGAGTCAATAAGTCTTTTACAAAAATTACAGGTTATACTGAAAAAGAGATTTTAAATAAAACTCCTAAAATCTTAAAATCAACTGGCTATCATACTAGACTATTTTACAAAAATATCTGGGATAATCTTAATGAACATCTTCATTGGGAAGGTGAAATAACAAATATTAGAAAAAATGGAATGCCTTATACTGAAGAACTTAGTATTTCTAAAATATATACAGAAGAAAATGATTTTTTTTATATTGCTTCATTTGTTGATATCACCGAAAGTAAAAAAAATAAAAAAATGATTGAAGATAAACTAGAAGAAAATAAAACATATCTTGAAATTATAAATGATTATTTGATTACATTAAAAGTTGATATAAACGGTAAAATCTTAGATGTTTCTGATGCCTTTTGTTTAATATGTGGTTATTCAAAGGAAGAACTAATTGGACATAATCATGATATTTTAAGACATCCAGAAACACCAAATGAGTTCTATTTTTCAATGTGGGATACTATTTATTCAGGTAAAAAATGGGAAGGTGAGATTAAAAATATTAAAAAAAATGGCGAAACTTATTATGTCCATACAAAAATTTCTCCTATGTATAATAATCTTAATACAATTACTGGATATGCATTAGTAGCAATAGATATAACAGATAAAAAAAGAATCGAAAAGATGTCAGTTACTGATGAGTTAACTCAAACTTACAATAGAAGATATTTTAACTTGACAATAGAAAAAGAGATTCTAAGAGCAAAAAGAGATAATAAAACAATTGCTTTTGCTATTTTAGATGTTGATTTCTTCAAGCAATATAATGATACATATGGACATGATAAAGGTGATTATGCTTTACAAAGTGTTGCTTTATGTTTAAGAGAAACTATTTTTAGAGCTAATGATTTTGCCTTTAGATTGGGTGGAGAAGAGTTTGGAATATTAACAACAGATATTACAGCTACTAATTTTAGAAAAATATTAGAGAGAATAAGAACAAATATTGAAGATTTGAATATAGAGCATTCTGCAAGTGAAGCATCTAGAAATATTACTGTATCAATTGGTGGTATTGTAATTGATGCAAAAGATGCAACTAGTGTAAAAGTATATAAACTTGCAGATAAATTACTTTACAAAGTAAAAAATGCAGGAAGAAATCAAGTTCTTGTCCAAGAAGTTTAATCAAAAAACTTAAAACCTTTTTACCTTATGGAACGAAACTTGTATATAAGGTTTCATAATTAAAAAAGGAAACTCCATGACACCAATTGAATACATCAAAGAAAACAATCTAGAATGGCAACCATCTTTTAGTGGTAATATAACTCCAACACTACTTGGATATAGAGGTGCTCTAATCATAGAAGAAGGTAAAAAGATATCAGAGACAAGAGTTATGCCTCCAAAATCACAAGCAAAACAAGTTATTATGATAAGTGAAAATGAGAAGGTTAAATTCTTTGCATGTGAACTTGAAACATTCGGATTTTTTAAAGACTTCTTTGCAAAATATGGAGAATATTTTGATAAAGATTCTATAAATTTACTTTATGTTATTGACTTAGATGCAGATGGTACTTTTGAATATGAGGGCGTGAAATTTTCAGCTTTTATGTTAGATGAAAGTTCAGTGTGGAATGAAGTTTTAGATTTTGCATCTTTAGAAAAAGGTGACCTTAAAAAATTATCTAGTGAAGAAAAAATAGAAAAAGTTTATGATGAAATACTTTCAACTCCACTAGATGTTGTTAACAAAACTTATGATGAGATGCTATCACTTATGGGTAATACAAAAAAAGCACTAATGGGTGCTGTTTAAAACAAAATAATTCCTTTACTTTAGGACTATATGTATTTTTACTTTAAATTATAATTATAAGTTATAATTTAATCTTATTATTGTAATTTTATTTAAATAAATAAAAGGAATTACCATGAAAAAGATTGTTTTAACTTCAATTATTTTAGCTGGATTAATTACTTCTTTAAGTGCTTATGAATTAAATGGAAATTTAGATCTAAAATGGACCGGCTATAAAACAGAAAAAAAAGTTCCTGTTTCTGGTACTTTCAATGATATAAGTTTAGATATAAAGTCATCTGATGATTTATCTACATTTTTAAAAAGTTCTATGGTTACGATTCAAACTAACTCTTTTGAATCTAAAAATCCAGAAAGAAATAAGAATATCATATCAACACTATTTTCACTTGCAAGTGAAAAAGAAATAAAAGGAATGATTTCAAGTGTTGATGAAGATAATAAAATGTTAACATTAAAAGTTACTATGAATGAAGTATCGAAGTCTGTTCTTATGAAATATGAAATGTCAAATGGAAATATTATTGCAAAAGGTGCTATAGATATTTTAGATTTTGGTATGAAAAATTCATTTATTGCCTTTGCTAAAAAATGTGCAGAGGCTCACCAAAACAAATCATTTTCAGATGTAAATATAGAATTTACGATTCCATACAAATAAGATAATCTAAATTCTTATCTTATGAAGAACAACTAAGTTTTATATTTGAAAATTCTAATGGTGTAGCTTTTGAATATCTTTCATACTCTTTATGCTCATCATATGGATTTTGTGCAATATTTAACAAATCATTTACCAAAGTAAAATCACCATCTTTGGATTTATCTATTGCCTCTTGTAACATATAGTTTTTAATCACATACTTTGGATTTACTTTTTTCATGCTATTTTGGACTTCATCAAAATCTTTATTTTCTAACTCTCTTAGCTTTATATACTCTTCAAGCCATTTATCTAAAGTTTGTCTATAAATTGAGATATCAATTACTTTTGTAATTTCATCATAGTTTTTACACTTTGTTAACTCATAAAAGAATTGATTATAATCAGTTTTAGAAGCTTGTAAAGCTTTTAAAAGTGAGATAATTAAATCTGCATAAGAATCACTGCTTTTAGAAATATCAAGTCCTAATCTTTTTGCCATAAGAGTCAAGTATTCTTTTTCTTGAATAGAAAAGTATGTTTTTAAATACTCATGAAGTTTTTCAACATCACAAATCTCTTTTAAGCTATTTGCTAAAACTTCTAAATTCCATTTTGCAACATAGGGTTGATTATTAAAAGAGTATCTTCCTTCACTATCTGTATGATTACATATTTGATTAATATTAAAATAATCCATAAATGCAAAAGGTCCATAATCAATACTCAATCCTGCCATAGAAAAATTATCAGTATTCATTACGCCATGCATAAAGCCATAAGCTTGCCATTTTGCCATTAAAATAGCTGTTCGATCAACCATTTCATAATACATCTTTTCATACTTTTTTTCATCATCAATCAAGTGTGAATAAGAGTTTCTTATCACATAATCTGCAAGTTGTTTGACATTATCTTTTGCATCTTTACTTCTTGCAAAATACTCAAATGTTCCAATCCTAACCCAAGAAGGTGACATTCTTAATACAGTAGCTCCCGTTTCACTTACTCCATAATCCCGAAAAACGGGATGAGTAGAACCTATGAGTGCTAAAACACGAGTACTTGGAATATCCAAAGCATACATTGCTTCAGAGATGATATATTCACGAATAGAAGATCTTAAAACTGCCCTACCATCACCTTGCCTTGAATAACGAGTTAACCCAGCACCCTTTATTTGTAAATGCCAAGAGCCAATTTTTCCAAGATTTATCGCTCTACCATCGCCTAATTGAGGTACAAAATAACCAAATTGATGACCAGCATATGCAGTTGCATAAGGTTCTGAGCCTTCTAGCAATTTTTCTCCATTTACAAACTTTACAAAATCATCATTTAAAGTCTGTTCATAATCTAAATCAATTTCATCAAACATAAGTTTGTTGTAAGAGACTAAGTGAGGATTATTTAATGGTGTTGGATTTATTTTTTGATAAAACTTTTCATCAAATTCAAAGTAGTCATTATCTAATTTTATTTTATCTAATTTCATTATATATCTTTATTTCCAATTTTACAAATTCTATTCCCTTTGAGTTAAATGCTTGTAATAAATTTTTATTAATAAATACTTTAAGATTTAATTTATTCTAATAAGAATAGAATTAATTAATAGAATATTAATTTATTCTAATAAGGAGATAAAAGATGAAGATTAAACACAAGATAATTGGGGCCTTTCTCGTATTAATTATAGTGACCTTACTTTCAAGTTCATATGTAGCATACAATATTAATCATATGCAAAAAAATGTAAAAGACTTAAGTGGAAGAGATTTTGCGGGGGTTGCAGTACTTTTAGAAGCGGATAGAGATTCTTATCAATCAAATGTAGCACTTTCACAAACGATTAATTTAGCTGGAATAACTTATTTATTAGAAGCAGATAGAGATTCTTACCAATCAAATGCTGCTTTAGCACAAATAGTAGGCTCACCTGACCATTCAGCAACTCAGAAATTACTTGACAAAGGTGTAAATGATAATATCAAACAAGTTAAACAAAGATTTGAAAAATTCAAAAATTTATTAAAAGAGTTAATGCCTGAAAATAGCGCAAAATTTGAAGAGTTTGAAAAGTTATATGATTTAACTAATAAAAATACTGAAAAACTTGTTCAATTAGTAAAAGCAAATGACTATGCGAATGCACAAACTTTTTATTTTAATACCTATCTTGTAGATTATGAGAAAATGAGAGATTTAATTGACTTCTTTACAGGAGAAGCATATAAAGTAATCGCTCATGAAGAAAAAGAAACAACTGAGTTAATTGATAATTCATTGGCTTCTTTTGTTATCATCACCATTATTAGTATAGCTCTTGCGATATTCTTTACCTTTTTACTTAGTAGAACTATCAATAAATCTATCAATAATTTTAAAGATGGATTATTGGATTTCTTTAAATATTTAAATAAAGAAGAATCAAGTGTAGAATTATTAGACACAAGTGCAAAGGATGAAATAGCAGCAATTGCTCAAATTGTAAATGAAAATATTACAAATACTAAATCTCTTATAGAAAAAGATGACTTATTAATTAATGATGTAAAAAGAGTAGTTGAACTTGTAAAAACTGGTGATATTAGTAAAAAAATAGAAAAAAGTACTCATAATCAAGGTTTAGAAGAGTTAAAAACTATTTTTAATGAGATGATACAAATTATCTCTGAAAATATTTCTAATGATACAAATGCAATTGAAAAAGCACTACAAGAGTATCAAAGACTAAACTTTAGACATAGAATCACTAATGCTACTGGTAAAACTGTTGATGGACTAAATACCTTAGCAAAAATAATTAATGAAATGCTAGTTGAAAATAAAGCAAATGGTCTAACACTTCAGAAAAGTTCAAGTGAATTATTATCAAAAGTTGATTTAATAAGTCGTTCATCAAATGAAGCCGCTGCTAGTATAGAAGAAACAGCTGCAGCATTAGAAGAAATTACTTCAAATATTTCATCAAATACACAAAATGTAATTGCAATGTCAACTAATGCAAATGAGCTTAAAAAATCAGCAAATGAAGGGGAAGAACTTGCCTCTCAAACTACTGGTGCAATGGATAGTATAAATGAGCAAGTTACAGCAATCAATGATGCAATTTCAATCATTGATCAAATAGCATTCCAAACAAATATTTTATCTCTTAATGCAGCTGTTGAAGCAGCAACTGCTGGAGAAGCTGGAAAAGGTTTTGCAGTTGTTGCTCAAGAAGTGCGAAATCTAGCTTCAAGAAGTGCCGAAGCAGCAAAAGAGATAAAAACTTTAGTTGAAAATGCTACAACAAAAGCAAATGATGGTAAAGCTATCTCGGATAAGATGATAAAAGGTTATCTTGGATTAAATGAAAATATCTCAAAAACATTAGAATTAATCGGTGGTGTTGAATCTGCTAGTAAAGAGCAACAAATGGGTATTGAACAAATCAATAGCGCTGTTGGCTTATTAGATAGACAAACTCAACAAAATGCATCAATTGCAAATCAAACAAAAGATATAGCAGATGAAACACAATATATTGCAAATGAGATTGTAAGAGATGCGGATGAAAAAGAGTTTGAAGGCAAAGAGAGTGTAAAAAGTAAAAAAGTAGATATTACTTCAAAAACAACTTCTATAACTCCATCTAGTCCTAAAAAAGAAAACAAACTAATAGAAGAATCAAAACCAAAGGAAAAAATTGAAAAAAAAGAGACTACATCTCCAAAAGTTCAACCTAACAATAAACCTCAAGTAATAACTTCTAATAGTAAAAATGATGATGAATGGGAGAGTTTTTAAACTCCCCTTCTCAATAATATTATTTTTCTGCTATTTTTATGGAGTGTAACCATTCTGTAAATATTATATGTTACCTTATAAATTATTTTATATATGAGGATACATATAATGCCAACAATTTCTACAAATAGAAAGCTTCTTTTTTTCCCTTTATTATTTTTAATCATTATTATAATATCTGGTCTTACTAATAGATATTTTTCTGCTAAAGCAAAATTAAGTATAAATACTGCGATGGAAATTGATAAAATTATAATACGAGTTTTACATGCAAGAATTACTTCAAAGCAATTTTCAAGTGATCTTGATGAAGATACTGCCGATATGGTGATAGATTCTTTCAAAAGTTTATATAAAGATATAAATGAATTAAAAAATGTCAAAATAGACTTTTTACAAAAAAACTCTGAACAAATTGACGAATTACTTATAGATATTAAAAAATATCAAAATATCTTTGAGAAATATTCAACAACAAAAATTGATAACCTTGATAATGGTATAACAAATGATTCAAATGAACTACAATCTATGTCAGGAGTAATGATTAGTACAGTTCAATCAATAGAAGGTGGGTTAAATGAAATTCATGACCAAGCTATATCATTTAAAGAAAGAGCTTTATACCTTCAAGATCTTGTACTGATTGCATTAGCTAGTGTTTCTATACTTGTATTTACTTTAATATCTTTTTTAATCTCAAGAACTATTGTTAGGTCATTAAAAAATTTTAGAAGTGGACTAATATCATTTTTTGCATATTTAAATAAAGAAACAGATGAAATAGAACTTCTCGATGATAAAAATAAAGATGAATTTGGAGAGATGGCAAAAGTAGTTAATGGAAGTATTATTAATACAAAAAAAGGTCTTGAAGAAGATAATACATTAATTGAACAAGCTATAAGTGTTTTAGCTAAATTTGAACAAGGAGACTTATATCAAAGAATACAAATGAATGTTTCAAATCCTTCATTAAATAAATTAAAAGATGTCCTTAATGATATGGCCCAAACTATAGAAACAAATATAAATAATGTTTTATATATTGTAGAAGAATATGCAAGATATAACTATCTTGGAAGAATAAATGAAGATGGATTAAAAGAACATCTTTTAAAACTTGCATCTGGTGTTAATAACTTAGGTAATGCAACTACTCAAATGTTATGTGAAAATAAAGCTAATGGCTTAACACTAGATGAGAGTTCTGATATTTTACTAATAAATGTTGAAAAATTAAATCAAAGTTCAAATGAGACAGCAGCAAGTTTAGAAGAGACCTCAGCAGCCTTGGAACAAATAACAAGCAATATTAAAAATAATACCGAAAATATAGATAAAATGGCGAAACTCTCTAATGGAGTTACACTTTCAGTTGAAAAAGGTCAACTATTAGCTTCAAATACATCTATTGCCATGGAAGATATTAATAAGCAAGTAACTTCAATAAATGAAGCAATTAATGTTATAGATCAAATAGCCTTCCAAACAAATATTTTATCACTAAATGCAGCAGTAGAAGCAGCAACAGCAGGAGAAGCTGGAAAAGGATTTGCAGTAGTTGCTCAAGAAGTTAGAAATCTAGCTACAAGAAGCGCAGAAGCAGCTCGTGAAATAAAAACTTTAGTGGAAAATGCTTTAATAAAAGCAAATGAAGGGAAAACTATTGCTTCTGATATGATTAATGGTTATGGAGAACTGAATAAAAATATTTCTCAAACAATGGGCTTAATCTCAGATATTGAAACAGCAAGTAAAGAACAATTTCAAGGAATTGAACAAATTAATAACACAGTTACAATACTTGATAGACAAACTCAACAAAATGCTGCAGTTGCTGCCAATACACATGAAGTTGCAGCAATTACTGATAATATTGCAAAATTAATAGTTAAAAATGCAAATGAAAAAGAGTTTATAGGAAAAGATGAAATAAAAGCAAAACAAGTAAGATTGGAAAAACAGAACGAAGAAATGGAGAGTTTATAAACTCTCCTTAAATAATTCATATCATATTTACATTAAAAAATAGTAATAGCCCTAAGATAAAAATAAATATAGGAGAAGCTATTTCAATAATATTCTTTATATTCTCAACTTTACTTGATACTTTGTTTAAATTTAAACTTAAAAAGGAAGATGCAAAGATAACTAAACCCATACCTAAACTAATAGCAATAGATGCTAAAATAACTGCAAAATAAGTTTTTAATACAAAAGCATATAAAAATAATATAACAGTACCAGGGCAAGGAATAATTCCTGCTGTTAAAACAAAAAATAAATCTTGTTTTTTTATCTTTTTATCATTGTCATGATTATGTTCGTGTTCATGATTGTGCTCATGCCCATGATGTGCACAACAAGTAGGACAAGAAGAGTTTTTATTTCTTATTTTTTTGTACAAAATAAATACAGCTAATAACATAATAAATACAGCACTTAATTTAGTAATCATTTTTATTGAATCATCAACAAAACTATTTAAAAAAGTAGATATTAAAAATACTGATATTAACACAAGAATTAAAGCTCCAAGTATATGAATAAAAGCAGTAAATTGTGAAATAAGGAAAGCTCTGGTGTAAGAACTTTTATTACTCATAAAATATGAAAATGCCAATGATTTTCCATGACCTGGTCCCATAGCATGAATAATCCCATAAATAAAAGATATAAATAAAAGTGTAAATAAAGCAAAAGTATCACCTTTGTCTATTTTTAAAAGATTTTGTTTTATTTTTTTTGAAAATTTACTTAGGTAGTTTTCATCTTGGGGTTTAGGTGTTTGTATTGTTTCTTCTTGTTGTTCAACTTTTTTTATAGGAGTAATTTCTTCTTTTTTTGGGGCTTCTATGTCTTTAATAATATGAAAACTTACACTATTTGCATCAATTGTCTCTTTTTTAAATACAGTAGGATCATACTTTACAGCATTTTCTGCAATTGTGACTAGAAAATAACCCTCTTTATCGTTTGTATTAAAATATAGAATATCATCTTTTACTAATTTATAATCTAGCAATATTTTATATCTAATATGCAAAAGACCATTTTCAATATCGACTTTTAAATCATTTACTTTTATTCTATTTGATCTTAGTTTATTTATTTTTTTTCCATAAGATATATTTACTAGAAAGTCTCTTGGCTCAACATAGTTACGAAAAGCTATTTTCACATTTTCTAATTCATCTTTATCTAATTTATTATTTAAATTAGTATCATAAACATTATTTAAAGTCTTTGTAAAAGCTTTTGTAACTATCCATTTGACATCAATTTCTTTTATTAAACTATCATTTGTCTTTACATCAAGGACAACTCTAGTCTTTGGAGAGTACACTGCACACAATGCACATCCAAAAACTGTTTGAGCTATTAAAATTAAAGTAAGTAATAGCTTCATTGTTTATATGTATTTACCAATTTTTCTGAAACATCAACTAAACTATCTTCCCATTTATATGCTAAAGGATCTATTTCAATAACGCTTCCACCAATATTCTCAGCAATTGTAGTTGCTGCTACTTTTGAAAACTGAGGAGCTACAAATAATACTTTTATACCCTCATCTTTTGCCTCTTCAATAAGAGCTATCATCTCTTTTGGTTTAGGATCTTTACCCTCTTTCTCAACTGCTTCTTGTTCTAACTCATATCTTTTAGCAAAATATCCCCATGAAGGATGAAAGACCATAAATTTTTTGCCTTTTATTCCTTTTAACATATTAGATAATTTAGTATTTAAATTATCAAGTTCTATTAAAAAGTTTTTATAATTATCATAATAAAACTCTCTATTACTAGTATCAACTTTCACTAGTGCATCTAAAATATTTTTTGCTTGTGTTTTCACTAATATTGGGTCTAACCAAATATGTGGATCTAAAGACTCTTCATTATGATGATGTTCTTCATGTTCAGCTTCACCATGGTGATGATGTCCAAGCATTTTATTCTTTTTAATACCTTTTGCAGTATCTACAAGTAACATATTTTTATTAATATCTGTAAATTTACTTAACCATGATTCTTCAAAAGGAACACCAATAGAAAAATATATATCAGAATTTATTAACTCTTTCATTTGAGAAGTTTTTGGCTCATATGTTGCAGGTGAAAAACCAGGTTTAACCATAACATTTATTTTTACTTTATCTTTTGCTATTTTTTCTATAAAATACTTCTGTGGTAAAATACTTACAGTGACAGTTTTTTGTGCATAAAGTGATGAGCATATTATTAAAAATATGTAAAAGATTTTTTTCATTTAGAGAACTCCTATTTATTGCAACCAGGTTGCATTTTCAGAATTTTAGTAAGATTTAGCTTTAACGCAACTTAGTTGCAAGTTTCATATGTTATAATTATATATGGACAATATAAACGAATTATTTCAAGATAGAAATATTAAACTTACAAGCTCGAGAAAAGCGATATTAGAAGTACTATCTAATTCTTCTAAACCTTTGTGTTATGAAGAAATAAAATTTTCAATCAATATGGATAAGGCTACTTTTTACAGAAATATCACTAAATTTGAAGAAGAAGATATTATTGATTCTTTTGAATCAAATGATAAAAAAAGATATTTTGAAATAAAAAAAAGTAAGCACGCACACTTTATATGTACTAATTGCTCTAAGATAGAATGCCTTCATGAGGACTTTAACTATAAATTAATAAATCACAAAATCGAGAACATAATTATAAAAGGAATATGTCCAAATTGTTTATAAAAAGGAATATTAATGATTAAAAAACTTGTCACCTTAGACAAATTTATAAATAAAGAAGCCCTTAGTGGAATACTTCTTTTTTTAGCAACAGTAGCAGCCGTAATAGTTGCAAATTCTAGTTTAGGACAAGCATATTATGACCTATGGCATTTACCATTGGGAGTAAATTTAGGGGAACATAGCATTTCTATGACTTTAACTTATTGGATTGATGATGCTTTAATGGCACTATTTTTCCTAATGGTAGGATTAGAAATAAAACGAGAGATGAGTGTTGGGGAACTTTCATCTGTAAGCAAAGCTTTGTTTCCAATTATTGCTGCACTTGGTGGGATGATTATTCCTGCACTTATTTATGTAGCATTAAACACAGATAATCCATTAGGATTTGGTATTCCAATGGCTACAGATATTGCATTTGCCTTAGGTATTTTGATGCTTTTAGGTAAACGAGTAAATCCAGCACTTAAGCTATTTCTAGTAGCCCTTGCAGTTGTAGATGACTTAGGTGCTGTTTTAGTTGTAGCTACTGTTTATACAAGTGAAATGCATACTGAATATTTTTTACATGCAGGTGTAATTTATGCTTTAATTTGGGCTTTAAATATAAAAGGTGTAACTAAATTATTACCTTATTTAATTCTTGGCATTGCTTTGTGGATTTATATTCATGCTATAGGAATTCATGCAACTGTTGCAGGTGTTTTATTAGCTTTTGCTATTCCAATAAAATCAAAAATTGGGGAAAATGCATTTGTTGATGATACAAAAAAAGATATAGCTGATTTTGAAAAACACATCGAACCTATACCTATTTTAAACCATCACCAAATTGATGCTTTGGAAAATATTGCTGATAACTATGACAAAGTACAAAATCCTCTTATGAGATTAGAACATAGTTTACATGGCCTTTCAGCATATTTTATTATGCCTTTATTTGCATTTTCAAATGCAGGAGTACTAATAGACTTTTCTGGAATAAGCTCAAACTTAATGATTGTATTAGGGGTTGTAATTGGTTTAATTATTGGAAAACCAATAGGAATATTTGGATTTACATATCTAGCAACCAAACTAAACCTAGTTAAAAAACCAGATAATATCTCATGGTATGAAATTATCGCAGTTGGATTTTTAGGAGGGATTGGATTTACAATGTCTATTTTCATAACGCACCTTGCTTTTCTTGATGAAACAGTTATTTCTGCTGTTAAATTAGGGATATTTGTAGCTTCATTTATTGCAGCTGTAATTGGAGTGTTGTTAATATTATTAAAAAAAGATTTAACACATAATTAACACTTAAATTATAAAATTTTGGAAATCAAAAAAAGGTACAAAATGAAAAAATTTCTTCTTTTAACACTACTTAGTGTATCAATACTATTTGCTTCAAATATTGAAGTTAAAGATGCATATGTTAGAGCAACACCTCCTGGACTTCCAAATTCGGCTGCATTTATGAGTGTAGAAAACAAAACAGATAAGAATATTGCTCTTGTAAAAGCTACATCTGATGTTTCAAAAGTAGTTGAACTTCATACACATAGCATGAAAGATGGTGTAATGAAAATGTACCAAGTTCCAAAAATCGATATTCCTGCAAATGGGAAAACAACACTTAAACCAGGTGGGTTTCATGTTATGTTAATAGGACTTCATAAACCTTTAAAAGAAAAAGAAGAAGTAACTATTACTCTTGAGTTTTCAAATGGTGAGAATAAAACTATAACTATTCCTGTAAAAAGTGTAATGGGTGGAATGATGAAAAAAGAGATGAAAAAAGGTATGAGCTGTGGTACAGGTAAATGTGGAAGTAACTAAATAATGCCACAAGAAAAAAAAGCAAACAATTTAAAAAGTGCCATACTACAAGTAGTAGTTGTACTTTTTATTGTTGTAGGATATTTTCTTATAGATTTTTCTTCACTTTATCAATCTTTTAAAGGTGAAGCTCAATTTATAACACAAGATTCAAGCTGTGATTTACACCAAAGTTCTTGTATTGTAAAAATACAAGATGGCACAACTTTTGAATTAGAAATAAATCCAAAGTCTATTCCACTAATGAAATCAATTAAATTTAGAATCAAAAGCAATAAAACAGATTTAAAAGACTTATATTTGAACATCTATGCAACAAATATGTTCATGGGTGATTTTAATCTACCAATTAAAAATCTTGGAAATGGAAACTATGAAGCAGTAGGTACTCTTCCCACTTGTCCAGTTGGTAATATGAAATGGAATGCAGATATAAGAATTGAAAAAATAAATAAAATTATTGGAGCTAGATTCCAATTTAAAACGGGTAAATAATGAATAAGATTTCCAAACTTTTAATTGCAGTAGTAATCGCAATCATAATAATTGTTATAGCTAAGCCTTATATAAAAGATTACAATGAACATAAACAATATGATTTCAAAGTAAATACAATTGATGGAGAAGTTACAAAAGATAGCTTCAAAGGGAAATATTTGGCTATCTATTTTGGATATACTTTTTGCCCTGATGTTTGCCCTACTTCATTAAGTTCATTAGCACAAGCAATAAACAAACTTCCAAAAGAAAAAGCTAAAGATTTTGTCGGACTTTTTATAAGTGTTGATCCAGACAGGGACACACTTAAAAACCTAAAAGAGTATGCACACTATTTTCATCCAAACTTTATAGGTGCAACTTCAACAAAAAAAAATATTGATGATATTACTTCAAGATATAAAACTTATTACAGCAAAATAGAACTTGAAGATTCTGCAATGGGATATTCTGTTGCACATACTTCATTTATCTATATTTTTGATAAAAGTGGTAAATTTAGAGCAAAACTTGACCATTTTTCTGATCCAGCAAAAATAAAAGAAACATTAGAAGAAATAGTAAAATAGCAATTTTCTTCTATACTCTTTTATTATTTTTGATATAATTTTGCATGAAATTAGAAACTTTAAATCAAACTATGTTTGAGAATATCAATAATTCAAATGGTCAATTTGTAAAACATTTCCATGATACTTATACCATCGGATTAACTCATGATGGCATATTCAAATCTTATTGTGAAAAAGAGATACTCTTTTCATATAAAAATTCTTCAAAAATTATAAATCCAGGTGAGATGCATAGTGGTGATTCCAACTCTTGGAAATACACTAACTTTTATCCAAGTATTGAGCTTGTAAGTGAAATCTATGAACAAGTTTTTTTTGAAAAAAAAATTCCTATTTTTACAAGACATATAATAAATGATATGACTCTTTATAATTTACTTTTAAATTTTTTTATTAGCATATATAACAATGTTGATAAAATGATTATTGAAACAAATATGATAAGTGCATTATCTTATTTAATCAAAAATTATGCAGATAAAACAAAAGAGTATGATTATTCTTTTGATAATAAAGAAATTATTAAAAACTCAATAACTTATATCAAAGATAGTTTAGAAACTAATATATCTCTAGATGAGTTAGCAATAAATTCAAATCTTAGTAAGTATCATTTTTTAAGAGTTTTTAAAAATCATACAGGTATTACCCCACATAAATATATTTTAATTCAAAGAATTGAGAAAAGTAAAGATTTGATTTTAAAAGGAATGAATATTTCAAGTGCTGCATATACTGCTGGTTTTTCTGACCAATCACATTTAATTAGAAGTTTTAAAAAAATATATGGGTATACTCCCAATGATTTTAAACAAAATAGCAATTTTGTTCTATAAATAATTTATAATTTAGACTACACTTCCTTACAAAATTTTAGAAAGATAAAAAATGACAGACAAAAGTAAAAATATTTTTTATGCTCTTATGTTCCTAGCGATGGCAGGATGGGGAGCATCTTGGGTTAGTGCAAAGGTTCTAAGTGCTTATATTAATGAATATGAATTAGTATTTTTTAGAAATGTATTTACAATTATCACACTTCTTCCAGTATTATTATATTCAAAAAAGAGTTTTCATATAAACTTAAAAAGTTTTATTTTAGTTGTTGTAGCTTCAATTGTAATGATAGCTTATATGAAATGCTATTTTTTAGGGACAAAATTTGGAACAGCAAGCCTTGGTGGAGCATTAGTAACTACAATGATTCCCATAAATACTTTTTTAATTATGGCACTATTTTTTGGTAGAAGAATAGGGAAAAAAGATATCTTTGCCTTAGTTCTTGGAGGTCTTGGAGTTCTAACTATGCTTAATATTTGGTCTTTTTCCCATGAGCAAATATTTTCACAAAAAAATATTTATTTTGTATTGGCTTCAATTCTTTGGCCAATTCTTACAATAGTTAGTTCAAAAGCTACAAAAATCTCACCTATGGTATTTACATTTTATATGTATGTTATTTCAACCATTTTGGTTATGATATTTTTTGTTGATGTTCCAAATATTGATTATAAAGCTTTTGATTGGATTTTTTGGTTAAATGTTCTTTCTATATCAGTTATCTCTACAACTTTTGCAACAACTATATATTTTGTTGGCATAGAGAAACTAGGAACAAATGAGGTCAGTTCTTTTATCTTTTTAGTTCCTTTATTTGCTATCATTTTAAGTGTTATTTTCTTAAAAGAGCATATAAGTCTAACTATCATAATAGGTACTATATTAACATTGATTGCAGTTAAAATTTTAAATAATATAAGAATTTTTAAAAGCAAACAGATAATCTAAAGAGTTGATATTTTAAATCACCTCTTTAGAATTCATATTTGTTAGTTTTATCTTACATATGACCCATTATTAAAGTCAACTGTAGTTCCATTTACATACTCAGGACAAGCTGTAGCTAACCAAACGATAACTTCAGCTGCTTCCTCTGGCTCTGCAAATCTTCCACAAGGAACTGCTTTTTTAAATTCTGCTTTTCTCTCTTCTGAGTTATCTTTTTGCATATCTGTTTCAACAGGACTTGGAGATATACAGTTTACTGTAATATTGTGTCCACCTAAAAGTTTTGCAAAAATTTTAGTTGCATTTATAAGCCCTGCTTTTGCAATCCCATACCAAATATCAGGATGTCCAATTTGTCCAGCAATTGATGCTGTGTTTACTATTCTTCCATAATTTCTTTTTTTCATATCTTCACAAAATAGTGTCATAAGTTCAACAGGAGCATACAAATCCACATTCATAATATGCTCTTTTGCGTCAAGGGGATAGTTATCATAAGAGTATTTTGGTTGCATATATCCAGCATTATTAATCAATGTATCGATTTCTCCTACTTCTTTTGCTAAATCTTTTAGCCCAGCCATATTTGATAAATCATACTCTATGCATCTAACTTTTTTATTATCTTTAAATTCAAAATTTGAAAAATCCCTTGCTACTACTACAACTTCATAATCAAGTTCAATAAATCTTTTTACAACTGCTAGCCCTATTCCTTTATTTCCACCTGTTACTAATACTTTTTTTAATTGTTCCATCTTTTTCCTTCTCAATTAACTATTTATTAACTTTTCAATACTTTTCATTAAATATCAAACTATATAATACGATTATATATAGGATATTACATGAAAATAAAATTTTTACTATTAACAATTTTTACAATTATTACTTTTGCTTCTTCATCATATTTAAGTAAAGACACAAAAATAGATGAAAAATTATATTCAAGGATTATTAATACTCCCATTGAAAATTTATCAGGAGTATTTAAAATTCATACGAAAAATATTATAAAGAAATTAACTGATAATAATATTAAAATATTAAACAAAGAACAAACTATAATACAGATAGCACTTTCTAATTCAAAAGATAGCAATGAGATAATAGATTTAATTTTATCAAATTAAATCTATTTAAAAAAACTTTTTAATAAATTCCCTGCTTTATCACCTAATTTTTTCTCAACTGTATCTTGAATTTTCTCTTTTACTTTTTCTTTAACTCCACTTTCTAAAAGCTTTTTAGTATCAACTTTAACTTTTGGATTTGCTATATCCCCAGATATTTTTGTATCAAATTTTATACCTTTTATGTCTGTTTTTACTAAAGCATCAATTACTTTTGCTTTTGTATCAATGGTTGATGGGTTAACTTCAATTGTAGTTAATTTACTTTTCATATTTACTGTAGACTTAATTATGTTTTTATTTATATTACTATCTAATGAAATATTTTCATAAACCTCTTTTGTAAGATCAAATTTTGCAAAACTATTTATTATAGTTGAATACTCATTTTTCTTAAATTGTCCATTTGATAAATCACCTTTTAAATCACCAACTTCTTTTGCAAGATTATAATCTAATTTTAATTTTGATTTTGAAGTAAAAATTTCTGGATAATAAAGCATATGTAATACTTTTAATATTTCAACATCATCAATATTTGCAGAAAAATCATCATTTAGAAGTTTAAATCTTAATTTACCATCTAATAATTCAGAATAACCATTTACAAGTAAATCTTTGTCTTTTTTAATATCTCCTGCAACATCAATTTTCCCTCTTAACTTAGTTTGTGTAACATCAAAAAGTTTTGAAAGATCATCAACATTTAAAAAATAATCACTTTTTATAATCATATTCTTCAAATCAACCTCTGCTTTTTTCACAAAAAGATTTGCCATAGTTGAATAAAAATCAACTTTAGATAGAGCTTTATTTGGTTGTAAATCTGTTTCTATGTCACCACGAAAAGTTAGTCTATCTACTAATTTTGTATTAAAATCTTTATTAATTAAACTATTTGTTACAAGTCCATTTGCAATTTTAGTACTTATATTTCCATTTAATTTATCTAATTTTGCATTTTTAATATCAGCATTAATTGATATATTTCCCATAGCATATCTAGGTTTATTTATTAAATTCAATATCTCATCAATTTTTGCATTTTTTACATTAAATATTATATTAGAAGGTTCAAAATTTACTAACTGTACTTTATAATCTGTAATACTTTTAAAGATGTCACTATTACCTTCAAGTGTAGCTAAAGAACTATCTCCTTTAAGTGTTCCACTTGTCTTGAAACTTCCATTTAGTTTTTGTTTTGTATATTTTTCTAATTTTGATAGATCCAAAATATTTATATCATATTTTATATCAGCAGTTTTTGAGAATAATGATAAATCACCAATAATTTTTATATTTGAGTTTTTATCTAATGAGGCATCGAACTCAATATTTTTTGTAGTTAATACAAACTTATTTATTTTAAAATTTAAATCTTTTTGTTCATTTACTTTGCTTTCTACTACTGAAGAGACTATGCCATTACCAGTTGTTGTAAATAATAAAGCATAAATTCCTACAAGAACAATAATAATTAAAAATGTTAACCCAAAAAAAAGTTTTTTCATTATGAAGCCTTAATATTTTATTTATTAAATTATACACTAGTATGTTTAAAATAGAATCAAAAATAAGATTTCAAAACTGATTATTACTATTAATTTTCACTTTAACATATTATTATATTTATTTTGTTATATTACTTTAATATAAATATAGGAATTTAAATTGAATTTAAAAAACATTGATTATTATGATATTATTTTTAAGAATTCTATTGACCCAATTCTATTTTTAAAAGGTGACAAACTTATTGATTGTAATAAGACTGCGCTTGATATACTTAAAATGAAAGATAAAAAAGAACTATTTAATATTCACCCTTCACAAATTTCTCCAAAATATCAACCTGATGGAAAATTATCAGCAGAAAAAGAAAAACTAATAATCCAAGAATGTTCAAAGAATGGATTCATAAGATTTGAATGGATTCATACAGATTTAAATACAAAAGAGTTTTGGGTTGAAGTTACACTTAAAAAATCAACTTTAAATGGTGAAGAAATATTTATTGCTGGGTGGAGAGATATATCAACAGAAAAAGAAAAAGAAAAAACTATTGAGAATAAAAACAAAGAATTAAAAGAAAAATATAGTCAAATTGAGAGTTTAAACCATGTTTTAAATGATATTAAAGATGCTGATTTATCCGAAGCCCTAATGCTTTTAGAAGAGTATAAAAAAGCCTTAGATGAGAGTTCAATTGTTTCAAAGGCAAATACGAAAGGTATAATTACATATGTAAATGATAAATTCTGTGAGATATCTGGATATTCAAGAGAAGAGTTAATAGGTAAGAATCACAATATTATTAGAGATCCTAAAACTCCAAAAGAGTTTTTTAAAAATTTATGGGAGATACTAGAAAGTAAAAATATATTCAAAGCCATAATTTCAAATAAGAAGAAAGATGGAACTATTTATTATGTCAACTCCACAATTATTCCTATTTTAGACTCAAATAATGAAATAAAAGAATATATTGGCATTAGAAATGATGTGACTTCATTATATGAAAAAGATGAAATAATTACAAAACAATTTACTGATAATCTAACGGGTTTAGCAAATAGACAAAAGCTTGTGGAAGATTCTAAGAACTTCTTATTTCCTAAACTAGCTATGATTAATATTAATAACTTTAGAGATATAAATGATGTATATGGGATAGATATGGGTGACTTTATACTTAAAGAATTTTCAAATAAGTTGTTAAGTTTAAGTAATTTTAATATTAATATTTACAGAATTAATGGGGATATCTTTGGGATATTAGCTTCAGGAAACTACTCAACAGAGTCATTAAAAGACTTGTGCTTAGACTTTTTAGAGACAATAAGAATAAATCCTATTAAATATGATAATCAACAATTAAACTTATCTTATTCAATTGGTATTTCAAGTGGTAGAGAATGGCTATTAGTAGAAGCAGAAATGGCTCTCCAAGAAGCAAAAGATGAGAATAAAACTCTTGTAATGAATTTAGAAAATAAAAATAAAGATGCTTTGAAAAAGAAAGTAGAATTAACTAATAAAATAAAATATGCCCTAAAAAATGACAACCTTTTAATTTATGGTCAAAAGATTATAAATAATATTACTGGTAAAATAAAATATGAAGTACTAATGAGGCTTAAAGTAGATGATAAGATATTATCACCTTTCTTTTTCTTAGAACATGCAAAAAAAGCAAGACTATATCATGAAATGACAAGAAAAATGATAAGCTTAGCTTGTGATTATTTTAAAGATAAAGAAAACTCTTTTTCAATTAATCTAACAATACAAGATATTACAAATGAAGAAACAGTAGAGTACCTCACAAATGTTTTACTTGAAACTAAAACAAATAAAAAAATAATATTAGAAATCGTTGAATCAGAACAAATAAGTCAATTTGAAAAAGTTTCATTATTTATCAATAAGATGAAAAATCTAGGTGTAAGAATTGCAATTGATGATTTTGGAACTGGCTATTCAAACTTTGAGTATATTATTAAACTTAATGTAGATATTTTAAAAATAGATGGCTCTTTGATTAGAAATATTCACAAAGATAAAAATATCTTTATTACTGTTTCTACTATTGTAAACTTTACTAAACAATTGGGATTGGAAGTTGTTGCAGAATTTGTTGACTCAAAAGAAGTATTAGAAACAATAAAATCATTAGATATTGATTATTCTCAAGGTTATTTTTTGCATGAACCTGAACATTTAATTTAAACTTTGTTACATAATGTAATAGTTTAATTATTTTATGACTCATTATAAAGAAAATTTAACCTAAGAGATTGTACAATACACCCCAACAAAGTGACAAGTAGGGAAATATTTGCATTTATGTAAGTATTGCTAGTCTATTTATAGATTGGTTACGCTATCCGAACAGACTTTGTAAACAAAATATATTATAAGGATATAGAATGAAAAAAATCGTTCTTTTAATGCTAGCTATCGCTGGTGTAGCTTTTGCTGCTGACGGTGAAGTTGCAAATGAAACTTTAAAAGCTTACTCTGTAGTAGCTGCTGGTATTGGTTTAGGTCTTGCTGCACTTGGTGGTGCTATTGGTATGGGTAACACTGCTGCTGCAACTATCGCTGGTACTGCTAGAAACCCAGGTTTAGGTGGAAAATTAATGACAACAATGTTCATTGCTTTAGCGATGATCGAAGCACAAGTTATTTATGCACTTGTTGTTGCAATGATTGCATTATATGCAAATCCATTCCTAGGTTAATATTTAAATCTACAGATTTAATAAAATCTAAAAGGGGTCAAGAGTTTTCTCTTGACCCCTTTTTTTATTTATATTAATTATTTATAGATTGAGCAAATTCATTTTCTAAATTTACTTTATCTTCTTCTAATCTTTTTTTTATGACTTTAGCAAACGAATCAGGATATATTTCATATTCGCTACTATTTAGACCATTTATAGTTGCCTTTACAATATCAATAGGTGAAGTTTTCGGCATTTGTAAATCTTTTGACATGTCTGTATCAATAGGACCTGGTAATACTTCATATACTGATATATCTTTTATTTTTAGCTCTGCTCTTAAAGCTTGTGTTATAGAATGCAAAGCACTTTTTGATGCACAATATAAAGCCATAATAGGAAGATTTATTAATGCCAAAATAGATGACATATTAATAATAACCCCATCTTTATTTATATTTTCTGATAAAATTCTACAACTATTTAGAGTACCAAATAAATTTACATCAAAATCTACAGTTTCATCATCAAAGAATCTTTTATCACTATTTACACCTGCATTGTTTACTAAAATGTCTATTTTCCCAATACTTGATATTAAACTTTTTAATTGTTCTTTATTAGTAATATCTAGTTCTACTAATTCTATTTTATTAGATAATTTTTGTAAAGAATTTAGTTTATTTATATCTCTTGCACTACAATATATTTTTTTAACATTTTGATTTAAAAATTCTTTTACAAATGCACTACCTAAACCACCATTTGCTCCTGTAATAAATACAGTTTTATTTTCTAGATTCATCTAGTCTCCTTCTTCTTCAATATTTATATAGACTTTATTTAATAAACTGATTAAACTTTCACATTCCTCTTGGCTCAAACCTTTTGAAAGTAGCTGGTTGTATTGTTTAGATATTGGAACTATTTTTTCAACTAATTCTTTTGCTTTTGGTGTTGAAAAAATATTTATAATCCTTCTATCCTTACTATTTGCTAATCGATTTAGAAAACCTTTTTTTTCAAGCCTGTCAAGACTTCTTGTAATATTAGCTTGATCTTTATATGTACTATTTGCCAACTCTTTTTGGGTCAAACCATTATTTTCAACAATCCTAAAAATCAAAGACCATTGTTCAGGAGAGATTTCAAACTCTTTTATTTGCTTATTAAACCCAGTTTTCATAGCTAAAGCAGTTCTATTTATAACAAAACCCAAGGAATTATTCATATCAAAATTCATATATACTCCTTAATTATTACTATACAATCTTTCATATTATTTGTCAAGACAATTATTGTTTTAACAAGTAGTTTTATAAATTTTTCTTTTTAATTAAATCTATAAGCTTTTATTGCTATAATTCCGCACTTAAAATAAATAATCATTTATAATGATTTACATATTTTAAATGCAGATGTGGTGGAATGGTAGACACGCGGGCTTGAGGGGCTCGTGGCGAAAGTCGTGTGAGTTCAAATCTCATCATCTGCACCAAAAAACTTTATATACAACAACTTTTAATTATACTTTTTACATCCTCTCCTCTTAGAACTTTTGATTAAAATAAAACTCTTTCATTGCTTGTTAATTAAAATTTTAATACCATACTAGTACTTAAAAATAAAGGTTTATAATGAAAACATTTTTAATAGTAGTAGGTGTTATTATTTTAGCATTTGTTGGAATTTTATTTGCAAATGTTAATAATGTGCCAACATTAGATGAAAATGTAAAAGCATCTTTTTCACAACTTCAAAATCAATATAAAAGAAGAGCCGATCTAATTCCTAATTTAGTATCAACTGTAAAAGGATACGCAGCACATGAAAAATCTACACTTACAGAAGTGACCCAAGCAAGAGCAAATGTAGGAAAAATATCTTTAACTCCTGATATGTTATCAAATCCTAAATTAGTTCAACAATTTCAACAAGCACAAGGGGCTTTAAGTTCTGCACTTTCTAGACTTATGGTTGTTGTTGAAAAATATCCAAATCTAAAAGCTGACAAAAACTTTTTAGCATTGCAATCTCAACTTGAAGGAACTGAAAATAGAATATCAGTTGCAAGAAGAGATTATATATTGAGTGTGCAAAAATATAATATGGAACTAAGAACCTTCCCTGGGAAAATTATTGCAGCAATTCTTTATCCTGAAGCTAAAGTAAAAGAGAATTTTACAGCAACACCTGAAGAGCAAGAAACACCTAAAGTACAATTTTAAATGAAAAAAATAGTTTTTTTACTTTTTAGTATTTTACTTTTACAAAATCTTCTACTAGCAGATATTACTTTTCCTAAACTAACAGGAAGAGTAGTTGACAATGCAGGAATCTTAACTTCAAATCAAAAAGAGACTTTAACAAATATATTAAATGCCCAAGAAAAAGAGACTTCAAATCAAATAATTATTTTGACATTAAAATCTCTTGATGGTAATGAAATAGCAGATTATGGATACCAAATAGGAAGATACTGGAAAATCGGACAAAAAGAAAAAGATAATGGTATTTTATTAATTGTTTCTATGGAAGAAAAGAAAATCAGAATTGAAGTAGGATATGGATTAGAGGGAAGTTTAACAGATGCCAGATCCCATGAAATAATCGAATATAAAATCAAACCTTATTTTAAAAAAGGTGATTATTATAAAGGGATTTTAGAAGGAACTAATGCAATTATTAGTTCTATAAAAGGTGAATACAAACAAGAAACTCATACTAATAATACTGAAAATATATTTCCCTTGTTTCTTTTGTACTTTTTAATAATATTTATAGCTCCATTTATTGGTGCAATATTTGCTAAAATGAAGTTAAAAAAAACATCAAGAGTTTTTAAAGCAATGACCTTTGGTGGATTTGGTGGACTTTTTATGACAATTGCTACAGGTAGCTTTATTATCTCACTTATTGCGTTTATCTTTTTTACTTTAACAATTTTTAGAGTTAATAGCAAAATAGGAAATTCAACAAATAATTCAAATCGTAGTTCTAGATATAATAGCATTGGTTATGGAACTGGCTTTGGTGGTGGCTTTAGTTCAGGTTCTAGTAGTTTTGGTGGCAGCTTCGGAGGAGGCGGTGGAAGTTTTGGTGGCGGTGGCGCTAGTGGAGGATGGTAATGTATTTAAATAATAATGAAAAAGAAGCTATAGAAAAAGAGATTAAAAAACTTGAAGAAAAAAGCTCTGCAGAACTTGTTGCTGTAATTACAGACTTCTCATCTTCTTATAATCTATTGATTTTAATATATTCCTTAGTTTTTACATTTTTAGTTTCACTTATTAGCTTATATTTTGATGCAAATACCATAATGTTTTTTGAAATACAATTATCAACTTTTGCATTTTTTATACTCTTTTTTCATAATTTTAAAAAGTACTTTTTATATCTTTTACCAAAAAAATATAAGTACAACAAAGCCTCAAAAAAGGCCAAAGAAGAGTTTATTAATCAAGGACTTTATGATACAAAAACAAAACTAGCAATTATGTTTTTTGTATCAATTGAAGAAAAATATGTAGAAATAATTACAGATAAAAATGTAAAAGAAAAAATAGATGATAACTATTGGCAAGAAATAGTAAACCAATTTATAAAAGATGTCAAAAATAAAGAATTTGAAGAAGGATACAAAACTGCAATAAAAAGCTGTAGTGAAATCTTAATAGAAAATTTTCCAATAAAAGAAAATGACATAAATGAACTTAGTAATGAAATAGTAGAACTTTAAATATCTTAAAGCTACTACTTCATTTTACTTAATTTCATAAAACTCAAAATCAATAGTTCTCATTATCTAAACGGTCACACCTCTTCCTTTTAGATTTATTACAATCAAACAATACATTTTTATTTAGCCATAATTTTTATATTAAACTATGATATAATTTTTAAAACTATAAAGGATATTTCATCGAAAAAAAGATAGTTGGAAGAAAAGAGAGTATCTCAATACTTGACTTGGAATTGTTTGATTTAGATGCTAAAGTGGATACGGGTGCTGATTCAAATGCTTTACATTGTGATGATATTGAAATAGAAGAAGATAAAGTAAGTTTTACTTTACTTGATGAAGTACATGCTTCATATCATGGAAAAAGAATAACTTTACCCATATATAAAATAAAACGCGTAAAAAGTTCAAATGGAACAGTTCAAATAAGACCTTCAATAAAAATTACTGTGAAATTTTTTGGTAAAAAATACAAAAGTATCATTTCCCTAACTAATAGAGCCGATATGAAGTTTCCTATGTTAATTGGAAGAAGATTTTTAAAAGATAAGTTTTTAGTTGATGTTTCGCAAGAGTATTTATGTAATAAAAAAGAGGAAAAATAATCATGAGAGTTTATATATTATCAAGAAATAAAGAGTTGTATTCAACAAGAAGATTAGTAGAAGCAGCAGAAGCAAAAAAGTGGGAAGTAAAAGTAATTGATTATTTAAAATGTACCATTGAGATAATGAAAGGTGAACTTATCATAAATTATTTAGGAAAAGTATTACCTACTCCTGATGCAATAATTCCAAGAATTGGAGCAAGTAGAACTTTTTATGGTGCAGCAATGGTAAGACACTTTGAGATGATGGATGTATTTAGTACATCTGGAAATTTAGCAATTACAAGAAGTAGAGATAAACTAAGAAGTTTACAAGTTCTTTCAAAAAATGATGTTGATATGCCAAAAACAGTATTTGCTTCAAATAAATCAAGTGCGAAAGATGTTATTGCTCTATCTGGTGGAGCGCCTTTGGTTCTTAAAATACTTGAAGGAACTCAAGGTGTTGGTGTCGTTTTAGTTGATAGTGAAAAAGCTGCAAAGTCTGTTCTTGATGCTTTTTATGGTATGGATGTAAACTTACTTGTTCAAGAGTATATTGAAGAAGCAGGAGGAGCTGATATTAGAGTATTGGTTGTAAATGGAGAAGTTGTAGGAGCCATGAAAAGACAAGGTGCAGAAGGTGACTTTAGATCAAACCTTCACCAAGGTGGAAGTGCTACAGCACATAAACTAACAAGAAAAGAAAAATCAACTGCAATAGCAGCTGCCAAAGCTATGGGTCTTGGAGTTTGTGGAGTGGATATGATACCCTCATCTAGAGGACCACTTGTTATGGAAGTAAATTCAAGTCCTGGATTAGAAGGAATTGAAAAATCGACAAATCTAGATATTGCAAGTAAAATCATGGATTATATTGAAAAAAGTGTAACTCCAGCATCAGAAAAAAGTACTAAAAAAAGAAAAATAAAAAAAGATAATATTGGAGCTTAAACTAGATGCAAAGTAGTGATTTGGTAATTGGTGGTATTGTTGTACCAAGGGGAAAAGAAGTAAAGATAAATTTAGAGTTACCAAAACTTTATAATACTCCTACAAATTTGCCAATAAGAGTAATACGAGGTAAAAAAGCAGGACCGATAGTTTTTATCAGTGCAGCAATTCATGGGGATGAATTAAATGGTATAGAGATTATTAGAAGAATCAGAAAACTAAATATTTTAAAAAAACTACATGGAACTATAATCTTTGCACCCATTGTAAATGTTTATGGAGTTATGACACTATCTAGATATCTTCCTGATAGAAGAGATTTAAATAGAAGTTTTCCAGGAAGTGGTAAAGGCTCTATTGCCAGTAGAATTGCAAAAATCTTTTTTGAAGAGATAGTTTCAAAATGTGACTTAGGAATTGACTTACATACAGCCTCTATTCACAAATCAAACTTACCACAAATAAGAACAAATATGGATAATGAATATACTCTAAAACTAGCTCGTGCTTTTGGTGCACCTGTTATCTTACACTCTGAATTAAGAGATGGGTCACTAAGAGCAGAAGGCGAAGAAAGTGGTATTCCAATACTTCTTTATGAAGCAGGTGAAGCTTTGCGTTTCGATGAAACATGTATAAGAATTGGGGTAAAAGGTATTATCAATGTTTTGAGGGAAAATGCCATGCTTCCAAAAGTTTTACGAAAAGGTAACAAAGCACCAATAACTTCAAGAGTAAGTAAATGGATAAGAGCAAGTGAAAGTGGAATGATAAGAACAATAAAAGCCTTAGGTGAAATTGTAAAAGAGAATGAAGTTATTGCCTATATTGATGAGCCATTAGATGATAATAGCTTTGAAATATTAGCTCCCTTTGATGGAATCATTATAGGAAAATCTCAAATTCCACTTGTGCAAGAAGGTGATGCGGTTTTTCACATAGCAAAATTTGGTAATTTAAATATTGCAGAGAATAAAATGGAATACTTTAATGAAGATGCCATAAAACAAAGTGAATTTTACGAATTAAATAATGAAGAGATAATAGAATAACATGGAAAAATTTTACGATATTTTAAAACAGCTAATTAGAACACCAAGTGTTGTTGGAGCAGAACACCCTTTTTTTATGCGAGTAAAAAGAGAGCTTGAAGAGTTAGATTTAACAGTTGAATATTATGATGGAGTTTTGGTCGCTAAAGGAAATACTCCTGAAAGTGGCTATATTTCTGCCCATGCAGATAGACATGGACTTATTTGTACTGGACAAAATGAATTCCAATATGCTGCCTTTATTGCAAAAAACCAAGCCGATTTAAGGGGAAATTCAAACTCTGAAAAACTTTTAAAAAACTTTGAGATGAGATTTATGGATCACAAAGTTCAATCTTATGAGCCTTGGTCTGGAAGTTATTTAGGAATGGGAGTTATTAAAGATGCTTTTCTTTGCGATAGAAGAAAAAATATCATTTTCAAAATCGATGGACTTAAGCACCTTCTGCCTGGAACTGCCATAGCTTTTATGGATACTTTAAATATAGATGAGAATGGCTTAGTTTCTGCTCAACTTGATAATGTTATTTCTATTGCTATGATTATTTATTTATACCATCTTGGATACCAAGGAACTGCATTTTTTACAGCAAGTGAAGAAGCTGGAAAAAGTTGGAGATTTTTACTTGAATATTTTAGAAGATTGAATACTACAACAGATGAGCTTCTTGTTTTAGATACAAGTCCATACAGTAGTGTAGATCATATTACAAATTTAGATATTGTGTTGAGAAATAGAGATGAAAATGCTGTTTTTAAATCACCACTAGAAGAAAAACTAAAAAAAATAGTTATTGAAAATAATATAAGTTACCATTATAAAGATGCATATTTAGAAAATCAAATGCTAAGTGCAGGAACAAAAGGCTCTGTAGGAGTTACAGAGTTAGGAAGAATAATTGATGCAACAGAAGGTGAGATTCAAGGTACAACTCTTCAAATTCCAACTATTGGATATCATACAGTAAGAGAAACAACTACTAAAAAATCTATAGACTCTATGGTTTTGATTCTATCAAAACTTTACATTGAAAAAAAAGATAACTAAAATATAGTTATCTTTTTTTTATAAAAAATACTAAAAGTATTGACATAATTGCGGAGAAAAAAAGTATATTTATTACAAGTTGAGTTCCACCTATTCCTTGGGTGAAAGGCAAAGAAGTAGTATTCATACCAAAAAATCCCACAATTAAATTTAAGGGTAAAAATACTACTGATAATAAAGTCAAAATATAAACAGTTCTATTCATCTGTTCATTATTTTCTACTATATATGAATTATGCAAAGCATCAAGCTTTTCTAATAACATACCAGAATTTCTATGTGCTCTATTTAAGTGCTCTTGCATATCTTCAAAGTTACTCTTTAAATAATCATCATCTTTTTTATAATCATTTATCAAAACTGCAATAACTTCAACACATTTGAATAAAACTCTATTCATCTTGATAAAATCATTTTTGTAAGAAAACCATTTTTTATTAAAGTTTTTATCTATCTTATTTTCATAAAAACTATCTTCTATATCTTCTATTTCATTTATATAAGCATTTACCATACGCATTATAGAATCAACATCTTTATTTAAAAACTCATAAAATCCATCAATATTTTTTAAATCAATAAAATTTTTGTTTTTTCTATCATAATAAAAATAAGAATTATCAGTAATTATAAAAGCTTTACTTACAGGCACTACTCTATTATTGGTTAACTTTGGAATTCTGATTATAAATAAATCATAATTTTCATCTTTGAAGAATATTGAAGGGTGGGCTTCATTATCAATATCAGTTAGATGAAAATCATCTATTGTATTTAATTTCATTATTTACTTAATTGTTTATATAATGAATTTAGGTCACCTAAAACCCAAATCTCTTTGATTTTTTCATCTTCTATTCTAAAAAATGAAGCTCCGTTATATCTTATTCTTTTATTAGTTGCCTCTATATCAAAAAGTTTTCCTAAGTGAGTTCCATTATATATAGCTCTTGCACTTACCAAATTGTTTTCAGCAATCATAAGTTCAACCCCATGATATAAATTTGGAAGGGCATGTAAAATCATATCAAAGTACTCTTCAAACTCTTTTTTACCATGCGTTTCAACATCTAATGTACCTCGAAAAAGTATATCATCATGAAATAGTTTATCAATATATGTTTTATCTTTTTTATTCCAAAGATTTTCATAATAAGATTTTACAATTTCTTTATTTTTGTTCATTTTCTCTCT
>TARA_R110002033_G_scaffold171148_1_pt1 | contig 109260 bp, 115 predicted proteins | sample TARA_R110002033 | Tara Oceans TARA_R110002033 (sample SAMEA4397051) | marine metagenome | biome: Polar Biome; feature: [SRF] surface water layer (ENVO:00010504); material: water (ENVO:00002006), including particulate matter (ENVO:01000060) such as... | depth 5 m | reverse complement strand
AGACTGAGCTGGCAAAATGGGTCATATTAAAGGAAATGTGCTTTATTCTCCACACGTAAAAGTGGACATTCCACAAACCGCAAAATTGAAAACTGAACTTTTATATCGCTACTGATAATCATGATCATTATCATTGCGATTGATTATTAATAATGTTATCGGAAGGATCGTTTTGCAGGCTCGAAGGCCTGCGCAAAATTCTTGGGGAACCAATATGTCACTTTCTGCAAAATGCTATGGCCCGTTAGGATTGGCCCTTCTCGCATCTGCAAGCCTGCTTGCGCTATCTGGCGGCGCTGTTTTGGCACAGGAAGCATCCACGACCAAAACAAAAGACGACACCATCCAGCTTGATCCCATCACAGTCGAAGGCCAGGCGCAGCAGGAAGCTGGCGACCCAACCCCACCCGTCTATGCTGGCGGTCAGGTCGCAACCGGCGGACGCACCGGGGTTCTTGGCAATCAGGATGTTTTAGATACCCCTATCAACACCACCGCTTATACCGAACAGCTGATCAATGACCAGCAAGCCGACACCCTGGCCGATGTGGTTGATAATGACCCCGGTGTTTTAACATCATACAGCTATGGCGGATCGGGTGACCGCTACATGATTCGCGGGTTCATTCTGGACGGCGACGACGTTGCCCTTGATGGCCTGTATGGCACGGCCCCACGCCAATTAATCGACATGTCAATGTATGAACGTGTTGAAGTCACCAAAGGTGCGTCGGCCTTTATCAATGGCATATCGCCCGGCGGCAGCGGCATTGGCGGCATGATCAACCTTGTGCCAAAACGGGCGACCGACGCACCTGTCACTCGCCTGACCACAACTTATGGCATGGATAGCGAAGCAGGCGGTCATATCGATATTGGCCGACGTTTTGGTAAAGACAACCAGTTTGGTATTCGCGCCAATTTGAAGTATAGCGACGGCGAAACCGGCATTGACGATGAAAATCGCAACAGCCAGGTCGGTGCGCTTTCATTCGACTATCGTGGTGACAATACCCGGATTACCGTTGATGCCGGGCATAATGAGAAAAACATTGACCACGGTCGTACATCGATCAACGTCAACAGTGCACTTACCAGCATCCCCGGCGCACCGGATGCGCGCCATAATTATAATGCCGATGGCACTTGGGCCGATCTTCAGGACGACTTCCTGCAAGGCCGGGTTGAGCATGACTTTAACGAATATGTCATGGGCTACGTGGCAGCCGGCACGCGCCATATGGAAGAATCCGGCATTTATTCAACGCCCACCATCAATGGCACGGATGGCAGCACGACCTATAGCAGTTCCAATATCGTCCGCGAAGACACCACCAACAGCGCCATCACCGGGGCTCGGGTCAAATTTGAGACAGGTCCGGTCGGGCACGAACTAAATATCGGCGCTTCAGCCATGCGAACCAAAAGCCATCAGGCATGGGCATTTGGCTCTGCTTCCTTTAATAGCAACATCTATGGGGACACCCCGTCAAGCTATCCTGGTATCGGGGCGGCAACCGGCAATCTGAACGATCCGGGCCTGCGCAACACCAATGATCTGACCAGTTATTTTCTGGCTGACACCGTCAGTTTTCTGGATGATCGCGTTCACGTTACGGGCGGTGTGCGTCGCCAATCCGTCACCACCCGGCAGTTCGACCTGACCAGTGGTGCCCGGACCATCAATTACGATGCCGATGAATATACCCCGATGGTTGGCATTGTTGGCAATGTGACCGATCAGGTTTCGGTCTATGCCAACTATATGGAATCACTTTCACCGGGCGAAACGGCCGCTTCCGCCGCCAGCGATGCAACCCTGACCAATCCCGGCGAACAACTTGCCCCCTACACCTCCAAACAATATGAAGTCGGTGCAAAGGCCGATTTTGGCAGTTTCGGCGGCAGTGTCGCCCTGTTCCAGATTGAAAAGCCATCCGCCTATAAAAATGCCAACAATACTTTTGCCGCCGACGGCGAACAACGCAACCGCGGCCTGGAATTTCAGCTGTTTGGTGAACCTGTTCAAGGCACACGTATCCTTGGCGGCTTTACCATACTAAATGCAGAACTGACCGACACCCAAAACGGCACCAACAATGGCAATACCCCTATCGGCGTACCAGACTATGTTGCCAAGCTGGGCGTTGAATATGACCTGCCCTTTATGCAAGGGGCGACGCTCAACGCCCGCGTCATTCATACGGCATCACAATATGTCAACGTAACCAACACTCAGGAAATCCCGTCATGGACGCGTCTGGATGTTGGCGCCCGCTATAAAACCAACATGTATGACTACCCTGTAACCCTGCGGGCCAATGTTGAAAACGTTACCGGCAACGATTATTGGGCATCGGCAAACGGTGGCTATCTGACGATGGGCGCACCCTTAACGGCAAAATTTTCACTGACCGCTGATTTCTGATCAGCCTGCACCTGGCCGACACAGACAAACGCCACCCGCGCAAAACAGGTGGCGTTTGTCTTTTGTCATCCGGCGTGTCTATGCTTGCAGCCGTTAGAGGCGAAAACCGGCATTTATGCCGACCACCGAAAAATGGATGCCTGAAATGATGGATAAATTTTAAGAGTGGCATTCATATGCCAACGGCTGTTTGCGGGCAAAATACAGGACGCACCCGTTTATCACCAATGGCCGCTTCACCATAAACGAAGGGATACAGCCTGCAAATCCGCACTGCGGTCGGGGCAAACACCCTCACGACCTATAAAATGACAGTTCCGGTTCCGAAAACGGATGACAGAGTGACGATCCTTATCATCGACACAAACACGACCTTGGCCGCAAGAATTAGCCACGGCACACGCACCGCATCGACAAGGTGCGGTTCAAAGGCCGTTGCAACCCTCCCTAAACAGGCATTCCTTCGCCTTCGGCCCGGGAAATGGCATCGTCAGGTTTCGCATCACGTTTCGGCAATGCGACAGGTGCAATAACATCACACTGCCCCCGGTCCATGAGAATGGCCCGGTCCAGTTCTCGGGGATCAATCGGCAATGCGCGAGCCCCGGCCTTGCCAAGCACATGCAACAACGTCGCCGTGCGGCGATAAGCAAGGAAGGAAACACCTTCGATCAATTCTTCTTCGGTTTCGACATCATAATCGCCACGGGGAAAGGTTTCGTCGTGCCCCTTCAATTTAAAGGGCCCGGAAAACTCAACCTGCTTGTGACTTACGCGCGTGATTGACATTTTCTTCACCTTGGAAATATCGAACAAACAGCGGCAAAAGGGGACAATCCCCCTTTCGCCGGTTGAATGCGTGCTAGCTTTTTTTGGATGATTTTGCTTCAGGTTTTGCCTTCGGCACTGCCGAGTCAACCGGATGAGCAGCTTTTGCCTTTTCAGCATCAGCAGATGTGGAAGTTTTGTCCTGAGAGGCAGAGAATTTCTGGAAACTCATCATGCATCCTCCATTTTGAAAGCCAGGAATCTGACTTAAGAAATGAATACTGCACTGAATTAAGAAAAAAGTCAATGAAACTGTAAATAAAACACCTAAAAATACTACGAAAACTCAAAACAAAAGGACATACTTAAAACATAAATCAAAAATTTATTTTATTTTATGAAGTAAAAACTAAAGAAAAACAAAATCAACGCAACCTTGGCTCTGACAGCGAAGCAACAGCCCCGACGTAACAGGCAAAGAAAAACGCCACCAAATACGATTTGGCGGCGTTTCAGAACACGGATCAGGCAAAAAACGGGTCATATTAAAGGAAAAGTGCTTTAAGCCCGCGCCTTGCTTTCCGAAAGCCCCAGCGCATCGCGTGCCGTGCGCACAATGGCACGTGCATCCAGCCCGGCGTCGGCATATTGTTTTTCGGGTTTATCGTGGTCCAACAAACGATCCGGCAAGGCCATGGTCCGCACTTTCAAACCATGGTCAAGCAAGCCCTGCCCGGCCATATGCTGTAACACCATCGCCCCAAAGCCACCGATTGATCCTTCCTCGATCGTGATCAGCACTTCGTGGTTGCGTGCCAGATCAGCAATCAGCTCTGCATCTAACGGTTTGGCAAAGCGGGCATCCGCAACCGTTGCCGAAAGGCCCCGTGCGGCCAGGTCTTCTGCGGCCAGCAACGATTCTGCAAGGCGTGTTCCATAAGACAAAATCGCAATCTTGCTGCCTTCGCGCAGAATGCGGCCTTTGCCAATTTCCAGCACCTGTCCCTCGGCGGGTATTTCAACGCCAACGCCTTCGCCGCGCGGATAACGAAACGCACAGGGACGATCATTGATCGACCATGCCGTCGTCGTCATATGCACCAGTTCGGCTTCGTCGGCCGCTGCCATCAACACGATATTGGGCAAACACCCCAGATACGCCAGGTCATAGACCCCGGCATGGGTCGCACCATCGGCCCCAACCAGACCGGCACGGTCCAGCGCAAAACGCACCGGCAGGTTTTGCACCACAACATCATGCACCAGCTGGTCATAACCCCGTTGCAGGAAGGTCGAATAAATGGTGCAAAACGGTTTGTAGCCTTCACACGCCATACCGGCGGCAAAGGTGACGGCATGCTGTTCGGCAATGCCGACATCAAACGAACGGTCCGGAAACGCATCGGCAAACAGGTTAACCCCTGTGCCCGACGGCATGGCGGCTGTAATCGCGGTTACTTTTTCGTCTTTCTGGCCCAGCTTCACCAGTGTTTCGCCATATACCTTGGTGTAGGATGGCGCATTGGGCGTTGGCTTGGCCTGCTTGCCGGTCACCACGTCAAACCTGGCAACACCGTGATATTTGTCCGCCGCATGTTCCGCCGGGGCATAGCCTTTGCCTTTTTGCGTTACCGCATGGATCAGAACCGGGCCATCCAGATCGGCATCGCGCACGTTTCTAAGAACCGGCAACAAATGATCCAGATTATGCCCGTCAATCGGCCCGACATAAAAGAAACCCATTTCTTCAAACAGGGTCCCGCCCGTGACCATGCCCCGGGTGTATTCTTCGATCTTGCGGGCAGCGTCCTCGATCTGGCGGGGCAAATGTTTGGTCAGGCCCTTGGCCGCGTTGCGCAACCCCTGATAACTTTTGCCCGAAATCAGGCGCGACAAATACCCCGACATCGACCCAACCGGCGGGGCAATCGACATATCGTTATCGTTTAAAATGACAATCAAACGCTGGTCGGTCGCCGCGGCATTATTCATCGCCTCATAGGCCATGCCAGCACTCATCGCGCCATCGCCAATCACAGCAATAACATTTTTGCGGCCATCATCCGACAGCTTGTTGGCAACCGCCATACCCAGCCCGGCTGAAATCGAGGTCGAGCTGTGCCCGGCCCCGAACGGGTCGTATTCGGATTCAGACCGTTTGGTAAAACCAGACAGCCCACCGCCCTGGCGCAGAGTGCGAATACGGTCGCGCCGCCCGGTCAGGATTTTATGGGGATAACACTGATGGCCCACGTCCCAGATCAGACGGTCATGCGGAGTGTCAAACAGGTAATGAATGGCAACAGTCAGTTCCACCACTCCCAGACCGGCCCCCAGATGGCCGCCGGTAACCGAAACGGCATCAATGGTTTCCTGTCGCAATTCATCGGCCAGCTGACGCAATTGTGCGGGCTGCAACTTGCGCAGGTCTGACGGGATCGTGACAGTGTCAAGCAGCGGGGTCTTGGAGGGGGTCATGCCGAACTCGATTTTTGTGTTCTCTCAGCGTTGAATATCATTCCAACAGGGTGACGCTTCACAGGCCCCATTGCAAGGGCCGTAAAATAGCGAGGTTATGCAAAATTAGCGACCCTGAATTTAGGCCAAATTCAACCCGTGTGAACACGGTTTAAAAAGTGATGCACCAGTTGGGTGACGCTATCATGAATATGGCGACGTTCGCGGCCAAAATCCTGGCATAAATGCGGAAAATTTTGCGCAATATAATCCGTGCAAAGCGGCAAGAACGAATAATGCCCGGCCCCCTTCACCCGAACAAACTTTGCCCGCCCCTGCAAAAGGTCGCGAAAACGCGCCGCATTAACATTGTGCCGTAAAACTTCGTCGGTATCGGCTTCGATAAACAGCATCGGCACGTCAATGTCGGCAACGCTTTTTGGCGTCGCGGCAACACCAAAGGCAGGTGTAATCATGATGGCGGCGCAAATGCGGGCATCGCGGGCCCGCACAACAGGCGCGCCGTGCTGCTGTGTCAGCGTATCAAGGGCGGCATCATTGGGCACAAATTCGCAAATCACACCATCATCATCGCTGTTAAGATTGCAATAATGCATCCATGCGCAGGCATCAAAGTGCCAACCCGCCAGTTTCAAAACAGTTGCCCCGCCAGCGGAATGCCCCAACGCGGAAATACGCGCCGGATCGATATGTGGCGCGATATCAACATGGGCCAGCAATAAATCAAGCGCCTGACGCATTTCGTGCGGCCTGCGCTCTATGATGGTCAGGGACCGGGCATCACTGGCATCAATGTAATTGTCACCGGTATGTTGCGGCACGGCAACAATATAGCCCCGGCGCGCCAGATATTCCGCCAGCCAGAAATGCACAAACCTGTGCCCTTCGGACCCATGCGAGATCATTACCAGCGGAAAAGGGCCATTTGATGCAAAAGGGGCGTTGCGGGCCGCCATGCTGGAAACGCCCATATGGCGCACCGCTGTTTCATCAGCCGTTGCCGGATACCACAAAGCCAGCAAGAACGGGTCCTTGTCAAAGACCCGATCCCGGAACCCGGCTGTATAAGGCGGAATTTCAGAGGAATGCGACATGCGTATCGTGACGTCAGATGTTAATGTTAATGTTAACGCTGACGATCAATCACAAAACGCGCCACGGCACGCAGCGATTCAGCCTCGTCATCAAAAACATCAAGATGGTCTATCGCCTGGTCACACAACATTTGCGCCTGCGCGCGGGCTTGCTCCAGCCCCAGCAATTTCACAAAGGTCGATTTTTCCTGCTCAACATCCTTGCCCGCTGTTTTGCCAAGGTCGGCACTGCTGGCTTCAACATCCAGAAGGTCGTCCTTGATCTGAAACGCCAGCCCCATATCGTGGGCATAGGCACGCAGGCCCATGCGCATACTGGTCGGTGCCTTGCCCAAAATCGCCCCGGCTTCGCAGGCAAAGGCAAACATCCGGCCGGTTTTTAACAAATGCAAATGGGTGACCTGGGCTTCGCTTAAGCTTTGTCCTTCGCCCGCCAAGTCTATCATTTGCCCGCCAACCATGCCATGCGGCCCCGCCGCACTGGCCATCGCACGCACAAGCTGGGTGCACACCCGCGGGTCCGGGTGGGTTTCTTCATCCACCAGCACTTCAAATGCCTGGGTTAACAGTGCATCCCCGGCCAAAATGGCGGTCGCTTCGTCGAACTGTTTGTGGCAGCTGGGTTTGCCCCGGCGCAAATCATCGTTATCCATGGCGGGTAAATCGTCATGGATCAGCGAATAGGTATGCACCATTTCAATGGCCGCCGCCACGCGCAGCGCAGACGTGCGCGACACCCGAAAAAGACCGGATGACGCCATCACCAGAAAAGGCCGCAACCGTTTGCCATCCCCCATGGTCGAATAACGCATGGCTTCGAACAGGCGCTGTTCGACCTGCCCGTTCGGACGCGGCAAAATCTTGTCAAGCATGTCGCCAAGATCGGCAGAAGCCTCTCCCAGCGCAGAAATCAGGTCATAGCTCACCTGGGACTCCGCCTTGAATGTGAATTATTCGATTTCGGTGGCTGTTGCGCTCGGGCGGCCATCGGCACCCAGCGTGATTTTTTCGATACGTTCCTCGGCGGCGCGCAATTTTTCGGCGCAATGGCGCTTTAACGCGGCACCACGTTCATACGAAGCAATCGCATCATCCAGGCCAACCTGCCCCTGTTCAAGCTGCCGAACCAGTGTTTCAAGCTGGCCTAATGCCTCTTCGAAACTCAGTTTGGCGATATCTTTGGGAATTACAGGATTTGCGTCAGACATGTTTGCTCCTTTTTATTGGTCTGACGCGAAGTTTACGCGCAAGGATACAACAGGGCAATACAAAGCCCCGGCGATTAACGCCCCGTTTACCGAAAAAAAACCGCTCAGCCCCCAAACCGGGCAAAAATCACCCGATCATCAGGGCGCGCACATGGGCAACAACCGACGATGCCAGCGATGGCAAGTCATAGCCACCTTCCAGAATCGACACCACCCGGTTCTCGCAACATTGCCTGGCTACCGCCAGCAATTGCTCGGTCATCCAGAAAAAATCGCTTTCCACCAGGCAAAGCCCCGCAAGCGGATCATTGCGATGGGCATCAAAACCAGCCGAAATAATCAACAATTCCGGGTTAAACCCGGTCAGGCCCGGGATCACATAATTCTGAAACGCGGCCTGCAACTCGGCCGTGGCCGCACCCGAATTTAATGGCACATTCAAAATATTATTCGCACAGCCCCGGTCTGCGGGGTCGCCGGTGCCAGGGTATAAAGGCCATTGATGGGTCGAACAATAAAACAGGTCAGGATCATGACAAAACAAGTCCTGGGTTCCATTACCATGATGAACGTCAAAATCCATCACCGCGACCCGTTTAATGCCATATCTATCACGCGCATAACGCGCGGCAATTGCAGCATTGTTAAACAGACAAAACCCCATTGCACGGTCATATTCAGCATGATGGCCAGGTGGACGCACACCGACAAAGGCGTTGCGTTCATGGCCTTCCATCACCGCATCAACCCCGACACAGCACCCGCCAACCGCACGCAAAGCCGCCTCCCCCGAGGCAGACGATACATAGGTATCGCCATCAATCGATACCTGCCCACGTTCGGGGAGACGGGAAAATATCCGGTCGACATAGGCGGGGTCATGCACCCGTTTAATCAGATCGATATCGGCACGCGTGGCTTCTTCACGATGAAGAAACATAAATTCCTCGGCCTCAAGAACGCGCTGGATCACACGTAGCCGGTCTGGTTGCTCCGGGTGTCCGGGGCCCGGGTCATGGTCGATGCAGGCGCGATGTGTCACAAACAATGTTGCCATACCTGTTTGCTCCCTCCCAAATTTTATTGTTCAGCCTGTCACGGACCGACATGGCATTAATGACACCCGTTGCATCAAAAGGACACCCGAACCAATAGCAAAGCCAAGAGACAAAATATTGGGGTAGCCTATTCGTAACACACCGGTTGACGCCGAGAAGAATCGATTGCAAATTTATTGATCATTGCGTCGTCAGACGAAACCTGCCTTGGCATAGATCATTATGCGATCCAAAATAAGCTCGACCATAGTTCAATTTTAATTGTTCTCGCAAAATTACCGTAAAACGCTGTGAATATTAAAATTTCAACGATAAACCCTGTCCGAAAAGGCGAAACACAATACTTTCGAACAGCTACTTAGACGCGTATGGGATTGCCATGTCTTCCGTAAGGCTATAAAAAACCGGTGTTGTGAAAAAATGAGCATAGTCTCATCTGTGATAACGGGGTAAAATATCACACTTTTGCAACCGGGAGTAAATCCGGGATGAAGTGAGGCAAATGGAAATAAAAGAACTAGAACAACAAGCTGAACGTGCGAGCGGCCTGCTTAAAGCGATGAGCAACCAAAGCAGGTTGATGATATTATGCCAATTGCATACTGGCGAGAGATCGGTTGGCGAACTGGAACGGATTATCGGACTTAGTCAGTCCGCCCTGTCCCAGCATCTTGCCAGATTGCGGCGCGACCATCTGGTCAAAACACGCCGCGAAGCGCAAACCATCTTCTATTCCCTGCATGGAGAAGAGGCTGTCCGTGTCATCAAGACACTGTATGACCTTTATTGCCGCGAAGAACAAAGTAGTATCGTGGCCTGACCATCAGCAAAATTCGCATTCTCATCAAAATGGCCTGCCGAAGCATCGCTTCCGCAGGCCATTTTGTTTTTCAGATTTGGGTCAGAAAATAGCACCGGTGATATACGGATATTGTAATTCACAAGAACCTGGATGCTCTATCAGTCACATTGCGGTGCTGGCAATTCACGCACCCGGATCAGATCACCCTTTAATTTGAAATCACCGTAATTTTGCACCAAACCCTGGGCGACACCGTTCTCGCCATAATCCACCGACATTTCATAGGCCGGGCGATCATCGTCGCTATCAACCGGGAAAAACGCCATGCTGACACGGTGAAAGGGCTGATCGGCAATGTGGTTTTCGTCCTTGGCCTTGTTATCAGCCTGCATCGCTGTGGAAACCACCGCTGCGATCTGATAGGTCGGTGTATCGCCCCCGCCGTCAAACACCCGGTCGCTGGCAAAGGCCTTGCCGTCAAGCGCATGTTGCAGCAACCTGATCGAATGCTGGGTTGGAAACAGGGTTTCAACCGGTAATTCCTCGGTTACTTCAACCGGTTTTTCGTAATGCACAACCACCTTGTCATCCTGGCGTTCGGCATTGCCGTTAACTTCATCGGTCAGATAACCGTCCTGAAAATCCCGCACCCGAAACCGGTAATGTTTGGCGGCGAAATCTTCCCACTGGGTCATGCTATAGGATGAATTGATCGCGCCGCCCTGCGGGCCCTGCAAAATCAGCGAGTTGCGCAATTCCGAAATCCAGCCGTCACAAACCTTTTCAAACCGGAAACCAAACGCCCCGCGTGCGGCAATCACCGAACTGTTCGCACTGGTTGACACCAGGCGTAAACGATATTCGGCCACATGCGAGACCAAGCCGTTTGCCGCCGAAGACGGACCTGCCTGTGCGCTGCATCCGCCCAACACAGCACCCGATATCACCGTCAGCGTAATCGCCGCACGACGGCCTGCTGCATTTCGCAATTTTTCTGGCAAATCTATTCTCCGCTGTCCACGATACTGATAATCCACGAATCCTTGATGCCATTTTTGGCAGTAACAAGGCGCAGATCATTTGCACGCGACATATTCATTGGACCTACTGCAATTCGAAGATAAGGCGTACCCGCTACTGTCGCAGGAATCAATTGCGGATGATATTGCGCATATTGATGAAGGGCGATTTTTGCCCGTCTGTGACTGGCAAAACTGCCCAGCACCACATATTTGCCATTTGCTGGCGCCATCACACGGTCTGATACCGGTGACACATCCGCATCATCCCTGCCCGATACCGAAGATTGATTATCCTGGCCAGCATCCTTGCCTTTGACCGCCGCATTTTTGGCCGGTGTTTTCGCCGACACCGAAACCGGTGCCGGGGGCAACATTGACTTGTGTTTTACATCGCCATTTTTCACTTTGGCCGGGGCAAGTGGCCTGTCGCCCGATGCCGGGGCCATTTTCACAGCACGGTTATCTGCATCCGGGGGGATTGTATTATCATTTTCCAGGACAGTCGCGCGCACCGCATCATCCGTTATCGTCGTTGTATCGCCAGAAGATACATCATCGGAAGGGGGCACATCCGACGGTGCGACATTCGACGGTATTTCCCCGCTTTTCACCGGATTTTGACCCTTCTCTGCCCCCTCGCCCGCCATCACATCTGTCGCGCCAAGCGGCTGATCAAGCTGATGAGCTGCCGGGGGAACCGCAACAACCATGATATCGGCTGATTTTTGATAGGGATGAAGATTTGCAGAACCACCGGGGCGGCTCCAGTCCTTTGGCGGGGAATTGACGGCATAAATTGTCGAACGCGCCCCCGATAGCTGGCTGGCAACCGACTGGCTGTCGCGCGCAACAAAACCTGAATCCACACTGGCCTCGACCTTGCAATCACCATTGCCAAGCACGGATGCATCTGTGTTGCATCCTTGCCCGGCAACAAGGGCACGCTGGTTTTCGGCAACGGTATGACCCGTCGTCACATAGCTGATCAGATCATCCGCCATTTTCGACAATGTCGTATCATCCCCCGATCCGCCACATGCGCTCAGGACCAGGGGGGCGACTGCTGCTATCAGGAACCTTTTCACGGCCCGTCTCCCATCGAATAAAACCGTCTTGTCCAATCTTGACGCACAGCACCTTAATATATGAGTAACACCAGTTGCAAATTCGCACCAAAAAAAGAGCGATCAGCCCAGCCAATCGCTCTTTTTAAAGGTTTCGTGCATCAGCCCGCGCTAAAATCAGTCTTTTTTAGCCTTCGGCGGTAACTGAACCCGCAAATGCAGTTCTTTAAGCTGACGATCATCGACCACAGACGGGGCGTTCATCATCAGGTCCTGTGCCTGCTGGTTCAGCGGGAAGGCAATGACTTCGCGAATGTTCGGCTCGTCGGCCAGCAACATCACAATACGGTCAACACCCGGTGCCGAACCACCGTGCGGCGGGGCGCCAAATTTAAACGCGTTCAACATGCCGCCAAAGCGGTCTTCGACCACGTCCTTGCCGTAACCGGCAATATCAAAGGCCTTGTACATGATGTCCGGGCGATGGTTACGAATGGCACCCGATGACAGCTCGATACCGTTACAAACGATGTCATACTGCCATGCCTTGATATCAAGCGGGTTCATGTTTTCAAGCGCGTCAAGCCCACCCTGCGGCATCGAGAACGGGTTGTGGCTGAACTCGATCTTGCCGTCGTCGTCTTCCTCGAACATCGGGAAATCAACAATCCAGCAAAACTTGAACATGCCTTCTTCACGCAGGCCAAGATCGTCGCAAATCTTTTCGCGCGATTTACCGGCAAACTTGGCAGCGGCCAGCGGCTTGTCACAGGCAAAGAACACGGCATCGCCATTGGCAACGCCGGTGGTTTCCTTGATCAGGGCGATACGTTCCGCATCAAGGTTTTTGGCAATCGGGCCTTTGGCATCGCCGTTTTCATCATAAACGATATAGCCAAGGCCAGCGGCCCCTTCATCACGCGCCCAGGCATTCAGCTTGTCAAAAAAGCTGCGCGGGCGACCGGCTGCACCGGTTGCCGGAATGGCACGAACCACCGAACCGGTTTCGATGTTTTTGGCAAAAATGCCAAAATTCGATCCCCGGAAGGCTTCGGTAACATCGGAAATAACCAGCGGGTTGCGCAGGTCGGGCTTGTCCGAGCCATATTTGGCCATCGATTCATCGAATGGAATGCGCGGGAACGGATAATCGGTAACGGTGCGACCACCGCCAAACTCAACGAAAATCTCGTGCAGAACCGGTTCAATCGCGGCAAAGACATCTTCCTGGGTGGCAAATGCCATCTCGAAGTCAAGCTGATAAAACTCGCCCGGCGAACGGTCGGCACGGGCATCTTCATCGCGAAAGCACGGTGCAATCTGAAAGTAACGATCAAAGCCCGACACCATCAACAGCTGTTTAAACTGCTGGGGTGCCTGTGGCAGGGCATAGAACTTGCCCGGATGGGTGCGTGAGGGCACCAGAAAGTCGCGCGCCCCTTCCGGCGAGGAAGCGGTCAGGATCGGCGTTTGAATTTCAAGGAAACCCTGCGCGGTCATTTTCTGACGCATCGCCGAAATCACCCGGGATCGCAGCACGATGTTGTTATGAACACTTTCGCGGCGCAGGTCGAGGTAACGGTGACGCAGGCGAACTTCTTCGCCATATTCCACATCGCCAAATACCGGCATCGGCAAAACTTCGGCCGAAGACTGAACGGTGATTTCCGATGCATAAACCTCAATCTCGCCGGTTGGCAAGTTCGGGTTAATGGTTTCGGCGGTCCGTTTAACAACCTTGCCATCAACCGTAATCACGCTTTCGGCGCGTGATTTTTCCAGAACCGCAAAAAGCGGGCTGGAAATGTCGATCACGACCTGGGTGATACCATAATGATCGCGCAAATCGACAAACAGAAGGTTGCCGTGGTCGCGTTTGCGGTGAATCCAGCCGGAAAGGCGGACTTGGGCATCGGCGTCGGAAACGCGAAGCGCATTGCAATTATGTGAGCGATAAGGATGCATGGTCTTTCCAGGTTTCGTTATATTTTGGGCCGCGATTTGGCCGCAAAGGTGCATGGCTGACCGGCGCTGTCAAACAAAAAACGCTCAAAATCAAACCCGTCACCGCCAAAACGGTGCCAAAACGGGGTTGATCCCTGCACGATACTTGTCTGACACCACCGCCAGTTTACGAATTTGAACGTATAAAACGCTTCTCGCCTGCCCGCGTCAAGTATTGGCAGAACCGCCTGCATTCTCGGACGAAATATTATCCGGTGCAACAGCCTGATCGACGTGTAAATCGCGTACTTTTACAAACCGGATCAATCGCCCCTGCCCCCAGCCAATCTGCGCCCAGTCATCAACATCAAATTCAAACTGGCACAGCGCACAGGTCGGATACTTCACCGCCATATCGTCGCAAAACCGGTTGTCATCGGTACCGACAAGCTGCAGGGCAAAACTTTCCAGCCCCGGATTATGCCCCACCATTAAAACCCGGTCGGCGTCATCATGGGTTTGATGCAGGCATTTTAACAACGTGGTTTCGCCAGCCATATACAGATCGCGGGCGTAAATCACCTTGGCATCATCGGCAAAATCGCGCCCCAGCAAGCCAACGGTTTGCACCGCACGGGCCGCGGTCGAACACCACACCAGGTCGGGTATCAGGTCTTGTTTGTGCAAAAATCGTCCCATAACCGGTGCCGCTTTTTCACCGCGATGGTTCAGTTCGCGGTCATGATCCGCGCGCGCCGGGTCGGCCCAGCTTGATTTGGCATGACGCAATAACAACAGGGTCTTCATAAACAACTGGCTCGTTTGTGATGGGTCAATGTTATCTGCCACAGAGATGCCATAACAGACCCGTCGGTTCCACGTAAAAAATTGACATATAACTGTAGGATTTTCTGCACGCGATATTGGCTATTCTGCCGCGTCGAATCACATATTACGCCACCTTGGGCATATTCTTTTTTCGGGTTAAAAATTGCAGTTTAACAAACAGTTATCGTATACTCGCAATCGAAAGACATGGTGGCGTCTTAATTCCAGTACCATAAGGCTCATGGCAGGAGGCATTGCGTGACACACGCTGCGGCAATTCAATCAAGTGCAATTACCACTGATTCGGAAAAGCGCTTTATCAATCGCGAACTTTCCTGGCTGGCCTTTAATGGTCGCGTTCTGGAAGAAGCACAGAATCAGAACCATCCGTTACTCGAAAGGTTGCGCTTTTTGTCAATTTCGGCCAGCAATCTGGACGAATTTTACATGGTGCGTGTCGCCGGTCTGGTCGGTCAGGTTCGGGCTGGCATGACCAATATCAGCCAGGACGGTTTAAGCCCGTCTGAACAGCTGCGCGCGATCACCTATGATGCCAACCAGGTTTTGCAAGACCAGCAACGCATCTGGCAAAAATTGCGCGGTGATATGCATCAGCTTGGCATTTCCGTGATCGAGCCCGATGACCTGACCCAGACGGACCGTAAATGGCTGGACGGATATTTCATGCGCGAAATATTCCCGACCCTGACGCCGCTGGCGATTGACCCCTCACACCCGTTTCCGTTTATTCCCAATCTGGGCTTTGCCATCGTTATGCAATTGTTTGACCCGTCTGACGGGCACAATATGCGCGGGCTTATCCCCATGCCACCCAAAATAGGGCGTTTCTTGCGCCTGCCGGGCAAAACCGAACGTTATCTGCCGCTGGAACAAGCTGTCTTGATGTATCTGGGCAAATTGTTTCCCGGTTTTGACCTGATCGAACATGGCCTGTTCCGCGTCATCCGCGATTCGGATGTCGAAATCGAGGAAGAAGCCGAAGATCTGGTGCGCGTGTTTAAAACCGCGCTGAAGCGCCGCCGCCGCGGCAGCATCATCCGCCTTAAGGTCAATGCATCGATCCCCGAAGACCTTCTGAATTTCGTCATCGACGAACTGCATGTCGCCCCGGAAGAGGTCGTCAAGGTTGACGGGCTTTTGGGCGTGGTTGACGTTAAACAGCTTATTGATTCCGACCTGCATCACGATTTGCTGTTCCCGCCCTATGCCGCACGGTACCCGGAACGGGTCCGCGATTTTGGCGGCGACTGTTTTGCCGCCATTGGCAAAAAAGACCTGGTGGTTCATCACCCGTTTGAAGATTTCGACGTGGTGGTGCAGTTCCTGTTACAGGCCGCGCGCGACCCCGATGTGGTTGCCATCAAACAAACCCTGTATCGCACCTCCGAGAACAGCCCGATCGTCAAAGCCCTGATTGCCGCCGCCGAAGCCGGCAAATCGGTTACGGCGATGGTCGAACTTAAAGCCCGTTTCGATGAAGAAGCCAACCTGCGCTGGGCGGCCGACCTTGAACGTGCAGGCTGCCAGGTGGTGTATGGTTTCCTTGAATGGAAAACCCACGCCAAAATATCGCTTGTCGTGCGCCGCGAAACCCACGGGCTTCGCACCTATTGCCATTTTGGCACCGGCAACTATCATCCGATCACGGCAAAATTCTATACCGACATTTCGTTCTTTTCGTGTGATCCGGCCCTTGGCCGCGATGCGGGCAGTATTTTCAATTTCATGACCGGCTATGCCACCCCCCGGTCGCTGGAAAAAATTGCCATTGCCCCGCACACCATGCGCCCCAGCATTCTTGCCAATATCGAAAAAGAAATCGAAAATGCACAGGCTGGCAAGCCGTCAGGCATCTGGACCAAAATGAACAGCCTGGTGGACCCGGTTGTGATTGATGCGCTTTACCGTGCATCGCAGGCTGGTGTGCAAATTGATCTGGTTGTGCGGGGTATTTGCTGCTTGCGTCCGGGGGTGCCGGGCCTGTCGGAAAATATTCGCGTTAAATCCATCGTTGGCCGGTTTCTGGAACATTCGCGCATTGTGGTTTTTGCCAATGGCGCAAAACTGCCCTCACGCAAAGCCAAGGCGTTTATTTCCTCGGCCGACTGGATGCCGCGCAACCTTAATCGCCGGGTCGAATGCCTGGTACCAATAGAAAACCCCACTTGCCATCGCCAAATCATCGAACAAATCATGATTGCGAATTTGAAAGACACCGCCCAAAGCTGGTATCTCCAACCTGACGGCTCTTATGAACGCTGTGAAGCGGGCAAGGATGCGTTTTCAGCCAACGATTATTTCATGACCAACCCGTCCCTGTCCGGGCGGGGCAGTGCCCTTGACGAAGACAGCGTGTCTTCGGTGCCGGTTCTGGTCCTCGACGAATAGAAAAACCAGGTACATTCAGACATATGCTTACCGATCACAGGGTGTCCAAACGCATTGCCATTATCGACGTCGGGTCGAACTCGGTCCGACTGGTTGTGTTTGACGGTCAGACCCGCGCACCGGCCCCGATTTTCAATGAAAAAGTCATGTGCGGCCTTGGACGAGACCCCGATGGTTCGGGCAAGCTGAATGCTGAAGGGGTGGAAATGGCCATCGGTGCCCTGCGCCGGTTTGCCACCCTTTTGCGTGCCATGAAAATATCGCGCGTCGATGTGCTGGCAACCGCAGCCGTTCGTGCTGCCAGTGACGGCGATGTTTTTTGCCAACGCGTCTTTAATGAAGCCGGTCTGAAGGTTAAAGTCATTGATGGCCTTGAAGAAGCCCGCCTTTCGGGGCTCGGGATTATTTCAGGCGACCCGCACGCCACCGGTATCATGGGCGATATCGGTGGCGGATCTCTCGAACTTGTTTTACTTGATCAGGGGCAAATTCACGAACGCGTCAGCCTGCCCCTAGGGGCCATGCGCCTTCAAGCCGTGTATGGCAATAAACGCGAAGCCCTGGAAGCCGAGGTCAAAACCCACCTTGACAGTGTTCCGTGGCTGACCCAGCACGAAAAACTACCGCTTTATGCCGTTGGCGGGTCGTGGCGTTCGATTGCCAAACTCTATATTGCCCAGGAAGATTACCCGATTTCCGTGGTCCATAACATGACCATGCCCAACAGCGAAATTTCAGATCTGACCCGCATCATCTCCCAGCAAAGCCGGGCATCGCTTGAAAAAATCGGCGGTGTTTCAAAACGCCGCACCGACAGCCTGCCTCATGCCGCCCTTGTGATGCACCATTTAATGGCCCGCATGAAAGCCAGGGAAGTGGTTTTTTCCGGGCATGGCCTGCGCGAAGGCTGGATGTTCGAAGCCCTGGCGCAAGAAGTTCGGGATCGCGATCCGCTGCTTGAAACCTGCCTCGGTTTTGCCGAAGACAGCGAACGCTTTCATCAGCACGGCGAAGAACTTTATCGCTGGACCGACCCCATTTTCCGCGAACAGCCCTCGAATTTGCGGCGTTTGCGGCTGGCCGCCTGCATCATTGGCGATATCGGCTGGAACGACCACCCCGATTACCGGGCAGAACAAAGCTATAACCGCGTTGTCCGCCATCCCTATCTGGATCTTAGCCATGTCGACCGGGTGTTTTTAGCCTATACCATCGGTTCGCGCTATACCGGCAATTTCCGCGGTGATGCCGCCAGCGACCGATTGCTTGACGAAGATACCCGCAAAACCGGTCGCCTGTTTGGCCATGCCATTCGCCTCGGCCATACGCTGTCTGGCGGGGTCGAAGGCATTTTGCCCCATTGCGAATTAATCCATGATGACAAAACCCTGATCTTGCGGCTGGAACGTTCCATCGGCGATCTGAATGGCGAAGTCGTTGACCAGCGGCTGTCCAAACTGGCAAAACTGATGGAATGCGACAGCAAAATAGAAATTGTTGATGCAAGCTGATGTAGAAAAAATTGCACAATTAGGTTCGTTCTCGGCTGTTGTTTTTGCGCATGGTTAAAACCAATTCCCTGGCAGGTAATAAATTGAGCGCAACATCAGCTAATTATTGGAAAGAATATCGCGCAGCATCGGCCACAAAAGGTTGATCTTAGCCCTGGTGTCTAAAAAACCGACATCATGCATAAACGGATGCTGGAAATTTCCAACAAACTCAATATGGTGCAAAATCACGTTCCACGACTAGCCTAGGTTCAAAGATGTTTGCCAATTTAACAGTGATTACTGTCACCCATAACGGTGGCCTGGTTATCGAAGGTTTGCTTAAATCACTGCCTGGCAACGTGCGTCTCATCGTTATTGACAACGCATCGACAGACAACACCCTCGATATTGTCCGCACAGTTCGTCCCGATGCTCAAATAATCAGGAATTCTATTGGCCTTGGATATGGTGTCGCCGCCTCTCAGGGACTTAAAGCTGTAACAACTGAATTTGCGTTACTCGCCAATCCGGACTCACTGCTTGGCGAAGAAGCCCTTACAGCGCTTCTGTCTGCTGCCAGCGACTTTCCTGATGCTGCAATGTTCGGTCCTGTCCATAAAGACGGTAAAGGCAACATTGAGGCCAGCTATGATGTCACGTTATGGAACCGCTCAAGGTTTGGCAAACTTGCATATGATGTCGTTCCCCAGGGGCCCATTTGTGTCGAATTTCTCTCAGGTGCCGTAAATCTGGTCCGAATGAGCGCCATTCGTGACGTTGGCTATTATGACCCCGAAATATACCTGTATTTTGAAGATGACGATATGTGCCTCCGCCTTCGGAACAAGGGTCATAGCCTCATACTGGTTGCCAATGCCGTGGTAACGCATCTTAACGGTGGCTCAGTTCGCCCCAATCGGTATTATTATTGGGAGAAATACTGGAATATTGCCTGGTCGCGAATTTACTTCGAACAGAAACACTGCGGCAGGGCACGCGCCATAAAGCTGGCCTTGGGACGAGGCCTGAAATTTGCGGGCAAAGGCATTGTTTACGCATTTGTTTTACAGCACGCTAAAAGCTGGCGAGACATAGCCAGAAGCGCTGGTACCTTTGCCGCGATGTTGGGTATACGCGCATCCAAACTACCACGATAAAATATGAAAAAAGACTACGGTCACATGACGACCTTATTGGAATTGCAAAAAATGAAAGCAGTCATTCTTGCTGGCGGATTAGGCAGTCGACTAAGCGAAGAAACTTCGCTGAAACCAAAACCGATGGTTGAAATTGGCGGCAAACCAATTCTCTGGCATTTAATGAAAATATACTCAAACCACGGCGTGAATGATTTTATCATCTGCCTTGGGTACAAAGGGTACGTCATTAAAGAATATTTTGCGAATTACTTCCTGCATCATGCGGATGTGACCATCCACATGGTAACCAATCAGATTGAATATCACAACGCCAACGCGGAACCGTGGAAAATCACTCTGATTGATACCGGCCAGGACACCATGACGGGCGGGCGCATCAAACGTATTGCAAACTATCTCGAAGATGATCAACCTTTCTGCCTTACATACGGTGACGGCTTGGGTGATGTTGATATTACATCTTCGATCGCTTTCCATCGGCAACAGGGCAAAAAGGCAACAATGACCGTGGTGTCTCCTCCGGGACGTTTTGGTGCAACGATTCTAAATGAAAACCTAGTGACCGCATTCCAGGAAAAACCTCTTGGCGATGGAGCACGCATTAATGCCGGATTTTTTGTTTGCGAAAAATCCGTCATTAACGAAATTGACTCGGACCAAACCGTTTGGGAAGCCGAACCATTGCGGCGACTTACCGAAAACCAGGAACTCTCAGCCTGGCGTCATGACGGTTTCTGGCAGCCAATGGATACCCTGCGCGAAAAACATATGCTGGAGAACCTCTGGACCAGCGGCAACGCGCCCTGGAAGATCTGGTAAAAATGACCGACGCGCGCAAAAATCTAAGAAAATTCTGGTCAGGGAAACGGGTTTTGGTCACAGGACATACCGGCTTTAAAGGAAGCTGGATATCCACATGGCTGATGGATATGGGCGCCAAAATACATGGCCTTGCACTTGCCCCCGAAACCACACCCAACCTTCATAACCTTCTCGAGTTGCCTTACAAATCGCACTCGATCATTGATCTGCGCGACAGGGATAAAACCACAAAGGCTGTCCAGAACATAGCACCCCAGCTTGTCATTCACATGGCAGCACAACCCCTTGTGCGTCGCGGCTATAAAGAGCCTGTAGAAACATTTGCAACAAATGTTATGGGCACGGCCAACCTGCTTGACGCCTTACGCAATGTTGAGGGGCTGCAAGGCGCATTGGTCGTTACCAGCGACAAGGCATATGACAATAGAAGTTATCAGTCGTCTCAAAACAGCATTGTTTTCACCGAAAAGGACGCCCTGGGCGGTCAAGATCCTTATAGCGCGTCCAAAGGAGCGCAGGATATCGTCGCGAACAGTTTTGCCCGCAGCTATTTTGATGCCAAAAATATTCCCATCGTGATTGCGCGGGCAGGTAATGTCATTGGGGGGGGAGACTGGTCTGAGGACCGGCTAATGACCGACGTCATCAATTCTCTAACGACTCAAACCCCCATCTATCTGCGAAACCCTGATGCAACCCGCCCCTGGCAGCATGTTCTTGAGCCGGTTGCCGGATATTTGATGTTTCTTCAGGCCGCAATTGAAGGGGCAATTTCAGAACCGGCCCTTAATTTCGGACCGGACCAGTCCAACAGTGTTGATGAGGTCGTTACGCTTGCCCTGTCTAAATGGGGCGAGGCACAAAATCCTGTAAAAGACGACTCCACGTTAGCCCCCAAAGAGGCACAAACACTCGCTCTGAGTTCCTCACTTGCAAAATCCCGCCTTGGCTGGGCTCCCAGGCTCGACCTCCCTGCATGTATTGACTGGATTGTCACATGGCACAAATGCCATTTGGCAGGAAACAACATGCACGAAGTAACTCTCGCTCAAATATTAGCTTACGAAAATTTATTGGACAAAAAATGACTTCTCTTCCCAAATGCCGTGCCTGCGGACACGAACTGGTTCATACACTTGTTGACTTGGGCGACAGTCCTTTGGCGAATTCTTACGTCCCGGTAGACCAGGTCGCACAGCCCGATAAGCTGTTTCCACTTCACGCCAGAGTGTGCGGGAACTGTTTTCTTGTTCAAGTAGACGATGTCGTTCCCCCTTCCGAAATTTTCAGCCACTATGCTTATTTCTCAAGCTACTCTTCCAGCTGGGTGGACCACGCTCGGAAATATGCTGAATTTGCAACCCGGCGACTTGAGTTGAATAGTTCTTCTCTCGTTGTGGAAGTGGCATCAAATGACGGATATTTGCTGCAACATTTTGTAAATACAAACATTCCGGTTCTTGGGATTGAACCTGCTGAAAATGTTGCTGCCGTAGCACGAGAAAAAGGCATTCAAACGGATGTCGCGTTTTTTGGTGTGGAAACGGCAAAAAGCATCCTTAAAAAACACGGCCACGCAGACCTGACAGCCGCCAATAATGTCCTAGCCCATGTCCCCGACATCAACGATTTTGTCGCTGGTTTCTCCGTCCTGCTTAAAGAAAATGGGGTTGCGACTTTTGAATTTCCCCATTTGTTAAATCTGTTGGAAAAGAACCAATTCGATACGATCTATCACGAACATTTTTCATACCTTTCTCTATATGCAGTCGAAAAATGTTTTTCCCAAAACGGGTTAGCTGTTTTCGATGTTGAAACCCTGTTAACCCACGGCGGTAGCCTCAGAGTTTGGGCACAAAAAACCGGTGCACCTAAACCCGAAACAGAAGCCTTGAAAAAGCTACGTCAGTTCGAAGACGCTGCAAAAATTTCCAATCTTGAGACTTACCAAGGTTTTAAGACAAAAGTTGATAAAATAAAAGATGATCTAAGATCATTTATTGCAGAGGCAAAAAAAGAAGGAAAGAAAGTTGCCGCTTACGGGGCTGCAGCAAAAGGAAATACCCTTCTCAATTACTGCAACGTCACGTTCGAAGACATAGATTTTGTTGTCGATGCAAATCCGCACAAACAAAATACATATCTTCCAGGCAGCCGAATTCCCGTTAAAGCACCTGATACACTAAAAGAGGAACGCCCTGACTATCTGATAATTTTGCCCTGGAACCTTCAGGACGAAATCATCGAGGCGACCAAATTCATCCGGTCCTGGAACGGAAAATTCGTCGTTGCAATCCCGGAAGTCAGGATTCTAACGTGAAACTTGAGCAAACAAAACTGCCAGGTGTCATGATTATGAATCTAGCGCCCCTTCATGATGACAGAGGTTTTTTTGCCCGGGCATATTGCAAAGATGAGCTAAAAAACGACGGTATTGTTTTCGATATCAGCCAGGTTAACTTATCCTTTAATCTGAAGCGTGGAACGCTACGCGGCATGCATTATCAAAAGGCTCCCTTCGGCGATCCCAAAATCGTCCGATGTGTTGCCGGGCGTATATGGGATGTTGTCGTTGATCTCAGAGAAGCATTTGCCACATGTGGGCAATGGATTGCCGCCGAATTATCAGCAGAAAATCGAAAGGCACTTCTTATCCCCGAAGGCTGTGCTCATGGTTTTCTAACCCTGGAAGACAATACCGAACTGCTTTACATGATGGGTGCCAGTTTCAAGCCGGATTTTGCTGCGGGTGTAAGGTGGAATGACCCTGCATTTTCGATTGAATGGCCATTCGAGCCTATCGTGATGAATGAACGCGACACACAATATCCTGATTTTGGGCCAGTCTGATGAAAGTTCTCCTCACAGGTGCCTCCGGGCTGATTGGGCGGCATGTCACATCCGATTTGCTGCAAAACGGCTATGAAGTCATCAGCTGCGGTAGAACCCCCGACTTTACGTTACCGACGGAGCACCTCTGCGGCGACCTTCTTGATGCAACTTTCAGGAAGGCTGTTATCGCCCGCCACCGCCCCGATCTGCTGATACATATGGCATGGCAAACGGTTCATGGTCATTTTTGGCATGCCAGCGATAATGTTGCCTGGTATGAGGCCAGTCTTGATCTTATTGAGCGTTTCTTCGATGCTGGCGGACAACGAAGCGTGATTGCTGGCAGTTGCGCTGAATATGACTGGACGAACATCACACCGGGCGTCCCCCTCTCTGAGGAAGCCCCCTGCAAACCGGCAACTCTTTATGGGCAGCAGAAATTACATTTACTCAAACAATGCCAGCAATTGATTGACCAAAACATCTCAATTGCCTGGGGCCGTTTGTTTTTATTGCTTGGCCCCGAGGAAAACCCCAAGCGCTTTGTTCCCAGCCTCATCAATCAGTTGCGCGCGGGCCAAACCGCCAACATGAGCAGCGGCGAACAGATCAGAGACTTTATGCACGTTGCAGACGCGGGACGCGCATTTGGTCAACTTTTGAAATCCTCCTGCACGGGACCGATCAACATCGCATCTGGCAAGGGGTACAGCCTTCTTGAAGTTGGTCAACGAATTGAAACGGCACTTCAAAGCGGCCGGTTAAATCCAGGTGGCCTCGCCAATCGACCGGATGATCCTCCCTACCTGGTCGCCGACACAACCAAGCTAACTCAAGATATTGGTTTTCAATGCCGATTTAACCTGCAACAGGCAATTGAAGATTGTATTTCCTGGTGGGGACGCCAATGAAACTTAAAGACCGCATTTACAAGTGTTTTGGCATTCGGAAGAAAAAACGTCCCCTGCCCCCGCATGTCTCGGTCGGCCCCTACACCTATGGCCTCTATAAAAACATGATTGCCGGTGCCAGTCAGGATGCGACCCTTACTGTAGGTTCATACTGTTCAATCGGGCCAAACGTCCTTTTTTTATGCAAAGTAGACCACCCTTTGCACTTTGCCAGCACTTATCCATTCAAAACACAGCTTTGGTCCCCTGAAGGCGACAATAAAGATGCTATCACCAAGGGGCACATTCGACTGGAACACGATGTCTGGATCGGCGCACGCGCCATAGTCTTGTCAGGTGTTACAATTGGCACAGGTGCCGTGGTTGCTGCGGGTGCGGTCGTAACCAAGAACGTCGCGCCCTATACTATCGTGGGCGGAAACCCCGCGCGCCCGATCAAAAAACGCTTTAACGACGAACAGATCGCAGCCCTGTTAAAAACAGCATGGTGGACGCGCTCACCCGACGAGCTCAAAAAGCACGCAAACGTCGTTTATGGCGATGTGAATGATTTCATCGCAACATTCTCCTGAAAAGTAAGGCGAACGATATGTGTCGCGCCGAGTCATAAATGTCACCCTCACTTTCCAGTGCACTCTCGAGCCACTCTCTCTGATCTGATACTATAAAGTTTTGATCTTACATATGGGCCGTTGAAAATTAATGGAATGCGACAGCAAAATAGAAATTGTTGATGCAAGCTGATATGTGAAAGCATCACTTGTCCTGATCGGCCCATTGTTATACCCGGTAAAGCACCACCGCACGGCCCGACAGGGGCTGGTGATATTTAGCATGTGAATATGGCGCACAAAGGGAACGCAACGAAATGGCTGGCACAAAAACGGTAAATGGCAATATTTCCCGAGGTGTCCTCGATATCGATGCGTTAAAAACGCAATCGCGCAATTTGTTAAAATCCCTGCGTGCGAACGATGCCGATGCCCGCAAGCGCCTGCAGGAACACCACCCCAAAGCCGCAAACCGCAAGGCCGCCGAGATAAAAGTATCGGATGCGCAGCAAATTCTGGCGCGCGAAAACGGCTTTATCAGTTGGCCGGAAATGAAAACCCATGTCGACCAGATGGTGCTGACCGAGCAGCAGATTGCGACCGGCTGGATGACGGTTCCCGACACCCCGGGCACGTTGCATATCCGTTGCGGATCGGACATTCGCAACACTCTGGAACTGGCCGGGTTCAAGGGGCACTTTCAGGAATTTTCCGATCCGTTTTGCCAGGGCCCGGTGCCAGATGCCCCCTTGCCTGTCTTGATGCAACGGCGGGCCGATTTTATCGCCAGTGCCTATGATCTGGACCCGACCCGAACCCTGGACCGCCAGCATGCAGAATATAGCGCACTAATGGCGGCAGGCGATTATCGCCACATCGTTTTATGGTTTGAACATGACAGCTACGACCAGCTTATTCTGGCCTTCCTGCTCGACTTTTTCGGTGCCCTGCGTTTACCTGCCAAGGTCGAACTGATTTGCATAAATTCCGTACCCGATGTTGAAAAATTTACCGGCCTGGGCCAACTCACCCCCGATCAACTGCGCTGGGCATGGGAAAATACCCGGGCCCCGATTGGCGATTCGCATTACGATTTGGGCCGCAAGGTTTGGAAAGCTGTCCGTGCTGATGCCCCGGCCGATCTGGCTGTCTTTGCAAAGTCGGCCTCGGCGACCCGTCCGATTGGCTTGATGGCAAAGGCCCTGCAACGCCATTTGGCCGAACTTCCCGCCAGCCACAATGATTTGTCGCTGACCCAGCAACTGGTTCTGGAAATTCTTGCAGAAGCCGGTCCGCTAAGTGCCGGTCGCGTCTTTGGCCGCCTGATGCGCGACAAGGAACCCTTGCCGTTTTTAGGCGACATCATGCTTTGGCATGTTCTGGCCGATATGACAACGGTGGCAGAGGGCGCCGAGCCCCCCTTTCGCATTGACGATGCCACCCTGCCCTGGGCCGAGCGCACCCTGACCCTGACCGAAACCGGCACCCAAATCATGCGCGGCACCAAGCGGTTTTTTGAAACCTATACCGGCACACGCTGGGTTGGCGGCGTAAAAATCAGTGCCACCCCCACCTGCCCGCATTGGGACATTGCCCGCAAGGCCGTTGTTTAAAGTATGTTTCCTTTAATCCTGCCGGAGTGATCGCTACGCCTTCATTCGCGGCGAAACCTGTGTCAAACTTTGTGTTTAGCCCCATCAATGGCGCGGGAAATACGAAATATTTCGTCACGCAACCATTGATGCGAATGGGACGCCGCATTGCGAACATGCCAGCTTTGACAAAACCGGTAAGACGGCAACGCGACCGGGCAGTGGCAAACAGCATACCCCGCCATCACGCTATCGGCCAGACGGATTGGCAAGGTCGCAATCACGCGCGTTCCGGCAATCAGGCGCGGCAAATTGTCAAATGTGGCCACCTGCAACACCGTGCGGCGCGATCGGCCCTGTTTTTCCAGTTCGGCATCAATCGCCGATCCTTCGTCTTCATCAAATACCACCCGGGCATGGGATGCGGCACAATAGCGGTCCAATGTATCAGGCGGTTCGGGGTGAAAGCGCGGGTCGAAATAACATTGCACGTTTTCGTCAAATAACGAACGCTGTACGATGTCGCTGGCATCCCCCCCATAATCAACCGTAATAGCCATATCCATTTTGCCGTCGCGCAATTTGCCGATCATGTCCTGCTTGCTGCGCACCGGGCGGATTTTAAAAGTAATATCCGCCGCCAGCGACTGCGCCCTGGCAAACAACGCCGAAAGCACCACCGCCGCCTCATAATCATTCGCGCCGATGGTGCAATGAAGACTGTGTTGCGGGTTGTGCGGGTCAAATTGACCAATTCGCGTCAGACTGCGCATATCCTCCATCAAACGGCGAATGCGCGGGGCCATGTCGTGGGCATGGGCCGTGGGCGTAATGCCCCGCCCGGCGCGAACAAATAACGGATCCCCCACGATTTGGCGCAATCGTTCTAACCCGTGACTGACCGTAGGCTGTCCAACACCCAGCGTTACTGCGGCTACCGTAACCGATCCCTGATCGTAAATTGTCAGAAACAGACGCAGCAAACGAAAATCCAGATCCAATTCATCGTTATTCATGCATGGTTTCCATTCATTTCATCGAATTGATCATATGCCAAATTCAAGGCAGAATCAGTGCCAATAAGGCGGTTAACCGCAATGACATGGAGATAGATGATGAAAAAACTGATCACCGGCGCTACCGGCAATTTTGGCACCCTTGCCCTGACCCATTTAAGCAGCCGTATCCCGGCAAGCGACATTGTTGCCAGCGCCCGCACCCCCGACAAGGCCACCGAAATTGCGGCAAAAGGGATTGAAGTCCGTAAAGGCGATTTTGATGACCAGTCCTTGATGGAACAGGCCTTTGCCGGAATTGACATTGCCCTGATCGTGTCAGCCGAGGCCGATAACGAAACCCGCATCCGCCAGCATCGCACGGCGATTACGGCGGCGAAAAATGCCGGTGTAAAACATGTTGTTTATACCAGCGTCATCGACCCGCGTTCCGATAGCGCCTTTAGCTATTCCGCCATTCATGCTGATACCGAAAACTTCATCAAACAAAGCGGATTAACCTACACCATCCTGCGCAACAGCTTTTATGCCGACCTGTTGTTAGGTGGCGTTCCCCATGCCCTGGAAACCGGCCAATATGCCGCCCCTGCCGGCACAGCGGGCATCACCTACATTCCCCGCACCGACCTGGCCGAAATTGCCGCCATTATCCTTGCCAACCCGGCAGCACACGCCAACAAAATCTATAACCTGACCGGCACCAAAGCCATCACCCATGATGAAATTGCCGCCATCATCGCCAGTGCGACAGGCAAACACATTACCTTTGCCGACCTGCCCAACGATGTTTATGAAGGCATTTTACGCAGTTTTGGTCTGCCTGAACATGCCGTCATCGCCATTTCCGGCATCTATCTGGCGGCCAAAAATGGCGACTATGATGATGTATTTGACGACGCGGCAACAATCCTTGGCCGCGCGCCCCAATCGGTAGAAGACTTTTTAAAACAGGCCGTGAACAAAGGATAAATCCGCGTTCAGAACACCCGTTAAAAAACTGCAGGCGAATGGTCCCCAAACGGATCATTCGCCTTTTTGCGGCAATGCTATCTTCACGACATTTGTTTCGCACACCATGTCATTTTGGTCTGATGCCGTATCTGACGGGCGCAAATCTGCCCATTTTAAAAAGGCATCAAGTACCGGGCACAGGCGCTGCCCCCAATCGGTCAGGCAATATTCCACCTTGGGCGGCACCTGATGGTAAACAATGCGTTTTACAATGCCGTCGGCTTCCATCTGGCGCAGTTGCTGGATCAGCATCTTTTGCGAAATGCCGTCAATGGCACGCTCCAGCTCCGAGAATCGCTTTATCTGCCCACCAAAAAGATGAAACAAAATCACCAGTTTCCAGCGACCGTCGAGCATTTTTAAAATTTCTTCAACACCGCCAGCCGGTGTTTCGGCCCCAAAACCCCATTTCTTACTCACAGGTAAGTCCCTTACTTTTTTGTCGGTTCTTGTGATTTTTCCAGCTTAGCGCCAGCTTGCTGGCATCACAATAACCGCGTGGGACGCCCCCGCGCATCACAGACAAAAAGGCCACCTCATGTCTATCTCCCTCCCGACTGCCGTTGTCGACTTTTTTGATCACTGCACCGCACGCAACTTTGCCGGTGTTAGCGCCTGTTTCAGCCATGATGCCCATGTTTACGACGAAAAACAAAATATCGACGGCCATGCTGCCATCGAAAAATGGATTTCACATGCCATTAGCAGCACCGACGCCGTTCACGCTGTAACCTCGGCATCGGCCCTGCCCGATCACCCCGCCACCGACCCGCAATTTTTGGCAGAAATCAGCACGGGCCAGCTACGCGTCACTGCCGATGTGTCGGGAAATTTCACAGGCTCGCCCGCAAGTCTGAGCTATCTGTTTACGTTGCAAGATGGCAAAATTACAGCGCTGGAGATCGGCTGATGCGCAACCTCCCGTATCAAATCGACCCGACAGAGTTTGTTGGCAAACGGGTTCTGGTAACCGGCGGCACCAAAGGCATGGGAAACGCCATGTTGCATCGCCTGCATCTCGCCGGGGCAACCGTTGCGAGCACGGCGCGCAGCGCACCTGAAAATCACCCTGGCCTGTTTATCAGTGCCGATGTTTCAACCGTTTCAGGCACCCGTCAGGTGATCGACACCCTTATGGCTGACTGGGGCGGCTTGGATATTCTGATCAATAATGTCGGTGGCTCGACAGCACCAGGTGGCGGGGCGCTTGGCCTGTCCGACGAGGATTGGACGAACACCCTTAACACCAATTTAATGACCGCCGTGCGCCTGGATCGCGGCTTTTTACCCGGCATGATCGCGCGCAAAAGCGGTGTCATCCTGCATATATCCTCTATACAGCGGCGTATGCCCCTGTTTGAAGCCACATTGGCCTATGCCGCCGCCAAGGCCGCCCTTAGCACCTATAGCAAAGGACTGGCGAAAGAAATGGGTTCCAAAGGCATTCGCATCAACACACTGTCGCCCGGCTTTATCGAAACCACTGCGGCCAGCGCCCTGATCGAACGGCTTGCCAAACAGCAAAACATCACAATTGACGCCGCCCGCGACGGCCTGATGCAGTCACTGGGTGGCATTCCCATTGGCCGCCCGGGCCGCCCCGACGAAGTTGCCGAGCTTGCCGCGTTCCTGGTGTCAGACCGGGCGATGTCCATTCACGGGGCCGAATACACAATTGATGGCGGCACCGTGCCAACTGTTTGATAACAGGAAACGTGCTTTATAATCGATACAGCGATTGGCACAGACATAGCGCCGGTAAACAGCCAAAATAACAAAACCCCGCCGTTCAAACTTGAACTGGCGGGGTTTTAAATGTTTTAGCGTAAAACAAACCGGCTCAGACTTCGGCGTCTGCTTTGATTTCTTCTTTGGCCGCGGCCTTTAATTCGGCATCGGCTTTGGGTTCCGCATCAAATGCCATTTCAAGTTCAACCAGTGCGACTTCGCCATTTTCAAGTTTCAGACCAATCTGCCCGTGCTTGAGGCGCAAGGCATATTGACCAAAAAGCTCGCGCCGCCAGCCATGCAGGGCGGCAACATCGGCATTGTCGTCAGCAGCGATGTTTTGTAAATCATCACTTGATGCCACCAAACGCTGGGCCACACCCTTTTCTTCGCTACACAGTTTAAGTAAAACCTTAAGCAATTCCACCGTCGGGCCAATACCCGCAGGCAGTTCAGTGCGAACCTTGGGGACGGGCCAGTTTTCCTGCGGTTCGGCAAGGGCCGCATTAATCGCACCGATAATCGCCTGCCCCTGTTTGCTGGCGCCAAAATTGCGCCCCACACCCCGGGTTTTATCAAGATCGTTTTCGTTAAGCGGATGACGCGCTGCTATATCAAGCAAGGTATCGTCGCGTAAAACCCGGTTCCGCGGCAGGTTTTTACGCTGGGCCTCAATTTCGCGCCATTCGCACAGCGCGCGGGCCACCGCCAGAAATTTAGGGCTGTTGGACCGGGTTTTTAACCGCAGCCATGCCTGTGCCGGGTCCACAGTATAAATACCGGGATCGGTCAGGCGTTCCATTTCTTCAAACAGCCATGGTGCGCGGTCATTGGCCGCCAGACGTTCGTGGAAATTTTCGTAAATGGTACGCAAATGCGTCACATCCGAAATCGCATAGCTTACCTGTTTGGTCGATAACGGGCGGCGCGACCAATCGGTAAAGCGCATCGATTTATCGATGTTTTTACGCGCGACCTTGTTGACCAGCGTTTCATAGCCAACCTGATCGCCATAGCCCAAAACCATGGCAGCAACCTGGGTATCAAACACCGGATGCGGCACCTTGCCGTTCAGATGCACAAATATTTCAATATCCTGCCGGGCAGCGTGAAAAACCTTGATCACGCTTTCGTCCCCCATCAGATCGAAAAGGGGGGTTAGATCAATGCCTTCGGCCAGCGGATCAATCGCTGCACCGGTGTCGGAAAACTCGGGGCTGCAAACCTGCACCAGGCACAATTGCGGCCAATAGGTCGAATCACGCATAAATTCGGTATCGACCGTGACATAATCAAATTGCCGCAACCTGTCGCACAGCACGCGAAGGTCTTCTGTTTTTGTAATCGTTTCCATGAACCCTGCTATAACATTGCCCGGCGCAGTTCGCCAGTGGCTTGCCCGTTATCATACGGAAAATGGTCATTGGACCTAGATAATTTCGTCTTCATCCAGCAACGGATCAGACTGAAGATGTGTTTCAATGGCGTCCAGGCGTTCCTGCAATTCTGCCGGGCGCTTGATCGACGCCACATGAAACAGCGCATCCCCCTGATTGACAATCGGCAGATTGGTCCGCCCGATGATCAACCCGTCCTGGCGGGCCAGCACCTCGGTATCGGTCTGGCCAAACGGATCGGACACAGCGGCAACAACATCACCTTCGCGCACAAAATCGCCCGCCAGCTTAAATGTCCGCAACAGCCCGCCGACCGGCGCGCGCAACCACTGGCTGCCCGATGATTTAAACGATGGCAGGCGCGGCGCACGCACAGAGCGTGCCGCAACCATGCCCAATTCGCGCATCACACGCAAGACGCCCGAAACCCCGGCCCGTATGGCCATTTCATCAAAGCGCAACCCCTCGCCCGCTTCATAAAGCAGGATCGGCACACCAACATCCTTACCCGCCTGGCGCAAGGACCCTTCGCGCAAAGGCGATGTCAGGATAATCGGGGCGCCAAACGATTCGGCATAGGACATGATATGGTCATCGCCCTCATTCACCCGCACCTGGGGTAAATTAACCCGGTTCGCCGCCGCTGTGTGCAAATCAATGCCGAAATCGGACCGCTCGACAATTTCTTTCAAAAACAAATTTGCCAACTGCCCGGCAAGCGACCCATGCGCACTGCCCGGAAAGCAGCGGTTAAGGTCGCGCCGGTCGGGCAGATAGCGGGTATGATTTAAAAAGCCAAAGGCATTCACCACCGGCACCGCCAGCAATGTGCCGCGCAAGTGCCGCAAAACCGGCGATTTCAAAATCCGGCGAATAACTTCCACGCCGACAATTTCATCACCATGCACAGCAGCACTGACAAACAGGGTTGGCCCCGGCCGTTTGCCATGCACAACATTTACCGTCAAATTAACCGGAGTATGGTTGGATAAAAGCGAAATCGGAATATCGACAAGCTGACGGGTGCCAGGCGCGACCTTCTTGTTTCCAAGTTCAAAGTCCGCGGTTTTCCTGCGCTGTTGCGCCGTCGTTTCGTCGTATTCCAGCAATTTGTTATCCTTTGCCTTTGGTCTTTACCTTGCCGGGCCCATAATCGCGTTCCATGAATTCGATAATCATGGTGGCAATATCCTTGCCCGTCGCCCCTTCAATGCCTTCCAGCCCCGGCGAGGAATTAACCTCCATCACAACGGGGCCATGGTTGGAACGCAAAATATCCACACCACAAACATTAAGCCCCATTGCCTTGGCCGCTTCAACGGCTGTTGCACGTTCCTGCGGGGTAATACGTACAGGGCGAGCAGACCCGCCGCGATGAATGTTGGAGCGGAAATCACCCGGTGCGCCGGTGCGTTCCATGCTGGCAACCACTTTACCGCCAACCACAAAACAGCGAATGTCGGAATTCCCAGCTTCCTTGATGAATTCCTGCACCATAATGTCAACATTCGCACCGCGAAAGGCCTCGATCACGGATTTGGCAGATTTTTCGGTTTCCCCCAAAACAACACCAATGCCCTGGGTTCCTTCCAGCAGTTTGATCACCACGGGCGCGCCACCAACAATCGACAAGACTTCGTCGGTTTTACGCGGATCATGGGCAAAGGCGGTAACCGGCAGGCCAATGCCGCGCCGTGCCAGAATTTGCAACGAGCGCAACTTATCGCGCGACCGGCCAATAGCGACCGATTCATTGAGCGGATAAACGCCCATCATTTCAAACTGGCGCAAAACAGCCAGACCAAAAAACGTGATCGATACCCCGATCCTCGGAATAACAGCGTCATACCCGCTCAGCTTTTCACCACCATAATAGATTTCCGGCTTCATCGAAGTGATGTTCATCGTCACCCGCAGGGTATTGATGACATCGATCTGATGACCACGCGCCTCAGCGGCTTCCACCAGCCGCTTGTGGGAGTACAGATTGGCGTTGCGTGCAAGCATCGCGATTTTCATAAAATGGACTCCCGTTAGAGCATGACGAAGTGGAAAAGCGGCGGATCTGGCCTGAAAGGCTGGTCCTATTCACTGACCGGCTGTTCGGCCATATAAACGTGTTCCGGCTTTCCCGCCAGATAAGATTTTGCCGGTTGCACCAAAAATCTTCCGGCTTTGATCGCCGTGCGTCCCAGCAGCATGGGAAATCCCATCAAAGAGCGATTGGCAAGCGATAATTCTACCTTCAGCCGGTGGCGACCGACGGCAATATGACTGGCCACAATATAGCGTTCATCCTGCTTGCCGTTGGAACTGCGAATATGCCGAATGGCAAGCAAGGGGGCCTGACACTGTATTCGACCATGCCCGTCGCCGCGATAATGGGGCAAGACAAATTTGACGAACTTTTTATGATCAATTTCAATCAGCTCGATATGGGTCGCATGGATCGACGACGTCCGCGCCCCGGTATCAACCTTTGCTTTGATCAAGGGGCCGCCAAAATCAGGCAACCCGACCCATTCCCGCCATCCCAACACATGCCCGCTTGCCACCATGGCATCGGTTTGCGCTTTAAGGGACAGCCTGCTTGCATTGCGTTTTTCGATCACACACCTGTTCCCGCCTGTTAAAGCATGTTTCCTTGAATATGACCCATTTTGTTCGACTTTGGCGTGCCGTTTGGCAAGGCACAGCGCGCTGAGCGATGCGGCGCATCGGTCGAGCGGTGTAACGCCGTCAAACGCCGCCAAAATCGAACCCTGCGGGCCCGTGCAGTCTGCCGCCTGGCCGCGTCGAAATCCTTGTCCGTAAATCCATTACGCTCTGCGGACTTCTCCTTGCCAGGCGGCAGACTGCACGGGCAAAATGGATCATATTCAAGGAAATATGCTTTAATGGAACTCTCTGTATAACGCCAACAGTTTCAGCTACCTATTGCAAAAGACAGAGCATTTTCACTTTGGCACGATAACAGTCTAATGCAAGCACCGCCTGAAATGCTTACCCCGCCAACGAAAACATATTTTGGTAAAATGCAGCCCTGCCCTGCCCCAAAAAAGGTGGCGACAAAACACCCCCTAATGGCTGTCTTCCATCACGGCACGCACCAGCGGCAGGGTCACGGCCCGTTTTTCGGCCAGCGCGCGACGGTCAATCGCGGCAACAAGATGGGTCAAGGCCGCAAAGGACCGTTCAATACGCGGAACAATATAGGCAACAATTTGCGGCGATGGGGCAATTTGGCGATCGGCAAACAGTTTGATCAAAAGACCCACCAGCAAATCATCATCGGGCGGCGAAATTTCACAAACCAACGCCGCCCCCAGACGTGACCGCAAATCGGCCAGCCCGACATTCCAGCGTGATGGGGGTTGCTGGGCGGTCAGCAACAAATGCCCGTTACGTTCTTTCAGCATATTGTAAAGATGAAAACACACCGTTTCATCAAGGGCCAGATCGGCATCTTCGATAACAAGGCCGGTATCTTCGCCCAACAATATATCGGCATCGGCACCGATAAGGTCGGCCCCGGCCACACTTGAGGCACCTGACCGCGCCCGCCACACTTCAGCCAGATGGCTTTTGCCCGATCCTGCCGGACCATACAGGCACAATGCCGGTACCGGCCATGCGGGCCAGCGGTCAATCCAGGCAACGGCTTCACGGTTACAATGGGTCACCATGAAATCCGCACGCGCCAAAGCCGGGCGCATTTCCAGCGCCAGGGGCAATTGCTGCGGCATCAGGGGTTCCATCATCATTGCAGTCATTGTTTGTGTTTCAATTTCATCATACCTGCGGATCATTCGTTCCGCTGGATTTTTTCGTTTCTGCGCCCGCCGGTTTCGACGGTTCCACACGGTCATTCACGCCAGATGCCTGTTGCGCACGATGAGGGGCCGCAACAATATTGACATCCCGCGCCCCGTCAGCCCCGGCATTGGCACTTGTTGCAAACGGGTGTGCGGCCGGATCATACAGGCGGCTGTCAAGATACCGGGCCAGTCCGTATCGCACCAGCACGCCAATCGCGGCGGCCACCGGCACGGCCAGCATCACGCCGAGCAGGCCAAACACGGCCCCCCCGGCCAACAGGGCAAACATCACCCACACCGCATGCAATCCCACCTTGTCACCGACCAGCTTTGGCGTCAGGAAATTGCCTTCCATTAACTGGCCCAGCAAAAACACGCCGACGACAAACACCACATCCAGGCCAATGCCAAACTGCGCAATTGCCACGCCCACGCCCACGGCAAAGCCTACCAGCATCCCGAAATAGGGCACGAACGATAAAATGCCGGTCATAAGGCCAATCAAAAACCCGAATTCCAGCCCCACCAATGTCAGGCCAAGGCCATAAAACATGCCCAGCAACAAACAAACCGTCGATTGCCCGCGGACAAACCCGGCAAGGGTGACGTCAATATCGTGCGCGCACCGGCGAATATCCTCTGCCTGGCGGCGCGGCAACCAGCTATCAACCTTGGCAACGATCTTGTCCCAGTCGCGCAGCAAATAAAACGACACCACCGGCGTAATGAAAACCAAACTTAAAAAATTCAGCAAGGCCAGGCTTCCGGTCAGCAAATTACCCAGAATATTGCCAGCCCATTTAATGGCCGTGGCGGTTTGCCCCTTGATCGATTCCCCGACGCTATTTAGCGTTTCAGGGGCAATTTTATCGGTAATATGCTGAATATAGGGGCCTGCCTGGGTGCGCAAATCGGAAATATAACCCGGCAGACGTTCGAGAAAACCAGCCAGTTGACTGCCAATAAGCGGCACGATCAACAGCAGGACAAAGATGAAAATCAAAAAGAACAGCGCCGTAATAATCGCCGTTGCCACCGTGCGGCTGAGGCCACGGACCTCAAGTTTATCGGCCAGCGGATCAAGAAAATAGGCAATCGCCATGCCCGCCACAAACGGCAATAAAATGCCGGAAAACAGCCACACCAGAAAAAAGAACACCCCAAAGGCGATAAGCCAGAAACGCACCTGATCGCGGATCGTCATATCAGTTCCCTGTCTTCCCTGTGACGTTCAATGGCGGTTAGCCACCCCGAATGCCCCCAAAATGACGGCGGCGATAGATATTTTGCACCTTCACCATACCATAATGATGCAACGCAAACAGACGGGCACACGCCATAAGGCCGTGCGCCCGTGTCATTTTTCCAAGCGGCCTCCGGGCCTGGCCCGGATGGTTAATGCCGCCTTATATCACTGCATATCCCTGCGGCATCAACAACAAAGGCAATTTGCCCCCAATCAGGGATTGCCCGTCAATTTCGTCAAACGATCACTTCCCAGCGGTTCAATAAACCACAATTGATCGATTTGCTGCAAATCAAGGTTCTGTTGAGCCAGGGCAACACGAAACTGGTCCGGAGTCCCGGCAAATTCAACATCAACCTGCACTTCGCGCCGTGACATTGCCACAACCCGCATCAGCTTGATCATCGGCAGGTTTTCAAGGCGATTCTCAATGCCAGCCCAGTCATCCATGCTCGTAATCGGCACAAACACCATCAATTCGCCACTGGCACCATAATCAATCATGCTGGCCTGTTTCCAGGCACTTTCCAGTCGTGATCGCACATCCTGCGCGGCATGTTGCAACATCTCTGCAACCGACTCGCCCGCGGCAAGGTTTTCATGAACACCAAACACCTGCGGCGCCCCTGTCGCGTCATACCGTGTAACCGATACATCAACAGCCTGCCCGTCACCGGTTCCGGTAAGGGTAGCATCAACAACCGCAACATTCGCGCCGTAACGCTGACCGATTTTATCAATCGCGGCCAGGTCGCCGCTTTGGGCCTGATCGACCGAAACAGTGCCGATATCGGCCAGATCCCCCACGGCCAGTGTCACCGGCACCAGCCCGCTTTGGTTGGCCACCGTGCTCCAGGCATCGCGCCACGGATTGGGGTCATCCCACAGGCTGGTATATCCCTGATCAGAATAAACCGGCAAAATCAGCACTTTGCGCGCGGTCGTTTCGGCAAAGGGCACATTGCGGGCGCGCAAAAATGCCCGAACCTGATCGGGTTTGAACCGCACCGTCATATCCGCGATATAGCGGACCGACGATGTTTTTTCGTTCGAAACGCCAAAATCACGCACCATGTTGGTAATTGTGCGTTGATCGGGCACGGCAACCCCCGCCCCCGCATTCGAAACCGTCAGGCGATCCATCAGGTGCGAAAACGCAGCCCGCTGGCCGCTGGCCAGGGCCACGTCGCGGGCCTGGGTCGCACTATCGGCGCGTTGATCAACATGAACGCCGCTAACCGTATACAAATCCTGCGCAACGGCGGGCGTCGCAGCCCCCGTCGCCAGCACAAAAATTCCGGCGATCATTCCTGCCAGCAGATGAGTTGGTTTTAATCGATCCAGCACGTTTGCCTCTTTGCCCGTTTTGTCATGGTTCAGGCCCCTGAAATTGGTTTGCCTGTGCCTTTTACCAGCGCGGCTTCACAAGGACCTTGTTGCATAGGTAACGCATGACGGAAAGAAAAGTCTCCCATGCACAGCAGATCATTGCATTCATCACGGGTTTGAGTATTTTCGGGCCAGCGGAATTTATCAAGTCCGCGTTTATCATCGCTACCATGTTATCATGACCGGGGTGACGATGATAAACGCGGGCTTCCCCGCTTTCCCTTTTAAATTCAGTGAGTGCGAGGATCGCCCATGACCGCCCGCAACGGCCTCACCTATAAGGACTCCGGCGTTGATATTGATGCTGGCAACGCCCTTGTCGATGCAATTAAACCCTTGGCCAAGGCCACCAGCCGTTCCGGTGTTTCCGGTGGGCTGGGTGGATTCGGCGCACTGTTCGACTTGAAAGCCGCCGGATATAACGATCCGGTACTGGTTTCGTGCACCGATGGCGTTGGCACCAAACTGAAAGTTGCCTTTCTGGCCGACAAACACGACACCGTCGGCATCGACCTTGTCGCCATGAGCGTGAACGACCTGGTTGTCCAGGGTGCTGAACCGTTATTGTTCCTTGATTATTTTGCCACCGGCAAACTGGCCGTCGATAAAGCAACCGACGTGGTTGCCGGTATTGCCGATGGCTGCAAACAGGCCGGTTGTGCATTGATCGGTGGTGAAACCGCTGAAATGCCCGGCATGTATGCCGATGGCGAATATGATCTTGCCGGTTTTGCCGTTGGTGCCGCCGAGCGCGGCAACCTGCTTGATGGCAGCACCGTTGCCGAAGGTGATGTTATTTTGGGTCTGGCATCTAGCGGTGTGCATTCCAACGGATATTCGCTGGTGCGCAAGGTTGTTGAAAAAGCGGGCCTTTCCTATGACGATGCCGCCCCGTTTGCCCCGGGTAAAAAAGTTGGCGAAGCCCTGCTGGAACCCACCAGAATTTACGTCAAAAGCTGCCTTGCCGCACATAAGGCCGGTTATGTCAAAGCCTTTGCCCACATTACCGGTGGTGGCCTTACCGAAAATGTCCCGCGGGTTCTGCCCGAAAACGCCACTGCCGTTTTTGATGCCGATTGCTGGGATTTCCTGCCCATTTTCAAATGGCTGGCAGCGGAAGGCGGCATTCCATCTGTTGAAATGGCGCGTACGTTTAACTGCGGCATTGGCATGTGCGTTGTGGTTCCGGCCGATAAGGCTGATGCCGCCGAGGCGCTGCTGCGTGAACATGGCGAAACCGTCAGCCAGATTGGCATGATCGGCCCGCGTGCTGGCGATGGCCCGCAGGTGATCATTAAAAACATGGGCCCTTCATGGGAAAAGTAACCACCGGCAAGAAGCTCAAGCTCGCCGTTCTGATTTCAGGCGGCGGGTCCAACCTGCAAGCCATCATTGATGCCTGCAATACGCCCGGCTATCCGGCCGAAATTGTGCTGGTCTTTTCCAACCAGCTTGACGCTGGCGGGCTGGAACGTGGCCGCCGTGCGGGCATCCGCACTGATGCCATCTCGCACAAGGGCTATCCCGGCGGGCGCGAGGCCTATGACAATGCCGTCAGCACCCTGATCGAACAAAGCGGCGCCGATCTGGTCGTTTTGGCCGGTTATCTGCGTCTGGTCAGTGAAAGCTTCACCGCACGCTGGAAAGACAAACTGATCAACATCCACCCGTCGCTTCTGCCAAGTTTCAAGGGCCTGCATGTGCATCAGGCGGCGCTTGATGCCGGGGTCAAATTCGCTGGCTGCACCGTGCATTATGTCGTCCCCGAAGTCGATAGCGGCCCGATCATCGCCCAGGCGGTTGTCCCGGTCCTGCAGGGCGACGATGCAAATAAGCTGGCACAGCGCATCCTCAAACAGGAACACCGCATCTACCCGCAGGTCATCCGCTGGATCGCCGAAGGCCGCGTCTCGGTCGATGCCAAGGGCATTGTGACTGTGGCCAACGCGCCACAAGCCGATTTCGCTGAAATCAACCCGGCACTCGAACCCGGATGAAAGAACCTTTGGCGCTGGCTGCACAAGCTGTTTTGAGGGCGGATACATCATCCGCCCTCATTTCTTTTTAATACAACAGTTCAAGGACATTCTGCGCTTCGGTTTTTCGAGACGGCATCCTACTCGAAAACAGCGAAAGTCAAATACTTGCCATTTATCCAGAGCACACGCTGGGTATTTGACCATGCACACGTAACACCTTTCTTTTTCACGCATACCCATACGAGGCGTTGCTTGGAAACCGGCTTATTGTCGACCAACTCGTTAAGCACATCACGAAGATCGCGATTATTCCAATCATACTTTTCCGCAGGACCGTTATAGGTACCATCCACGAGCCGAGTCCCCCCTCCGGGTGTTGCCCGACGATAACTATAGTTATGCGAAACATTTGAGTTCCGCGTGCTGCCTTTGGCTTCATACGTATCGTCCGCCCAGGCGACAACGATGTTTACCTTGCCGCCTTTAACGTTATGGCGAAAATATGAGTGGCATCTTCCACCTTCCATCGCGTGATTGCTAAACCCGGATATGTCGTCATAAACAACTGCGAAATGATCCAGCCACCACCACTTTTCCGATAGCGTCGCGACAAGCTTATTAGCCGATGAACTATGGTTCTTCGCCTCAAGATCCTGCAAAACCATTTCACCCAGATAGCTGTCGATGAAATCAGCATGGTTTTCAACAGCTTCAGAAAGAGACTCACTCCATTTCATCCCGTGTTTTTCGACATAACCCTCAAAATAGCTGCGATTGTTTTCTGCTATATCCTCTATCCGGCTGACATACTCATCGGGAATCAGATCAAGCGGCGAGCCGTTCTTCTCGGATAAATTTATCGCGAACAATTTGTCATCTGGAATGTCTTTAAGGATATCAAGTATATCGGCAGCCAACTGCGCGGACATCAGGTAGTAGTTCAATACCCTGCCAATATCCTGAATTACGACAACGTCCCCGTAACTTGTCGTCAGGTTAGCTCTGTAGATGTTGTTACCGACAGCACTCTCACTCACCGTTTGATTGATTGTCGAGGCGGCCTTTCGAAGCGAACTACTGTTGAAATCTCGCAATGATCCGATTGCCAACCTGCGCCTTGCATCAGTCTTCGAACTGATCAGAGCATTGACACTTTCAACAACAGCATCGATTTCCCCCAACGGGCCCGCCAATGACGCATTCGCTCCAACTTGCTCGACCACGGCTTCCAGACGATCAAACCGACCCAGCATCAAGCTTTGAAGGCTGTCTATTTTACTATCGATGTTCTCCAGCATTTCTAAGATTAGTTCCTCGGTCGATTTTGACGACGTGAACAAGGATACAAAGCCAATCACCGCAGATAGGCAACCCAAGCCTGCTGAAAACTTTGACAAGCCTGACCCGGAAAGGAGTTTGACCACATTGGTCAAATTACTCTTGTTCGCGTCTTTGCCGATTTCGATAGCGTTCTTGAACTTATCAATGGATTTGACGACGTTTGCAGTCTCTCTGCCCACGTCTTTTGCTGTCACCGAACGTTTCCCAGCACCATCAGTCATTCCACCCTCACAATCCCTAATTAAATTACAATCAAAAAAAACACTTGATGGTTGTAAGATAACCAATTGTGCTGGTTAAACAATTCAAAATCGGTGATCCAACCCTCGGGTATAGGCGGCTCTACTCGTAATGATTGGATACGTTTATAGACAAACTGCCCGACCGCGCAAAGCGAACTGCGCCCCCAAAAAACCAGATGTCATTTGCCATAATGAGCCATGCTTTACCCGGCACATTTTCGCCATTTGGCTGCCGATCAGTTAGCAAAAATCCAATGAGTGTCAAATACATGCCCTGTGGAATGTGACATTGGTCAAACGTATGACCCAATGTGCTAACCTTGCCCTTGCCTGTACCCAACCCAACGGATATGCATTTGAACAATCCCAAAACAACCAGTCCAAGGAGGCAAGTTTGCAGGGCAACGATTACGAACTCACCGAAACCCACGTCAGCATCTATCACGGCTATGTCAATTTCGTGAAATGGGGCACCATCTCGATCATTGCCCTTCTGGTGTTGATGGCAATTTTCCTTCTGTGATTTGCCTGTTGCTAAAAATCAAAAGCTGCCGTTTTCCGGCAGCTTTTTTTTATGATCAAAGCGTATCTGTCTCATAGCGCACAACGTTAAACCCCTCCTCCACACCGGGCGGGACAAAGGCCGCGTTAATCTGATGGAACTGCGCATCACTAGCGGCAAACTGATGGCTTCCGGCCCGGTTGCGCACCCGAAGGCGGTTGATGCACACCGCGTCCTGCATATCGAGATAATGTAAAACATGATCGACCCCGGCATCCTCAACGATCCCCCGCATCCAGCGCCGAAGGCCGACAGTATTGGCCGGAAAATCAAGCACCACCGAAACACCCGCGCGCAGCACCATCGCCACATGCGGCCCCATCACGCCGCGCAACCTGTCCGATACCCGGACATAATCGGCAACTGATCGCATCTGGTCGCCAAACAGGGTCGACAGCCACTCATCCTCGGCGATCAAAACCGTGCCGGGTTTGCGCGCCAGTTCGGCGCCAAAGGGCTGGCGCGTGCAGGCAATGCCGGGATTGAGGCCAAAAGCCTGGCCCATAAGGGCTATCCCGGCGGGCGCGAGGCCTATGACCATGCGGTCAGCGAGCTGATCGCCCAAAGTGGTGCCGATCTGGTGGTGCTGGCGGGCTATTTGCGGTTGGTCAGCGAAAGCTTCGTCAAACGCTGGGAAGGGCGGCTGATCAATATTCATCCGTCCCTGTTACCGTCCTTCAAAGGCTTGCACGCCCATGAACAAACCATTGCCGCCGGGGTTAAATATTCCGGCTGCACGGTTCATTTTGTGGTGCCCGAAATGGATGCAGGCCCCATCATTGCCCAGGCCGTGGTACCTGTATTGGCCGATGATGATGCCCACAGCCTTGGTCAGCGCATTTTACGTCAGGAACACCAGATTTATCCGCAAGTCATTCGCTGGATTGCCGAAGATCGTGTTGTTGTTGGGAACGATGGCCGGGTTGCCGTGCGCGGTTCTCAAAGCCCTGACTTTGCCCAAATAAACCCTGTCAACCCGCAGGGATGAAAGCACCGCTGGCGCCATTGGTGGCGCCAGCTTTGACTTCCAAAGGCAGAGAAAAACCAATTCAACCCTTACGTTTTATGCAAATGGTTGAATTGGACATCAAAAACCCGTCTTGCACGCGATGATGTGCCCGTTTATAACAGGAATGACTCCAGAACAATCTGCCACCGAACCAACGTTTCTTTTGGTGGTTTCGGCGTAAAGTTACATCCGACCATGGCCGTTTGGTGCCACATTGTTCTGGCCGTAACCTTTTGATAAATGGAGGCCCCTGTGCAGGGAAACGATTACGAACTGACGAGCACCCATAAAAACATTTACGCTGGCTATACCCGTTTTGTTAAATATTCCACCGGCAGCGTGATTGCCCTTGTGGTTTTAATGGCACTTTTTTTGCTGTAATTTCAGCAATATATTCCATTGTATAGATCAATATCGCCTATCAATTGATACCTGATCAAGACAAAACCGCCCTTTTCCAACGGGCGGTTTTTTTGTGCTTTCGCGCATTCCCGCGCCCGATTTTGTCGGCATTAACACCTGCCCATATTGCCACAAAACCGCAATATTTGTATTAGTTTTGCCGCATTCCTCGCCACTAAATAGTTACATTCCCGGCGCAAATTCACCTTTCTGGTGATGCTTCATAAAACCATCAAAAACAGCTCACATCGAAGGCGACCGAAAGCCACACCATTCTTTACGGAGGATGACATGCAAGGCAGCGAATACGACACCAACATGGTCAGAGAAGGCGAAAAAGGCTGGCATAACTTTGCCTGGTTTCTGTTTACCAACCTGCTGGCCGCCGCAGCGACCCTGCTGTTGCTAATGATTTTTTTTCTCTAGCCTGAAACAGGCATTTGTATACACACCCCTTTACGGGTTCGGACCAAGAGCAGCACCGACTGCCACGCCCGAACCCGTTTTTTTAGCATCATCGATACCCGACGAGGTCAAATGGTACCGCGGCATGCCACACATAACCCTATACCATTGATGATAGAGGGCTGCTGCCGCGCAACAGGTAATTCCGGGATTCACAACGCCGTAAACCGGCTATTTTTCAACAAAACTGATACCAATAATAAAACTTGGACCTCGTCTATTGCACAACGCATCGCATCCCCAATAGTATAGTATTGCAACTGCAATTGGGGACCAGACAATGCCATTCAATAAAAATATCAGCCAACGCCTTTTGTTTGCCTTTATCATCATGGCCGTCATTACCGCGACAACAGGTATCGGGGGTATTTTTTTCACCCTTGGGATGAACAAGGAAGCAGACAAAGTTACCCTTGAGCTTGCCCCACTTGGCGATGCAGCAATGGAAATCAAACTGTCGGCAACCCGCGCCCACCTGATTTTCGAAGAAATCATGTCAGGTGATGGCAGCGAAGACATTAACGAGGTTTGGGATCTTCTGGCAGAATCCGCATGGTATGTTGATGCCATCATGACCGGCGGCCAGAACGACGAAGGAACTTTCCTTGCCAGCAAAAATGCTGGCGTGCAAAGCAAAATGGTGCAGGTAAAAACATCTGCTGCCGAATTTACCGCCAGCGCCCATCAACGATACGCTGCCAAACAAAAACAGGGCAATGGTGACAACCTCGCGGCAGGCAGCAGTGCGGATCAAAACTTTGATGCCTCCTTTGATAAGTTCATCGAATTGGCTGACGAGGCCGAAGAACTGATCCATGACGATATGGATGCCGGTGTTGCCGACATGCATGTGCGCGCTGAAACGTCGGTTCTGACCATGATCGTTATAACGATCATCGGATTTGTGGTTGCTGCCCTGTTTTCGATTTATGCACGCAACAATATCTCGCGGCGGATCGACCAGCTTTCAAACGATATGAAAGCACTGGCCGCCGGGAGGTCAGACGCCGAGGTTCCTTACATTGAAGACATTGACGAAATCGGCGATATGGCACGTTCGGTACAGGTGTTTCAGCGCAACATGGAACAGACCGAACAGCTTTCAATTGAAAAAGCCCGCACTCAGGAACAGTTAAACAGCGCCAACGAAAAACGTAACAAGGCCATCGCCCTGTTTGACCGCGATATCGCCAGTGTGGTAAGCAGCGTATCTGCGGCGGCAGGCAAAATCGGCCAGACGTCAACCGCCCTGACCATCAACGGCAAAACAAACCTGTCGATGGCAGAAGAAGTTACTCACGCCTCATCAAGTGCCAATCGCAGTGTCGAAACGGTTGCTGCTGCTGCCGAAGAACTGACCCATTCCATCCGTGAGATCACCCAACAAGCCAATACATCATCCGAAATTGCCCGCGAGGCCGTCTCACAGGCAGAGCACACCAACCAACTGGTGGCGGGGCTTGCCAATTCGGCGACACATATCGGCGAAGTTCTGGGGCTTATTTCCGATATTGCCAATCAGACCAACCTTTTGGCCCTGAATGCGACCATCGAAGCCGCCCGGGCAGGCGATGCGGGCAAAGGATTTGCTGTTGTTGCCTCCGAAGTTAAAAATCTGGCGACACAAACGGCCCGCGCAACCGACGAAATCAGCAGCCAGATTGGTGACATTCAAACAGCAACACGCGAATCGGTCATCGCCATCGAGGAAATATCGCGTATCATTTCCAACATGAACGACATCTCGTCTTCTATCGCCGCCGCCATGACACAACAGGCCGGTGCCACGCGCGACATTGCACAAAATGTGCAAAACGCATCGGATGGCACATATCAGGCGGCACAAAAGGCAGGTACGATCAAAACCGCCATATCGGAAAGCCAGCTGACCGCAAGCGAACTGGCCGCTGCCGCCCAACAGCTTAGCGCAAGCGCACAATCGCTTCGGGTATCGGTTGACAGTTTCTTTGGCAAGGTCCGCAACTGAGCCAAACACAACCCGATATGACACAGATTTGATCACAAACAAAAACGCCCCGTGCCAAGGCGCGGAGCGTTTTCGTTTTACTTCTTTGCCGCGAAAACGCGACGCGCCTTGATCAGCCGACGATGTCGGTCTGGGCGAAGAAATAGGCAATTTCGATTGCGGCGTTTTCAAGCGAGTCTGAACCATGAACCGAATTTGCTTCGATTGATTCAGCAAACAACTTGCGAATGGTGCCCTCATCGGCGTTTGCCGGGTTGGTTGCACCCATGACTTCGCGATATTTTGCGACGGCATTTTCGCCTTCCAGAACCTGGAGAACGACGGGGCCGGAAACCATGAAGTCCACCAGTTCGCCGAAGAACGAACGTTCCTTGTGAACGGCATAAAAACCTTCAGCCTGTTCACGGGTGAGACGAGCACGTTTCTGAGCAACGACGCGCAGACCAGCTTCTTCGATCACGGAATTGATCTTGCCGGTCAGATTACGACGGGTTGCGTCAGGCTTAATGATGGAAAAAGTATGTTCGATAGCCATTGGTGTCACCTAGCTACTTGTAAAATTTCAGTACCCCTAAAACAGGTTGGCGCTATATAAACGGCCTTTTGGCTCAAAGCAACACATAGTTAACCATTTGCATTTCAGCCCTGCGTTTCGCGCATCGTCACAAATTCACCACTATGGCGTTATCAAAGCCGCAAAAAACGGGCAGTTCCAGCACCTTGCCCTGTTTTATATACCCGCCCAACGCCCTTGATGACATTTTCAAGAATCCTTGCTTAACGCGCGCCCCTGCCCTATTGAAGGGCTAGAGAAATACCAGATTCCCTAACACAGGCGCCAGTATGCTGAATATTTCCAACATCATCTACCGCATTGGCGGTCGGATGATCTTTGACCAGACCAGTCTTACCATTCCGGCCGGACACAAAATCGGCCTGATTGGCAGTAATGGCGCGGGGAAATCTACGCTGCTGAAACTGATCGCCGGGCAGCTCATGCTCGATGGTGGCGAGATTACCCTCAACGCGCGGGTCCGTATGGGCATGGTATCCCAGGAAGCCCCTGCCGGGTCGCGCTCCTTGCTAGATACGGTGCTTGCCGCCGATACCGAGCGCGCCAACCTGCTGGCCGAGGCCGAAACCGCCACCGACGGCCACCGCATTGCCGAAATTCATACCCGACTGGCCGATATTGACGCCCACACCGCCGAAGCACGCGCGGCATCCATTCTGTCCGGCCTGGGTTTTGATGGCGAAGCCCAATTGCGCGCCTGCGACGATTTTTCCGGCGGTTGGCGGATGCGCGTGGCGCTGGCAGCCACCCTGTTTTTACAGCCCGACCTGTTGCTGCTTGACGAACCGACCAACCACCTTGACCTTGAAGCCACCATCTGGCTGGAACAATATCTGATCAGCTATCCCGGCACGATCATTCTGGTCAGCCATGACCGCGATTTGCTGAACCGGGCGGTCAAACATATTGTGCATTTGCACAATTCGCAGCTGACCCTGTATGGCGGCAATTACGATAAATTTGCCAAAACCCGCCGCGAACAGATGGAACTGGCATCGAAGCATTACGAAAAGCAGATTGCCCAGCAAAAGCACCTGCAATCCTTTATCGACCGCTTTCGCGCCAAGGCCAGCAAGGCCAAACAGGCACAAAGCCGGGTTAAGATGCTGGAAAAAATGGGCCCGGCGATTGCCGTGGTCGAAGACCGCAGCATCACATTCGATTTCCCCAGCCCGCAGGAACTGCCGCCGCCCCTGATCACGATTGATAATGGCGATGTCGGCTATAACGGCAAACCTGTTTTGCGCAACCTGAACCTGCGCATCGATATGGATGACCGCATTGCCCTGCTCGGTGCCAACGGCAATGGTAAATCAACCCTGGCAAAGCTGTTATCTGACAAACTTGAATTGATGAACGGTGAAAAGGTTTCTTCCAACAAACTGCGGATTGGCTATTTTGCCCAGCATCAGACCGACGAACTGGTGATGGAAAATACCCCCTATCAGCATTTGGCCGCCTTGATGCCCAACGTGATCGAAAGCAAGGTTCGCGCCCAGTTGGGCCGCTTTGCCTTTGAAGGCGACAAGGGCAACACCAAGGTCAAGAACCTGTCGGGAGGTGAAAAGGCACGTTTGCTGTTTGCCTTGATGACGCTTGATGCCCCGCACATGCTGATCCTTGACGAACCGACCAACCATCTAGACATTGATGCCCGCGACGCCCTGAACCACGCGCTGAACAATTACGAAGGTGCCGTGATCATCATCAGCCACGATCCCTATTTGATCGAGGCCTGTGCCGACCGCCTGTTGCTGGTGGCCGATGGCACCGTCAGCAATTTTGATGGCGACGTAAACGAATATCGCCAATATTTGTTGGACCGCGCACGCGCCGACCGCCGGGCAGGCAAAAATTCGGTTGCGGCAACGCCGGAACAAAAACGCGACCGCAAGGCCGAGCGCCAGGCCGCTGCCGAAAAACGCAAAATTGCCGCCCCGCTGCGCAAGGAAGTTGAAAAACTGGAAAAGCAGATGGCGCAATGCACCACCCAAATTGCCGCAATTGAAGCCGAACTGACCGACCAGTCGCTTTATAATGCAGGCAATGCTGACCGCCTGAACAAGCTGCAAATGGACATGGCCAAGGTTAAATCCGACCTTGCCAGGACCGAAAGCCTGTGGCTGGAAAAACAGGAAGAATATGAAACCATGGTCGCGTAAAGCCCCTGTTGCCCAACACGACGAGCCGTGTCAAATACCCGCCATTTGGCGGGTATTTGTGTTTTTAAATCATCTCCACCTCAGCCCCAACATCACTGCCCACATGGTTACATACGGCATCACGCACCAGCATTCGCATCCATGACGCGGCCGGGTCATCCTGCATTTCGCGGCGCCAGACCAGCGAAACCGGATAGCGCCCCAAATCCAGCGGCGCATCGCACACCTGCAAGCCGCTGATGCGGGCCAAGGCCGTTGCCGCATGGGTTGGAATCGTCGAAACAGCGGCGATACCGCGTAAAAATGCGGGCACAGCGGCAAAATGGGTCAAGCCGGTCTGAATTTTACGGTGTCGCCCCAAATGCCTGAGTTTTTCGTCAACAATGCCTTCGCGCCCGGAATAGGAAACCAGGATATGCGGTAGGGTCAGATACTCCTCAAGCGATAACGGCATGGCCCATCCGCACGCCACCGGATCAAAAATACAGGCATAACCCGATTGCGCGATCTGCTCCTGCGCCAGCCACGACCGTTCCGGTGGCCGGGCGATCACGGCCAGGTCAAGTTCCCCGGTTTCCAGCATTTTTTCCACCGTATGCCGGTTGCTTTGATGGAATGACACCGACACATTTGGCGCGTCATGCAACAAACGCTGCGACACGGCGGGGCCGACGGCCAGTTGAAAATCGTCCGACATGCCCAGCGCAAAATGATGTGCATCATGCCCCGGGTTAAAATCCTGCCCGGCGCGAAAGGTTCCGCGGATCAAAAGCACACCGTGTTCAATGTTTTTCGCCATGTCGATGGCGCGCGGGGTTGGCTGCATTCCGCCGCGTGTGCGGACAAATAACGGGTCCCCGGCGGCCTCACGCAAACGGGCCAGCGCCGCACTCAATGCTGATTGGCTTAACGACAAACGATCCGCTGCCTTTGACACACTTCTTTCCTGCCATATCGCCATAAAGGCGATGGCAAGATTAAAATCAAATCGCGCAATATCATTTAAATTAATGTTTTGAACCATAAACAGCAATTTGACTGATGATACAGCCGTCGTCAAGATCACAAACAAGGACACACATTTCGCGTAACCCCTACAACAGGAGCCCCCAAATGCCCCAGCATCGCGTTGCCGTTATCCAGGCTGGCACAACCCTTTTTGATACGCCGCGCACGTTAGAACGCATGGCGGCCCTGTGCGAAGAAGCCCGGCACAACAATATTGAACTGGCTGTCTTTCCCGAGGCCTATATTGGCGGCTATCCCAAGGGCCTTGATTTTGGGGCGCGTGTTGGCACACGCAGCGAAGCAGGCCGTGATGATTATTTGCGGTACTGGAAAGCCGCCATCGAGGTTCCCGGCCCCGAATGCCGCACCATTGGGTCGTTCGCGGCGAAAATGAAGGCGCATCTGGTGACCGGCATCATTGAACGCGATGGTGGATCACTTTATTGCGCGGTTCTGTTTTTTGCACCCGATGGAAGCCTTTTGGGCAAACGGCGCAAATTGATGCCCACCGCCAGCGAAAGGCTGATCTGGGGCCAGGGCGATGGTTCTACCCTGCCAGTTTTTAACACCGATATTGGTAAAATTGGTGCCGCCATTTGCTGGGAAAACTATCTGCCGCCGTTGCGCCAGACCTATTACAATAAAGGCATCAATATCTGGTGTGCGCCCACCGTTGATGAACGTGAGTTCTGGCAAACTTCGATGCGCCACATTGCCTATGAAGGCCGCACCTTTGTCCTCAGTGCCTGTCAGTATCTGACCCGCGCCGATGCCCCCGAAGATTACACTTGCCCGCAAGGAAACGACCCGAAAACCACCCTGATCCGGGGTGGCAGCGTGATCATCGACCCGATGGGCACCTGCCTGACTGAACCGGTTTATGACCGTGAAGCGGTTATCTGGGCCGACATTGATACCGACCAGGCCATTCGTGGCAAATATGACCTTGATGTCGCAGGCCATTATGCCCGCCCCGATGTTTTTTCGCTGACCGTTAATGAAACGCCATTTCACCCCCGTAAAGCAGCCTGCTCACCGGCATCGGAACCGGCATCAGCAACACCAGAACAAGTGCCGCACCCCGACACCGAGTCGTAAAGGCCCCCGCCATCCGCCACCAAACAAAACGGCCCCGGATATGTTACCGGGGCCGCTTGTTTAATCAAACATATCAGGTCGGTATCTTAAAATACCGGAACCACGGCACCATCATATTTTTTATTAATGAAGTCACGAATGGTGTCGGAATTATAGGATTCAACCAGGGTTTTCACCCAAGGCTTGTCCTTGTCAACGGTGCGGGTAACGATGACGTTGGCATAAGGACTATCCTTGCTTTCAATCGCAATCGAATCCCGGGTCGGGTTCAAATTGGCCTGGCTGGCATAGTTGGTATTGATTGCTGCGGCATCAACATCGGCCAGCGAACGCGGCAACTGTGCAGCGTCAAGCTCGATGAAATCAAACCCTTTGGGGTTATCTGTCACATCAAGCGGGCTTACGACCAGGCCAGCAGCCGGGTCAACCTTGATCAGGCCTTTTGACTGCAGCAACAAAAGCGCACGGCCGCCGTTGGTCGGATCGTTGGGGATGGCAATTTTCGCCCCGTCCGGCAGGTTATCCAGGCTTTTGTATTTGTCGGAATAAATGCCCATCGGGGTCACAAAGTTATAGCCAACCACCGACAAATGATAGCCACGGTCCTTGATCTGGTTATCAAGATACGGCACATGCTGGAAGCTGTTGGCATCAAGATCGCCATCGTCAAGCGCCTGATTGGGCAACACATAATCGCTGAAAGTGATGATGTCGAGCTTCAGGCCCTTTTGTGCCGCAACCTTGGCGACCTGTTCCATGATTTGTTCATGTTCGCCAGCGGTGACGCCAATTTTGATTTCATCCTGGGCAAATGCCGGGATGGCAAGGCTGGCCGTCAGAATGACAGCCGCACTCAGGGTTTTGAAAAACCGCATGGGAAGGCTCCTTTTAAGCTGCATTTGAATGTAAAAATGCGGGAATATGTAAAATCGTCAGATATTGCGTTTGTCGGCCTTGCGCGCCAGATGGTCGCCCAGCATTTGTATCGCCTGAACCACCACAATCAGGGTCACAACAACCGCGCCCATCACATCGGGGCGAAAGCGCTGATAACCATAGCGAATGCCAAGGTCGCCCAGGCCACCGGCCCCAACCGCCCCCACCATGGCCGAATAGCCAATCAGGGTGACGGCGGTCAAGGTCAGGCCATGAATGATGGCTGGCAGGGCTTCGGGCAACAAAACCTTGGTCACCACCTGCATCGGGCGCGCGCCCATGGCGTGGGCGGCCTCGATCAGGCCGCTGTCAACTTCGCGCACGGCCCCTTCGATAATGCGGGCAATAAACGGGATCGCTGCCACCGTTAATGGCACAATGGCCGCCGATGTGCCAATCGATGTGCCAACCAGAAAGCGGGTAAACGGAATGATGGCAACGGCCAAAATGATAAACGGCACCGAGCGCGTGGCATTCACAATCGGCCCAAAGGTCTTTTGAAAGACCGGTGCCTCAAACAGTTCGCCCCGGCCCGACGTTGCCAGCAACACCCCCAAAGGCAGGCCAATCGCCGTGCCAATCGCCAAAGAGGCAAACACCATATACAGGGTTTGCAACGTTGCCTGCCCTAGAATGGGAAGAATGGTGGACCACATGGATTAGCCCTCCTTTCGAAGAGAAGGGACATCACGCGATGCATCGGCTTGAGGGAATGCAGGCTGAAAATCAAGAAACTCATCGGCCAGCAGCGACTGTGTTGTCGGCTGTTGCGGGTTGGCAAAAATGCCATCAACCGCCCCCTGTTCAACAATCACCCCCGCATCCATCACCGCAACCTTGTCGCATAGCTGTTTGACCACAGCCATCTCGTGGGTAATCACCACCATGGTCAGGCCCAGGCGTTTGTTAATATCGCGCAACAACGCCAATATCTGCCGGGTGGTTTCCGGGTCCAGTGCCGATGTTACCTCGTCGCACAAAACAACTTTCGGGTTGCTCGACAATGCGCGCGCAATGCCCACACGCTGTTTTTGCCCGCCGGACAATTCAGCCGGATAGCGATCGCGTTTGTCTTCAAGGCCCACCAGCGGCAATAACGGGTCAATCGCGGCGGCAATTTCGGCCTTGCTGGCCCCGGCCAGTTCAAGGGGTAAGGCGATATTGTCGTAAACCGTGCGCGAGGATAACAGATTAAAATGCTGAAACACCATGCCCAACTGGCGACGAAACAGCGGCAAATCGCGTTTCGACAATTTGGTCACATCGGTGCCATCCACTATGACACTGCCCGATGTCGGCATTTCCAGTAAATTGATGCAGCGAATAAGGGTAGATTTCCCGGCCCCGGAACGGCCAATCACGCCGACAATTTCGCCCGCTGCAATATCAAGGTCGATACCGCGCAAAGCGACATGTTCGGGGCTGCCCCGCCGGGCAGGATATGTTTTGTGCAGGTCGGTCAGCCGGATCATGGCGCCCTCCTTTTCAACATAAAAAAACCGTCTGCGGCATCACCGAGACGGTCGTTGCAAAAGGCGCACGCCCAACTCGCTTTAGCCGTATTTATTACGCGCCCGCAAGCTGAGAAGCAAATCGGCGCTTTAGATGACAATTATATAAACATGCCTGAATACGTATTTCAACGCTCCATACCATGCATTTTACGCATATCTTGTATGTAGCACCGATTAAATACATAAAAATAATGTTTAACCTAGTATTTTTACACCCCGGTCGTCAAACATGCAACCGACTGCAAGGGGCCTGAAACCATATGCCTCCTGGCAATATGCCTCATCACACCTCGCAGCCGTGCTTGTAAAACGACTACTTGTCTCTGATCTCGGCAAGGAATGTTGAAACAGCGCCCTTTAACTCACGGGCCTGATGCTCAAGTTCATCTGACAATGTCTGCACCTCGCCCGCCACCGTTTCTGTCTGACTGACCGAAGATGATACATCACCAATATTTTGCGAAACATCGCGTGCACCATGTGCCGCTTCTTCCACATTCCGGGCAATTTCCTGGGTAGCAGCCCCTTGTTCTTCGACCGCTGCGGCAATGGCACCGGTAGATCCGTCAAGCTGGCGAATGGTTTCGGCAATTTCACCAATCGCGGTAACCGCTATGCCGGTAGCACTCTGAATACCGCCCACTTGCGAACGGATATCCTCGGTCGCTCTGGCTGTCTGACTGGCCAGAACCTTGACCTCGTTGGCCACCACGGCAAAGCCCTTGCCCGCATCCCCGGCGCGCGCGGCCTCTATGGTGGCATTAAGCGCCAGAAGGTTGGTTTGCTCGGCAATGTCGGAAATCAGGGATATGACCTCGCCGATCCGTGTCGCGGCATCGGCAAGAAGTTCGATTTTTTTATGGGTATCTTCAGATTTACTGACAGCACCACTGGCCACCCGCGACGATTGCGACACCTGTGTACTGATTTCTCTGATTGAGGCCGAAAGTTCCTCGGCGGCGGCGGCAACAGTATCGATATTTGTCGACATTTCCTGGGATGCCGACGATACAATCACCGACTTTTCGCCCGCCGTGTGTGCCGTAATATTCATCGACCGCGCCGAGCGCTGCATCTTGGTCGCGGCATTGGTCACATATTCAACAACATGACCAACATTGACCTCGAAGTTGTTCGCCATTTCTAACAGGACCGCCCGTTTTTCGCGTTCGGCCAGTTTTTCATCTTCTTCACGCTGGCGACGCAGATTTTCCATTTCAATGGTCTTGGATTTAAACACATCCATTGCCCGCGCCAGATCGCCAATTTCGCTGCGATGATCAGTATAGGCAACGTCAATACCATGATCCCCCTCAGCCAAACGCAACATATTGTCGGAAATATTTTGTAACGGCTTGGTAATGCCGCGCCCGATCAACAGCGAAACAAACACCACCAACCCGGCAATCACAATGACCACAGTCATCATCGTCAGCAGGTTTTTTTGAAAAATGGCATCAACATCATCGACATAAATGCCCGTCGCAACGATCCAGCCCCACGGCTTGAACATTTTTACAAAGGAAATCTTTGGCCGCGTTTTTGATTTGTCCGGCGTAAGATAGGTATAATCGACAAAACCCTGGCCGTTTTCCGTCACCATGTCGACAAAGGCCTGATAATGACGCTTTCCCGCCCCATCAACCGACGCCGACATATTGCGGCCGACCAGTTCGGGTTTGACCGTATGAAACAGCACCACCGGCTGCTGGTCAAAGACAAAGAAATAATTGGTTTCATCATAGCGCAAAGCCCCGACGGCCTTGCCAGCAGAGTCCTTTGCCTGTTCTTCGCTCAGCACACCCGATTGCACCTGCTGATAATAATAATCGATCAGTGATACGGTCGAATTAACCAGCGCCCGCGTCTTGTCCTTGCGATCATCCATCATCTGGGTTCGCAATTCAGACAGGCCAAATGCCCCGACCAAAATCGCGGCTAACACGGCGCCTCCGACAATCAGCAACAATCGCTTGCCAATTTTCACCGAATTCAAACTAAACATTCCCGCGACTCTCCCCGCATCACCATGGCCAACCCTGCACGCGCAGCGACAAACGTCCGGTATCATCGAAAAACGACATTAAATTCTGCGTGAAATACACACAGCATTTTATATACGTGGGGATAGTTAGCCCATACTTCCAGAGGACTAAAAAAACAGAATCGAAACAACGACCTGCGCACAAACACGGCCAAACCACAAAATCGGACAGAAGATGTTTAAAGGCGGTGGAAGATAAGGGGCGGGCGTCACATCACACCGCGCGGGTCAGCTTTCCGCTTTCTTTTCCCACGATCCGCCGGGTGTTTGTTGCCAGTAGGACAATTTATGTCCGGCATCTTTCCAGTTTTTCCAGCGCGTGCGCGCTTCGGCCACCGCATCAAAATCGCGGTCGTCAAACAGCATGATCACGCGTTCATAATCGGCAATCTTTTCGCTGTCCGCACGGTCGGTCAGGAACAAAAACTGGGCATTGTTGGGGTTTTCATCAACGATGGTCAGCCAGACCGGCTGCAAGTCGGCATCGCCATCCTGTGCGCTGCCATGCGGCAGCCAACTGGCCTTGTCATAGGTCCAAAGCAGGGTATTAAGCGCATCAAGCCGGGCGTCGCCCTGTGTCATCACAACAGCACGCTTTTCGCGCTCCAGTGTTTTTAACAAAAGCGTCGGCAAGGCCCGATCTAACGGGGTATTGGTTAAATGATAAAACCAGATATCGCTCATAGATGTGTCATACGATGCAAACCCGTATCGGGGCAAGGATTGTCCCTGCCCCGATACGGGAAAAGCAAAAATCAGGCTTCGTGATTATCGGCAACGAAACGATCGAGCAGGCGCACGCCATAGCCGGTCGCGCCTTTCGGGGCCACGTCGCTGTCTTTGACGGCCCAGGCCATGGCCGCAATATCAAGATGCGCCCACGGGCGGTCCTTGGTGATAAAACGTTTAAGGAACTGTGCCGCCGTGATCGACCCTGCCGGACGGCCGCCAACATTTTTCATATCGGCAATGTCGGATTTCAATTGATCGTCATAAGCCTTGCCCAGCGGTAACCGCCAGACCGGCTCGTTCACCGCAAGGCCCGCATTGGTGATCTGGGTGGAAAGGTCGTCATTATTGGAAAACAGCCCGCCATTTTCATGGCCAAGTGCAATAATGATCGCCCCGGTCAATGTTGCCAGATCGACAATCAGGCTCGGATCGTATTTTTCCTGCACATAGGTCAGGGCATCACACAAAACCAGACGGCCTTCGGCATCGGTATTGATCACTTCAATCGTCTGCCCCGACATCGATGTCACCACATCGCCCGGGCGCTGTGCGGTCGATGACGGCATGTTTTCAACCAGGCCAATCACACCAATGACGTTTGATTTGGCATTACGGCCCGCCAGTGCCTTCATCAGGCCCGACACAACACCGGCACCGCCCATGTCAAACTTCATGTCTTCCATGCCCGCCGCCGGTTTGATCGAAATCCCGCCGGTATCAAAGGTCACCCCTTTGCCAACAAAGGCAATTGGGGCTTCTTTTTTCTTGCCACCGTTCCAGCGCATCACCACCAGATAAGGCTTTTGTGCCGACCCCTGTGCTACGCCCAAAAGCGCACCCATGCCCAGCTTTTTCATTTCCTTTTCGTCAAGAACGTCAATCTCGATACCCAGCTTTTCCAAAGCACGCACTTCGGCAACAAAGCTTTCAGGATGAAGTACGTTTGCCGGTTCAGACACCAGATCGCGGGTGAAAAACACACCGTCGATCACTTTTTTGGCGCTCTCGAACTGTTTTTTGGCTTCTTTCGGTTCTTTGAGTGCAATCGAAACCGATTTCAGCGCCGGTTTGTCGTCCTTGGTTTCGGTGGTGCGATATTTATCAAACCGGTAATCGCGAAGGGCGCAGCCGGTGGCAAAATCACACGCAAGGTCATCCATGTCAAACAGGACGACAACTTCTTTTTCGCCGGTTGCCTGTGCGGCAAGGGTTACCTGGCCGCCCAGTTTTTGCGCGGCAATCACGTCAAATTCGGCTTCGCTGCCGATACCGAAAATAACAATGCGCGACAGTTCCACATTTGCAGGTGAAAGAATTTGCAGATTCTGGCCGAACTTGCCCTTAAAGGTTGAGGCTTTGATTGCACGGGTCACAACGCCTTTGGTTGCTTCATCAAGCGCAACGGCACTGGGCATCAGATCGCCGCCCTCGGTGGCAAAGGCCACAACCGCGCCGGAAGCCGGAACTGCGAGATCGGAAAAAGTGATCTTCATATCGGAAAGGACTCCTGAAATTTTCTGGGTCTGTTTAAAGGGTCTTGGCCCGCCACCCAACTGCGGGCATATCCTGAACTTATCCTGTCTGGGTCAAAAACCCAATCTTCCCAATTTAACGTGATGCCCGCCGAAAGAAAGGGTTATCCCGTATAGAAACAAAAAAATCATTCATTTGGCCGGTCATCGCCACTCTAAAATTGCTAAAAATCAAGGCAACGATTTCACAGCAATGCACCATGGTGGTTCATCCTATCCAAGCAGCAAGGTCACATCATGGTTTCGCGCCCCATTCCCATTCTGATCACCGATCCCGCACCGCGTTCAGCACCAGGCAAAAATACCCTGCCGATTTGGCGCGGGGCCTTTCGCCCGTTATTTTTGCTGGCCGGTTTGCAGGCCATTATTGGCGTGGTGTGGTGGATGGCGTCCTTGATTCACGGCGTTTGGGCACCGCAACTGGGCACGTCAGCACTTTGGCATGGCCATGAAATGGTTTTTGCCTTTGGCGGGGCGGCATTGGGCGGCTTTTTGCTCACCGCCATTGCCAACTGGACCGGGCGACCGGCCCTTCACGGCCCTGTTATCATGCTGTTAACCGCCTGCTGGCTGGCGGGCCGGGTGGCAATGATATTTGCCGCCGACATCAATGTCGTGGTTTTGCTGGTCGCCGAACTGACCTATTTTGCCGTGTTAATCGCGTTCGCCGCCCGCGAACTGATAGAAGCGAAAAACCGTCGCAATTTGAAACTGCTGGCGGTAATTGCCGCCCTTGCCATCACCGATGCGCTGTTTATTCTTGCGGCCCGCGATACCATCGCCCTTGATGCCGAAATTTTCCCCCGCGTGGGCATTTTCATTTTTCTGGTTCTGATCGCATTGATTGGCGGGCGCATTATCCCCGGCTTCACCCGCAACTGGCTGATGCGGAACGGAAAATTACCCGACATTGCCGAACCTGTTTCGTTTAACCGTTTTGACGCGCTATGTATGGTGGCATTGCTCGTTTCAGCTATTCTGGCTTTTACCCCGTGGCAGCAGGTTGCCGGGATTGTCCTGATGATAACGGCGATTTTGCATTTTGCCCGCTTGTCGCGCTGGCGCGGCATCCACACCCTAACCGATCCGCTGATCTGGATGCTTCATATCGCCTATTTGTGGCTTCCCATATGTCTGATGCTGGTTGGCATTGCCCAGCTGCGCCCCGATTTCTACGCCATCAATGACGCTGTTCATGCTGGCGGAGCCGGGGCAATGGCCTGCATGATCATGGCAGTTGGCGGACGGGCGGCCCTGGGCCATACCGGGCGAAGCCTTGTTGCGGGAAAATTGTTCACCATCGGGTTTTCGTTAATCTGGCTGGCAACAGCACTGCGCCTGATCGCGCCCGTTGCAGGCAGCCATTATTTGACGATACTGGCAACCGCAACCTTGTGCTGGATCGGCGGCTGGCTGTTCTTCATCCTGCGCTATGCCCCGATACTGCTCTGTGGCCCTGTGAAAAAATCATAGGGCTACCCACCGTTACACCGGCATATCAAGCACATCATCCGGCCACAGGCCCAAATTTGCTCCCTTGACATATTCCACCTGCCCGTCATCGGCATCACCGGTTAAAACCCAGCCGTGACGTTCGTAAAAACCATGCGCCCGAATTTTCGGGTCGCTATCGGTGGTCAGTGATATTTCGGTGCAGCCTTGGGCAAACAGCCAGTCTTCGGCAGTTTTTAACAGGGTACTGCCAATGCCCTGCCCATCATATTCCGGGTCAACAAACAAGGCCCACAAAGTCGCTTCCCTGGGCAGGGCAATGGCAAAGCCGGTTATTGCCCCGCCTGTTTCCGCCACCCACATCCCTGTACCGTTATTAAGCCAGTCAAACCACGCCGTTTTGGTAATGCCGCGCGCCGCCAGTTCCGCCATCGTCAGGCGGTTTTCGCGCACCTTCAAACGAATGGCAAAAACAGCATCCACATCGCTGGCAATGGCGGGTCGTATGTTCAAATCAGTTGGTCCCATGCTAGGGCAAGGGTTCGCCCCTTGCAAACCACCCTGCCCCCTTTTATCGCAGCACCACGCCGGCGCAAATAACAAAACACGGATCATATCATCGTTACGGCCTCGTCTGCACCGCACTTAACCTTATTGGCTGGCGTTTACGGCCCCAGTTGCCCGGCTGCGGGCGAAACACACCGGCACAGGCGGTGCCGCATTCGGTACAATGGCCCTGTGCGTCGAGCTTCCAGTCCGATAATTCATACCAGTCCCGGCCAATCAGCCTTGTCTTGCACTGATGGCAATAAGTGCTTGATGCCGCGTGATCATGCACATTGCCGACATACACATAGCGCAGCCCGTTTTGCATGGCGATATTGCGCGCCCGGATCAGTGTTTCTACCGGGGTGGCAGGTGTATCCATCATTTTCCAATCCGGGTGAAAGGCGCTGAAATGAAGGGGCACATCGGGGCCAAGGTTGGCCATGATCCAGCGGGTCATTTCGTCGAACTCGCCATCGCTGTCATTTTCGCCCGGTATCACCAGATTGGTCAGTTCAAACCACACCCCGGTTTCCCGTTTCAGGTAAACCAATGTTTCCAGAACATCGTTCAAATGGGCCGAACACAATTTATGATAAAACGCCTCGGTAAAGCCTTTCAGATCAACATTGGCGGCATCCATATGGCGGAAAAACTCGGCGCGCGCATCCTTGCCAATATAGCCCGCTGTTACGGCAATGGTTTTAATCCCCGCCGCCCGGCACGCCTTGGCCACATCCACCGCATATTCCAGAAAAATCACCGGGTCGTTATAGGTAAAGGCCACCGCCGAACAGCCCCATTGTTTTGCGGTCTGCACGATCATATCCGGGGTCGCCAGGCGGCCCACCGCATCCATTTGCCGCGCCTTGGATATCTCGTGATTCTGGCAAAATTTGCAGGTCAGATTGCAGCCCGCCGTGCCAAAGGACAAAACCGGACTGCCGGGCAAAAAATGGTTCAGCGGCTTTTTCTCGACCGGATCAATGCAAAACCCCGATGACCGGCCCCAGGTGGTCAGCACGATTTGGTCATTTTGCCGCGCACGCACAAAACACAATCCGCGTTGCCCTTCTGCCAGCTTGCAATAACGCGGGCAGACATCACATTGAATGCGGCCATCGTCCAACTGGTGCCAATAGCGACCTGGCACGGTGTCGGTTGGGGGTGTTTGTGCACTGGTATTGGCCGGGGACGTGGTCATCATGATCGGGGTCCGCCTGTTTAATAAAATGCAGCATCCTTTGAAAATCTGGTCTTGCGCGCTATGTTTTGCAAAGGATCGCAGATCAAAAGGGATGCGTCATGACTATTATTCGCCCTGCCGCCATTGCCGGAACATTTTATCCCGCCGATGCCAAAGAATTGCGCACAACCATAACAAAGCTGATGGCATCAGCCACCACACACGCCCCCCGTGAAAGCGCACCAAAGGCCATTATCGTGCCTCATGCCGGGCTGGTGTTTTCCGGTGCCATCGCCGCCGATGGCTTTGCCACCGTTGTACCAGCGATCCATACAATCAAGCGCGTGGTGATTATCGGCCCGGCGCATCGCATGGCGTTTCAGGGCATTGCCGCAGCCGATGCCACCGCCTTTGCCACCCCTTTGGGCACCGTACCGGTAGATGGGGCCGCTATTAACAGCGCTCTGGCCCTGCCGCAGGTGCAGCGGCTTAATGAAGCACATGTGCAGGAACACGGGCTGGAAATTGAACTGCCGTTTATTCAGCATCTTTTTGCGGGCCAGCCCGATGTGCAAATTGTGCCACTGCTGGTAAGCCGCTGTGCAGCCCACCAGATTGAAGAAGTGGTTGAAAAACTGTGGGGCGGGCCGGAAACCCTGATCGTGATTTCGTCCGACCTGTCGCATTTTCACGATGATGCCACGGCGCGCCAAATGGATGACCGCACCCGCCAGCTGATTGAAAATTTCCGCGCCGAAGAACTGGGGTTTGAGGATGCCTGTGGGTGCCTGCCGATTGTCGGTTTGCTGCGCGTAGCACGCAAGCGTGGGATGACAGTGAAAACGCTTTCACTGCAAAATTCCAGTGCCACCAGCGGCGATACATCCCGGGTGGTCGGCTATGGCGCGTGGGCATTTTACGATGGCCTGGCGTCTGATCCGCAAAATGACGACATCAACGATGAGACAGATTTTGTCGATACCACCCAAAATATTTTGAACCGGCATGGCAAGGATTTGCTGAGCCTGGCCAGCCAGTCCATTCGGCACGGGTTGGCGCAAGGCGGCCCCTTGCAACCTGACACCGACCGGCTGCCTGCCCCCCTGCAACAGCCCGGTGCCTGCTTTGTAACGCTTAAACAGAATGGCAATTTGCGCGGCTGTATTGGATCGATCCTTGCGCACCGCAATCTGGCGCAGGATGTGTGTGAAAACGCTTTCAAGGCGGCCTTTGGTGATCCACGCTTTAACAAAATTACGCTCGACGCGTTGAATGACGATTTGGAAATGTCGATTTCGGTCTTATCACCGCCGCAACCATTTCCCTTTGCAAACGAAGCCGATTTCATCGCCCGCTTAACCCCGTTTGAAGACGGCATTATTTTAACCGATGGCAACCGGCGTGGCCTTTTTTTACCACAAGTCTGGGATCAACTGCCCGACCCGACAGATTTTGTCCGTCACCTGAAACGCAAGGCAGGGTTGCCGATGGATTACTGGTCAAACACCATAACAGCGCAACGCTTTGTCACCCGCGCGATTGAAAGCCGCGAAGCCTTTGCCAAAGGCGTCTTGTGGCGTGCGCATCCCGGCTAATCCAGAGCACCGGTTAAGATACGGACTGGACCTTTGATATAAAATTGCCTAGGTCATTCCTATGAACATATTCTCCCAGACAAAGGATTTCCCATGACCAACGGCTTGCCTGCAAATGCCCATGCCCTTGAAAACGGCCTGATCGAAATTGCCCGCAAGGCGGGGGCGGCGATCATGGAAATCTATAAAACCGATTTTGAAGTGCGCACGAAAGATGACGCATCGCCGGTCACCGAAGCCGACGAAGCCGCCGAGGCCATTATCCTGCCCGGCCTGCGCGCCCTGACACCCGATGTTAAAATCGTCTCCGAGGAAAGTGCGGGCGCAGGCAATGTGCCCGATGTTTCCGACGAAACCGATTTTTTCTGGCTGGTCGACCCGCTGGACGGCACTAAGGAATTTATCAAGCGCAATGGCGAATTTACCGTAAATATTGCGCTGATTGCCAAAGGCGTGCCGATTATGGGGGTTGTTTATGCCCCGGCACTGGAAAAACTGTATTTTGGTGGCCCCGATGGCGCCAAGCTGATTGAAAACAATACCGACCCCAAAACCACCACCATCACCGTCCGCCCCATGCCCGAGGATGGCATTGTGGTGGTGGGATCGAGATCCCACGGGGATCCCGACGCCATGAAAGCATTTCTGGGTGATTTGAAAGTCCGCGAAATGCGCCCGGCGGGAAGCTCGCTGAAACTGTGCCTGATCGCGCAGGGCGAAGCCGACCTTTACCCGCGCCTGGGCCGCACCATGGAATGGGATATTGGCGCGGGCCATGCCGTTCTGGCCGCGGCGGGCGGCACGGTTGAAAACATGGATGGTCGCCCGTTTGTGTATGGCAAAGGCGATTTCGCCAACCCGTATTTCATCGCGCGCAGCCCGTCGGTGCCGGTTAAGTATCAAGGATAAAGCCCGAAAGCCCGGCCGGGGAAATATCACAGAAGCACCCCACCAAATGGCGGGATGAACATTGCATCATCCTGCCATTTTTTTTGGCGCTCTTCGCAACGGCACCCGCGCCTGATATATTGCCTTGCACAAGGCAAAAACAATTCATGTCCGTTTTCAAGGCGATAAAATATGGGCGCCGCAATATAATCCCGCCTGGGTCAAATGGCGCAAAATCCGCAGAAACCTTGACTTTTCTATAAATCAGGCATAGTATAATGTCATCGCCACACAACGTGTAGGTGACGTAAATAGCCGCCGGACAAACGGCGACGCGGTTCGGATCACTACCGCGGAGCGATACCGAACTATAGCGTAAAAGAGCCGCCATTTATTGGCGGCTCTGCGCTGTTTGGCGTTAAATTTCGGGTTGTTGCACATTCCGGCGCATCATCAGCAGCAACACAGCCCCCCCGGCCGAGAGCAAGACCAGTACAGGCAAGGCCCAGCTTCCCACCATCACCAGAAGCGACGTTCCCGCCGACGGACCGACAATGGCCCCCAAAGTATAGCTTTGCGAAACCAGCACCAAAACCCCAACCTGATATCCCTGCCCCCGGCCACAGGCCGCGATCAGGACGGCAGCGGTATAAAGCCCCGCCACCGCAACACCCAATACAAACTGAATGATCGCAGCGAAAAAGCCATAGTCGGCAAACGCCAACGGCACAGCCCCCGCCAGCAGCAAAGCAAAACATAACCAGGACAGCCTGATTGGGCCGCCTTTATCTGATATATAACCAATAAGCGGCTGGCAAATCGTGCCGCCAAACACAAAGATGGCGGCCAGCCACAACCCGGCATCGGCAAGGCCGGTATCGCGTTGGGCCTGCAAGGGCAGAACCGACAAAAAACAGATTTCAACAAATCCCGCAACAAAAGCAATCAACACCAGATCCCAATGATCGATCCAGCGACGCAGGGCGGCCCCGGCCCCCTTTTGCATCGATGTCATTTCAATACGCGGCAGGGCAAAGCCACAAACCAGCGCAATAATTGCGGCAACAAACGCAATGCCCGACATGGCCATAGCGTCATCGCCACACCAGCCAATCAGGATCGGCCCCAGAACAATGCCAAGCCCCATCAGGGTTTCGTGAAATCCAACTGCACGCCCCATTTTGTCGTGCGGGGCCAACTGCACGATCAGCCCGTCACATACCACCCAGCGCAAAATCAATCCGACCCCGGCAAACAGGGTTGCCGGAAGAACAAAAACCGATTGCGGCGCATACATCACAACCATGATCAGGACGCAAAACGATAGCCCGCTGATCAAAAGCGGGATGAAGGGATGGACCTTGCGCAAAATCGCCGCAACAAAGAACCCGCCGATCAAATCTGCAACCCAGTAAAGCGACAACATCATGCCGCCATGCCGCTCGCCCAATCCGGCATTGGTCAGCGCGAGGGGCAACAGCGTGTCGATCACCCCGATCTGGATGATCTGCGAGACAAAGGATGCCAGATTGACCCGTGCCAGCGGGATGGCGATATGCGCAGGAAGAAGGACAGCGGATTTTGCGACAGACAGCCTGAGCAAAGACATAAACAGCCCTCCGTGCGGTGAAAACACCGTGGGGGGCCTGACGTGGGTGTTTACCGGCAGGCCGGACAAAGCCGCTGGCAAACATTTGCACGCACCACGCACGAACAGGCTGTTCAGAATGCCAGTTCTTGACCCTATGCTGTCAGACGCTACAATTCAATATTGCAGATTCATAGTGCCAGAATTTGTTGAAACCCGACGGGGCATCCCACTGCACTGCAACCTCGCCTGCCAATCTGCCTTGCCTTTAGCGCCCAGTATCGCTAGGTCTTTCTATAGACTGAAATTTTATCAATGGTGGTGCCATGTCCCCCGCCCTGACCATCCGACCCTATTCCGAAGGTGCCCTTGCCCAGGCCGCAGGTAAATTGCGCGCCGGTGAACTGGTCGCGTTCCCGACCGAAACGGTTTACGGGCTTGGGGCCGATGCGACCAACAAAGATGCGGTTGCGGCTATTTTTGCCGCCAAACAACGCCCGTCCTTTAACCCGCTGATCAGCCATTTCCCCGACCGCGACGCCGCCGCGCGCCATGCGGTGTTTGATGCGCGCGCCGATAAACTGGCTGCCGCCTTTTGGCCTGGTGCGCTGTCACTGGTCTTGCCCAAACGCGACGACAGCCCCATTTGCGAATTGACCACAGCAGGTTTACCCAGCATCGCCGTACGCGTACCCGCCCATGATTTGGCCCGTGCACTTTTGCGCGCCGCCGACCGGCCCATCGCCGCCCCGTCAGCCAACCGGTCAGGCCGCATCAGCCCGACCACAGCGGGCCATGTGGCAGCGTCACTGGGCAATGCGGTTTCCATGATCCTTGATGGCGGGCCCTGTGGTGTTGGCCTTGAAAGCACTGTGGTCGATTTAACCACCGACCGGGTGGTGATCTTGCGCCCCGGTGGCATCACGGCAGCCCAAATCAGCGCGGTTGTCGGCAGCGATGTTGTCATGGCACAAACCGATGATGCGGCCCCAAAATCGCCCGGGATGCTCAGCAGCCATTACGCACCGGGCCTGCCCGTGCGGCTTAATGCCACAGCCCCCGATGACACAGTTGGCGACGAAGTCTTGCTGGCCTTTGGCCCCGACTGCATCACACACGGGTTTGCCAAGGTTTTATGGCTGTCAAAATCCGGCGATGACCGCGAGGCAGCTGCCAACCTGTTTGCCGTGTTGCATCAGGCCGACCAATGCCGGGTCAAGGGAATTGCCATTTGCCCGATCCCCGATGACGGACTGGGCATTGCCATTAATGACCGAATGAAACGGGCCGCCGCCCCGCGCAGCCAGGCCTAAGCCCAAGCCAAAAGCACAAAGTTAACATCGTTACGATGGAACCCTTCATGTCCACACCGGTTTCGACTGACACAACAGCCACGCCCCCCCTGCCCCTGCCAGCCGACCTTGTGGCAACCTTGCAAGCCACCCTTGGCCCTAAAGGCTGGAGCATGGATGCAGGCGTACTGGAAGACCATAACCGCGAAGCCCGGGGCAAATTTGCCGGGGCGGCAAAGATGGTACTGTTCCCTGCCAGCACGGACGAGGTCGCCGCCTGTGTAAGACTTTGCCACATAGCGGGCATTGCCCTGGTGCCACAAGGCGGCAATACCGGGCGCTGCGGCGGTGCAGTGGCAAAATGTGGGCAAATCCTGATCAATCTGGCCCGCATGAACCAGATTATCGATATTGATGCCCGCGATTTCACCATGACGGTACAGGCCGGAACCATCCTGCACCGCATTCAACAGGCGGCAAGCGATCACGACCTGTTATTTCCCCTGAGCCTTGGCGCCCAGGGCAGTTGCCAGATTGGCGGCAACCTTGCCACCAATGCCGGTGGATTAAACGTCATACGCTATGGCAATACCCGCGATCTGGTTTTGGGTGTGGAAGTGGTTTTGGCCGATGGCACGGTTTGGCATGGCCTTTCGAAATTGCGCAAGGACAATACCGGCTATGATTTACGCGACCTGTTTATCGGGTCAGAAGGGACATTGGGCATTATTACCGCCTGCACCCTGAAACTGTTTCCCCGTCCGCGCCATTTGGCAACGGCGTGGGTCGCGCTGGGCAGCGTGGATGGGGCCCTTGATTTGCTGGCTCTGGCCCGGCGTGAAACCGGCGATGCCATTGCTGCCTTTGAACTGATGAGCCGGTTTGCCCATGATTTATGCCTGCGCCACATTCAAAATTGCATCAACCCGTTGCAAACCGTTGCCCCGTGGTATGTAATGATCGAAATCACCTCGTCGCGCCCGCATGATGATCTGACCAGCGTGATGGAAGGGTTGCTCGAACGCGCCCTTGAAAACGGTTTCATCACGGATGCCACCCTTGCCCGATCAGATGCACAACGTGCCAATCTGTGGGCACTGCGCGAAGGCATCCCCGGGGCCCAAACCCGCGAAGGCGGCAGTATCAAGCATGATGTATCCGTGCCGGTATCATCGGTTCCGGCCCTGATTGAACGGGGCATTGCCCAGGCGCACAAACGCATCCCCGGCATTCGGCCCTGTCCGTTTGGCCATGTCGGTGATGGCAATATTCATTTCAATTTCAGCCAGCCCGAAAACATGCCGCGCAAAACATTTCTGGCCCAGTGGGAAGATTTAAACCGCGACATTCACGATATCGTCGCAGATCTCGGCGGGTCGATCAGTGCCGAGCACGGTATTGGCCAGTTAAAAGTAAAAGAACTGGTCCATTATGCCGACCCGGCAAAAATACGGCTTTTAACCGCGATCAAACAGGCAATTGACCCCAAAAACACCTTAAATCCAGGTAAGATCATTCCTGATAAATAACCTTACAGGTCTTTTTACAGCACAGGCGGGGACCAACATGTTTAAGATAGAAACCTATCAGCCGCTAAATGTTCTAAAACAGATTGATGAAAACATCTGGCTGGTAGATGGACCGGTCATCGGATTTCGCTATCTGGGATTAAAGCTGCCCTTTCCCACCCGCATGACGGTTATTCGCCAGTCAAGCGGCGAAATATGGCTGCATTCGCCAATCAAACTGACCCCGGCCCTGCAAATTGCAATAGATGCCCTTGGCCCGGTCCGCTACCTGATTGCGCCCAACACCATTCATTATGCCAGTATCCCGCAATGGCAAAGGGCCTATCCCGATGCACAAAGTTTCGGGGTACCCGGCATTGACAAACGCGCTCGCGCCAATGGGCTGGACATCAAATTTGACCACCTTCTGGGCAATGCTGCTGATCCGGGCTGGTCAGGTGAAATTGACCAACTGGTGGTGCGCGGCGGGTATTTGACCGAAGCCGTGTTTTTCCACCGCGCATCCAAAACATTAATTCTGACCGACCTGATCGAAAATTTTGAGGCCGACAAAATCAAAAGCCCGCTTTGGCGTTTTCTGATCAGGATATTTGGATCCATGGACCCGCACGGCGCAGCCCCGCGCGATATGCGGGCCACCTTTATCGGCTACAAACCGGCCTTGCGCCGTGCGGTTTCGCAAATGATCGACTGGCAGCCACAACGGGTTATTATAGCGCATGGCCGCTGGTATGACAAAAACGCCATTGCCGAACTGAAACGGGCCTTTGCCTGGGTGCAATAAATCGTAAAGGGGTGCGACCCTGCCGCACCCCTTTGTAAATCAAAGATATAAATCAGCAATCGAACCGATTATTTCGGACCTTGCCAAGCATTCAAGGCATCGGTTTTCATCTGGCGGCGTTCTTCGGCCGAAAGTTTCCAGTTATCACCAAAGGCCGCCGATTCCCATGAACCATAGGTTGGGTTTGGCAACATAAACCAGCGTTCGCCCCAATAATTGGCATATTCATCCATTTTGGCGATACGGCCTTTGATATCGCCGCCCATATCATCAACAAAATCACCAAAGTTATCGCCAAACATCATAATGATGCGGTGATCGGCGGCAACCGCTTCGCGGCGCGTGCTTTTTTCCGAACCCCATTCCTTTTTTTCACCCCGCACCATCACATGGTCGGCATCGGCATAGGGGAAGCCATATTTTTTAAGGTTGGCAATGGTGGCGGCTTCTTCGCCGGCTTTGCGGTTGGTGACGTAATAAACAGCCACACCCTTGTCGGCAGCGGCCTTGGTCAGTTCCAACGCACCGGGGGTCGGCGTTGACATTTCGGTATTTACAAATTCCGCCCAGGTTTTGGAACTGTATGACGTATCGGCCGTTACAACCCACGACTGATAAGCCGAATTGTCGAGAACGGTTTCATCAACATCCAAAACAATCGCTGGCGATTTCGACATGTAATTGTCGCCCTGCTCCAGGGCTGCTGTCCAGCCATGATCGCCAATCGCCGCATCCAGCAACCGCTGTGCACCGGCATAAACAGATTTCGCTGTGGTTTTGTATTCGACCGAGGTCTGATACCACAATGCGGCATTCAGCCCGTCATTCGGTTTTGCGTCCTGTGCCTGGGCCGCAAACGAGACCAAAGTGGCAAGTGCCGTGGCACCGACCAGTTTCATAAATACGTTCATCAAATCATGCTCCCTGTTATCTGCCCGGCGGTTGACCGCCCGGTCAGGATCTCTGGCAGGATGCCATGTTGATCGAACTTGGAAACCCCCTTTTTGTCACAGGTGCGACAATCGCCCACAAGTGCGACATTTTCGCCACGACCTGTGCGAAAACAAAGTCGGCGCGATTATGCAAATCACACTGATCTAACAAAACAGGGGCTTAATTTAGAAAGTTGAACGTTTTTCGAACCCGGAAAATTCCGCGCCAATCGGCACGGCTTCTTCGTGGACCCGTGTCACATGCGCATTTTCCGGGCCGTGCCGTGCGGCTTGCAGCATCGATTGCACAAGAGTTGGAGCACCGCAAAAAACCGCCTCGACTGTACCATCACGGCGGTTCCGCACCCAGCCGGTCAGGCCGCGTTTGCGGGCCTGCTCAACCGTCCAGGCCCGAAACCACACCCCCTGCACCCGGCCTTCTATGCGAACAAGCACAGAAATATCGCCCGTTCCACTCTTTATCTCCGGGGCAGAATCTGACACAAAATCAGGATCGGTCCGGGTCATGGTAACCTTCCTTTCGCTGTGCAAATGTACAAAACCGGTCACTCCGCCCGGTATTCACAAATATTCAAGCTTATTTGGCACCGGGAATATTGGCATGCAAATGGCTGTTTTCCTTGAAAAGACGTTTTTGTTCATCGCTGGCCGGGGCCTGATGATTGTCTTTCCAGGCGTCATAACTCATGCCATAGACCACTTCGCGGGCCTGGTCATAATCCATGGAAATATTATGGTCGCGCGCGGCTGATAAATACCATTTTGCCAGGCAGTTGCGGCAAAAACCGGCCAAATTCATCAGATCAATATTTTGCACATCCTTGCGATTTTGCAAATGCCCGACCAACCCGCGAAACGCGGCGGCCTCAAGTTCTAACCGGGTTTGCGCATCGATATCTGCGGCAATACCACTGCCTGTTGCGGCTTCGTCACTTAAATTCGATCCGGCACAGTCAGACATTTTCCATCCTTTCGTTCGCACGTTGTGTGCTTAACGATGTAATCAGTTCGGGCACCTGCGCAATGTCGGCGGCTTCACAAAACAGGTCATTGTCAATTTCGATCTGACCAACCATTTCATGAACCCAGGTAATTTCATAGGGCACATGAATGGCCGCCCCGCCGCATTCCAGCACCGGTAAAATATCAGATTTCATCGAATTGCCGATCATAACGGCGTCCGATGGCTCCACCCCATAACGACCAAAAATGTTGCGATAGGTCAGATCATCTTTTTCCGAAACAATTTCGACCCCGGCAAACAGCTTCTCCAAACCGGACCGTTCGATTTTAAGCTGCTGGGCGATCAGGTCGCCCTTGGTAATCAGGATCATTTTGCAATCGGACCGGTCAGCAAAATGGCACAGCACCGTTTTTGCCCCGTCAATCAGCCGGGTTGGTGCGCGCAACATTGCTTTGCCAATTTCAGCCAGTTCATGAATTTCGGCAGCACTGATTTTTTTATCCGAAATTTCGATCGCCGTTTCGATCATCGACAGGGTAAAGCCGGTAATACCATAACCATAGATCGACAGGTTTTCCAGCTCGGCCTGATAAAGCCGATCATTCACCGTGTCTGCATCGCCGAAATTTTCCAGCATTTGACGCAGGCGGATATGGGCATCGCGAAACAGTGGCTCGTTGTGCCACAAGGTATCATCGCCATCAAAAGCAATCAGCTTGAACATTCACACTCTCTTGTATCGTTTCTTATAAACGGGCCTGACGACGGCAGGGCTTTTATGGGGGGCAGACCATAAGCCAGCCCCCCGCACCGGTAAAGCCCTGCTCTTTTGTATTTAATATGCGCGAAGGGCTTCGCAAAGAGGCACCGACCGGCAATTTCGTCATCTCCCGACGAAGGGTTCCAAATATGCCATCCAGGGCCTGGAACAATCAGCCTGTAGCTTTGTGCAACAAGTGCGGCTGACTGTGTATATTCCCCACCATGCTTTGCGCCTAGCTTGCGTCAGACCCGAACGGGGCGGGTTTGAACAGCCCCATCCAGACGCAAGGAGCCATATCAATGTCCTATATTGAAAACAAAGTTGTCGCCATTACCGGTGCCAGCAGCGGCATTGGCGAAGCAACCGCCCGCCTTTTGGCCGAAAATGGCGCACAGATTGTCCTGGGCGCCAGGCGCACCGACCGCCTTGAAAAACTGGCTGCCGAAATTACCGGGGCCGGTGGCAAGGCCGTGTTCACCAAACTTGATGTAACAAACGCCGCCAGTGTTCAGGATTTTATCGATTTTGCCATCTCAAGCTTTGGCAAGCTGGATGTTCTGTATTCCAACGCCGGTGTCATGCCGCTTTCCATGATGACATCGCGAAAGGTGGATGAATGGAACCGCATGATTGATGTCAATATCCGGGGGGTTCTGAATGGTATTGCTGCGGCATTGCCAGTTTTTGAACAGCAGGGATTTGGACATTTCATCAATACGGCCTCGATCGGGGCGCATGTCGTGGTGCCGACGGGCGCGGTTTATTGTGCAACCAAATATGCCGTTTGGGCCATTTCCGAAGGCCTGCGCCAGGAATCCGAAACCACACGGGTCACTACCATTTGCCCCGGCGTGGTCGAGACCGAACTGGGCCACGATATTACCGAAGAAACATCAAAAGGAGCACTAAGCGCGTTTCGGAAAATCGCCCTGTCACCCGATGCCATCGCCCGTGGTGTTTGTTATGCCATCGACCAACCCGATGACGTTGATGTTAATGAAGTTATCATTCGCCCAACCAGAAGCGCCTTCTGACACCGCCGGGCAGGAAAAGCCACCGGCGTATTTTCCGGCGGCTTTTCTCATCAACAATCAGATCGTAAAAAATGCCCCCGCCGTCAAGCGGAGGCACCTGTAATTAACGCCGCACTGATTTAAGGAACCTGTCAACCTGGTCTCTAAGCATCGTGCCGTTTTTGCCAAGTTCGGCAGCCGCACTCAGAACCTCTTCAGCAGCACCGCCTGTCTCTCCGGCGGCACGGGTTACATCGTCAATATTGGCAGATACATCCGCCGTGCCCTCGGCTGCCTGAGAAACATTTCGCGCAATTTCTTGCGTTGCGGCTGTTTGTTCCTGAATGGCCGAGGCAATGCTTGTCGAAATCTCGTTAACGCTGCGGATCGTGTCCGAGATCTCTTTGATGGCAACGGCGGAACTGCCGGTTGCATCCTGAATGGCCCGCACCTGACTGGCAATTTCATCGGTTGCTCTTGCGGTCTGGGTTGCCAGCGTCTTGACCTCGGAGGCAACCACAGCAAAGCCTTTGCCTGCGTCACCGGCACGGGCGGCCTCGATGGTTGCGTTAAGTGCCAACAGGTTGGTTTTGCTGGCAATATCATTAATCAACAGCACGACTTCGCCAATTTTTTGAGCCGCATCATTCAGGCCGCGAAATTTGGCATTGGTATCCGTCGCCTGATGAACCGCAGCCCCGATGATGTTGGTGGACTTTTCAATCTGCGCACCGATCTCAAGGAAAGATGCCGATAATTCCTCGGTCGCAGAGGCAACCGTCTGAACATTTTTCGCTGTCTCCTCGGATGCGGCGGCGACCACAACAGAACGTTCGCTTGTCGTATTGGCGGTTTGCGACATCGACTTTGCCGTTGCTTGCAATTCCGTTGCCGCCATCGTGACCCCGGAAACCAGACCCCCAACCGAAGTTTCAAATTCATCCGCCATGGAATGAAGGGCCAAACGCCTTTCTTCCTCGGCCTTCGCCTGATCTTCGGCACGCTGGGAAATATTCTGTTTCAGGTCTTCCAGCATCTTGCGCAAGGCTTGTGCCAGTACGCCAACTTCGTCTTCCTGCTCGATATGCAAGGTTTGATTAAAATCATTGCGCGCAATGCCATTGGCAAAATCTGCACAGCTGCGAATGGGTTTTGCAATGCTGCGTGCGGCAAGTACAATCAACACCATGGCAACCACGGCGATGGCCAGCCCAACCATTACAGACCAGAAAATACTGCTTGATGTCCGGGACTGCATAGAAGCTGCCAGTTCATTGACGGTTGCCTGCACCACCTCGCGCGGCACCGTAATCAGGACCGCCCAGGCCGGTTGACCAATACCCACGTTTACAGGTGCATATACATCAATATTGGGCGAAGCAGCGTCGTCACGCACCATTCCGGCACCCGATGACTGCACCTGATCAAACCCCGAGCGCCACGCCGGGTCCACAGAATCCGTTTTTTTGCCAATGGAAGCCGCATTTTGACTGTTGGCGACAATCAGGCCCTCATTGCCCATGATGGCAACAGTGCCAAGCCCGTCATACAGGGAGGCGTCTACTTTTTCAGCAAGCGTTTGCACAAAATCAAGATTATAGTCGGCACCGGCAACGCCGGTAAACTTGCCATTGACCATGATCGGCACCGACATTGTCGCCAGAAACACCGATTTCCCCTGCACGATATAAGGTAACGGGCCCAGAATATTTTCCTTCCCGGTTGTGGAGGGTGAAATATACCAACCGCCCTTCACCAACCCGTTGGGATGCTTTTCACTGCTGTCATATTCAACAAGCGGCTGAATGGCGATTTTACCATCCGCCGAACGCGTCCAATAGGGCAAGAACCGGCCTGTGTCATCCGACCCCATATCCCGATTACCCTTAAAGGCCGCATCGTTTCCATCAAGCGCATCTGGCTCCCAGGCGGAATAAGTGCCATTAAATGACGGGTTTTCCTCCAAAACGTTTTCCAGCACAGCATTAAACTGCCCGCGCCGCGACGCAATAAGCGTTCCATCTTTGCCGTTACTGGCCAAAACCGAAAAAACATGGGCCAGACTGCGGGCCGCCCCAAAACCCAAATTCAGCTCAGTCTGAATTTTCTGGGCTTCGAATTGAGCCCGGTTCAAAAGAGTGTCTTTGACCTGCTTGTCGACGATACCCATCATTTCCGTCGTGATGTAGGTATTGCTTAAGCGGGTCGACACCAGATTGTATCCCACCAGTGCGGCGACGGTCACCACCAGGCAGGCACCTGAGATCAGCGCAATCTTAAGTTGAATGGATCGTATACGTGACAAAGCAAAAAACGGCATTTTGAATCCCTTTCGGCACCAGATCTGTCCAGGCACCATGCATATTACCTTTAGTATAGAAAATACATACTTTTGTATAAGTATTTATTGACCCATATCAACAAAGGTAAGGAAACCGCAAAGATTGGAATTCATCTAATATTGAAAGAGCATTCCCCTAATAAGTTTAATTGTTAATTTTTTCAAAATGTTGCACCGCATCGCCCCGGCTAATTGGCTTGTCTTCTAACAACCAATCATTTTTTCTCCAATGTTTTCGCGGCCATAAACTATACTAAAGAACTAGCCCGTGAACGCGAACTTACAGACATACCACGCCAAAACCCGCTCATAACCCTGAATTGAAAACGGGGTAGTGGTCAAAACAACCAACTACCCCGCCACATTATCGCCTACCCACTAAACCTGACTGAAACGCGCGCCCCGCGTTGCGAAAGCAGCCCTGCCGTCAGTCGTCTTTCTCGAACTCGATAATAATCGCATCGACCGAAAGATTGGCACCCTGCCGGACATGAATGGTTTTAACCACCCCCTTGCTTTCAGCTTTCAGCACATTTTCCATTTTCATGGCTTCAAGAATGCACAGCTCTTGTCCAGGCTGCACAGTTTGCCCTTCCTCGACCGAGAGCTTGACCAAAAGGCCTGGCATTGGGGAAAGCAGGAAGTTTGACATATCTGGCGGGGCCTTGAACGGCATCAGTGTTTGAAGTTCGGCGACACGCGGGCGCAAAACCTTAATGCTGCGTTGAACACCATTGGCCGACAAACGATAACCCGTGCCTTCGGCATCGACCTGCACACATAAAGCTGTGCCATCGATCTCACCAAAAAACAGGTCATCGCCAATTTTCCAGTTTGACACGATCCCGAAACTGCGATCCTTAATCGCGACAATGTAATCGCCATTAACACCATCAATTTCGATGTCAAACGGGGTATGCTCGTCCCCATTTACCGCAACCCAGCTTTCATGGATCGGTGCTGCGTTCTCGCAGACCTGGCCGGTAATGCCGCCATTGCGTTCTGCGACACGCTGATTGATATAGGCTGCCACCGTGATCAGTATTTGCGGATCGTCATTGGGTAAATCATCGGCGGAAAAACCGTCAGGGTATTCTTCGGCGATAAAATTGGTGGTAATATTGCCATCCTGAAAACGTTTATTGGCCATAACCGCCGCCAGGAACGGGATATTGTGTGCAATACCCCGAATGAAATAGGCATCAAGCGCGCTTCGCATATGATGGATGGCTTCGGCACGGTCTGCCCCATAGCTGACCAGCTTTGCCACCATCGGATCATAGAACATCGAAATTTCACCGCCTTCAAACACGCCGGTATCAACCCGAACAGTGTCGGTTTCGACCGGCGGCTGATAGCGGACCAGACGCCCGGTTGATGGCAGAAATTCGCGAAACGGATCTTCGGCGTAGATACGGGTTTCCATCGCCCAGCCGGTCAGGGTCACATCTTGCTGGCGCAGGGTCAGTTCCTCGCCAAAAGCAATGCGGATCATCCATTCCACCAGATCCTGCCGGGTCACAAGTTCGGTCACCGGATGTTCGACCTGAAGGCGGGTGTTCATTTCAAGGAAATAGAAATTTTTGTCTTTATCGACAATAAACTCCACCGTCCCGGCCGAGCAATAATCAACCGCGCGCGCCAATGCCACCGCCTGTTCCCCCATTGCCTTGCGGGTTTTGGGGTCGATAAAGGGTGACGGGGCTTCTTCAACCACCTTTTGGTGGCGACGCTGGATCGAACATTCGCGTTCGCCCAAATAAATCGCATTGCCGTGTTTATCGGCCAGCACCTGAATTTCAATATGGCGCGGCTGCTCGACAAATTTTTCGATAAAAACGCGATCATCGCCAAAGCTGGATGCCGCTTCGGATGTGGCACGTTCGAACCCTTCGCGACATTCGGCATCGTTGCGTGCAATGCGCATACCTTTGCCGCCCCCGCCTGCCGATGCCTTAAGCATCACCGGGTAACCAACCTCGTTGGCAATTTTAACCGCTTCGTCGGTATCCGTGATCACGCCCATGTAACCCGGCACGGTCGAAACCCCGGCATCGGCCGCAATTTTTTTCGAGGTGATTTTATCGCCCATTGCGCCAATTGCCCCGATCGGCGGACCAATGAATTCAACATTGGCTTCGGCCAGCGCCTTGGCAGAGTTTTGATTTTCCGACAAAAACCCGTAACCGGGATGCACGGCTTCGGCCCCGGTTTGCTTACAGGCATCAATGATTTTATCAATCAGCAAATAGGACTGATTTGACGGGGCCGCACCGATATGCACGGCCTCATCGGCCATTTGCACATGCAGGGCATTTTTATCGGCATCGGAATAAACGGCAACCGTTGCAATGCCCATTTTCCGTGCCGATTTAATCACACGGCAGGCAATTTCACCGCGATTGGCAATCAGGATTTTCTTAAACATGTCGAGGTGCTCCGGGCTTACAGCGGGATATTGCCGTGTTTTTTAACGGGATTCTTGATGTCCTTGTTGCGCAACATCGCAAGCGACTTGCACACCCGGCGGCGCGTGCCGTGCGGCATAATGACATCATCGATAAAGCCCTTGCGCCCGGCGACAAACGGGTTGGCAAATTTCTGGCGGTATTCCTCGGTCCGGGCTTCGATCTTGGCCGGGTCTTTCATGTCGGCCCGAAAAATGATTTCCACTGCACCCTTTGGCCCCATCACGGCAATTTCAGCACTGGGCCAGGCATAATTCACATCGCCGCGCAAATGCTTGGACGCCATCACATCATAGGCCCCGCCATAGGCCTTGCGGGTAATGACGGTCACCTTGGGCACCGTCGCCTCGGCATAGGCATAAAGCAGCTTGGCCCCATGTTTGATAATCCCGCCCAGTTCCTGTGCGGTGCCCGGCATAAAACCCGGCACATCCACAAAGGTGACAATCGGGATGTTATAGGCATCGCAAAAACGCACAAAACGGGCGGCCTTTTTGGAACTGGCAATATCGAGGCACCCGGCCAAAACCATGGGCTGGTTGGCAACAATACCAACACTTCTGCCATCCATGCGGGCCATGCCGATAATGATGTTTTTCGCGTAATCGGGCTGAATTTCGTAAAAATCGCCTTCATCCACAGTTTTATGGATTAATTCCTTCATGTCATAAGGCATGTTGGGGTTTTCAGGCACCAGGGTATCAAGCGAGAAATCATCGCGATTAACCGGGTCTTCGCAGGGGCGTGCCGGGGGCTTTTCCTTGTTCGATAACGGCAGGAAATCGATAAAACGGCGGGTTTGCAGCAGCAAATCAACATCGTTTTCAAAGGCCAGATCGGCGACACCGGAAACGGCAGTGTGGGTCATCGCGCCCCCCAGTTCCTCGTGGGTGACTTCTTCGTGGGTGACGGTTTTCACCACATCCGGCCCGGTCACGAACATATAGGAACTGTCCTTGACCATGAAAATAAAGTCGGTCATGGCGGGGCTATAAACAGCCCCCCCGGCGCACGGCCCCATAATCAGCGATATTTGCGGAATAACGCCCGATGCCTCGACATTACGCTGAAACACATCGGCATAGCCTGCCAGGCTTTCGACCCCTTCCTGAATGCGCGCCCCGCCCGAATCATTCAGGCCAATTACCGGGGCGCCAACTTTCATCGCCTGGTCCATGATCTTGCCGATTTTGCGCGCATGTGCCCCGGACAACGCGCCGCCAAAAACGGTAAAATCCTGACTGAACACAAACACCAGTCGGCCATTAATCGTACCGTGGCCGGTAACAACACCATCACCGGGAATGCGGCTTTCGGCCATGCCAAAATCAACGCAATCATGTTCGACGAACATGTCCCATTCCTCGAAACTGTCTTCATCAAGCAGCACATCAAGGCGTTCACGCGCGGTAAGTTTGCCTTTTTCGTGCTGCTTGTCGATGCGCTTTTGCCCGCCACCCATCGCGGCGTCGGCACGCATTTCTTCGAGTTTGGTAATGATTTCCTGCATGCTGGCTGATCCTTGTTTGTGGCCCGGCCGGAATAAAAACAGCTTCCCGCGGGATGCGGGCGCAAAATTGCAATACCATTATTCGGTACTGGAATGCCAATTATTTTTACACGGGATATTTTAATACCGCAATGGCGCAAACGCCTGAATTACCTAACGTCAAAGGAAAATACCAAAGAGAGCAGGACTAAAGTCTACCCACATCAGAATCACCGCATATACCGCAAAACAGGAGAACCGGGGCAATTCAAGCACGGCAATACGAACAGGTCCTGCCCGAAAGCATGTTTCCTTTAAAGGGCATCGATTGTACGATACGTATTCCGTCCGTCTTCCTTGGCCTGATACAACGCACGATCAGCGTTCCGATACAAAACCTTTGGCGGAATATCGGCCATGCCGGCACTGATGCTGATGCCGATGCTCACCCCGACATGAACCATGTTGCCTTCGATCTGCCGGGGCCGGTCAATTTCCTGAATAACGCGCCTGGCGGCCTTTTGGGCAATTGAAATGTCGGTAACATCACTCAGCAATACCGCAAATTCATCGCCGCCAAGCCGGGCGATAAAATCGCCCCCGCGAAACTGCGTTTGCAACCCCTGGGCCACATCCACCAGCAACGCATCGCCAACCGGATGACCAAAGGTATCGTTGACTTCCTTGAAATGATCAAGGTCCAGCAACATCAGAACCACATTCTGACCGGCACTGGCACAGCGCTCAATCGCGCTTGAAAGACGATCGTCAAACTGATGGCGGTTGGCAAGGCCGGTCAGGGGATCGGACAGGGCCATGTGGCGAATACGTTCTTCCATTTCCTTGGCCGGGGTGATGTCGCTATGCGTGCCGGACAATCGCAAAGGAGCCCCCTCGTCGGACCATTCAAAAACCTTGCCCCGGTCCAGCACCCAAACCCAGTTGCCATCTTTGTGCAAAAGGCGGTATTCACAATCGAACTGGTCAATTTCATGGTCGAAATGACGGGCTAGCAACGCATTGATTGTGCCGATGTCATCAGGGTGGCACAGACTGATCCAGCGATCGACATTACAGGGGCTAAGCTCTTCGAGGGTGTAACCGATAATGTCGGCCCAGCGATCATTCAGGCGCATATCGCCCGTCTGAATGTTCCATTCCCATGTGCCCGAATTGGTGGCGCGAATAATTTCATCGAGACGCTGGCGCTCAAGCTGCAACTGGCGATTGGCTTCGATCAGGCGGCGTTCATATTCGTTGCGTTCGGTTATATCAAAGACAATAGAATTTATATATTCCCGCCCATTTAACCTGATACGGCCAGAATGAACCCGAACATCCCGAACGGCTCCACTGGCCAAGCGGTGCTGAAACGAAAAGACCGCAGACCCGTTACCGATGGCATCCTGGAGCGATTTGGAAATCACCCCACCTTGCGATATGTTGATATGACTGATCATCATGTTGCATAGCACATCATAACGATAGCCATAAAACGCACAGGCGGCCTTGTTGGCATCGACGATTTTGCCACTGACAGGGTCAATCAGCAATTTCACAGCCGGGTTACGATCAAACATCTGGCGATACAGGCTTTCACGCTCGGCCATGGCGTGTTCGGCATCTTTCAGGTCGGTAATGTCGGAAAACGACACAACGACACCATCAAGCATATCCGTCTCCAGAACAAACAACGGCTGGGCATTAATGCGAACCCAAACCCGGCTATTGTCTGGTCGGGTAATTCCCATCACCACGCCAGATACCGGCCTCCGGTCACGCAGGGCCACCATTGCCGGGTGTTTTTCACCAGAAAACGGCGCCCCAAACTGATCGATACTGCACCAGCGGGGATCGGAGGCATCCCACCCCAGCAACTGATTCGCACTTAGCCCCAGCAGGGCTTGTGCGGCCGGGTTGCTTTGCACGACCCGACCATTGGCATCATGCACCACCACCCCGCCGGGCAGGATATCAAGCAAATGCCGGTCGCGCTGGTTGCTGTCATACAAGGCACGGTTTGGGGTGCTGTGCGGGGTCAGGGTGCTGATGGTGCCAACAATGGCAAAGTGCCCCGCATCCCCGCAAGGCACTTTCATCGCCTGCTCCACCACATCAAGCCACCGGCCATTTTTGTGGCGCAGGCGAAAACGTCGTGTCCGTGCTTTTTCACAGCCGGAATGCAGATCGCCATCAGAGGATAGCGCACGAACATCATCAGGATGGGCAAATTTCATCCACCAGCCGTCGGTAATTTCCCCGATATCGGCAATGTCATAACCCAGCATGAATTCAAAATTGGGGCTCATGCTGCTTTTGGCCGGACAGGACAGATCAATAAAATACAACAGGGGTTCGGCCCAAGAACACCCCCCATCGCCCGGTGACGCGGTTACCGCAACATCTTGGGCAATTTCCGACTTTTCTTTTAAACTGCTGTCGGGCTTAAAGCCTGTTTTCATGGGCGGTCCTCACGCTGCCCCAAGCAGCGCAAAACACATGTGGCAATTGCAGGTCAACAATGGCCCCGCCCTCCGGCGGCACCATTCCCCCTTAACACGCAACTATACTTACATATTATAACGATAGGGTACTAATACAAAGGGGAATTAATACTTATGTATATTAAAGGAAGCATGCTTCAAATTGAACAACCCGGTCTGATCTTCGCGCACACCAAAGCGGCTCTGTGTCGAGAGCAGGAAGACAGGGAAATTTATTTTTGAAGATTTCAAAAATCAGGCGCGCAAAAGATCCAGAAACCGACCGGCGGCGACAAGCTCATGACGCAGTTTTTCGCGGCGGGCTGTGGCTTCGGCGTCTTCACCCCAATTTTCGATAGAATAGGTTTCATCGATCTGGGAAATGTCAAAGGCCTGTTCGGCATTTAACCGCCCATGAAAAACAGCCAGCCCAACAATAACCGACCCGGAAACCGTAATCAGGGTGTGCAATGCCGCCAGTTCATGGGCATCCAACGGTTCGACGACATCCTGAATGGCAAGTAATGCGGCATCTTCCTGGACAACGGGCATCACCCCATGCGTAACGTTAAGCGAAATCGAAAAATTCGATTTCGCCCAATCAAGCAAGGGTTGCCAATGTTCGTCCTGCTTGTGGATCAAATCATCGGGATATTGGGCGCGATAACATAACAGGTCACTGCGGCCATACCCGGTCAGTTCGGCAATCACTGCCATACGGTTTGGGGCCACACGGTCAATCGCGGTGGCGGCAAGCTGCATGATCGGCATGGTTGCGGGCACAACATGGTCAAGCTGCGCATCCCATTCGGCCGCAATTGTTTCCGCCAGACATTGATTGCGCAGCACAAAATCAGCCCTGCCCGGCGTTTTTACCGCCCGGCCATCAAGATGAATACGCCACCCTGCCCCGTTTTCGTCGGGGGCGGTTGCAACCTGTTTGTAAAACCGTTTGATCGATGCATTTGCCATAGGGGCGATATGCCCAAATCCGCCCAAAGACGCAAGCCATTTGATGCCAAAAACAGCATTCACCACCCATATTTGAGATTATTGCATATTTTTTACACAGAAAAATACCACGCACATCTTTTACTCATTCCAGCAAAGGCCGGAAACCGCCTAAAGCTGCGGTGCGGTCAAAACGGCGAAAACATGGCACGGGCCTTGCTGGTATCATGCGGGTTTTAGGGCTTGAGGCAACAAAACATGTCGTGAAACGCGACACAATCAGGAGACTTCGACAGATGGGTAAATTCGGTTCACGGGTCGCGGCACTGACCCTTGGGGTGACGGTCCTGATGGCGGCACATGCTGCCAACGCAGATACGCCGATCAAATTTTCGCTCGACTGGAAATTTGAAGGCCATACCGCGCCTTATATCCTTGCCAGGAAAAAAGGGTACTTTGCCGACGAGGGGCTGGATGTAACAATTGATTCGGGCAATGGCTCGGTCGGCGCTATCACCCGGGTTGCCAGTGGCGCCTATGACATTTCCTTTGCCGATATCAATTCACTGGTTGAATTTAACGCATCCCACCCCGAACAGGCGATGAAGTCGATCTTCATGGTATATGACCGCCCGCCCTTTTCACTTTTCATGTTGAAAAAAAGCGGCATCACCAAACCGGAAGACCTGAAAGGCAAAACCCTGGGTGCGCCTGTTTTTGATGCCTCGCGCAAGCTGTTTCCGGCCTTTGCCGAGGCGACCGGCCTGTCGATGGAGGATGTGAAATGGGAAAGCATGGACCCGCCCTTGCGCGAACCCATGCTGATCCGCGGCGATGTCGATGGCATTTCGGGTCATTATTTCACATCGGTTCTGAACCTCGAATCGCAAGGCATTAAAAAAGAAGACATGGTTGTCTTCAAATATGCCGATTACGGCCTGGATTTTTATGGCAACGGCATTTTGGCCTCGCGCGATATGATGGAAAATCATGGCGACCAGTTACGCGGCTTTCTGCGCGCCGTGGTGAAAGGCTGGCGCGATGCGATTGCCAACCCCGATGAAGCCATTGCCGCGTTGAAAGAAGTCGATCCGCTGATTGACACCAAACTTGAAACCGAACGCCTGAACATGGTGATCGAGGACAATATCATCACCGATGAAGTTCTCGCCCACGGCATGGGCCCGATTTCGACCGACCGCATGGCAAAAGCAATTGATCAGGTCAGCATGGCATTTCGCATTACAAATCCGCCCAAAGTTGCCGATATTTTCACCAGCATTTACATGCCCGGCGAAGCTGACCGCAAAATCAAATAAGCACCGCTTACAGACATAAAAGCAGGGAGAATACCACTGTGGCGAACAGTTTTGTCGAGTTGAACAAGGTCAAATTACGCTATAGCGAAGGCGATGATCTGGCTCTTGATACGACGGACATGAAAATCCGCAAGGGCGAGTTTATTGCCGTTGTCGGACCATCGGGATGCGGCAAATCCTCCCTGCTTAAACTTGTTTCGGGGTTAATGCCCCCCAGTGAAGGCAATGTTATTGTCGATGCCCACGAGGTCGCCGGGCCGTTAAAAATTGTTGGCATGGCATTTCAAAACCCAACCCTGCTGCCGTGGCGTACAACGCTGGATAACGTGTTGCTGCCGCTTGAAATTGTCAAACCGCATCGCAATCGCCTGCGCAAACACAAGGACGAATATGTGGCGCGCGCCAAGGCATTGTTGGCAACCGTTGGCCTTGAAGGCTACGAAGACAAACACCCGTGGGAGCTTTCAGGCGGGATGCAGCAGCGTGCATCGCTGTGCCGCGCCCTGATCCATGAACCCGACCTTCTGATGCTTGACGAACCGTTTGGTGCGCTTGATGCCTTCACCCGCGAAGAACTGTGGGACATTTTGCAAAACCTTTGGATGGTGCGCCCCTTTACCGTCATTCTGGTAACCCATGACCTGCGCGAGGCGGCCTATCTGGCCGACACGGTTTATGTGATGTCCAAACGCCCGGGGCGTATTTTGGTGGCACGCGAAAATACACTTCCCCGTCCGCGCGATCAGGAAACCACCTTTACCCAGCCATTTATTGATTTGGTCCATGAGTTGCGCAGTCACATTCGTGATGTGCGTGCCGCCTAACCGCCTTTGTCAGGAAATTTACCATGACCAAAAGAACCAACCTGAGCAAGGCGTCCCCGTGGATCAGCGCAGCGGTGCTGTTTTTATTGTGGGAAGGCATCGTGCGGCTTTTTCATATTCCCGAATATGTTTTACCCACCCCGTCGGCCAGCCTTGAAGCCGCATGGCAATACCGTGATGCCATCTGGATGCACGCCATACATACGCTCTACACAACCCTGTTTGGCTTTGCCATTGCCGTGGCGTTCGGTGTGGTTCTGGGTGCCCTTGTCGGGTCCAGCAAAGCAATTTACATTGCAGCCAACCCGTTGCTGGTTGGCTTTAACTCGGTTCCCAAGGTGGCATTGGTACCCGTACTTGTGATGTGGTTTGGCATTGGCACAGTGCCAGCCATTATTACCGCTTTTATCATTTCGTTTTTCCCGATTGTGGTCAATGTTGCCACCGGCCTTGCCACCCTGGAACCCGAATTGCGCGACGTTTTGCGCTCCCTTGGCGCCACGCGCACCGACATTCTGATCAAGGTCGGCTTTCCCCGTGCCCTGCCCTATTTCTTTGCTTCCCTTAAAGTTGCCATAACGCTGGCCTTTGTCGGTTCGGTCATTTCCGAAACCGTGGCATCCAATGTTGGCGTTGGGTATTTGATGCTGGCGGCATCGTCAAAATTCAATATGCCGCTGGTTTTTGCCGGTCTGCTGGTGATCGCGGCCATGGGCATTGTGATGTATGAATTTTTCAACATCATCGAACGGCGCTCTACCAAATGGGCCAACCGCGCCAACCCGGACGGGTAATCGCCCAACTGGGCATAGAGACAAAAATGGCCCGGCATGCTTCATCGCCGGGCCATTTTCATCACTGCGATCACTTGATCAAACCAGTTTTTCGAAGAAAAAATTCATGGTCCGTTGCCAGGCCAGCACGGCATTGGCATCGTCATAACGCCCCCCGGTGGGGTTGGCAAAGGCGTGGTTCGCGTCGTACCAGAAAATCTGATAATCGGTTTTCCCGGCCGCTTTTAGCGATTTTTCAAACCCGTCAACCATCGCCTTGTTGATGCTTTGATCCTGCGTGCCAAAATGGCCCATCACCGGCGCGTTCAGGGTGGCCAGTTGTTGGGGTGTCTTGGCAACATTGCCATAATAAATAACGCAGGCATCAATATCGGTTGCAAGTGCCGTATTTAACGACCAGCCGCCACCAAAACACCAGCCGACCACACCAACCTTGCCTGTGCAGTCCTTGTGGTCTTTCAAATATGCCACCGATGCCTTCATCTTTGCCGTTGCCGCCGTTGCATCCATCGATGCCATCAGGGATTTGGCTCCATTTGGCGTGGTTGCCGCAGGCTTGCCGTAAAGATCAACCGCCAGCGCAATATAACCCTGCTGGGCATATTCAGCCGCAGTTGCCCGGATCTGATCGTTCAGCCCCCACCATTCATGGATCAGAACCACAGCCGGTGCCGGTAACTTTGCCGGAAGAATGACTTCGGCAATCATGGTTTCGCCGGTTGGGGCGGTAACCGTCACCTTTTTAAGGGTCGATGCCGCCGCATGGGCCAAAACCGGGTCCGCCAGCACCACAGCCAGCGGCAAAATGGCAAGCCCTTTTAGAAACAAGCGCCGTTCCTGATCTGTTGCCTTGGGCGGCGGCCCCAAATGATCATGTGACCCACATCCATCAAGCGTACACATCCAAGCCTCCTGTTTATTGTTTAACCGCAATTAATCCGCGCGGGCCATCTGCTCTCGCCGCTATCGCAGGTTTTTCCCGGCAAATGCCGTTGATGAAAAAATGGTTCCTCACCTGCCCCCAAATGGCAAATCAAAGTTCTGTTATGCAGGGGCCGTTTTTTCGGTCCGCAGGGTGAAAATACTTGTTTTCCGCCACTGATTACAGGCCTATTGCCCTTCAACGGCACAATACCACCGTGATCTGGTTCACCTTTCCCCGGCCAACACCCGTTTTGCCAGGCTGGCGGATGGTAAAACTTTCTCAAAAACCGGGCTGTGGTTACATCACAACTTTAAATCATCGGGAAATGTGTTTTAGTCTACAGGTCGCAAATTACAATAACGGCAGGAACAGATGCAGGAAATTAAAACGGTATTGTTTGACCTTGGCGGCGTGCTGGTGGATTGGGACCCGCGCCACCTTTATCGCAAGATTTTTACCGATGGCACCGAAATGGAATATTTCCTGGGCGAAGTATGCCATCCGCACTGGAACTTCCTGCATGACAAGGCCGCGCTGGAATTTGAAAATTCCATTCCCGACCTGCAACACCGCCACCCCAAATATCACGACCAGATTGCCGCCTGGCGCGACCGCTGGCCCGAAATGCTGGCCGGGTCGATTGGCGGAACGGTCAGGGTGCTTGAAGACCTGAAACACCAAGACAAGGTTCGGCTTTATGCGCTAACCAACTGGTCGCACCAGACATGGCCCCATGCGTTGGAGAAGTTTGCTTTTTTGCAAAATTTTGAAGGCATTCTGGTATCGGGTCAGGAAAAACTGGCCAAGCCCGATCCGCGCATTTTCGAGCTAACCGCCAACCGGTTTGGTTTTGACCCCAAAACCACACTGTTCATCGATGATTCTGAAAAGAACATTCAACAAGCCCGCGAAATGGGCTTTGCCACCCACTGGTTTCGCGAGCCGACAAAACTGCGCAAGGATTTGATGGATCGCGGAATTTTGTGAACGCGGTCATGCAAACTACCGCCCAAAACAACGGGCCGGTGGCATAATACCACCGGCCCAAACTGTTTAACCTGCCCCAAAGGGTCTATTTTTTCACATCACGCAAATAGGTTGCGAAAACGTCGCCAAAAACTTGCTGCCAACCCGTGATGTAACCCTCACGCACGGCTGTTGCGATATCCCCCAGGTTTTCCCATTCCCAATGCACCAGTTTGATCACACAATGGCCAAAGGCGTTTTGGTCAAAGCTGACACTGACACGGGTATAATCGCCGGTATCCCAGCCCGGGTGCCAGGTAAAGGCAACCTGTTCGCCCGGCAGCCAGATTTCGATCTTACCCCAGGTAATCGGCTTACGCCCGCGCGCGGTTTCAATGATTTCGCCCCCCAGCCCCGGCTGCATTTTAATGCCGGTGCATTCTTCGCGCGAAATGGTGTGGCTGGCGCGCGGCCACCATTCATTGAAGTTTTCGGTAAAGGCAATAAAAGCCATTTCGGGATCACGCGGCACTGTAATTTCAACAGTAACGGGATCAAGCAAGGCGCGGTCCGTCGGCCCTTCAGCGATAATATTTTCGTCTGTCATATGCTTGCCTCAGGCCGTTTGGGCGGCCGGTTCCCATAAATCATCCAAAAGCGCGGGTAACTGGTCAAAATGATCAATAACCGCATGCGCCCCGGCTAAATGCAATTTTTCGCGATCATGATACCCCCATGCCACCCCAATCGACAGCATTCCCGCCGCCCGGCCCATTTCGATATCAAAGGTGGTATCGCCGATCATGGCACAATTGCGCGGATCAACGCCGGTTTCCATCATCGCGGCTTCCAGCATCGAGGGATGCGGCTTTGACGGATGATTGTCGCACGTCTGAAGCGTTACAAACCGCCGTGACAGGTTATTGCGGTCCAGCACGGCATCCAGTCCGCGACGCGCCTTCCCTGTTGCCACACCCGAAAGCCATCCGCGCTGATCAAGGGTATCTATCACCTCGATCACGCCCGGAAACAGGGGTTCAAAAAAATCAGGGCTTTGCCGCAGGGTAAAAAACGCCGACTTATAGCTGCTGGTCACCGCCTCGATCAGGGGTGCTTCCAAAAAGGCGGGGCGGGCCAGATGCGCAATCGCTTCAGGCAAGCTAAGACCAATGATGGAACGGGTATTTTCAAGACCGGGGCAATCCAGCCCATGTTCAGCAAAGGCATGGTCCATGCAATGGGCAATGGCATGCTGGCTGTCCACAAGGGTGCCGTCACAGTCAAATATCACCAGTCGCAGCAAATCTTTCGTCATTCACAAACCCTGAATTATGTTCCGGCCACGCTTTTAGCATGGCAATCCATTATGGCCATCGATCGGAGAAATTGTGGCAAAGCTGTCTTTGCCATCCAATCGCGCGGCACACCGATAGGGTCTAGCGCAAAGTACGAGAAATATCGAGTCTTCCGAACAAAAGAAACGCGTGACGCAACCAGTGTGCAAGTCGTTCAACCTACGGGAAAATAAAGATGCCTGTTTTTTATTAGATTTAAGTCATACAATTAGGCGTGGCCCCGAAACAGACGGGAGGAAACCATGCTAACCCTTAAGGACTGCTTCGACTTTAGCGACCTTACCGAAGCCGAAATCTGCGCGATTGCCGAATGTGAACATATTCCGATCATCAGCGCCCTGGAAGAAGGCGACAATCTGGTTCACAGCGCACATGGCCGCAAGCGCATTGCCAAAATGCTGCTGCAACGGGCAGAGGAATGCGAATTGCATGGCAAGGATGACCACGCCGCGCAATTACGGTGCATTCACAAGGCCTTTATCACCCGCTTTGGCCCCTAAGGAGCGGGCGCGGATGAACGACGCCTTTGAAAAGGTGTCAGGGCCAATCCTGTGGCCTGGCAAGGCCATTACCGCCGGGATTCTTCCCGGCGGAAGGTCTTTTTCTCTTTTTCGCGGTGAATTTCAGGCGTCAAAAACTTGGTCGCGGTTTTGGGATCGAAATTCAGCGTTTTCATGCTTTCGCTAAAATGCGGCGGCACCGGAGCCTCGATAATCACGCGATAGCCGGTAATAGGGTGCGGAAAATCAATGGCGCGGGCATGCAAATGCATCTGGTTAGACAAACCATCGCGAAATGCCTTTGTCCCCCCATATTTACCATCGCCCAAAATCGGGCAGCCCATCGCCTCGCAATGGGCGCGCAACTGGTGGGTACGACCGGTAAGCGGCGACAGGGCCAACCAGGCCGCCTTACGACCGGCACGGGCCAACTGGCGATAAATCGTCTGTGCCGATTTGCCTTCTTTGGTGTCGATCACCATTTTCTCGCCGCTTTTGCCGCCCTGCTTGGCCAACGGGGCATCAATCATGCCTTCGCGTTCGTCCGGCGCGCCCGAAACCAGCGCCCAATACAGTTTCCGCGTGGTTTTATCCTTGAACGCCCGGGTCAGCGACGCTGCCGCCGACGCGGAACGGGCCAACAGCAACACACCACTGGTATCTTTATCAAGACGATGAACCAGTTTGGGGCGTTCCTTGCTATCAAGTTTTAACGCATCAAGCATGCCATCAATATGCAGCGCCGTATTGGTGCCGCCCTGTACAGCCAAACCGGCCGGTTTATTAATCGCAAGCACAACTTCGTCATAAAACAGCACAGAATCGCGCAAGGCCTGCAAATCTTCTTCGCTGGCATTCACATGGGCGGGGCCGGATTTAACGCGCGACTCATAGCCCCCCTCGCGCCAGGCGGTTTCACCGCCCCCCGACATGACAGGGACCGGCGGCACACGAATTTCCTGGCCCGACTCAACCCGTTGGTTGGCCTTGGCCCGTTTACCATCGACACGGATCTGCCCGCCACGCAAAAATTTCTGGACCTGGCCGAATGTAAATTCAGGACAGTTGCGCTTGAACCAGCGATCCAGGCGAAGTTCCGCCTCGTCCGCCTTGACCCGACGCAGGGTAACACCGCTCATTGGACGGCTCCTCGTACTAATGCCATTGCCCCGAACAGGGCGGAAATGCCAACAAAAACCGATACCGTGACATAAAGGGCCGCCAACGCGAAACTGCCGCGCTCATAAAGCGTCGCAACATCCAGGGAGAAGGTCGAAAACGTGGTAAACGCCCCTAAAAACCCTGTAATAACAATTGCGCGAATTTCAGGCCCTATCGAAAATTTAAGTGCGCCCAGTTCAATGACAAGCCCCATGATGAACGAACCGATAATGTTGACAGCAAAGGTTCCCCACGGAAACCCGTGACCCAACACGGAATTCATCCAGCCAGAAACAACATAGCGCGACATAGCCCCCAACGCCCCGCCAAGGGCAACACAGGCAAAAATGATCGGTGAAAATTGCATGGCCGGAAAGCTAGTCCTTCATTGTTCAAATGTCACATGCGAAAACCGCACGGGCGGCAAGCACCTTCGCACGGATCAAATGACATGAAACCGTTCTGGCACCCCCTGCTCTTTTACCCGGCCTCAATCGAAAACCAGCCGTAAGGCGGCGCGCACAGCCCCGGATGTACCAGAGGATCGCGATACAGGCAATATGATCATCGCAAAACGCGCCACAAAGCACAACAAACCGGGCATTACCCCCGGTTTAGAGCATTTGGTCGCCATGGACGGCCTGATTTTCTAGTTTACAACCTTTAACTGTGTCATATGGCCCAGTTGCGAAACCAGCTTTTTCAGACGTTTTTCGTTGGCGCCAAAGTCATCGGCACCATAAACTGACCGGCTATACCCCAAAAGCTGGCTGGTATTGTCTTCAACCGGCGTTGCTTGCAGGTCAACCCAATCGGGAAATCTGAAAACCGGGCTGCGCAGTACAATGCGCAAATGCAGTGTTTCGCCATTTCGCCATGTCATTTTGCCGCCCATTTTTGCGACAACGTCCTCAATCCGGCTAAACAGCTGGGCGGCACTTACCGGATAAACCGGGCTTTCAACCTTGCGAATGGCGGGCGGGCAGTGACCGCTCCCGCAGACCAGGTAAAAATTAGGCTGCGTTGGCAGCACCATTTCCGACGAAAAGCGGGTTATTTCAGGCTCGCCTGCGGGCAGCATTGAATCAAGCAACCCGCTAAATCGCACACCTGCAAATGTCAGACCTACAACCGCTACAAGCCACATCATCAAAATAATAAACCGCGACACACAGGTCCCCTTGTTTCATCCGCAGACACGGGCCACTTTGCCAGATCGCCCGGTAGAACCAAAGGATATTAGAGCATGAAATCGCAAAAACAAAAGACCGGTGCGTAAAAACACCGGTCTTTGTCATCAAATACAACGCACGGGGGAATTACCCCCAACATGCAATGCTTTATCGTCTTAAACCGCTAATCAGGCAGCGGTCGGCAAAGCCACAGCTTCAACATTGGCCAAACCGGTTGCCATTGCCTTTTCCGCATCCACACCAAAGCCCGATGCTTCAATTACGGTAACGTCGGTAATACCGAGGAATGCCAGGAACTGTTTCATGTAAGGGGTCGCAAAATCGACCGGGCTGTTGACCGGAACGCCACCGGTTGCCACGACCAGATACGCCTTTTTACCGCCAAGGGCGCCAACCGGGCCGTTTTCGGTGTAATTAAAGGTAACGCCAACGCGGGCAACCATGTCGTTCCATGCCTTTAAGGTCGACGGAACAGCAAAGTTATACATCGGCACACCGATAACAACGATGTCGGCGGCCTGCAATTCGGCAACCAGGGTATCGGAATTTGCCAACAGCGATTTTTGCGCATCGCTGCGGTTATCGGCCGGGGTGAAATATGCGCCAACAACGTCGCCGCTCAGCGCCGGGGCAACATCTGCGTCAAGCACCCGCGAGGTCACCGATACCGAAGAATCAGCGGCCTTGATGCGCTCGATCAGTTTCAAGGCCAACTGGCGGCTTTTGGAATTTTCGCCGTTAACGGACGGATCGATATGTAAAATCGTGCTCATAAAGAAGTCTCCAGACTGGGTATGTTGTTATGGTCACACCATACCAATTTCGCCAATGAAGACTATCCACCGAGTACTCACATGTTTGTTTCCGTTTTTGTCCTAATCGCCGGATCCACGTTTTTGCCGTTCCTGGCGCAAGCGGGCAAAATAATCGACCCTTTTGCGCAAATCGCGTTCAAATCCGCGTTCCACCGGTTCGTAAAACTGCTGGCGACGCATACCTTCGGGGAAATAGTTTTGCCCCGAAAAGCCATCTTCCTGATCATGATCATAGGCATATCCTTGCCCGTAACCAATTTCCTTCATCAGTTTGGTCGGCGCATTTAAAATATGTGACGGCGGGGTTAGGGAACCGGTATCTCGCGCAATTTTCGCCGACCGGTTATAGGCATTGTAACCCGCGTTGGATTTCGGCGCCAGGGCCAGGTAAATCACCGCCTGCCCCAATGCCAGTTCGCCTTCGGGGCTGCCCATGCGTTCGTAACTTTGCCAGGCACCCAGGCATATTTGCTGTGCCTGCGGGTCCGCCAGGCCAATATCTTCAATCGCCATGCGCAGCAAACGCCGCGCCACATATTTCGGGTCTTCGCCCCCGGCCAGCATCCGGTTGAACCAGTAAAGGGCGGCATCCGGGTCCGAGCCACGCACTGATTTATGCAGCGCGCTGATCAGGTTATAGTGGCTGTCATCGCCCTTGTCATAGATCGGCACCCGTTTTTGCACCACACGCGACAATTCGGCCACGCCAAGCGGCCCCTCGTCACTGGCGGGCAACATAAACAGTTCTTCAGCCATGTTCAGCAAATAACGCCCGTCACCATCGGCCATGGCGCGCAGGGTAACGCGGGCTTCGTCGGTTAACGGCAGATCAAAGCCCATTTCGGCTTCGCTTCGTTTAAGCAGTTCTTCCAGTGCCGGGTCATCCAGGCGCTTTAACACCAAAACCTGGCTTCGCGATAATAGTGCGGCATTTAGCTCGAAGGACGGGTTTTCGGTTGTGGCCCCGATCAGGGTGATGGTGCCATCTTCAACATAGGGCAAAAAGCTGTCTTGCTGGGCCTTGTTGAAACGATGAATTTCATCAACAAATAACAGGGTACTCGCCCCGGTGCTACGTCGCCCGCGTGCGCGATCAAAAACCTTGCGCAAATCGGCAACGCCCGAAAAAATTGCCGACAGGGGTTCAAACGCCATATCGGCAATATCTGCCATCAAGCGGGCCAGCGTGGTCTTGCCACAGCCCGGCGGCCCCCACAAAATAACCGAGGGCACACGTCTTGTTTGGGTCATCCGGGTCAGCGGGCCATCATCGCCAAACAGATGATCCTGCCCGACCACCTCGGTCAACTTGCGCGGGCGTAGCCGATCTGCCAATGGTCGCGCAACCTGACTTTCAAACAACGATACCATGCCTGCCTTTTAACCTTTCGTGCGTTTCCCACGCACTCATCAAACAGATGTTCCGGCGCAAAGCGGCCCCGGAACATCGTATATCACCATCTTACAGCGTATAGTCAGCTGTCAGGGTTTTGCCATCGCGTTTAACCGCAATCGACCAGTTCCGGCCCTTTTCGCCCCTTTTCAGGGCCGTTTTAAGGTCGCTAACGCTGGTAATGTGGTTTTTATTCACATCCGTAATCAGATCGCCAGGTTTCAGGCGCGCCTGCCGGGCCAGACTGTTGCCAGGAACTTCAAGAACAATAACACCGCTCATCAGGGTATCAATGCCCAGTTCATCGGCCAGTGCCGGGTTAAGATTGGCAATTTTTGCGCCCCCAAACGGGTTACGTCCGCCAATAACGGTTTCGTCACGCGCCGGTGTTTCCGGTGCCACTTCCAGCGGCACGGAAACATCCTGTTTGCGTCCGTCACGCCAAATGGTTAACACCGCATCGCCTGTGGCCTCAAGGGTTGCAATGCGAAACCGCAAGCCATTGGGGTCGTCCACTTCCAACCCGTTAACCGCAACCACCACATCGCCCGCTTTTAACCCCGACCGACGCGCCGGGCTTTGCGGATGAACAGCATTAATCAGCACCCCGCCAGGACGTTCAAGGTCAAGAGAACGCGCCAAATCCGCCGTCACGGTTTGCCCCGACGCCCCAAGCCACGGGCGGCGCAAATCACCACTGATCAGGCCACGCATCACAACCTTGACCATATTCACCGGAATGGCAAAACCAATGCCGTTCGAACCACCTGATTTGGTAAAGATGGCCGAATTCACCCCCACCAGATCACCGTTCATATCGATCAGCGCACCACCGGAATTGCCCGGGTTGATTGCCGCATCCGTCTGAATAAAGGACTGATAATCCTGCCCGGTTACACCGGCACGCGCCAGGGCGGAAACAATACCGCTGGTCACCGTTTGCCCAACACCAAACGGATTGCCAATCGCCAGCACCAGGTCCCCGACCTCGACATCGTCGGAATCGCCAAGTTTCAGGGTCGGCAAGGCTTCATGTACGTCTTGAAGTTTGAGAACGGCCAGATCGGTGCGCTCATCCGCACCAACCAGTTTGGCATCAAATTCACGCCGGTCATGCAGAACCACGCGTATTTCGCTGGCACCGTCAATAACGTGGCGATTGGTAACAATGGTGCCATCGGGCGACACAATCACGCCAGAGCCAAGTGATCGTTCGATCCGCTGGCGCGGTGCACCAAACGCCCCGCCAAACCGGTTGCCAAAAAACTGGCTAAAAAACGGGTCATTCATAAAAGGGTTGGCGGGTCGCGACGTCACAACCTTTTTGGTAAAGATGTTTACCACGCTTGGCGCTGTTTGTTTGACCAGCGGCGAAAACGACATCTTGATTTCGGCATCACTGGTTGGCAACCGTCGTTCAGATGCGGCGGCCTGATGATGCCACCCCCCTGCCAGCACTGCCATCCCCATTGCCAGTACCAACGCGAACATTCCAATCTTTTTTGCCTGCACGTTTCTCTCTTCCATGCTTGAGATGGGTGGCTTTCGACATCCTGCGACACCGGCGTATCGTCTGTCCGTGCGGGGGACAGTTCATTTTTAACGGAATAACTTCCACCGTGCTGGCGCATATCAGACAACAGGCAGAGAAACCGGGACCGGTTCACGCTGGTTTTGAAAACCCTGGGACCCAAAAGATTTAGGCTCAAAACCGCTTGCCCGCAACCATCGACCGCCCGGTTGGCGAAATCACCGCGATTACGGTGCGTTTTCACCCCGTAATCGCCCGATAACGACACCCGAAGACATCCCCGCCCCTATGCCAGCGGCCATAAAAAAACGGACGATGCCCGAAAGCACCGCCCGTCTGTTTCTTCGGCCAAGATAACCGGACTTATTCGTCCGAACCTTCGGCTTCGCCCTCTGCTTCGAGGCGGGCGCGGTCTTCTGCGCCTTTTGCTTCCGGGTCACGATCAACAAGTTCGATCAGTGCAACCGGAGCCGCATCGCCGTAACGGAAACCGGCTTTAAGAACGCGGGTGTAACCACCACTACGATCTTTATAGCGTTCAGCAATAACGCTAAACAGCTTGGAAACAGCCGTTTCGTCACGCAGGGTCGAAAGCACCTGACGGCGTGCATGCAGGTCGCCCCGCTTGCCCAGCGTAATCAGTTTTTCGACATACGGGCGAAGATCTTTGGCCTTCGGAAGAGTCGTCTTGATCTGTTCGTGAGTGATCAACGAAACAGCCATGTTGGCAAACATTGCCTTACGATGGGACTTCGTCCGATTAAGTTTACGGCCTTGCATACCATGACGCATGAGTACTCTCCTTCTGGCTTGGCTTCGCGCGCGAAACCGATTGTGAAACCGTAACGCCACCCTGAAAACAGGTCATGCACGTACGGTGCGGGCAATTATGCCCAATCAGGATGTTAATCCTGTGCTGGACCGCAGAACGCGTTCCATATCGACCCGCAGGCCAAAGCCCCGTCTTAGAACGGGTCTTCGAACTTGCGTGCCAGATCTTCAATATTCTCGGGCGGCCAACCGCCGACTTCCATCCCAAGATGCAGGCCCATCTGTGCCAGCACATCTTTGATTTCGTTCAGCGACTTACGACCGAAGTTCGGCGTACGCAGCATTTCTGCTTCGGACTTCTGAACCAGATCACCGATATAAATGATGTTGTCGTTCTTCAGGCAGTTTGCCGAACGAACAGACAATTCAAGCTCGTCAACCTTGCGCAGCAAGTTTTTGTTGAACGGCAGTTCGTCTTCTTTCTTCTCTTCGACAACCGTTTCGGGTTCTTCGAAGTTCACGAACAGCGACAACTGGTCTTGCAAAATGCGTGCAGCAAGGGCAACCGAGTCTTCCGGGGTAACCGAACCGTTGGTTTCAACCGTGATCGACAATTTGTCGAAATCGGTATCCTGGCCAACACGGGTGTTTTCAACCTTGTAAGCGACCTTGCGGATCGGGCTGAAAATGGCATCGATCGGAATCAGACCAATCGGTGCATCAGCAGAGCGGTGCGCAGTCGCAGCAACATAGCCCTTGCCGTTTTCAACCGTAAATTCGATATTGAGCGTCGCGCCATCATCAAGGTGGCACAGCTCAAGACCCGGATTAAGGATTTCGATATCGGCACCGGTTTCAATCTGACCTGCGGTGACGGCACCAGGGCCGGTCGCCTTCAGAGTCATTTTCTTCGGACCTTCGGCATGCATGCGCACGCCCAGAGTCTTGATGTTCAGGATGATGTCGGTAACATCTTCCCGGACCCCCGGGATCGACGAGAATTCGTGTAAAACGCCATCGATCTGGATTGCAGTAACCGCTGCCCCCTGGAGGGATGACAGCAGAATGCGACGCAGCGCGTTGCCCAGGGTCTGACCAAAACCGCGCTCCAGCGGTTCGGCCACGATCGTACCGACGCGGCTGGCGTCTGTACCCGGGGTAACATCAAGCTTCGTCGGCTTAATCAGTTCCTGCCAGTTCTTCTGAATCACGAGACCCACCTTCGCAACTGGAGCCTAGGGTAATGTGAGGTGCTACGCACCCCAACGAGAAACGCGAACAGGCCCGGTTTCCCGGGCCTATACGCGGGTCGTCCGCAGATCGGCGCGATTAGACGCGACGACGCTTGCGCGGACGGCAACCATTGTGCGGAATCGGCGTCACGTCTTTAATCGACGTGATGTTAAAGCCGACAGCCTGAAGCGCACGCAAAGCCGACTCACGTCCCGAACCCGGGCCTTTGACTTCGACTTCAAGAGTCTTCATTCCGTGTTCAGCAGCTTTTTTACCAGCGTCTTCAGCAGCCATCTGGGCTGCATAAGGCGTTGATTTACGCGAACCACGGAAACCCATGCCACCAGCGGTCGACCAGGCAATGGTATTGCCCTGGACGTCGGTGATGGTGATCATGGTGTTATTGAAGGTTGCGTTAACGTGGGCGATGCCGTTCGTAATATTCTTACGCTCGCGGCGACGCACACGAGTCTGAGGTGCTTTTGCCATAATCGTTCCCCTACCTTACTTCTTCTTGCCAGCAATCGGCTTAGCCGGGCCCTTACGGGTGCGGGCATTGGTGTGGGTACGCTGACCATGCACCGGCAGACCGCGACGATGACGCAGACCGCGATAGCAGCCCAGGTCCATCAGACGCTTGATGTTCATTGCGGTTTCACGACGCAGGTCGCCTTCGACGACGTAATCAGCATCGATAACTTCGCGAACACGCAGAACCTGATCGTCGCTCAGCTGGTGAACACGCTGCTGCGCTTCGATACCAGCTTTCGAGCAAATTTCTTTAGCTTTCGCCGGACCAATACCGGTGATGTAGGTAAGCGCAATCACGACGCGTTTGGCGGTCGGGATATTTACGCCAGCAATACGAGCCACTGTGTGAGACTCCTGTTTCCTGTTAACAAACCCTGCGGCAGATCCAGTGGGGCCAATCGCAGATACAAAGCGGGCCAGCAAAAGCTAACCCGCAAAACAAAACGCGACCAGCCCGGGAAATTACCCCAGGATGGCTTCAATCTCGCGCGTAACTTCGTCGATTTCGGCCATGCCGTCAACTGTTTTCAGCTTTCCATCATTTTCGTAGTACGGAATGATGGGAGCAGTCTGCCTGTGATAGGCTTCCAGTCGGGACGTAACCGTTTCGGCGTTGTCGTCTGCACGACGCTTAAATTCGGTGCTGCCACAAACGTCGCACACACCTTCGACCTTGGGTTTCTGGAATTCATCATGATACCCCTGCCCGCATTTGGCACAGGTAAAGCGGCCAACAATCCGGCGCACAAGCGCCGCATCGTCCACACGCAATTCAATAACGTAGTCCAGTTCAAGACCTTTATGTTCCAGCATCACATCCAGGGCTTCCGCCTGGGCTGTGGTACGTGGAAATCCATCCAGAATGAAACCGCCCTTGGTGTCATCCTGTTCAAGACGTTCGGAAATCAAACCGATCATAAGATCGTCGGAGACAAGGTTCCCTGCATCCATGACTTCCTTGGCTTGTTTGCCCAGCTCCGTACCGGCGGCAACTGCTGCACGCAGCATGTCACCGGTAGAAAGCTGAATCATCCCGCGACCCGTTTCAAGCCGTTTGGCCTGGGTCCCTTTGCCGGCACCGGGCGGGCCGAGTAGGATAATGTTCATCGTTACCCCCTGATAGTCGCGTGGACAGTCTTATCGGCGACGTCCACGCAGTTTCGATTTCTTGATCAGGCCTTCATACTGATGTGCCAGCATGTGCGACTGAACCTGTGCCACAGTATCCATAGTTACCGTGACAACGATCAGTAAGCTAGTACCACCAAAGTAGAATGGTACAGACCATTCCGCGATCAACAATTCTGGCAGGATACACACAAAAGCCAGATACGCGGCACCCAAAACCGTCAGGCGGGTCAGAATAAAGTCAAGATGGGCCGCCGTATTTTTGCCCGGGCGGATACCCGGAATAAAGCCGCCATGCTTCTTGAGGTTGTCAGCTGTATCGTCCGGATTGAACACAACAGCCGTATAGAAAAACGCAAAGAACACGATCAGAGCGATATAAAGCGCAATATAAAGCGGCTGCCCGCGACCGAGTACGGCGGTAACCGTTGTTAACCACGCCGGTGCGTCTGCCCCCGCCGTAAACTGGGCCACCGAAAGCGGCATCAGCAACAGCGAACTGGCAAAAATCGGCGGAATAACACCGGCAGTGTTAATCTTGAGCGGCAAATGCGAGCTTTGCCCTTCCATCACCTTCATGCCAACCTGGCGTTTCGGGTACTGAATAAGCACCCGGCGCTGTGCACGTTCCATAAAGACGATAAAGGCAATGACGCCCACAGCCATCACAATAATCGCAACAATAACCAGGGCTGACAGCGCACCGGTACGGCCAAGTTCAAGCGTGCCGGCAATGGCGCGCGGCAGGTTGGCAACAATCCCGGTGAAAATGATCAGGGAAATACCGTTACCGATACCACGCTGGGTTACCTGTTCGCCCAGCCACATCAGAAACATTGTACCGCCAACCAGCGTCACAACCGCAATGAGGCGGAAGAACATTCCCGGCTCGTGGACGGCAGCGCCGCTTGAGCCTGACATGCTTTCAAGACCGACAGCAATGCCCCAGGCCTGAATGGTCGCGATCAACAAAGTCAGATAGCGGGTATATTGATTAATTTTTTTCCGACCCTGCTCACCCTCTTTTTTATATTGCTCAAGAGCGGGTGAAACGGTCGTCATCAACTGAATGATAATAGAAGCAGAGATGTAGGGCATGATGTTCAAAGCAAAGATCGTCATGCGGCTTAAAGCGCCGCCTGCGAACATGTCAAACATGCCAAGGACACCACCCGCATTCTGCTGGAAAATATCAGCCAGAATGGACGGATCCACGCCAGGAACAGGAATATACGTTCCCAGACGGTAAACAATAAGCGCCCCCAAAGTGAACCAGATACGCTTTTTAAGCTCAGTCGCCTTGGAGAAAGACGACCAGTTCAGGTTCGCGGCAAGCTGCTCGGCGGCCGATGCCATGCACTCATCTCCCAATACACTAAAACCGGAGGGTCCGGGCCCATGCATGATGGAACCGGACCCTCACGTCGTTACAGAGGCTTACTCTGCGGTTTCGTCTGCGGCAGCAGCCGGAGCCAGAACCGTCACCGAGCCACCGACTTTCTCGACAGCTTCAATAGCTGACTTGGAAGCACCGGTGATTTCGATCGCAAGTTTCGCCGTAAGTTCGCCCTTGGCGAGCAGACGCAGGCCGTCTTTTTGCGGACGGGCCAGGCCTTTTTCAACCAAAATGGCGATGGTCACGTTTGCACCTTCTTCAAGAACACCGTTATCAACGGCGGTCTGAAGGGTACCCAGATTAACCACACCATATTCCTTGCGGAACGGGTTTTTAAAGCCACGTTTCGGAAGGCGGCGATAAATCGGCATCTGCCCGCCTTCGAAACCGTAAATCGCTACGCCGGAACGGGACTTCTGACCCTTCTGGCCTGCGCCAGAAGTTTTGCCTTTGCCCGAACCAATGCCGCGACCAACACGGGTGCGCGCTTTGCGGGCGCCCGGGTTATCAGCAAGTTCGTTGAGTTTCATCAATCAACACCTTTTCGATCTGGGCCAATCAAGCCTCGTCCACACGGACGAGGTGTTTGACCTTGGCGATCATTCCGCGAACAGCCGGAGTATCTTCCAGCTCACGAGTCCGGTGCATCTTGTTGAGACCAAGACCGACCAGCGTTGCACGCTGGTCTGCCGGACGTCCAATCGGCGACCCGGTCTGGGTAACGCGAACGGTCGCTTTTTTGCTAGCAGCCATATCGAATTACTCCTTTTCGAGCGCAGCCGCAGCAGCAGTAGCTGCAGCAGAACCGCTATCGCGACGGGCAACGATATCGCCAACCTTCAGACCGCGCTTTGCTGCCACCTGACGCGGTGAAGCGCCATTGACAAGAGCGTCGAGGGTTGCACGGATGACGTTATGGGGGTTGTTGGACCCGGTGCACTTGGCAACCACGTCCTGAACACCCATGGTTTCAAAAACCGCGCGCATTGCACCACCGGCAATAATACCGGTACCGGCCGGAGCCGAACGAAGAAGAACCCGACCTGCACCAAAATGACCATTAATGTCATGGTGAAGGGTACGGCCTTCGCGCAAGGGAACGCGGATCATGTTACGCTTGGCTGCTTCGGTGGCCTTGCGGATCGCCTCGGGAACTTCACGGGCTTTACCCGTGCCGTAGCCGACGCGACCGCGCTGGTCACCAACGACAACCATTGCGGAGAATGCAAAACGACGACCGCCTTTGACCACCTTCGCGACGCGGTTGATACCAACCAGCTTGTCAACGAGTTCAGTCTCTTCGCGGTTTTTCGGCGCTTGCTGTTGATTTTGGTTACGTGCCATGGTCGTGCTCCTTAGAAGTCCAGACCGCCCTCACGGGCGGCATCGGCCAGAGCTTTCACCCGGCCATGGAACAAATACCCGCCACGATCGAAAACGACCGTTTTGACACCAGCGGCAACAGCACGTTCGGCAATCGCCTTGCCAACCAACACAGCTGCATCGGCGTTTCCGCCTTTATCACCGTTCTCACGCGACGAAGCGGAGGCAATAGTAGTGCCTGCCAGATCGTCGATGATCTGCGCATAGATATGCGCGTTCGAACGGTGAACGCTGAGGCGCGGGCGACCGGCCGCTTTCTGGCGGATCGCAAAACGAACGCGGCGCTTGCGACGTTCGAAAAGGTTTCTCGCGTTGTTCATCGTGCCAGTCCTTACTTCTTCTTGCCTTCTTTGCGCAAGATATACTCGCCTTCGTAACGGACACCCTTGCCTTTGTAAGGCTCCGGACCGCGCCAGCCGCGGGCATTTGCCGCAAACTGACCAACGAGCTGTTTATCTGCGCCAGAAATGGCGATAAGGGTCGGCTTTTCGGCAACGACAGAAATACCGGACGGAATGTCCATTTCTACATCATGCGAAAAACCAAGCTGCAGAACCAGTTTGTTCCCCTGGACCTGGGCACGGTAACCAACACCGGAGATTTCAAGCTTGCGGGTGAAACCTTCCGAAACACCGACAACCAGGTTGGCGATGTTGGCACGGGTGGTTCCCCACAGCGCGCGTGCGCGCTTGCTATCATTGTTCGGCTTTACCCAGATCTGATTTTCTTCCTGGGTAACGGTTACATCCGAGGTCAGGTTCAGGCTGAGCTCACCGAGCTTGCCTTTTGCACTGAATACTGCTTCGGTCAGGTTGATGGATACGCCGTTAGGCACAGCCACCGGATTTTTTCCTACTCGCGACATCGTTGGCCCTCTCCTTAGAATACCTTGCAGAGGATTTCGCCGCCGACATTTTGCTCGCGAGCTTCCTGATCCGAAAGAACACCCTTCGGAGTAGAAAGAACAGCGATACCGAGACCGTTATATACCTTCGGAAGATCTTTGATCTTCGAATATACACGACGACCCGGGGTCGAGACGCGGTCGATCTGCTTGATTACACCATTGCCTTCAAAATATTTGAGTTCAATAGCAATCTCGCTGACGCCCTTGCGAATTTCACTGACAGAATAACCGCGAATAAACCCTTCGCGCTGGAGAACGTCCAGCACGCCGAGACGCAGTTTGGAAGCCGGCGAGACAACGTTGGGTTTACCAACGCGCTGACCGTTACGGATACGCGTGAGCATATCGCCTACGGGATCAGTCATAGACATGTGATGTCCTCCTTACCAGCTGGACTTCACCATGCCCGGGATCTGACCGCGTGAAGCAAGTTCACGCAGGGCGATACGGGACAGGCGGAATTTACGATAGACCCCACGCGGACGACCCGAAATCAGGCAACGAATGCGCTGACGGTTCGGAGCCGAGTTGCGGGGCAGCTGGGCAAGTTTCATCACAGCAACGACACGATCTTCAAACGAAGTCTCGCGGTTGTCGATGATCGTCTTTAACGCAGTACGCTTTTTGGCATACTGTTTTGCCAGACGCTCGCGTTTAAGCTCGCGCTGGACGGCACTTTTCTTGGCCATGGGCCAACCTCCGTTAGTTTCCGAACGGAAGATCAAAACCCTTAAGAAGGGCCAGAGCTTCACCGTCGGACTTAGCCGTGGTACAAATGATGATATCCATCCCGCGAGCAGAGTCGGCTTTGTCGTACTCGACTTCGGGAAAGACGAACTGTTCCTTGAGGCCCATGGCAAAATTGCCACGACCGTCGAAGGATTTCTTGTTCAGACCGCGGAAGTCACGAACGCGCGGAAGCGCGATCGTCACCAGACGATCCAAAAATTCGAACATACGGTCGCGACGCAGGGTCACTTTACAACCGATATTCATGCCTTCACGCAGTTTGAAAGCCGCAACGGACTTCTTTGCTTTGGTAAAGACAGGTTTCTGACCGGTGATGGCCGCGAGATCCGCAGCGGCACCTTCCAGCTTTTTGCGATCCTGGGTGGCGTCGCCGACACCCATATTGATCACGATCTTTTCAAGGCGCGGAATCTCCATAACATTCTCGTAAGAGAATTCTTTCTGGAGTGCATCACGCACCACTGACTTGTAATGTTCGCGCAGGCGCGTCATTTTTCCGTCCCTCAGTTGTCGATGACTTCGCCGCTGAGCTTCGCAACGCGAACCTTGCGACCATCATCGAGGGTCTTGAAACCGACGCGGGTCGGCTTGTTTTCTTTCGGATCAACAATCGCGATGTTGGAAACGTTAATTTTCGCTTCCTTTTCCACGATACCACCAGCATCGGCACCTGACGCACGCTGGTGACGCTTCACCAGGTTAACGCCCTGTACCAAGACTTTGTTTTCGGTCGGGAAGGAGGCGATAACTTCGCCTGACTTACCCTTGTCTTTTCCCGTCAGAACAATAACGCGATCACCCTTTTTAATTTTGGCAGCCATTACAGCACCTCCGGAGCGAGCGAAATGATCTTCATGTAACCACGCGAACGAAGTTCACGGGTTACCGGGCCGAAAATACGTGTACCGATCGGCTCACCGTTATTGTTAATCAACACGGCTGCGTTACGGTCGAAACGGATCGCAGACCCGTCAGAGCGGCGAATTTCCTTTGCGGTCCGAACGATGACAGCTTTGTGTACTGCACCCTTCTTAACACGACCGCGCGGGATGGCTTCCTTGACGGAAACCACGATAACATCACCAACATTGGCGGTTTTACGCTTCGAGCCGCCCAGCACCTTGATGCACTGGACACGGCGAGCGCCGCTGTTGTCGGCGACGTCCAGATTGGACTGCATCTGGATCATGGGTTTACCCCTTGACTATAATTGGGCTGAGGACTCACTCCTCGACCACTACTTCCCAAGACTTCAATTTCGAGATCGGCCGGCATTCGCGAATACGAACGACGTCACCCGTCTTGAAGCGGTTCTCTTCATCATGCGCGTGGAATTTCTTCGACTTGCGCACGTACTTTTTATACAGCGGGTGCATGACCTGGCGTTCCACTCGGACCACCACAGTCTTGTCGTTTTTGGTCGAAACGACTGTCCCCTGCAATACACGCCTCGGCATGTGTCTTAACTCCTATGCGTGTCCTGTTAGGCCGCGCGGGCACCCTTCTCGTTTCCGAGAAGGGTTTTGATGCGGGCAATATCACGACGGACCTGACGGACCCGCGCAGTATTTTCGAACTGCCCGGTCGCCTGTTGGAACCGCATGTTAAACGATTCCTTCCGTAGATCGAGCAGCATTTCTTTCAGTTCATCGGCGCTTTTAGCGCGGAGATCAGCAACTTTCATCACTAATTACTCCCCTTCACCAAGACGCGTGACAAACTTGGTCTTGATCGGCAACTTAGCCGAAGCGAGCTCGAAAGCCCGGCGTGCAAGATCCAGCGGAACACCGTCGAGTTCAAACATAATCCGACCGGGTTTGACGCGGGCTGCCCAATATTCGACAGAACCCTTACCTTTACCCTGACGAACCTCGGCAGGCTTTTGCGAAACCGGCAGATCCGGGAAAACCCGGATCCACACCCGGCCTTGACGGCGGATGTGACGAGTGATCGCGCGACGAGCCGCTTCGATCTGACGCGCCGTTATACGCTCCGGTTCCAAGGCTTTCAAGCCATAAGCGCCGAAATTAAGATCCGTGCCGCCTTTTGCTTCGCCTTTAAGGCGTCCCTTATGGGCTTTACGGAACTTTGTGCGTTTCGGAGAAAGCATCTTTCTATCTCCTTACTTGCGGCCAGAACCAGCCGACTCGAGCGCACGGCGCTCGGAAGCCAACGGATCATGAGCCATGATTTCGCCCTTGAAGATCCAGACCTTCAGACCGCAAACACCATAGGTGGTATGAGCTTCTGCAGTGCCATAATCGATATCCGCACGCAGCGTATGCAGCGGAACCCGACCTTCACGATACCATTCGGTACGAGCAATTTCAGCCCCGCCGAGACGCCCGGCAGCGTTGATCCGAATACCACCAACGCCAAGGCGCATGGCATTCTGAACCGACCGCTTCATGGCGCGACGGAAGGAAACGCGGCGCTCAAGCTGCTGGGCGATGTTATCAGCGACCAGCTTGGCATCGATTTCCGGCTTGCGGATTTCGATGATGTTAACCTGCACTTCGGCATTCGCCAGTTTCTGCAGATCATTCTTGAGCTTCTCGATATCCTGGCCTTTCTTGCCGATCACAACACCCGGACGGGCGCTGTGGATCGAAATGCGGGCTTTTTTAGCAGGACGTTCGATAATCACCTTGGAGACACCTGCTTGTTTCAGGCGCTCCATGATGAATTTGCGGATTGCCAGATCTTCGTGAAGAAGACCGGCGAAATCAGCCTTGTTGGCGTACCAGCGAGAATCCCAGGTACGGTTGATGCCAACGCGCAGGCCGATCGGATTAACTTTCTGACCCATTATTCGGCCCCCTCACGTTCGCAAACAACGATGCGGATGTTGGAGAACGGCTTAATGATCTTGCCAACGCGACCACGTGCACGGGCACGCCAGCGTTTCATCACAAATGCCTTACCAACAGACGCCTCTTTTACGTACAGACGGTCAACATCAAGCTGATGGTTGTTTTCGGCATTCGCAATTGCCGACTCCAACAACTTCTTGACGTCATTCGAAATACGCTTGTTGGAGAAGGTCAGTTCTGCCAAAGCAGTTTCTGCCTTCTTACCACGAATCGACTCGGCGACGAGGTTGAGCTTACGCGGGGAAATGCGTACTGCCCGGAGCGAAGCCGCAGCCTCGTTATCCGCCAGCCGACGGATGTCAGCTTTCTTGCCCATCGTTACTTCCTCTTCGCCTTTTTGTCGGCCGCATGACCATAATAGGTCCGGGTCGGCGAGAACTCACCGAACTTGTGACCAATCATGTCTTCGGTCACGAGTACCGGAAGGAACTTCTGGCCATTGTAAACCCCAAAGGTGAGGCCTACGAATTGCGGCAAAATCGTCGAGCGCCGCGACCAGGTCTTAATTACCTCATTCCGGCCAGAGGCACGGACTGTATCGGCTTTCTTAAGAAGGTATCCATCTACAAACGGACCCTTCCAAACGGAACGCGCCATTGTCTAGCCTCCTCCGTTAGCTCTTATGACGACGGCGCATGATGAGCGCGTCTGTCTTTTTGTTCGAGCGGGTGCGTTTACCCTTGGTCGGCTTGCCCCAAGGCGTAACCGGGTGACGACCACCCGAAGTACGGCCTTCACCACCACCATGCGGGTGATCGATCGGGTTCATGGCAACACCACGAACCGACGGACGCTTACCAAGCCAGCGATTACGGCCAGCCTTACCAAGATTCGTATTTTGCTGGTCCTGGTTGGACACGGCACCAATGGTCGCCATGCATTCACCACGAACCAAACGCACCTCACCGGAGGACAGCTTAAGCTGGGCGTAACCCTGATCCTTACCGACGAGCTGCACATAGGCGCCTGCCGACCGTGCGACCTGTCCACCTTTACCGGCTTTCAGTTCGACGTTATGGACGATGGTACCGACCGGAATATTCTTCAGCGGTGCGGCGTTACCCGGCTTAATGTCTACGCGGTCGGAAGCGACAACTTTGTCGCCAACTGCGAGACGCTGCGGTGCGAGGATGTAGGCCAGCTCGTCATCGGAATAACGAACCAGGGCAATAAATGCCGTGCGGTTCGGATCGTATTCCAGACGTTCGACCGTACCGACGACGTCAAACTTGTTCCGTTTGAAGTCGATGATGCGGTAACGACGCTTGTGACCACCCCCGATACGACGGGCAGTGATACGACCAGCGTTGTTACGGCCGCCTTTCTTGCGCAGACCTTCGGTCAGCGCTTTGATCGGCTTGCCCTTGTGGAGATCGGAGCGATCGACAAGAACCAGCTGACGGCGACCAGGAGATGTTGGTTTAAACTTCTTCAAAGCCATTGTCTTAGATTCCCGTCGTCACATCGATGGACTGGCCCTCTTCGAGGGTAACCATCGCTTTCTTGAAATCACTCCGACGGCCGGCAGTACCACGAAAACGCTTGGTCTTGCCTTTCACCACTGAGGTGTTAACCGCCTTGACCTTCACCCCGAACAGACCTTCCACAGCAGCCTTAATCTCCGGCTTGGTGGCGTCGATAGCGACTTTGAACGCAACGGCGTTGTGTTCAGAAATCAGCGTCGACTTTTCAGTAATATGCGGGGCGCGGATGACTTCGTACATCCGCTCTTTGCTGATGATCGTCATTTGAGACGTGCCTCCAACGCTTCGACCGCACCCTTGGTCAGCACCAGGGTGTCACGGCGCAGGATGTCATAGACGTTGGCACCAACCTGCGGCAGAACATCAATCTGCGGGATGTTGCGCGCTGCGCGGGCAAAACCTTCGTTGACCGATGCACCGTCGATGATCAATGCCGATTTCCAGCCGAGTTTTGAAAAAACAACGGCCAGAGCTTTGGTCTTTGAGTCCGAGAAATCCGCGTTATCAAGAACGATAAGCTTGCCGTCCTTTGCTTTAGCCGACAAAGCCGTCTTCAGCGCGAGTTTACGGAATTTCTTGGTCAGATCATGCGAATGGTCACGAACGCGCGGACCATGCGCAACACCACCACCACGGAACTGTACAGCTTTACGGGAACCGTGACGGGCACCGCCACTCCCCTTCTGCCGCACGAACTTTTTCGTAGTCGCGGAAATTTCGCTTTTTTCCTTGACCTTATGGGTCCCGGCGCGGCGTTTAGCCAACTGCCAGGTTACCATCCGGTGAAGGATGTCACGACGAACTTCCAAACCAAAGATCTCTTCTGCGAGATCGATATTGCCGGCGCTGGAAGCGTCAAGATTCAATATGTCGAGCTTCATGATGCTTATTCCTTATCCTCGGCGGCTGCTTCAGCAACCGGGGCAGCACCCTTAAGCGCAGCCGGGAACGGGAGACCCTGCGGTGCAACACGCTTCACGGCATCCTTAACAAGGACATAGGCGCCCGAGTGACCCGGAACAGCACCGTGCACCAGGACAAGACCCTTGCTTTCGTCAGTTGCGACGACTTTCAGGCTCTGAACGGTAACGCGGGCAGCACCCATGTGGCCGGCCATCTTCTTACCTTTGAAGACGCGACCAGGATCCTGGCACTGACCGGTGGAACCATGCGAACGGTGCGATACAGACACACCGTGCGACGCACGCAAACCACCGAAATTGTGACGCTTCATCGCACCGGCAAAACCTTTACCGATCGAGGTCCCGGTAACGTCGACATACTGGCCTTCAACGAAGTGAGCAGCTGAAAGTTCAGCGCCGACTTCAATCAGGCCGTCTTCGCTAACGCGGAATTCGACAAGTTTGGCTTTCGGTTCGACTTTTGCTTTGGCAAAGTGGCCCCGCATCGGCTTCGATACGTTTTTCACTTTTGCCTTGCCGTAACCCAGCTGTACGGCAACGTAACCGTCGACGTCATTGGTACGGTTCGCAACGACCTGAAGGTTATCAACCTTCAGAACGGTCACAGGAATATGCACACCCTCGTCTGTGAAGACGCGGGTCATGCCGACTTTCTGGGTAATAAGTCCACTACGCATTGCGGCTTACCCCCGATTAAAGCTTGATCTCGACATCGACACCGGCCGCAAGGTCGAGCTTCATCAAAGCATCAACGGTCTGCGGAGTCGGGTCGACAATGTCGAGAAGGCGCTTGTGCGTACGGATTTCGAACTGTTCACGTGACTTTTTGTCAATATGCGGAGACCGCAGAACAGTGTATTTTTCTATGCGGGTCGGCAGCGGAATCGGGCCGCGGACCTCTGCGCCAGTGCGCTTCGCCGTATTGACGATCTCGCGCGTGGACTGGTCCAGCACGCGATGGTCAAACGCCTTAAGGCGAATGCGAATGTTCTGACTATCCATGTAATTATATACCGGAGCCCTCAAAAGGACACCGGCCCCTCAACTGGAGTTGACGATTGCCGCAAAAAGTATCGCGGGCGGCTTATGTAGCCGCCCGCGATACAAAGATCAAGGAAATTATTCAATGATCTTTGCAACGACGCCTGCGCCGACGGTACGACC